>ENA-UONT01000221-UONT01000221.1-human-gut-metagenome-genome-assembly--contig:-CS20-NODE-221-length-81063-cov-16.681501_pt1 | contig 81063 bp, 51 predicted proteins | sample MGYA00242459_ERZ724006 | MGnify/ENA metagenome assembly ERZ724006
TGTTTGTTCATTTAAAGATGAATACTTGCTTGATTTCATCAATGTGGAGGAACTGAATGAGCAGGAGGAGGATTTAGATGAAAAGATAGTAGAAAAGGCGATTGTTACCAATGTGAAGAAGTTCATCATGACCTTTGGGCAAGATTTCAGTTTTATAGGTAATCAATATCGTATTGAGGTGGCGGAAGAAGAAATGTTCATTGATTTGTTGTTTTTCAATCGGGAACTCAATTCTTTGGTAGCGGTTGAATTGAAGTCTGGGAAATTCCGCAGTTCCTATTTAGGACAACTGAACACCTACCTTTCTGCATTGGATTCATATGTGAAAAAGCCGCACGAAAATCCCTCTATCGGAATTATCCTTTGTCGGGAAATGAACCAAACCTTTGTAGAGTTTGCGGTACGTGATTACAATAAACCAATGGGGGTTGCCACTTATCGGGCTTCCGAAGATATGCCGGAACGACTTCGCAAAGCATTACCGGATATTGATGAATTGAAAAAGTTGTTGTAGAAAACAAGTTTAGTCCGTTCCTTTGTCTATATATCCAAAACAAACTAAACTTATTTCTATTGACAGCAAAATATATATGCTGGCGAAAAGAGGAACAGTCTTTTTCTTTTCGCCAGTTTTGCTTTTGTGGTTGTCGAGCTTTTGTTACCTTTGTAGCGTAAGCCCACCATTAAGCGAATTTCTTCGTTTTTTTTGTTACTATTTTGTTACCCACTATTAGTAATTGGTGGGCTTATTTGTTGGTAATCAGATTTATACGCTGAATGATATATAATATGTGGCAAAATATTTTCAATAGCTATCAGTTGTGGCGGAAGCGGAAAAGTGAGCAACCGCCTCTTTAGCCATACGGAAATTAGTGGGCAAAAGTAATTTATTCGTCATATCCCAACTTCTTCTCATTGTAATCCGATGCGATATAAGCAGGGCGTCTTTTGGTCTCTTTGAAAATACGTCCGATATACTCTCCGATAACACCCAATGAGAACAGTTGGATGCCGCCCAAGAATAGAATAACGACTATCAGGGTGGGGAAACCGGCGGCCTGGTCGCCGTATATGATGGTCTTTATCAGGAAATAGATGGCGTAGATAAAGCTGGAAATGGAACAGAGGATACCGCAAACGGTGGCAATGCGCAGGGGAGCGGTGGAAGAGGAGGTGATTCCTTCGATTGCCAGGTTCAGCAGTTTGAAGAAACTCCATGAGGAGTGTCCGGCAAGGCGGTCGCCCCGGTCGAATTCTATGCTTTTCTTCCGGTAGCCTATCCAGCAGAATAATCCTTTGGTATAGCGTTCCTGTTCGCGCAAGTGTCTTAATGTCAGTACGCAGCGGCGGTCGAGCAGGCGGAAGTCTCCTACGTTCGGCAGGATATCTATCCGGCTCATCTTTTGTAAGATGCTGTAGAAAGCAAGTGACAGCCGGCGGCGCATCCAGCTCTCTTCGCCACGGTTGCGGCGTTTGGCGTAGATGTCGTCATAACCTTCTTCCCAGTATTGCAGCATCCGGTCCACAAGTTCGGGAGGGTCTTGCAGGTCGGCATCCATTACCACGCAGCAGTCTCCGGTAGTGTAGTCGAAGCCTGCAAGCATGGCGATTTCCTTGCCGAAGTTGCGCGAGAGGTTCACGAAATTTACCCTGCTGTCCGTTTGTCGGAGTTGGCGGATAACGTCGAGTGTCCGGTCGCTGCTGCCGTCATTGATAAATAGGATTTCCCATGCATAAGTGCCGTTGCGGTTGATAAGTTCTATCAAGCGCTGATATAGGGTAGGGAGCATCGCTTCTTCGTTGTAGACCGGAATCAGTAGGGTTACTTTCTTCATTTCGCAAGTGTGTATGGTAAATACTTTGCAAATATATTATTTTCCGGAGAAGTCCGGGATAAATATTATAATTAAAAATTATTGATTTGAGAAATATCAGTCTTTTCGTTTGAAAACGAAGCGTACCAACAGGAAATTGACCGGAATGGCTATGGCGAATACCGGAATAGGGGCAAGGGTTTTGGAGAGTCCCAACCAGAGGAATGTATTCAGCAAACCGATGTGCAGCAGGTAATTGAATAAATGTGCTCCGCCAAAACCGAACGCCTTGCTCCATGACGGCTTTTTGCCGAACGTGAAGTATGCGGTAAGGTAGAAATTGGCGATAAAGCTCAGGGCATAGCCGAGGGTATAGGCTATATTTACATTGATGAACCGTTGCAGTAAGAAGTATATCCCGTAGTGCAAAGCGGTTGCAAGGATACCCACCATGACAAAACGTATGAACTCGGGAAATCTTTTTAAATGCTTCATTTTAGGTTTACGCTATCATTGAGCCGGCAAAGTTAGGTATTGTTGTAGAATATTTCGTACTTTTGCAGCCGGAAAAATATAAAAACGAAAATATATGTCGGACAGAAAGATAGCGTTCTGGTTTATTGCACTGTTAAGTGTACTTGTACTGGTTCCCTTTTTAGGGGAAACCATATTCTATTCGAAAGGGGAACCGCGTGAGGCGATAGTTGCATATACCATGCTGGAAAGCGGTAACTGGATACTCCCGACGAATTACGGAGTGGAAATAGCTTATAAACCGCCTTTCCTTTATTGGACAATAGCCGTCATTTCATCTGTCTTGGGAGGAGTTACGGAGTTCTCGGCACGTATGCCGTCGGCGCTTGCTTTTCTGGCTATGCAGTTGGTATTCTTCAGCTTCGTAGCCAAACGCAAGGATGTAAAGACTGCATTTCTGACCTCTATCCTTCTTTTGTCCTCTTTTGAAGTACACCGTGCGGCGGTAGCTTGCCGGCTTGATATGCTGCAAGTTTCTCTCATCGTGATTTCATTGTGTCTGCTTTTCCGATGGGATGAGAAGAATTGCAAAGGGATTCCTTGGCTGGCCGTACTGTTGATGGCATGCGCTACATTGACAAAAGGGCCGGTCGGTTCTATCTTTCCCTGTTTGGGTATCGGGGTGTATCAGCTGTTGCGCGGGCGTTCGTTCGGAAAGGCTTTCTTTTCATTGCTGGGCATCGGGTTGCTGTCCCTCATTCCTTTGGGCATTTGGTTTTGGGCAGCTTATCAGCAAGGCGGAGAGGCGTTTGTCAATTTGATGCTGGAAGAAAATACCGGACGTTTCTTCCGGAAAATGTCCTATGCATCGCACGAGAATCCGTTGTGGTATAACTTCCTGACTATTATTTGGGGATGGGTTCCCTGGACTTTAGTGCTGCTTATTTCCTTGTTCGGACTGAAATGGAAAAAGATACATCTTCTGCCGGAAGCTGCTTCCGTTGGCGAACGTTTAAAGAAAGCGTGGTGCAAATTCCGTTCTCAGTCACCGTTGCAGCTTTTTGCGTGGGTGGTGATTTTAACGATTTTCATCTTCTATTGTATTCCCAAAAGTAAGCGTAGCGTCTATCTGCTGCCTATCTATCCGTTTATGGGAATGCTGCTTGCCGAATACCTGCTGGCATTGGTGCAACGAGGCGCGAAAGTATTCCGGATTTCTGCCTGGATTTTCGTTGCATTGGCAATGTTGCTTACTGTTACTTTCTTTGCCGTGCGTTTGGATATGATTCCCGAAAGTATTTGGGGAACAGGCAAGCATGCCGCCGAGAATATAGCTTTTGTGAATGCACTGCATACGGTGGAGCTCTCACTGCCGAAATGGCTGATTGTGTTCCTGCCGCTTGTAGCTGCCGGCTGCTTGCTGTATATGCTGGTAAAGCGTGCGGACACGCGTTCGCTGTTGTATGGTACGGCTGGCTGCATTTTGTGTATATTTGTGTCGTTGGACGGCGTTTATCAGCCTACTATATTGGCGGTGAAGTCGGACAGGCATCTGGCTGTACGCCTGAATGAGTTAGAGCCTCAAGGCATGGTCTATTCGTATGCCGACTGGGTTAAGTTCTATGGCATAAATTATTATCTGGGCGACCGGGTGCGTATCTTTGATAAACTGAACCCTGCCCAAGGTTATGTGCTGGTGACGGACGAACTGCAAGAACAGTTCCTGCAGGATACGGAAGACACCTACCGGGTGGAGGAAGTATACCGCACTCCTCTGCGCAGTTGTGATTTGCGCCGGAAAGTCATTGTTTATAAATTCAGCAAAAAAATAAAAAATGAGTCCCCAAGGGTTGATTGATAAATATTATCCGGAAGCCAATGAATTGCGGCATATCCTACTGACGCACAGCCGTTCTGTGGCCGATAAGGCTTTGTGGATTGCCGACCGCCATCCGGAGTTGTCTTTGGACAGAGATTTTCTGTATGAAGCGGCTATGTTGCACGATATAGGTATATTCCTGACAGATGCCGACGGCATTTATTGCTTTGGCGACAAACCCTATATCTGTCATGGCTATTTGGGAGCGGACCTGGTGCGTTCGGAAGGATATCCGCGTCATGCCTTGGTTTGTGAAAGGCATACGGGGGCCGGTCTCGCACTGGAGGATATTATTGCGCAAAATCTGCCTGTTCCTCACCGGGACATGCTTCCGGTAAGTATGGAAGAGCAGGTTGTATGTTTTGCAGATAAGTTTTATTCCAAGACACATCTGGACAGGGAAAAAAGTGTAGAGAAAGCGCGTGACAGCCTGCTGCGTTATGGCAAAGCCGGCGTGCAACGCTTTGATTATTGGTGTAAACTGTTTTTGTAGCAATCTAAATTTCTTTAAAAAGGGAGATTATCCGTATAAATTACGTACTTTTGCCCGTTCAAGCGTAAACTATTAGTTAATGACGCCATTGAAAGCAAATACATTCATATCATTCATACTACTATTCGTCTTACTTCTTCTTTCCGGTGAGGCTGCTTCGCAACGTCGTCGGCGCGGTGTTGTACCACCAGGAAGACAGCAAGTGGACTCTTTGCGGAGTGATTCGCTGGGGCAGGGGATTGCATCTTCTCATAGGAGAGGTATGCGCGATACCTTGCAACCCGATTCTTTGCGGATGGATACGCTGGCTGCTTCCGGCAAGAAGAAACAGCCTTTGGACGCTCCGGTGACTTATGAGGCAAACGATTCCATTGTATTTACTCAAGGCGGATATGCGCATCTCTATGGTCAGGGAAAAGTAAACTATCAGCAGATAGAATTGGCGGCGGATGTTATTACCATGAATATGGATAGTAGCACGGTTTATGCCCATGGAGTGGAGGATTCGTTGGGAGTGAAGAAGGGAACACCGGTTTTCAAGGATGGAGAAACCCCATACGAGACTAATACGATTCGCTATAACTTCAAGAGTAAGAAGGGTATTATAAGTAATGTAGTCAGCCAGCAGGGCGAAGGATATGTAACCGGAAACAATGCAAAAAAAGGCGCTAATGACGAGTTGTATATGAAGAGTGGCCGATACACGACCTGCGACCACCATGAGCACCCCCACTTCTATATGCAGATGACTTACGCAAAAGTGCGCCCCAAAAAGAATGTAGTGACCGGACCTGCCTATCTGGTGGTGGAGGATGTGCCTTTGCCGCTTGCCGTGCCGTTCTTTTTCTTCCCGTTTTCGAGCAGCTATTCGTCGGGTTTCCTCATGCCTACCTATATGGATGACTCCAGCCGCGGTTTCGGCTTGACGGACGGTGGATATTACTTTGCCATCAGTGACAAGATGGATTTGAAGTTGCGTGCCGATATTTTTACGAAAGGTTCCTGGGCTTTGAATGCCGAGTCCAATTATATCAAACGGTACAAATATTCGGGCTTGTTTCAGGCAAGCTACCAGGTGACGAAAACCGGTGATAAAGGATTACCGGATTATTCTGTGGCTAAGGACTTCAAGATTGTATGGTCTCACAGACAGGATGCGAAGGCCAATCCGAATCAGACATTTTCTGCCAGCGTGAACTTTGCTACCAGTAGTTATGAGCGTACCAACATCGGCAATATGTACAACTCGAATGCCATGTCGCAGAATACAAAAACTTCAAGTATCAGTTATTCCCGTTATTTCTTCGACAGGAAACTGACGATTGCGGCAACCACCAATATCGCACAGACTATGAAGGACTCCTCGGTCAATGTCACTCTGCCCGACTTGAATATCTCCTTGTCCACGCTTTATCCTTTTAAGCGTAAGAAAGCGGCGGGTGAAGAAAAATGGTATGAGAAGATTTCCATCCGGTATACGGGGCGTTTGACCAACAGTATCCAGACCAAGGACAACCTGCTGTTTAAATCCAATCTGATAAAGGACTGGAAAAACGGTATGAAGCATGAGATTCCTATCAGTGCCACTTTCACATTGTTCAAGTACTTCAATGTAACGCCTTCTGTCAGCTATACCGAACGCTGGTATACGCGCAAGGTCATGAAAGATTGGGATCCCAATGCCGGAGGAAGCGGCAGGGAAGTAGCTACCGATACGATTTACGGTTTTCATCGTGTGTATAACTACAATGCCAGCCTGGGTATCAATACGAAGATATACGGTATGTATAATCCTATATTCCTTCCTAAAAAGAAGATACAGATCCGCCATGTCATAACCCCGTCGGTGAGCATAAGTGCCGCACCGGATTTTGGTTCCTCGCGCTACGGTTATTACGACTCCTATATCAAGAATTATGCGGACGGAAGACGGGATACGGTGGTTTATTCTCCCTATGCCGGTCAGGCGTTTGATGTGCCGGGAAGAGGTAAGCAGGGAAATATAACCTTCAGTATCTCCAACAACCTGGAGATGAAGTATTACAGCAGTAAGAAGGATACGATTAAGAAAATCAGTCTGATTGACGAGTTGGGAGCTAATATTAATTACAATATGGCGGCTGCGACACGTCCTTGGGGTGACCTTGGGCTGAATTTGCGTTTGAAGTTGAGCAAGAATTACACGTTCAGTATGAGCTCTTCATTCAAGACATACGGTTATAAGTTCGATAAGAATGGAAATGTGGTAGAGAATGACCGTACGGAATGGTCCTACGGACGTTTCGGTATTTTCCAGGGATACGGCTCTTCCTTTAGCTATACGTTTAATAACGAAACATGGAAAAAGTGGAAAGAGAAGCTGAGCGGCACTAAGGATGCCGATAAGGAGAAAGATAAGGAAAATTCTTCCGAGGAAGGGGAAGATGTGGAGGCAAGTTCCGATGAGAGCGGCATTCCCAAGAAGAAAGTGGAAAAGGCAGCGGTGGATGCCGATGGTTATCAGGTGTTCAAGATGCCGTGGTCTTTGAATTTCAATTATAGTTTTAATATTTCCGAAGACCGTAGCAAGCCTATCAATCGGAAAAAAATGCGCTATCCTTACCGTTATACTCATAACTTGAGCGCTTCGGGTAATATAAAACTTTCCAATAAGTGGGCGGTGAGCTTTAACTCCGGTTACGATTTTGAAGCAAAGAAGATAGTACAGACCACCTTTAATATCACACGTGACCTGCACTGTTTCAGCATGTCGGCCAGTCTGTCTCCTTTCGGACAGTGGAAATACTACAACTTTACCATTCGTGCCAACGCAAGCATTTTGCAAGACTTGAAATGGGAGCAGAGAAGCCAGACACAGAGTAATATTCAGTGGTACTAATTAGGGTGATGTTGCCAACTGTTTCTGGCGGCATTATTTGATTTTAGGCACGGAATTATACGGAGTTTGATAACGTTATCTGCTTCATTCCTTCTTCCGTGTAATCCGTGTAATTCCGTGCCTAAAAGAAATCATCAAGCACATTTTTTCGTACCCCCTTTTTATCAGTGCCGCCTTACCATTTTATCTCTTCCTTTCCGTGCGCTTTCAGGTATTCATTCGTCTTGCTGAAATGTTTGTTTCCGAAGAAACCGTTGTATGCGGAAAGAGGAGAAGGGTGTGCGGATGTCAGTACCAAGTGTTTGTTGCGATCGATAAAAGCACCTTTTCGTTGTGCATAAGCTCCCCATAATATAAAGACCAAATGCTCCCGTTCTTCGGCAAGAATACGGATGGCGGCATCTGTAAATGTTTCCCAGCCGCGGTTCTGATGGGAGCCGGCTTGATGGGCACGTACGGTGAGAGTGGCATTGAGCAGTAATACGCCTTGTTCCGCCCAACGGGTCAAGTTGCCGGTAGGCGGTGCATCTGTTCCGATATCTGCTTTGATTTCTTTAAAAATATTGACTAAAGAGGGCGGGAAGGGCACGCCGTCGTTGACGGAGAAACAGAGTCCGTGTGCTTGTCCGGGACCATGGTATGGGTCCTGGCCGATAATCACTACCTTTACCTTGTCAAAAGGACATAAGTTGAAAGCATTGAATATCAATTTTCCCGGTGGATATATGGCATATTTACCATATTCCTCACGCACGAAGTTCGTTAATGTGTAAAAGTAATCTTTGTCAAATTCAGGCTGCAAATGTGCTTTCCAGCTATCTTCGATCTGAACGTTCATAATAGGAAGTGTTAGTAGTTTACGATGCTAAGATACAAATATTTCACCATAGTATACAAAGAGCCCCGCAGAGTTTTTTGCTTTTTCCTTTGAAACTCTGCGGGACTTTATATTGTTTACAGGTTGTATTTAGATTAAATGTATGTTGTGTGCCTTACATTCCGAGCGCATATCTTCGGGCCAGATGCTGGCTTGTATTTCTCCGATATGGGCTTTGCGCAAATAGAACATACACAGCCGGGACTGACCGATACCGCCACCGATAGACAAGGGCAGCGCATCTCCCATCAGGCGTTTGTGGAAATAGAGTTCCAGACGTTTTTCTTCACCTTCCTGCTTGAGCTGACGCTGGAGGGCTTCTTTGTCTACGCGGATACCCATTGAGGATAATTCCACACTGCGTTGAAGCACATCGTCCCACAATAATAAGTCGCCGTTTAAGCCGGGCAGACCGTTCAAGCCGGGAGTTGTGTAGTCATCATAGTCCGGAGCGCGTCCATCGTGTTTTTTGCCGTCGCTTAGTTTGCAACCGATGCCGATGATAAATACGGCGCCGAACTTCTTGGCAATGGCATGCTCACGGCATTTCGGTTCTATATTGGGATACATCTGCCGGAGCTCTTCCGCATGGATAAAGTGTAATTTCTGTGGCAGGCAGGGCTTGATTTGCGGATACATTTCATATACCATATATTCCGTACGGACCATTGCAGCATAAATGCGGGTGACTATCTCTTTCAGAAAGTCTATGTTACGGTCTTGTTCGGTGATAACGCGCTCCCAATCCCATTGGTCTACATATAAGGAATGTAAGTTGCCCAGCTCTTCGTCCGCACGGATGGCATTCATATCGGTATAAATTCCGTATCCCGGTTCTATACCGTATTCGGCAAGTGTCAGACGCTTCCATTTGGCAAGCGAATGTACCACTTCTGCCTGCGCATCGCCTAAATCTTTGATGGGAAACGACACAGCCCGTTCCACACCGTTCAAATCGTCGTTGATACCCATGCCTTTTAATACAAAGAGAGGAGCGGTGACACGACGCAGGCGGAGTTCGGAAGAAAGATTCAACTGAAAGAATTCTTTAATCTGTTTAATGCCTAATTCCGTTTGTTTTAAGTCCAATAAAGGTTTGTATCCTTCGGGTTTTATCAGGTAGCTCATAGGTTTAATTTCTGAAACTTCTATTAATTTGTTCGGCAAAGATAGAAATAATATTGATACTTGTTTCTATTTTGATTGAAAAAATAACAAAATGTATATGTATATCCGTTTAATGTTCTCAAAATAATATTGAAAGGGTAATATGCAAAACAGATATAAAAAATGTATGAAGATTAGGAATATGCAGAGATTTTTTCTACTTTTGCATTCGAATTAAGGCTCCGTAGCTTAGTGAATAGAGCGTCAGATTCCGGTTCTGAAGGTCGTGCGTTTGAATCGCACCGGGGTCACAGGAAAATCCTTGATAAACTATTGGTTATCAAGGATTTTTTATTTATATATATCTTGGGTCATCCGTCTATTTGTCCTTATTCATCAAGACCCATATCTGTCGTTGCCATTCATATACGGCAAATCTCTCATCATCGGAATTGTCCGTCTTGTCAATATATGTCCTTATACTTGGGGCGGAAGGGTATTTGGTCTGGATAATATCGTCTATCAGATAGCTGTACAACCCTCTGATTTTCTTGAAAAGAAAACATTGGAACATGAGGTTGATATATTCAGAATTGTTGCATACATACATTTTATACATTTGATATGTATCCGACTGCATGTAATCTGAAGCCCTGCTGCTAAGATTGGACTTCTCAAATTCTTCTTTCAGGGCTTCTTCCAGCTTTTTGTACTCGGCAGAGTCTGTTATGCTGTACCAATAGTGTTCATCGGGCTTAGTGGTTAGCTTTATCCATGTGTAGGCTTCCCAGTAATCAATTGCCATTCTTATGGAATCTCTGTGTTCCGGGGGCATGGTAAAATAGAGAGAATCTTTTTCCCAGTCCTTGAAAAGCGTTTCGATAGAATCAATCTTCTCTTGTTTCAGTTGTTTATATATGTCCGGTAGTTTTTCATCAAGAACTGAAGTTATCTGGAAAGCACCGCTCTCTATGCTACAGTTGACCCGTGGATTGGTTATGACAGAATCATTGAATATGAAAGCTATCTGCCTGCCTGTTGCCTTTTCCGTTTCTTCGGCCCATTTCTTTCGTTTATAGTTGCTGATTTGTCCGCTGATTACATATTTTCCGAAATAATCCGTGTCCAGTTTAAGGGCGATGAAATCCTTCGTCGTTACGATAGGCTCTCTGGAAATGCTGTCCGTCTGTCCGGACAAGATATGATACCAGCCATTTTCCCGAAGTTTGTTCTGGCAAATCGAAAAATACGGCAGGAAAGAAAACAATGTCAGTATTCCAAGCAGCTTTCTCCACATAACGTCTCTTTGTTTTCTAAACTTCAATTTCAAGAATTGTCCTCTCTTTACTCTTCAGATGCAAGCGCATCTCGCACAGCTTCCCAGTTATCGCAGAAAGCCTGCATGGAAGGGAATAACAGATTGGCTCCCGCATCCAGCAGCACTTGTCCGTCCAGCGGACCGGTATTGACAGCGATTGTGAATATCCCTGCCGCTGCTCCCGCCTGGACGCCGATGGGTGCATTCTCCACAACGATAGCTTCATTGGCCTTTACCCCTGCTTTTTCCAGTCCCATAAGATAAGGTTCCGGATTGGGCTTGCCATATTTCACATCAAAGGCGGTGACCATACGTTCGCGTTGGAACATGCCGGGAAAGTTATGTGCCAGTCTGTCCAGCAGGGAGTGCTGGCCGGAACCGGTTACCAATACGGGAGTCAACCCTTCCGCTTTTATTTTCTGTAACACTTCCCATGCACCGGGCATACGTTCGGGTTCGGGATGTCTGTTGAATTCTTCGCTTTTTTCGGCATAGATACTCTCTATCATCTCAGGAGTGGCATCTTTGCCGTATTGCCGTTGATATACGATGTTGATTGTTGCTGCTCCCGTACGTCCTTCGTGCATATAAGCTTCCTCGCGGCTCAGATGCAGACCGTGACGTTCCATTACCGTATGCCATGCATCGGCATGATAAGGCATGGAGTTGAACAACACGCCGTCCATGTCGAAAAGAACGGCTTTCAGCCGGATATTGTCGTATCCGTGTTCTCTTAAATAGCGGGATATTGCTTCTTGAAACACTTGATAAATTGAGAATAAAAAATTAGAAATAGGGGAATATAAAACAGAGAGTTGGGAATCAAGAAACAGCCTTTTGATGTTGCACATGGTAATTTGTGTGCAGCCATTTCTCAATTCTCAACTCTCGATTTTAATTTATCACAGTCTTGCCTGGATGGCTTTGGATTCTTCTTCGTAACCCGGCTTGTTCAGCAGGGCGAACATATTCTTCTTGTAGGCTTCCACACCCGGTTGGTTGAACGGATTAACCCCTAGCAGGTAGCCGCTGATGCCGCATGCTTTCTCAAAGAAGTACAGCAATCCGCCGAGACTTTCCTCGTTCAGTGCAGGGATCACGATGCGCATGTTGGGTACGCCACCGTCTACGTGAGCCAGTTGTGTGCCGAGTTCCGCCATCTTGTTCACCTCGTCCACGTGCTTTTCGGCGAGGAAGTTCAGACCGTCGAGGTTGGCTTCGTCCGAAGGAACTTGCAGCGAATACTGAGTCTTTTCTACTGAAATGACAGTTTCATAAATGGTACGTTCACCTTCCTGAATCCATTGTCCCATGGAGTGCAAGTCGGTAGAGAAATCCACGGATGCAGGGAAGATACCCTTGTTCTCTTTACCTTCGGATTCACCGTAAAGTTGCTTCCACCATTCGCTCACGTAGTGCAATTTGGGGTTGAAGTTTACAAGGATTTCAATCTTCTTGCCGTTCTTGTAGAGTTCATTGCGGGTGGCTGCATAGATAGCTGCCGGGTTTTCAGCGAACGGAACATCTTTTCCGCAAGTCTTTTCCATAGCTGCCGCGCCTGCTACCAGCTTTTCGATGTCGAAGCCTGCAACGGCGATGGGCAGCAGGCCTACCGGGGTGAGTACGGAGAAACGGCCGCCTACGTTATCGGGGATAATGAAAGATTTGTATCCTTCATTGTCTGCGGTAACGCGTGCTGCGCCTTTCTTGGCGTCTGTAACGGCAACGATCACCTTTTTGGCCATCTCCTTGCCGCGTTGGTCTTCGCATTGCTTTTTCAGCAGGCGGAAAGCCAAAGCCGTTTCGGTAGTGGTTCCCGATTTGGAAATATTGATAACACCAAATTTCTTGTCTTTCAGATATTCGGTAAGCTCGTACAGATAATCTTCACCGATGTTGTGTCCTGCATACAGAATAACCGGGCCGGACTTCTTGTCCTGCAACCATGTGAAACTGTTTGACAAAGCCTCGATAACGGCGCGTGCACCGAGGTAGCTTCCGCCGATTCCGGCAACAACCACTGCTTCACAATTCTCGCGCAGCACTTGCGCGGTAGCTTTCAGGTCTGCCAGGTGCTCCTTGGTAATGGAAGAAGGAAGGTGTAGCCAGCCTAAAAAGTCGTTGCCTTTACCGGTTCCGTTTTCCAATGCTTCCTGTGCAGCCTTGACTTGGGCTTCGTAGGCGAAAACATTTTCTTTGGAAATGAATCCAAGAGTCTTTTCAATGTTCAAACTAATCATAATATTATAGGTTTTAAATTCTGTATTTTGTCCTTGCTGTCCTCTTTTCCGCATTACCGGAAAGAGTCAGTCAGTAACTTGATTTCAATCATCGGTGAGATGCGCTCATATAAGATGTTGTACACAGCATCCAGTATCGGCATATTCACGTGGTAATGCTTGTTGATTTCCTTGATGCACTTGGTTCCGTAATAACCTTCGGCTATCATTTCCATTTCTATCTGGGCGCTTTTTACGGAATATCCTTTACCTATCATCGTACCGAACGTACGGTTACGGCTGAAGTTGGAGTATCCCGTCACCAACATGTCACCCAGATAAACGGAATCGCTGATGTTTCTGTTCAGCGGATGTACGGTTTGCAGGAAACGGTTCATCTCCTGTATGGCATTGGACATGAGTACCGCCTGGAAATTATCGCCGTATTTCAGTCCGCTGCAAATGCCGGCGGCAATGGCATATACGTTTTTGAGTACGGAGCCGTATTCGATACCTGCCACGTCGTTACTTACGGAAGTCTTGATGAATGAACTTGCCAGACGGCGGGAAAACTTGTCCGCCTTGTCTATATCGGGACACGCTATCGTGAGATAGGAAAGCCGCTCGAGCGCAACCTCTTCCGCATGGCAGGGACCCGCCAGTACTGCGATATTTTCGGTAGGAACACCGTATTCTTTCGTGAAGTATTCCGATACAATCATGTTGTCATCGGGTACGATGCCCTTAATGGCGGTGATGATGAACTTATCCTTGATTTTTGTCTTCAGCTTCTTCAGGTGAGCCTTCAGATAAGGAGAAGGAGTTACAAAGATAAGCGTATCCGACTCCTTGACTACATCGTTGATGTTTGAGTTGAAATTGATACGCTTGGTATCGAACTTGACGCCCGTCAGGTAGGCAGGGTTATGACCGAGACGCTTAAAATCGGCAATGCGGTCGTCACGCCGCATATACCAATTTATAGTATCTTCTTGTGCCAGTACCATCTTTGCAATGGCAGTGGCCCAGCTTCCTCCGCCCATAATGGCTATCTTACCGGGTAGTTTCATTTCTTAGATTTTCTCAACCCAACCTTCCACATCTTTCACGGTCGGATTTGCCAGTTCCAATTTATATTTCTTGTTGATGCCGCAAATGTCCATGTGCAGCTTTTGCGGGTTTACATCCTTCATGTCGCTAACCAGGTTGTAGCCGGCCTTCTGGATGACTGCCACCCATTCTTCGGGGATACCCAGTTCCATGAATTTGGCAGGCGCGTCTTTCGGAGTGACCTTTTCGGGGCGCATCTGCGGGAAGAACAATACTTCCTGGATGAATGCCTGTCCGGTCATCAACATCGTCAGACGGTCGATGCCGATACCGATGCCCGATGTGGGAGGCATACCGTATTGCAGCGCTTTCAGGAAGTCCTGGTCGATAAACATAGCTTCATCGTCACCCTTTTCACTCAGTTTCAACTGCTCTTTGAAGCGTTCTTCCTGGTCGATGGGGTCATTCAGCTCACTGTATGCGTTGGCTAGCTCTTTACCGTTCACCATCAGCTCGAAGCGTTCGGTCAGTCCGGGCTTGCTGCGGTGCATTTTGGTCAGTGGGCTCATTTCTACCGGATAGTCGGTGATGAAAGTAGGCTGTATGAATGTGCCTTCACAGAATTCGCCGAAGATTTCGTCTATCAGCTTGCCTTTGCCCATAGTGTCGTCAATCTCCATTTTCAGTTCGCGGCACACCTGGCGGATTTCTTCCTCGCTCTTGCCGTTGAGGTCGTAGCCGGTCTTTTCCTTAATGGCATCCAAGATGGGCAGGCGGCGGTAAGGAGCCTTGAAACTGATGGTCTTTCCGTCGATGGTAGTCTCTGTGCTGCCGTTTACAGCGATACAGATACGTTCGAGGAGTTTCTCGGTGAATCCCATCATCCAGTTGTAGTCCTTATACTGCACGTACAACTCCATACAGGTAAATTCCGGGTTATGGTTTTTGTCCATACCTTCGTTACGGAAGTTCTTTCCGATTTCGTATACACCCTCAAAACCGCCTACGATAAGTCTCTTCAGGTAAAGCTCGGTGGCGATACGCAGGTAGAGGTCCATATCCAATGAGTTGTGGTGGGTGATAAAGGGGCGTGCGCTTGCACCGCCGGGGATGGATTGCAGAATCGGTGTTTCCACTTCCGTATAGCCGGCTTCGTCCAGTACGGCACGCATGGTCTTGATGATTGTGGCGCGCTTCAGGAATGTTTCCTTGACGCCGTCGTTCACGATGAGATCCACGTAGCGTTGGCGGTAGCGCAGTTCCGGGTCGTCGAACGAGTCGTAGGCCACACCGTCTTTATATTTTACGATAGGAAGCGGCTTGATGCTCTTGGCAAGCACGGTCAGCTTCTGGGCATGGATACTGATTTCGCCCATCTGAGTGCGGAATACAAAGCCTTCAATACCGATGAAGTCGCCTAAATCGAGCAAGCGTTTGAATACGGTATTATACATTTCCTTGTCTTCGTCCGGACAGATGTCATCGCGGGTGATATATACTTGGATACGGCCTTTGGAGTCCTGTAATTCGATGAAAGAGGCTTTCCCCATGACGCGGCGGCTCATGATGCGTCCGGCTACGGATACGTGGCGCGGTTCGGCGTCGTCTTTGAATTCTTTTTTAATATCGGTAGAGAAAGCGTTGGTTACATACTCTGCTGCGGGATAGGGTTCGATACCCATCGCGCGAAGTTCATTCATGCTGTTGCGACGAATGATTTCTTGTTCACTTAGTTCTAATACGTTCATTTCGCTATAATTCACTCAATTTGGGGACAAAAATACGAAACATTTTTCAGATAGCGAACCTTTAGGGGAATTTATTCGCCGTATGCTCCGTGTGCTCTGTGGCAGGTTGTGGGATAATCACCGGGTAAGTTCTCGGGAGAAGACGTCTTGGACCGGGCTTGATACGCTTTCTTCCCTGTCTCTGATACGCTTCCAATAGGAGAGAGAGTGCGGTTCTTCCTTAAGACGGGACGCGATACTTGCTCACCTGACGAATTTTGAGTACCTTTGCGCCCTCGAAAAAACAGGTAAAAAGTATGGCAGGACAAAAAACACCCACAGCGTTGGGCACGGAGAATATAGGTAAATTACTGATGCAGTACGCCGTTCCGGCAATCATCGCCATGACGGCATCTTCCTTATATAATATGGTGGACAGTATCTTCATCGGTCACGGTGTGGGTACAATGGCTATTTCGGGACTGGCGTTGACTTTCCCCTTGATGAACCTTGCAGCGGCTTTCGGTTCGCTGGTAGGTGTGGGAGCGGCTACGTTGATTTCCGTCAAGCTCGGGCAGAAGGACTATGACACGGCGCAGCGGGTACTGGGCAATGTATTTGTGCTGAATATTCTGCTGGGGGTGGCTTTTACGGTGGTTGTAATGGCATTCCTCGACCCTATTCTTTACTTCTTCGGCGGCAGTGACGAGACTGTGGGGTATGCGCGCGATTATATGCAGATTATCCTTCTCGGCAATGCCGTTACGCATCTTTATCTGGGATTGAATGCGGTACTGCGTTCTTCGGGGCACCCGCAGAAGGCGATGTATGCCACCATTGCCACGGTGATTATCAATACGATACTCGACCCGGTGTTCATCTACGGTTTCGGCTGGGGCATTCGCGGGGCGGCCATTGCCACGATTGTGGCGCAGGTCATATCATTGATATGGCAGCTCAGGATATTCAGCAATAAAGACGAACTGCTGCATTTTCACCGCGGTATTTTCCGTTTGAAGCGTAAGATCGTCTTCGATTCACTGGCTATCGGCATGTCGCCGTTCCTGATGAATATGGCGGCATGTTTCATCGTAATCCTTATCAATCAGGGATTGAAAAAGTATGGCGGCGATTTGGCTATCGGCGCTTTCGGCATAGTCAACCGGCTGGTATTTATCATCGTAATGATTGTAATGGGACTGAACCAGGGAATGCAGCCCATTGCGGGTTATAACTTCGGAGCCGGGCAGCATGCCCGTGTCATCAAGACTCTGAAACTGACGATAATCTATGCAACCTGCGTCACTACTTTCGGCTTTATTGTAGGTATGCTCTTTTCCGACTGGGTGGTGAGTATCTTTACTTCGGATGCCGAACTGATTGCCCTTTCGGCAAAGGGCCTGCGCATTGTGGTGATGTTTTTCCCCATTATAGGTTTTCAAATGGTTACCGCCAACTTCTTCCAGAGTATAGGAATGGCGAGTAAGGCAATATTTCTTTCCCTTACCCGCCAGATGATGGTGTTGCTGCCTTGCCTGATAATTCTGCCCCGTTTTTTCGGCGTGGCAGGCGTTTGGTACAGTATGCCGATTTCCGACTTGCTGGCCAGTCTGATAGCGGGTACGATGCTGGTGTGGCAGCTCCGCAAATTCAAGGCGCAGGCATAAGGTGGTATTGTGTTAAAACAAAGATACTTACTACCGGTCTCTTTTCAGTTACATCCAACTTTCATCAGTTTGGCAGCGGAACCATGGGTCTGCGTCCGTGATTCAGTTTCAAGCCTGCTTTATAGGACTCCGGACCGTGCAGGTTCTTTATATCCATCTCACCGAGATTAACCAGAATGCCGCGTGCCATGAGGCCGGCATCTTCGTTTGCTTTGCGCGGAAGTGTTTCGGCTTTGTCTTTCAGGTCTGCCAGATGCACACGGATGGCGGGCTGCATGGCTTTATCCAGAGAGAGGCATTCCAGCAGGGAATAACCGATTTTTCTATCGGCTTCTTTTGCCGGATTATTCAGGCGTTCGATGCCTTTGGCGGTTTCTCCCAGATAAGCGGCGGCATAGGCGGCTTCGCAGGCTATGTAGGGGTCGGCATCCTTGAGCAAGGCAAGCAGAGGTGCGGGACAGGTTTTCAATTCTCCTTTGGCTCCGAGTTGTGCCAAACCGACGGATGCCCAATAGCGCATTTCGGGATATTGGCTGGACAGTGCTTTCTCAAATACGGGAGCATCGTCTGCATGGGCTGTACCTGCCAGTTCTACGAGGTTGTACAGCTCATTCAAGGGGTATTTTTCTTTGCGTACTTTATCATACAATACCACATTCTCGCGAGAAGTAGGTATGAAGAAACCCAGGTCTTTGGTGGCGCGGATATGGTCGGAAAGGGCTGTACGCATCTTTACCAGCACTTCTGCGTATTCGGGAGAGTCGGACAGGTTGTGCAGTTCACCGGGGTCTTTTTCAAGGTCGAACAGCATTTCGGCAGGATGGGCATTGAACGTTTGCGCCCAGTCGGGGTTGGTGTTGTGTCCGCCTAAAACCAGCTTGTCCCATGCTTTGTTGGACGGCATGCCCCATTGGTAGTAATTGCGCAGGGCAAACTGACGGTAGGGTATGTAGCTGCGGATGTATTTGAAGCGTCCGTCGGTTGCGGCACGTACCGGCATGAAGTGGTGCAGTTGGTTGGCCGCCAGTGCGAACTGGATTTCACGCTTTTCATCGGACGCGTACTTCCCGAACAATGCCTTTCCCTGCATGTGTTTGGGCGGTTTTACGCCTGCAAGACTAAGTACGGTAGGTCCTAAGTCTGTGAAGTTGACCAAAGAATAATCTTTGCCGGATGCCTTTTCTCCCGCCAGGTGTTGCCACTTGGGCGGGAGGTAGGCTATCAGGGGCACTTCCAGACCGCTTTCATACAGATAGCCTTTGCCGCGTGGAACGCAACCGCCGTGGTCGCTGAAGAAGAAGATAATCGTGTTGTCGTCCAGTCCTTTTTCTTTCAGGTCTTTCAGAAAGAATCCCAGCCATGTGTCCACATCCTGCACGGCTTCCAGGTGGCCGGCATAGTCGGAACGTACTTCGGGCAGGTCGGGTACGTAGGCGGGTAGGGTGAGCAGTTCCGGATAAATGCCCTCTTGGGTGTAATCTCGCCGTCCGTCGGTATGGAAGGTGCGGATACGTCCCATGTGCGAGGTCACCGTATTGTATACGGCAAAGAAAGGCTGGTCTTTACCGCGCTTCGGGCTGTTGTAAGAGGCTTCTCTCGTACATTCGTCCCAGCAGCTTTTGTTGTCCGTGGTGGAGTTGTAGTGTGTCTTGCTGTTATTGGTGCAGTAATATCCGGCTTCGCGCAGCCATTGCGGGAAGAAGATGTTTGCCGGGGTGTCGTATGGAACCGGATGGACATCCATTCCGTAGGTCGAGGAGTAGCAACCCGTAATGAGCGATGAGCGTGCGGCCGAACTTTGCGGGGCCACCGACCATGCGTTCATGAATTGTATGCCGCGGGCAGCCAGACTGTCTGCATTGGGGGTGTGCACATCCTTGTTGCCGTAGCAGCCGAATTCGTAAGCACTGGTATCTTCGAAGGTGAGCCAGAGAATATTGGGCCTTTCGTTTTTCTTGTTGTCTGCCGCATCCGCTTGGGCGGTATGCAGCCCGCAGAAAGCGGTACACATGAGTAGAGATAAGTTTTTCATGCTATATAAATGTTAGTTTTACATGTTATATCGGTTTTTTCAGTAGTGTTTGCTAAGGTAGGGCATTTGTTCTGATAAGCATGCCTGATGTGTTTAAAAAGCTGCTAATATTGTTTTGGCATGCAGGTTTTCAACAAAATTGATGAAGATTCAACAAAATTGCAGAACCGGTAAACGTATGTTGCGGTGTATTGGAGAAAATAAGGACGCTATATTACCGGAATGTCTTACTTTTGAAAAATAAATCTAATAGTGTATAATGGCATGAGAAACATCGTTTTTATAGTGATTGCGTTTGTACTTTCTTTCTCGGGACGTGTATGTGCCGGAAATCCCGTTTATTCAGACAACTCCTTGCGCAATGATGCGGAGAAACTGCTGGTGGAGTGGGTGGATGCTCTGCTGGCCTACCAATGCGAAGGGCTGCATCCGTCGCTCGACGGCGGTATTCTGTGTCCCGCCTGTGCCCGCATTCACGGACGGATAGGAGACACGGTTCTTCCTCTGATGTATCTGGCAGACAAGACCGGCAATGACAAATATCTGCTTGCCGCCAAGAAACTGATGAAATGGATGGAGAACGTGCACCGTCCGGACGGCTCCTGGATGAACGATGTACACGTATCCGATTGGAGCGGGACTACCGTATTCGCCGCTATTGCTCTGTACGAGGCAGTGCATTACCACGGGCATCTGCTGGATGACTCTACGCGTAACCATTGGAAAGAGCAGTTGTTGGAAGCCGGCGAATTCATGATGAAGAATCCGCAGATGTACAGCCGCCGTATGCAGGGGAGTATGAAGCGCCTGAACAATGTGAACTATTCCGCTTCGGTGACGTATGCCTTGCAGGCTCTCGGAGAGATGTTCGACCGTCCGGACTTCAAGGAGGAAGCCCGGATTGTGGCTTCGGACTTGAAGAAGTTCTTTACGGCGAACGATTTCTTTTTATACGGCGAAGGGCCTAAAATATGGACACCTACCAAGAACGGCTGCCTCCCGGTGGACTTGGGATATAATGTAGAGGAATCCTTGCCTAATCTGGCTTATTATGCGCTTATGGTGAACGACTGGGAGTTGCTCTCCATCGTGGAGCGCTCCATGAATACCCACCTGGAATTTATGTTGCCCGACGGTGCATGGGACAACAGTTGGGGTACGCGCAGTTTTAAGTGGACATATTGGGGCGGACGTACAAGCGACGGCTTTATGGGCGGTTATTATGCCATGGCCGCGCATCATCCGGAGTACCTGGAAGCTATTCGCCGCAATATACAATTACTGAAAAAATCGACGGACAACGGTTTGCTTCATGCCGGACGCGATTATCGGGCCTCTGGCATTCCGGCTTGTATTCATCATACCTTCGGACATGCCAAGGCGCTGACGGCTTTTCTTGAGCTTCCACCCGTCAAGACGCAACAATACAAGGTATTGCCGCGCGATAATGCTTATGGGGTGAAGTACTTCCGGGATATTCGTACGTGGCTGGTTGCAGAAGGTCCGTGGCGTTCTACATGTACCGGTTTCGATGCGGAATATAAGGTAAAAGGAACTCATCCCATGGGAGGTGCTGTTTCTCTGTTATGGCACGAACAGGCCGGTCCGGTATTTGCCGCTACGACCAACCGGTATGCTTTGATAGAAGCGCCCAATATGCAGAGCAACAGCCGGAAGTATATAATGAGCGGAACGCCGCGGATTGAAATGGTGCAATACGGAACGATTTACAGTAATCTCGATGATTTGGATACGGATATTGCTTATACCAGGGAAAAGAATATGCACCGTTTCCGTGTCAATACCCATCTGGTGGATGCCGACCAGCAGACTCCGGTTCAGGGAGCGATTCCCGTAACGTTGGATTATGTGTATTCCCAACAGGGCTTGTCGATAGAAATGGAACATTGCCCTTTGACCGCCTGCCTGGTTTTACCGGTTATCGCTGCGCCTTCGGAAGTTGTGGATATTACACCGGAAGGCATGCGCCTTCAGAAAAAGGACGGCGTGTTGGAGGTAGTTTGCATGAACGGCAGGATGAAGGTTGCTCCTACCGATAAAGACGGACGGATATTTAATCCTGTGCCGGGCTTTTCTTTCATTCCCTTGCAGGTTTTTCCGGATAGTCCGGATAAGAAAATTCAAGTTAAAATCATATATAATTAATATATTTTTTATTTCTTTGTCCTGATTTATAATATAATATATATGAGAACACTTCGATTCTTATCACTACTATGCGGAATATTGTTTGCCTGTATGGGGCTTGCCGGTGAAATAGACGGTATGCGTTTCACACATATCGGTTTGGAAGAAGGGTTGTCGCATAGCACCATATTCGGAATTAATCAGGATAAAGAAGGTAATCTGTGGTTTGCCACTTATGACGGATTTAATAAGTATGACGGTTATAATTTTACTGTCTACCGGCATCAGTATAAGAATCCGAAGAGTATAGCCAGCGATATAACCCGTTGTGTCGTCATTGACAATGATAACCGGATATGGATAGGAACGAGAGAAGGTTTGTCGCTTTATAATCATCGCAAGAACGAATTCTCTAATTTCTTTTATAAGAGAAAGGGACAAAATGTAACAGTCAGGAATATTGTGCCTATGCAGAAGGACTGGCTTATGCTTGGGACAACCGAAGGAATTTTACTTTTTGACGTGAAAGGAGAACGTTTCCTGAATGATACGTTGTCGGCTACTTTACATTCGCTGAAACCGTTAACGCTGCTCAGGCAAGATGATGATATTTTTATTGGCACTAAAGGGAAGGTGTATATGTATTCATTGCAGAACGGAGCATTGGAAACACTACTTGACCTGCATGACAAGGTGCAGATAAACAGTATCTTGTGCCAGACTCCCAATCGGATATGGGTAGCGACAGAAGGCAACGGACTGTACCTGTATGATGTAAAGAACAAAAAACTGGACAACTATCGTTATGAGAATAAGCTTTCCTGTTTGAACTCTAATTATGTGCGTTCGTTGGCATTGGACCAGGAGAACCGTTTGTGGGTAGGGACTTACAGCGGGCTGAATATATATCAGGAAGGGAAGGAACGCTTTATATCGGTTGAGAGTTCGATGGCTCAGGCTGGGACATTGTCGCAGAACTCGGTACGTTGCATTTTCAGAGACTCGCAGGGCGGAATGTGGCTGGGTACATACTGGGGAGGATTGAATTACTATCATCCTTTGTGCAACCGTTTCCAGCAGATTAAACATATTCCTTTCTCCAATTCGCTCAGTGATAATGTTGTCAGTTGCATTGTAGAGGATAAAAAGAACAATTTATGGATCGGCACAAGTGACGGTGGTCTGAACTTCTATGATAATACGGCGAAAACTTATAAGAACTATTTGTTTAATCCGGACATATCGGAAGGTGTTCCTTTTAAAGACGTTAAAACGGTATATGTAGATGAAGCATCGGATAAGATATATGTAGGCGCCCATGCCGGCGGTATGATGGTACTGCATCGTAAGACCGGAAGAAAGGTGTTTTACAATCAGCAAAACAGTGGCTTGCCGAGCAATCATATTTATTCTATTATATCCGACGGAAAAGACGGTCTTTGGATAGCTTCCCTGGACTATTTGTTTCATTTTGATATTGCCGGAAAACGTTTTGCCGTTATAAATGAAGATGTGGAAGGCCGCCCGGTACAAAAAAAGACCCGCTTGCTGTTTAGGGATTCCCGTAAACGCATCTGGGTAGGTGGAGAGAAGGGACTTTCCGTTTATAATCAGGAAGGTATGGGTTTGCGGACCAATACGGATTTTCGTATTACTCCGGTATTGCGACAGTCTTTTGTGAATTGTATCTACGAGTCTTTATCCGGTTCTATATGGGTAGGTACCCGTGACGGGCTTTTTGCCTTGAAGGAGGCGGATAAGGAGTTGCTGCAATATACAACGGACGACGGTTTGCCAAGCAATGTCATCTATGGAATACTGGAAGACAGTTACGGGCGCTTGTGGGTCAGTACCAATCAGGGATTGAGTTGTTTTGACCCGGAGAACCGTAAAATGCGCAATTTTACAATAGTGGACGGGCTGCAGAGCAATCAGTTTAATGCCGGTTCTTATTGCCGCATCGGCAATGGCAATATGTTGTTCGGCGGCATTAACGGCATCACCATGTTCCGTCCCGAAACCCTGATAGACAACCCTTATACTCCGAAACCGGTAATCAATAGGCTTTTTGTTTTTAATAAGGAGGTGCTTCCGAATGACGAGACCGGAATACTGAAAGAGAATATAGAGAGTGTTAACCACATAACCCTGAAATCTTCCCAAAACTCGTTTTCCCTTTCCTTTGTCGTTTCCAACTACATAGCCGGCAAGCACAATACGTTTGCCTATAAGTTGAAGGGGTATCATGATGAATGGTATAAACAGGGAGACATAAGTCCGGTGTCGTACTCCAATTTGCCGGCAGGAGATTATACCTTCCTTTTAAAGGCAGCCAATAATGACGGAAAGTGGAGCGGGGAGGTAGAGGCTCTTCACATCCGTGTCCTTCCGGTCTGGTATCGCACGTGGTGGGCCTTTTTGATTTTTGCGTTGTTTTTTATTTTGTTGGTTTTTGCTGTGTTCCGTTTCTTCTGGTTGCGTAAGAGTATGCAGACAGAAATCCGTATGGAGCGGCTTGACAGGGAAAAAAAGGAAGAAATCAGCCAGATGAAAATCCGTTTTTATGTGAATATCTCACATGAGTTACGTACTCCGTTGACTTTGATTATTTCTCCTTTGCAAGAGTTGCTCAGCAGTGTCACCGGGCATTGGGAGCGCGAAAAGCTGTTGTATATCCAGCGGAATGCAAGAAGACTGTTGCATTTGGTCAATCAACTGATGGACTACCGGCGTGCCGAATTGGGTATTTTTGAGTTGAGACCGAGTTATGCCAATGCATATAAAAGGGTATTGAACAGCTTTTTAAATTACGAGAGTCTGGCAAAGAAAAAGGATATAGACTATAATTTCTATTCGGAATTGCAGGATGAGGATGTGCTGTTTGACGGTACTTATTTGGATTTGATTATCAACAATCTCTTATCCAATGCTTTTAAGTATACGGAAGAAGGGGAGAGGATTTATGTAAAACTCTACAGAGAAGATAAAAATGTTGTTTTGCAGGTAGCAGATACGGGAGTGGGCATACCAAAGGATAAGCAGCGGAAGATTTTCGAACGTTTTTATCAGGTGGAGAACGTACACGAAGGAAGCGGCATCGGACTGTCGCTGGTTCAGCGTCTGGTTGAATTGCATCACGGGCAGATAACGTTGGTGAGCGAGGTTGGAAAAGGCTCTACGTTTTCCATTTATATTCCTCAGGATAAGTCGGTGTATACTGCGGAGGAACTTGCGGAGAGCAAGGGAGAGATGGAGGAACAGCGTGTCTATTCGACAAATGCGCATGAGGTTTATACCGATGATGTAGAAACGGAAGTGGCAGAAGCCGGTGAACAAGAGGCGGGAAGCAGGCATGGAACAATTCTTATAGTGGAAGACAATGAGGAGCTGCGGCGGTATTTGTTCAACGGTCTGTCCGCTCAGTTTAATCTGATAGAGGCGGAGAACGGGCAAAAGGCGTTGGAGGTGCTTAAAGAAAATGACGTAGACCTGATTCTTTCGGATGTTATGATGCCGGTTATGGATGGAGTCAAACTTTGCAAATCGGTGAAACAGAATTTGAGGACCTGCCATATACCGGTGTATCTGTTGTCTGCCAAGGTCGATATAAAGTATCAGTTGCAGGGGTTGCAGGTAGGTGCGGACGATTACATACCCAAACCGTTCTCGATGGATGTATTGATAGCAAAGATTTTGAATATGTTGCGTACCCGCTATCGTATTTTTGAGCATTATTCCAATGCGGCAGAGATAGAACCTGAAAAGATTGCAAACAATGCCATGGACGAGGAACTGTTGAGGAAAGCGATTGCCATCGTGGAGAAAAACATGAGCAATGTGGAGTTCTCAACGGAGCAGTTCGCCAGCGAGATGAATATGAGCCGTTCCAATCTCCATTTGAAGTTGAAGGCTATAACAGGAAAATCGGCTATTGATTTTATTCATAAAATACGTTTTAACCGTGCTTGTCAGTTATTGAAGGAAGGTAAGTATACGGTTTCCGAAATCAGTTTTATGGTGGGATATAATACTCCTTCTTATTTCTCCGCCCGTTTCAAGAAGTATATCGGTTGCCTTCCTACGGAGTATGGAAAGCAGTGACGTATGTATCATTTATGGAATATTATTATGAAGATGTATCTTTTTTCTCCCTTTCTTCTGGTGCTTGTTCATACATTGCTTGTGTCATGCAGCCGTACGGGCACACCCGGCTTTACGATAGCGAGGGAAGACAGTTTGCGGTATGAAGGCAAGACAGTTGAACTTTTCAGAATGACTAACAGGAATGGAATGACGGTTAAGGTTACCAATTATGGGGCTTCTTTAACATTTGTTTCCGCTCCTGATAAAGAGGGCGTTTTTGCTCCGGTAGTTTTAGGACTTGACAGCTTGCGATATTATCTGGGCAGACAACCCAAGCTTGGTGCTACGGTAGGGCGTTATGCAAATAGAATCAGGAATGCGGAACTTGTTTTGAATGACCGGGTCTATTATCTGGATAAAAACAATAAAGGGCATTCCATTCATGGTGGTGTCAAGGGATTTCATACCCGGGTTTTTGATACGGATACGTCCTATGTGGTGAAGGATACGGCAGTGATTCGCTTTAGTTATCTGAGTCCTGATGCGGAAGGGGGATTTCCGGGAAATCTGAATATATCGTTGGCTTATAAATTGACGCATGACAATGAAGTGATTCTGGATTACAGGGCATCGACCGACAAGCCGACTGTGGTTAATCTGACAAATCACAGTTATTTCAATTTAACGGGGTGTAAGGAGTCTGTACTGAACCATTATTGTATGATTGACGGGGATTCGATTACACCGGTTGATGCCGCAGGTATTCCTACCGGAGAACTTATGGCGGTGGCGGGTACGGAATACGACTTCAGAACCTTGCAGGCGCTTGACGGGCGCATTGGAGAACTTAAAAAAGGATATGATACCAATTATAAACTCAATAAGCAGCCGGGAACTTTGGCGCTTGCAGCTAAAATTGTAGAGCCGGAATCCGGTCGGGTACTGAAGGCGTATACCACCGAACCGGGTATGCAGTTCTATACTCCGGCAGCTAATCTGGACTATCTGAAAGGGCATGGCAAGCAGTCATATGGGCGGTATTACGGATTTTGTCTCGAAATGCAACATTTTCCGGATTCGCCTCATAATCCGCATTTTCCGACTACCGTGTTGCTGCCGGGAGAGACTTACCGGCAAACTACGGTCTACAGATTTGAAACATTATCCGAAACAGAATAAATTATTTAATTAAAACATTGGTTATGAAAACGAAAAGCTGGAAAAAGTACATGTGTTTAATGGGTATTTCACTTATGATGATGCCGGCTGTCTGCGCAATGCAAACGGCTGAAGGCGGAAATGGGGACAATCCCGTTAAAAAAACGCGTAGCACTACTTTTATTAGTGGAGAAAAGGCGTGGGAACCCGCAGGAGAAGGCGTGACCCGGCAGATTATGGGGTATGACGGACAGGTAATGCTGGTAAAAGTGAAATTTGAAAAAGGAGCGATAGGTACTCCTCATACTCACTACCATACCCAAACCACTTATGTGGCAAGTGGAAAGTTTGAGTTTACGGTGGGGAATGAGAAGAAAACGGTAAAGGCAGGTGACGGTATTTACATCGAACCTGATATTTTGCACGGATGTGTCTGTCTGGAACCGGGGGTACTTATAGACTGCTTTGCTCCAATGAGAAGTGATTTCTTGAAATGAGTGTTGTATTGATGGGTATTTGACTTTATTAACAGATTTGCAAATCTCTATCCCAAAAGGATAACCCCCTTTGTACATAGCTGTAGGGCTATATATTGTACAAAATTACTCTGTATTATACAAAATTGATATTTGGAAAGTGTAAAAGTGTAACGAATGAAAACAATACTTTTACACTTTTTTTAGCATTTGCAGTAAGTTTGCCCTCGAAAAATTATTTCTAAAGTAGAACCTTAGATTTATTTATTATGTACAAATTAAAAGAACTGTTTTTAATGTTTATCCTCGCCTTTGTGAGCATATCCGCATATGCGCAAAGTCTGACCGTTACCGGTAAGGTCATTGATAGTGAGGGCTATGAAGTAATCGGTGGTAGTGTTACCATTAAAGGCGCCGCCGGCGTTGGAACCGTTACGGATGTAAACGGTAACTACTCCTTAAAAGTAAATGACGCATCCAAAGATGTACTCGTCTTTTCGTACGTGGGTATGACTTCCCAAGAAGTAAAGGTCAATGGTAAGAATGTAATCAATGTAACGTTGAAGGCTGATGCCGTGTTACTGGATGAAGTAGTAGCAATCGGTTATGCCACGGTTAAGCGTAAGGACTTGACTGGGTCTGTGGCATCGGTGAACAGTAAGGAACTTTCCAAAGTGCCGACAAGTGATATTACCCAGGCATTGGCAGGACGTATGGCCGGTGTACAGGTAATGCAGAGTGAAGGTGCGCCGGGAGCTTCTATTTCGATTCGTGTCCGTGGAGGTATTTCTATTACACAGAGCAATGAGCCTCTTTATATTATCGATGGTTTTCCCAGCGAAGATGGTATGTCTACGCTCGACCCTGCTGAAATTGAGACTATCGATATTTTGAAGGATGCGTCTGCTACGGCTATTTATGGAGCTCGTGGTGCTAACGGCGTTGTAGTTATTACTACAAAAAGTGGTGGTAAAGAAGGCAAGGCTACGGTAACTTTTGACAGCTATGTCGGTTTCAAAAAAATAGCCAAGAAATTGGATGTTCTTTCTACGGCAGAGTTTGCAATGTTGGATTATGAACGCCGTGTGTACGATGCTACTACTCAAGAAGATTGGGATAAGGATATTACGGCTTTTGAAACATTGTACGGAAAATATAGTGATATCGGAACTAACTATTCCAATCGTAAAGGGATAGATTGGCAGGATGAAACGTTGGGGCGTACTGCGTTGACTCAAAACTACCGTGTAGGAGTTTCCGGTGGAACAGATAAGCTGAATTACAACTTGGCATATTCTTACTATGATGAAGAGGGTGCTATGGTGTATAGCGGTAATAAAAAACATAACATATCATTCAATATGAATCATAAATTGAATGACCGTTTAAGTGTTAATGCCCGTGTCAGCTATGATCAAATGAAAGTTTATGGTATGGGTACTTCTGAAGGTGGTGACCGTTTTAACAAGATGCAGCATATTTTGCAGTATCGTCCTATGATAGGAATTGGAGGTACAGATGATTTGCTGTTAGGAGATGAAGACCCGATTTTTGTGGACGATACCGGTAATGTAATGCAGAATCCCCTGCTTTCTGCTGCTGAAGAAACCAATGATCGTGAGTATCGTACTTTTCAAGCCAATGGTGGCTTTACTTTAAAGCTTTTTAAAGGATTTTCGTTCCGTAATACAACAGGTATGCGCTACCAGACACGTCGTAATGATATTTTTTACGGTGATAAGTCTATAACGGCAAAGCGTTCCAGTATTAATGGAAGCATTCAAAATCTGGAGAACAGCAGTTTCCAAACATCAAATGTCTTGAATTATACTTGGTCGGGTAAAGGACACGATGTAACAGCCATGGTTGGTCAGGAATACGTAAACCGTTGGAGTCGTAATTTCAAAGCGGCAGCCGCCAATTTCCCGAACGATGATATTGGTTTAGGCGACCTTTCACTGGGATTGCCGACAGCTGTTTCATCTGCTGAAAATTATGATGACAAGCTCCTTTCTTTCTTTACACGTGTTAACTATGGCTTTAAGGATAAATATTTGTTTACCGCTTCTTTCCGTGCAGACGGTTCTTCTAAATTTGGTAAGAATAATAAGTGGGGATATTTCCCGGCTTTTTCTGCAGCCTGGCGTTTGGGAGAAGAAGAATTTATTAAGAATTTGAATGTTTTTTCGGATTTGAAAGTTCGTTTAGGTTATGGTATGGCTGGTAATAATCGTATAGACAGTTATCTGAGTCTGGCAGTATTGAATTCCGTCACTTATCCTAATGGTGATTCTACTCAATCAGGCTATGTACCCAAGCAGATTCCTAATCCGGACCTTAAATGGGAAGCTAACAAGACATTCAATTTCGGTCTTGATTTTGGTTTCTTCAATCAGCGTTTGACTATTTCTCCCGAATTTTATATCAATCGCAGCAGTAATCTGTTGCTGAGTGCAAAATTGCCAACATCGGCAGGTTATGACAGTATGGTCATCAATGCCGGTGAAACAGAAAATAAAGGTATTGATTTGACTATCAACTCAACTAATATTATGACCAAGAACTTTACTTGGAATACTTCTGTAACCTTATCGCACAATAAAAATTCTGTAAAACAGTTGACGGGAGAAGAAGTGCAACTTTGGGAAGCTAATTTCGGATATAGCCAAAACACACATATTATCGGTATAAACCAACCGTTGGGGCAGATGTACGGTTATATTACAGAAGGCTTGTATCAGGTGTCTGATTTTGATTATGATGCAACCACCCAAACTTACACATTGAAAGATGGCATTCCTTATGCAGGCGATAAAGCCAATGTGAAACCCGGTATGTGGAAATTTAAGAATGTAGACGGTAGCGAAGACAATAAAATAACAGAGGAAGACAAGACTGTTATTGGTAATGCGTATCCTAAATTTTATGGCGGTATCAATAATACATTCACTTATAAAGACTTTGATTTGAGCATTTTCTTGACTTACAGCTTTGGCAATGATGTACTTAATGCAACTAAGTTGACTAACACAAAGACAGCTTTGCAGAATAAGAACGTTTTGGCTGCGGCCGATTCTCATAATCGCTGGGTTTTAGTGAATAAGTCAGGTGAATTAATTACCGACCCTCAGGAAATGGCCGAGATTAATAGAGGTAAGACCGTTGCCGCTATCTATGATAATGAAGTTGGTGATACTTATATTCATTCTTGGGCGGTAGAAGACGGCTCCTTCCTGAAACTTAGTAATATCACTTTAGGATATACTTTCCCGAAGAAAATAATCGAAAAGATAGGTATCAGTAAGTTACGTCTTTATGCAACAGGTTCTAATTTATTAACTTGGACTAAATATTCAGGTTTCGATCCGGAAGTATCCACAATGGGTAACGGTTTGACACCGGGCGTTGACTTCGGTGCTTATCCTAAAAGCCGTTCATTTGTTTTCGGTATTAATTTAGCTTTCTAATGAACCTCAAAAAGAAAATACAATGAAAAAATATAAAACAATTGCGCTTGGCGCACTGATTGCAACTGGATTTGCCTCTTGTGAACTGACAGAAAAACCAACTTCTTATTATGAGAAGGATACCTATTTTCAAACAGCCGACCAGGCAAAGATGTCAGTCGTGGGGATTTATGACTGTTTGGCTACAAACAACCATTACGGACAGTTTGAAATGGCTATGCCGGCGTCGGATGACACGTATTATATACAAGGTACTGGTACAGACAATACACGTCGTGATATAGCACATTATATGGTAAAACCGACGAATACTTGGATTGCTGATTTATGGAAGTACAAATATATGGGAATAGACCGGGCTAATTTTGCTATTGAAGGCATTGAAAATATGGCTGGGTATGAAGAAGATACTTCTTTGAAAGAGCTGGTGGCCCAGGCTAAATTTTTACGTGCATTTTTGGCTTTCGATTTAGTGAAATATTGGGGAGATGTTCCATTTAAGACCGACTACACCGCTGGATATGAAAGTGCCTTTAATGGTCGTATAAGCCGTGAGGAGATATATGATTATATTATTGAAGATTTGGACTTTGCGAAAGAAAATCTTCAGAAAGGGAGTGCTTCGCTTTCACCGGAGATACCTTCGCAGGGAGCTGCTCATGCAATGCTGATGCGTGTTTACTTGCAACGGGCAGGTTATAGTTTGCAGCAAGACGGTAGTTTGAACCGACCGGCCGATGACAAGAGAAAGGCCTATTTTGATGCTGTAATTGCCGAATGGACTGCTTTCCAGAATAAAGGTTATCATAACTTTCACCCGGGCGGTTATTTAAAGTTGTTCCAGGGTTATTCCGGAGGAGTTTTGAATTCGATGGAAAATCTGTGGGAGATAGCTTTTAATCCGACAGGAAGTGGTTATAAGGATAACTCCGGTACTTGGGCTACGTATAATGGTCCTGCGGTAGAAGCGCCGGGCAAGGGTGCTCCTGCTGAATCAATGGGGCGTGCCAACGCGTTCTTCCGTGTGTTACCTGTCTGGAAAGATTTCTTTGAGGCAAATGATGAGCGTAGAGATGTAATGGTATGTACTTACCAATATAAATGGGATGCCGATAAGAAAGCACATAAGTTGGTTGAAAATAAGAAACTGACGGATTGGTATCCGGGCAAATGGCGTAGGGAGTGGATGCCGAAAGGCTTTGTAGATCCTAATAATACAGGGGTCAATTATTGTCCGTTGCGTTATGCTGATGTAGTATTGATGGCAGCCGAGGCTTATAATGAGATTGGCAATACTCCGGAAGCCTGGAGGTTATTGAATGAAGTAAGACATCGTGCCGGAGCTACTGAAACTAATTCATTGCAGGCATACAAGGCTGCACAGCCTAATCTCTATGAACTTCCCTATTTTAACAGTGGTGATGAGGCAGACAATTTCCGTACTGCTCTTTATTGGGAACGCGGTTTTGAATTGGCTTTTGAAGGTCAGCGTAAATATGACTTATTACGTTGGGGTATTTTGGGTGATGCTTTAAAATTATTCCAAAGCAAAATGGATAAATCGCTAAAAGGCAAATATGTTGCAGGCGACAAATTTATAAAAGGCAAACATGAACTGTTTCCTATACCTTTGGGCGAGTTGCAGGCCAATCCCGCTTTAAAAAATCAGAATAATCCGGGTTATGAATAAATAGGTATTATTGCTATAAACGGCAGGATGCAATGTCCTGTTTGAAATGTTGAAAGATGTTTCGGAGCTGGTTGAAAATAGTAAGCCTGTTTTTTATCAGCTCTGTTAAACATCTTTTCTATTTCAAAGCTATATGATGTTGTGTTGCCGGTTGTGCCATGTAGTGAAATTTTATGAGATGATTGTGGTAAATAGAAACCTTTATAAAAGATGAAGAAAATATCATTATCTTGTTTTATTGCTGTTGTCGCATTATGCGTATTTTCCGGCTGCTCTCCCAAACAACCGGAAAAAGATTATACCTGGCTGAAACAGGGAATAGAAACGGCTGCGTTACAATTGAAATTTACTGTGGCCGAAATTGGAGATTCAATCCGGTTGCCCCGTTCCATCTGGACGGGCTATGACACGGACTTTTTATGTCATCAGCTGGATAAGAAACAGTTGACAGGCAAAGACTCTGCCCGGCTGAAACCCATACATGATAATTTGGGTTCCCGCCGTTATTGCTTTTCCATTTACGATTGGACAAGCGGTTTTTTCCCCGGCAATCTTTGGCTCGCTTATCAACTTACCGGCGATGAAAGCTTGAGGGAAAGCGCTGTGAAGTTCACTAATTATCTTTATCCGCTTCGTGAGTACAAAGGGACGCATGATATAGGTTTTATGATGAATTGCAGCTACGGTAACGCCAATCGTTTATCTCCTGCCGACAGCGTCCGCAGTGCATTGATACAAACAGCGGATAACCTGTGCGGCCGTTTCAATCCGGAGATAGGCTGTATCCGTTCCTGGAACTTCGGGAAATGGAATTTTCCCGTTATCATAGACAATATGATGAACCTGGACCTGCTGTTTTATGCCACTCGCCTGACTGGTGATGATAAATATAAGGAGCTTGCCTTGACGCACGCACGGACTACGATGAAAAATCATTTTAGAGATGATTATTCATCCTACCATGTAGTCAGTTACAATAACGATGGAACGGTGGAAAAAAAGTGCACGCATCAGGGAAAGAGTGACGCATCGTCATGGGCGCGCGGACAAGCATGGGGATTATATGGCTACACATCCTGTTATCGCGAGTCTAAGGATGTGCAATTTTTGCGGCAGGCCGAAAATATAGCCTCGTTAATCATGCGGCGCGTAAAGACGGAAGATGCAGTTCCCTTGTGGGATTATGATGCGCCCGACACCCCTCAGACGCCTCGTGACGCATCTGCTGCCGCTATTACCGCTTCCGCCCTGATAGAACTGAGCACGCTTGTTGAAGACGGACAAGCCTATATGGAGTATGCCGGGAAGTTGCTCAAAAGCCTTTCGTCCGACGGGTATTTGGCAAAACCGGGAACCAACCGGGGCTTTATACTGATGCATTCAACGGGTTCATTGCCGAACGGCTCCGAAATAGATACGCCGCTCAACTATGCCGATTATTATTATCTGGAGGCATTGCTCCGTTATATGCAGGTAAAAGAGATTGATTATAAGCATATTTAAATTCATTATTACCATATCATGAAGACAATAAGATACATTTTTAGCATTTTCTTGCTTATGCTTGCTGTTGTTGCAGACGCACAACAACTAAGACAGGAGGCTTTTGAACTGATAAATTTGGATTATCCGGGTTTGGAGAAAGTAAAAGCGGCATGTTCCCGGCAGAAGTGGGAGGCGGCGGCACAGGAACTGTTGAATTATTACCGTAGCCGTACCGGTATTACACATCCGGATATAGACTTGAAAAACCTCACCATATCCAAGGAAGAACAGAAATGGGCGGATGATGCTTTGGAGCATACCTTCTTTGTACATAAAGGCTATCAGCCTTCCTACAACTACGGCAAAGATATCAACTGGGAGTACTGGCCGGTAAAAGACAATGAGTTGCGTTGGCAGCTTCATCGTCATAAGTGGTTTACGCCTATGGGTAAGGCATACCGTATCTCCGGAGATGAGAAATATGCAAAGGAGTGGGTACATCAGTATATGGATTGGGTTCAGAAAAACCCGCTGGTGAACATGAAGCAGGAAGAGTTCGAACTTGTCAGTGCCGGTGAGGTAAAGGAAGATGCCGACAATGTATATTTTGCATGGCGGCAACTGGAAGTCAGCAACCGTTTGCAGGACCAGACCTGCCAGTTCCTTTTGTTTTGTTCCGCATCGGCGTTTACTCCGGAGTTCCTGACCGAGTTTATCGTCAATTATCACCGCCATGGCGCACATCTCCTGAAAAATTATTCTGCAGAAGGTAACCACCTGCTGTTTGAAGCCCAACGTATGGTTTATGCCGGTGTTTTCTTTCCGGAACTGAAAGATGCCGCCATTTGGAGAGAAAGCGGAATCAATATCCTGAATCGTGAAATCAAGAAGCAGGTATACAATGACGGCGGACAGTACGAGCTGGATCCCCATTATCACCTGGCGGCAATCAACATATTCTGCAAGGCCTTGCGCATGGCGGATTGTAACGGTTTCCGCAATGAGTTTCCGTCGGAATACCTGGATACGGTCAAGAATATGATTGCTTTCTATGCCAACATTTGTTTTCCCGACTACACCAACCCTTGTTTCAGTGATGCCAAGTTGGGCGATTATCAGGCAGAACTTGCCAACTACCGCGATTGGCTTGCATTGTTCCCCGACTGCGATTGGATACGTTATTATGCGACAGAAGGGCGTGAAGGCGCTCCTTTCCCTTATCTTTCCCACGGGGCATTGACATCCGGTTTCTTTACTTTCAGAAACGGTTGGAAGAAGGATGCAACGGTCATGGTAGTTAAAGCCGGACCTAAAGGAGAGTGGCATTGTCAGCCGGATAACGGTACTTTCGAACTCTGGTTCAACGGCAGGAATCTGTTTCCCGATACCGGTGCATACGTCTATGCCGGAAGTGCCGAAGTGATGAAACTGCGCAACTGGTTCCGCCAGACACGTGTACATAACACCCTGACCTTGGACGGACGCAATCTTGAAACCACGCAGTCCGTAACCGGATTGTGGCAGCCGGAAGGTAAGGAGCAGATACTGGTAACGGAAAATCCCGGTTATAAAGGGTTGAAACATCGTCGTACCGTCTTTCTTGTGGACCAGGCCTATTTTGTAATAGTGGACGAAGCCACAGGCAATGCCAGAGGAACCGTGAATTTGAATTATCATTTCCGTGAAGGTGAGGTAAACGTTGATGCGGAGAAAAATATGGTGACTACGGCTTATGAGGGTCCGAGTAATGTGAAGTTGCAATGTTTTCCGGAAAAAAGCGCGTCTTTAAGAGCGGAAGAGGGCTGGCGTTCCACTGCCTACCGTCAGCGCGTAGCCCGTACTTCGGTAGCTTTCGATACCAATAAGGATGATGCGGAGGCTGTGCGCTACATAACGGTTATCTATCCGGTGAAGGATGTTGCTGCTTACCCGGTACTTGAAGCAAAATTCCTGAACAAAGGTTATGATGAGAAAGGGGTTGAGGTCGAAGTTTCCGTCAACGGTACGGTACGTCGGTTGGCATCGCGGCTGAACTGAATTATGAATGCGGCAGACTGTTTTAAGGCAGGCAGTTGCTTTGTGAACAGTAACCGTCCTGATACACAGGAAATGGATTTGTTTTCATTATTTTGATATTTAATGGAAGAATACCTATATTTGCTATCTGCAAAACAGATAGATTAAATAAAGTATGGACAATAAATTTATAGTAAATATAGGCCGCCAGTTAGGCAGTGGCGGACGGGAAATCGGAGAGAAGCTGGCTGCCCGGCTGGGTATTGACTTCTACGACAAGGAATTGATTAACCTTGCTTCCGAAGAAAGCGGATTATGCCGTGAATTCTTTGAAAAAGCCGATGAAAAGGCTTCGCAGGGAATTATAGGCGGTCTGTTCGGAATGCGTTTCCCGTTTATCAGTGACGGGGCTATGCCGGCTGCCAACTGTTTGAGCAACGATGCGTTGTTTAAGGTGCAAAGCGATGTGATACGGAAACTGGCTTCCGAGAAATCCTGTCTGTTCGTAGGGCGTTGCGCCGACTACATTTTGCGGGATAACCCGCGTTGCGTCAACATCTTCATCTCTGCTTCGCGCGAGGATCGTATAGCCCGTTTATGCCGTCTGCACTCTATTTCGGAAAGTGCGGCGGAAGAGAAGATGAACAAAGCGGACAAGCGGCGTGCCGAATATTATAACTATTACAGCTATAAGACCTGGGGAGCGGCTGCTACCTATCATCTTTGCGTCGATTCGTCCGTATTGGGCATTGACGAAACGGTCGGCTATATAGAAGAGTTCGTAAGGAAGAAACTGAAACTGTACGAATAAACGCTATGACCATTGCAAATGAAATCGGGAAGAATTTTACTGCCATCCTAACGGAGATTATAGTAAAATTCTTCCCGATTTTATTGATAAGAGCCTGAAGCTCCTTGAACTGATTTTACATCATTGCCAGCAATATCATCTGTCCGGCGAGGATGCGCAGGAACATCGTCAGCGGATAAACCGTAGAGTAACCTACCGACGGAGCGTCATTGCCCGATGCCTGGTTGGAATATGCCAATGCGGGTGGGTCGGTGTTACTGCCGGCAATCAGTCCCATCAGCGTGAAATAATTGACCTTGCAATAGAACCGGGCAATCATACCGATTATCAGCAACGGGATGGTGGTAATCAGGAAACCGTAGCCTACATACGCCAGACCGCTTCCTTCCACGACCGTCTGTACAAAATGCTCACCTGCCTCTATGCCTACGCTGGCAAGGAAAAGTACGATACCTATTTCGCGCAGCATCAGGTTGGCGCTCATGGTGGTATACGTTACAAGATGCATCTTATGTCCGAAACGTCCGATAAGGATGGCTACCACCAGCGGACCGCCCGCCAGACCTAATTTCACCGGTGTCGGCATGCCCGGGAATGCGATGGGAAGGCTGCCCAACAGAATACCGAGGAAGATACCGACGAAGATGGTAACGATGTTCGGCGTATCCAGACGCTTCAACTGGTTGCCCAGTACACCGGCCACACGTTCCACCGCGTCCTGCTGGCCTACAACCATTACACGGTCACCCACCTGGAGCACCAGGTTGGGATCGGCAAACAGGTCCATACCCGAACGGTTGATACGTGTCACGTTAACACCGTACATACTGCGGAAGTGCATGCTTCCAAGTTTCTTTCCGTTGATTTCCGATTTGGTCACCAGAATACGGCGTGAGACCATCGGAGTGTCCTGCTTCTCCCAGTCCACTTGAATCTCCCTTCCGATAAAGGCGGTAACCGCTTCGGCGTCTTCCTCGGAACATACGATGAACAACTGGTCGCCGATGTGGAATTCCGTATCCTGGTTCGGAATGCTGACGTGACCTTCGTGACGGATGCGCGAGCATACGAAAGAACGTCCCAGAAAATCTTTCACCTGAATCAGCTTTTTGCCGTCGATAGCCTCATTGCGTACTTCCAGATGCAGCATATGCGGCATGTGCTTCATATCCGTTTCTTGCGTGTTAAGCTCCTCTTCTTCTTTTTTCAGGTTGATGCGGCAGATGTAACGCACGGCGATAATAGAGCCGATGATGCCGACCACACCGAGCGGGTAGGCGCAGGCATATCCCAATGCGATGGGGTCTCCCGTATAATTCAGCTGGTTCAACGCTTCCTGAGCTGCACCCAGACCGGGAGTGTTGGTTACGGCACCGTACAGAATGCCTACTATCATCGGCAGGTCTATATTTCCATCGATGAAATAAATGCCCAGTGCGACTACTATGTTCAGTGCCACAATGCCCACGGCAAGCATGTTCAGCGTCATACCCCCTTTCTTGAAAGAGGAGAAGAACGACGGCCCTACCTGCAGACCGATGCAGAATACAAATAAAATCAAACCAAATTCGCGGATGAAATGTAGGATGTGTATTTCACCTGTAAATCCGAAATGTCCCATCAGGATACCGGTAAAGAGGACAAACGTCACTCCCAACGATACTCCGAAAACTTTAATCTTGCCCAGCAGCACCCCCACGGATATAACGAATGCGTACAGGCAAACGATATGTGCGACGGATGTCGGGTCCCAAAGAAGACTTTCTAACCAATTCATAGTACCTTATTTATTGCTTTTTAAAATTTTGCGCAAAATTACTTAATAAAGGGGAGCTGGCAAAGGGTTTTCTTTTCTTTTTGTAATACCAGCTTTGCAAAAGCAAGGTATCTATGGAGGGATGCCGGGAATAAGGATGGACATAGTGTTATCCGTAAGTGCAATTTTCCCTAAAAAGCCTTTTTGTTTGAAGTATTTCCTTATATTTGCAAGTCTCTTGATGACAAAATGAATACTATTCATCTATTTTAATTTTAAATAAACTATGGCAGACAGTAAAGAAAAACTCTTCTCGGACTTTTCTCCGGTTTCTACGGAACAGTGGATGGAGAAAGTAACCGCAGACTTAAAGGGTGCGGACTTTGAGAAAAAGCTCGTTTGGAGGACGAATGAGGGATTCAAGGTAAAACCTTTCTATCGTATGGAAGACCTTGAAGGTTTAAAGACCACGGATGCTCTTCCCGGTGAGTTCCCTTATCTTAGAGGTACAAAGAAAAACAATAATGAGTGGTTCGTCCGTCAGGAAATAAAGGTGGAATCTCCCGAAGCAGCCAATGCCAAGGCGTTGGACATTTTGAACAAGGGTGTCGATTCGCTCTCTTTCCACGTGAAAGCCAAAGAACTGAGTGCGGAGTATATCGAAACTTTGCTGAAAGACATCTGTGCGGAGTGCATAGAATTGAATTTCTCCACTTGTCAGGGACACGTGGTGGAATTGGCACAACTTCTGGTCGGTTATTTCCAAAAGAGAGATTATGACCTCACGAAGTTGCAAGGTTCCATTAACTACGATTATTTCAACAAGATGCTTGCCAAAGGCAAGGAAAAGGGCGATATGGTGGCTACTGCCAAGGCTTTGATTGAAGCTACCGCCATGCTTCCGAAATACCGCGTCCTGAACGTGAATGCGCTGACGTTGAACAATGCCGGTGCATATATCTATCAGGAACTGGGCTACGCGCTGGCTTGGGGTAATGAATACATGAACCAGCTGACCGATGCCGGACTGCCGGCAGCTTTGGTAGCCAAGAAGATAAAGTTTAATTTCGGTATCAGTTCCAATTACTTCCTTGAAATAGCAAAATTCCGCGCTGCCCGTATGTTGTGGGCCAATATCGTGGCTTCCTATAATCCGGAATGCCTGCGCGACTGCGAAAACAAGGGCGAACACAACGAATGCCGCTGTGCTGCCAAGATGAGAATACATGCGGAAACGTCCACTTTCAACCTTACTTTGTTCGATGCGCACGTAAACCTGTTGCGTACGCAGACCGAGGCTATGAGTGCCGCTCTTGCAGGCGTCGACTCCATGACGGTTGTTCCGTTCGACAAGACGTATGCCGTTCCCGATGAATTCTCCGAACGTCTGGCACGCAACCAGCAGCTGCTCCTGAAAGAGGAATCGCATTTCGACAAGGTTATCGACCCGGCTGCCGGTTCTTACTACATCGAGAACCTGACTGTGGCTATTGCCAAGCAGGCTTGGGAGCTGTTCCTTGCAGTGGAAGAAGACGGAGGTTTCTACGCATCCGTAAAATCCGGCAAGATACAGGCTGCCGTGAACGAGAGCAATACGGCCCGCCATGCAGCCGTTGCCAAGCGTAAGGAAGTGCTGTTGGGTACTAACCAGTTCCCGAACTTCAACGAGAAGGCGGGCGACAAGAAACCGTTGGAAGCTTCTTGCTGTTGCGGCGGACACAGCACTTGCGAAAAGGATGTTCCGTCACTGAACTTCGACCGTGCAGCCAGCGAATTTGAAGCGTTGCGTCTGGAAACGGAAGCGTCCGGCAAGCGTCCCAAAGCATTTATGCTGACTATCGGCAACCTGGCTATGCGTCAGGCACGTGCCCAATACTCTTGTAACTTCCTGGCCTGTGCCGGATATGAAGTTGTTGACAACCTCGGTTTCCCGACCGTAGAGGAAGGGGTGGAAGCTGCAATGGCGGCTAAAGCCGATATTGTGGTTCTCTGTTCGAGCGATGATGAATATGCGGAATATGCAATTCCCGCTTTCAAGGCCTTGAACGGCCGCGCCATGTTCATCGTAGCCGGCGCTCCCGCTTGCATGGACGAGCTGAAAGCGGCAGGTATCGAGAACTTTATCCATGTTCGTGTCAACGTTCTGGAAACATTAAAGGAATTCAACGCTAAACTTTTGAAGTAAGATGAGAAAAGATTTTAAAAACTTAGATATATATGCCGCTTTCCAGCCCGCCAATGGTGCTGAGTGGCAAAAGGCTAACGGCATCAAAGCCGACTGGAAGACTCCGGAACACATTGAAGTGAAGCCTGTTTACACCAAAGAAGACCTCGAAGGTATGGAACACCTCGACTATGCGGCAGGTATCCCGCCTTATCTGCGCGGTCCGTACTCTGTAATGTACACCTTGCGTCCGTGGACTATCCGCCAGTATGCAGGGTTCTCTACTGCCGAGGAGTCCAATGCTTTCTATCGCCGTAACCTGGCCTCCGGACAGAAAGGTCTGTCCGTGGCATTCGACCTGGCTACCCACCGCGGCTACGACCCCGACCACGAACGTGTGGTAGGCGACGTTGGTAAGGCAGGTGTGTCCATCTGTTCACTGGAAAACATGAAGGTGCTCTTCGACGGTATTCCCTTGAACAAGATGTCCGTATCCATGACCATGAACGGTGCGGTGCTTCCTATCATGGCATTCTACATCAATGCCGGTCTGGAGCAAGGCGCCAAGTTGGAAGAAATGGCGGGTACTATCCAGAACGATATCCTGAAGGAGTTCATGGTGCGTAACACCTATATCTATCCGCCTGCATTCTCCATGAAGATTATCTCCGATATCTTTGAATACACATCTCAGAAGATGCCTAAGTTCAACTCTATCTCTATCTCCGGTTACCATATGCAGGAAGCCGGCGCCACAGCGGACATCGAGTTGGCTTACACCCTGGCCGACGGTCTGGAATATCTTCGTGCAGGTGTTGCCGCAGGTATCGACATCGACGCATTCGCACCGCGTCTGTCATTCTTCTGGGCTATCGGCACCAACCACTTCATGGAGATAGCCAAGATGCGTGCCGCACGTATGTTGTGGGCGAAGATTGTGAAACAGTTCAACCCGAAAAACCCGAAATCACTCGCATTGCGTACGCACTCCCAGACTTCCGGCTGGTCGCTGACCGAGCAGGACCCGTTCAACAACGTGGGCCGTACCTGTATCGAGGCTATGGCTGCCGCTTTGGGACATACCCAATCCTTGCACACCAACGCTTTGGACGAGGCTATCGCATTGCCTACCGATTTCTCTGCGCGTATTGCACGTAATACGCAGATTTATATTCAGGAAGAAACTTACATCTGCAAGAATGTCGACCCGTGGGGCGGTTCTTACTATGTAGAGTCTCTGACCAATGAGCTTGCGCACAAGGCTTGGGAGCTGATTCAGGAAATCGAGAAGCTGGGCGGTATGGCGAAGGCCATCGAAACCGGTATCCCCAAGATGCGTATCGAAGAGGCTGCCGCACGCACGCAGGCACGTATCGACAGTGGTTCGCAGACTATTGTGGGTGTAAACAAATATCGTCTGGAGAAAGAAGCTCCTATTGATATTCTTGAGATTGACAATACGGCTGTCCGCCAGGAACAGATCCAGAACCTGAAGATATTGAAGGAAGGCCGTGATGAGGCTGCCGTGCAGAAAGCACTCGATGCCATCACCAAATGTGTGGAGACGAAGGAAGGCAACCTGCTGGAACTGGCAGTGGAAGCAGCACGTGTCCGTGCCACATTGGGCGAGATTTCGTATGCTTGCGAAAAAGTTGTAGGACGTTATAAAGCAGTAATCAGAACTATTTCAGGCGTGTATTCATCAGAAAGTAAGAACGACAGCGACTTCCACAGAGCTTGTGAGTTGGCTGAGAAATTTGCGAAGAAAGAGGGACGTCAGCCCCGTATCATGGTAGCTAAAATGGGTCAGGACGGTCACGACCGTGGCGCCAAAGTGGTGGCAACAGGTTATGCCGACTGCGGTTTCGACGTAGATATGGGACCTCTGTTCCAGACTCCTGCCGAAGCTGCCCGCGAAGCGGTGGAAAACGACGTTCACGTAGTGGGTGTTTCTTCATTGGCTGCCGGACACAAGACATTGGTTCCGCAGATTATTGAAGAACTCAAGAAGTTGGGTCGTGAGGATATTGTAGTGATTGCAGGCGGTGTGATTCCCGCACAGGACTATGATTTCCTTTATAAGGCCGGCGTAGCTGCCATCTTCGGTCCGGGTACTCCGGTGGCAAAGGCTGCTTGCCAGATTCTTGAAATCCTGTTGGATGAGGAATAATCCGCAACGATAAATGTTAAAAAAAGGACGGAATGCGTTTGCATATCCGTCCTTTTTTCTTAATCTGTGTTATAAAACATACTTTTTTTCTTGGATAATTTGCAGATTTAGCAAATGTCCGTATCTTTGCAATGTGTTTTTCATAGTATTAGATTTAAGGTTAACAAAGGTTGGAGTACAGCGGTACTCCTTTTTTTATGCCCGTACGTCAGGATGAGCTTAGGGGAGAGATTATGAAATCAATGATTATCAATCATTCAAGGTCTTATGATACTGAACCTTCCTTATCACCAGTTTGCTTTCACCGGAAATTTGTTGCGATACAATTGTGAAACGGATGCGCGTCAGCTTTTTCCGGTTCCAGGAGTGGATTAATTTCGGATCGGTCAGTTCGACGGTATCCGTTGCGGGTGATAAGAGTTTTTTATCGTATTCCACTTTGAACCTACCCGCCTCTCCTGTCAGTGTAATGTTTTTGTTGCGGTCGATTTCGACTTCGCAGCAGGTCATCAGGTTTAATACACTTGGTTCGTTGCATGCCGAAAGTTTCCATTTGTCGGTGATTGTGAAATCCTTTTTCCTCTGCAGCGTATAGTTGCGAATCCAGCTTTTTACATTTGCTTCCTGCGGATAGGCACGGGCAATGTCCACCTGGTAGGATACGGTTTTGGCGGTGGCTTTGTATTGCTGGCTGTGTGCGGCAAACTCCCGGCCGTTCTTCTGCGGGGTTCCGTTGATGAGGGGCAGGTTGTGATAATCGGACTGCATGGTCCATATCGTGTACCGCTCCGGTCCGAAGGTCTGTCGGGTATAAGTACCTACGCCTGCATCGATAAGCACCGGCAGGGCATTGTAGTAAAGGATGCACGACCCCACATCGTTATGGTTATGGCTTTCCTGATTGTTTCCGCCTTTCGCTGCGAAGAAGAAGCCGTCGCTTTTGCCTTCGGTGTCGCGTGCCACGCAGATTTGGGTGTCTTTAAACCAATAAGTGCCGGTAAGCGGTTCGCCTTGCGGATGGCCGATGATATCTTTGTACATAAAAAGCTCGTCCAGGGCAGAAGCGAAATATCCGTTTACCCCGTCCTTGAAACTTTGGTTTTGCTGTGCCATGAATGAGGCAAATTTCATCATGGCGGGGTCTCCGGTCAGTTCGCCGTACCGGTAGAGGATACCCGGGCTTGGACTTACTTTGGGTGCGGAGTCGGCGAAGTTTACAAAATAGTTGCCGCCGATGTGTACCCGGTAAATGTATTGCGCCATATTACGCAAGAGGGGAGCGTTGAATATGTTCACCTTGTTTCCGGTTGCTTTAGCCAGCAAATCCAGAAACTTCAGGGCATAGCCGGAAGCCCCGCTCCAATAGGTGGGACCCTCGTCGCAGGCTCCGTCCTCGTGATACATGCTGAAAAAGAAATCAGTGGATTTCATCAGCTTCCAGACTCCTTGCCGCACACGTTCCGGGTCTTTCTCTATCAGCATCAGGGCTTGCAGCACGTTGTAGTTAATCCACGGATTCCAGTTATTTACCTGCTGGCCGCCGAATCCCATCCACCAGTAATCATCCCGTGCGAAGTAGGGGTTTATCAGGTTTCTGTTGACTTCCTCGATAATCCGTTCGTTAATCAGCGGGCTCACCTTGTCGAATTCGTCTTTCAGGAAATAGTAAGTCCATGCCATTTGCGCGCCGATGTCGGCCACTACCAGTTCGATGGTCGGTTCATTCCTGTCGGGCAGTCCGGAGCGGTCTTTCTGAAAGCCGAGGTGTGCCGAGTGTATCCAGGACGTCTCGCACAGAAACCATACACCGTCTATGATGGCATCCATAAATCTGCCTTGTCCCTCTACCAGTTCTGCGAGGGTCAAGGCTTGCAGGGCTTTGTGGTTGGCGCGTCCGGTGCGGATTTCGCCGGTGCGCTTAAAGGCAAGGTAGTCGGAGGCAAGGTCCGGTTTCCATTCGTGTTTCAGGGCGCGTTCGCCGTTCCTGATGATAAGCTCCCTCATTTCGGGGGCTGTTTTCTCTTTCCAGGATTTCCGGTCGGTATAGGCGGGATAGTCCACCCAGCTTTGCCGGTAGCGGAGTACATTGCCCAATTCCTCATAGGAAACGGTCTGTTCAAGAAGATGCCTTTCGGTTGCGTGGGCGGGAAAATTGATACAGACAGTTGCGATACATACTGAACTTGCCAGTAACAGGCTTTTTATTTTTGACATTTGCGGAATGTATTAGATGATTTAAATAAAGAACGAGGATAAATGATTATCCCCGTTCGTCAAAGTTAATTAAAAAAACAACCGTTTACCTAACCTTTACCCTTTATTTTTCAAATCGATGTATCTTTTTAATGCTTCCATATAGTAGTAATCCGCGTAGTTCAGCGGTACGTCTATTTCAGAGCCATGCGGCAGTGAGCCGGTGGAATGCATCAGCACGTAACCTTGATTGCTGCCTTTGGCTGCCAGATATTTCGGACCGGACAAATTTTTCAGGATTGTTTCGGCATAGTCGGAATATTTTTTGCCGTCGGGTACAAATGTGCTGAGCTCCAGGAAAGCCGATGCCGTGACAGCCGCGGCAGACGCATCACGCGGAGTCTTTTCACCTGCCGGGGCATCATAGTCCCAGTAAGGAATCAGGTCGTCCGTCTTTACACGTTCCATAATCATGTCTGCAATGTGAACGGCTTCCTGCAGGAAAGCCGTGTCCCGGGTTTCGCGATAGCAGGAAGTGTAGCCGTATACTCCCCACGCTTGGCCGCGCGACCAGGCCGATTCTGCATTTTTACCCTGGTGTGTCTGTTTGATTTCCACGCTTCCGTCATTGTTATAGCTGACCACGTGATAGGAGGTGTAGTCCGGACGGAAGTGGTTTTTCATAGTGGTTTGTGCATGCTTTACAGCCACATTCTTATACTTCTCATCTCCTGTCAGCTTATATACGTTGAACAGCAGGTCCAGGTTCATCATATTGTCAATGATTACGGGGAAGTTCCACGCACCGAAGTCCCATGAGCGTATACAACCGATTTCCGGGTTGAAACGGGCGCACAGATTATCCGCTGTTTCTACGAGTACGGCTTTAATGGTGTCGTTAGGGGCGAGGCGGAGGGCATTGCCATAGCTGCAATTCATCATGAAGCCCACGTCATGGGTACCTTTCAGCTCACGTATCGGGTTCAGGATGTTGGTATATTCGATGGCACGTTTTTTCAACTCTTCATCGCCGGTCAGTTCATAGGCATACCAAAGGCTTCCGGGGAAGAATCCGCTGGTCCAGTCGGCAATGCCGCAAAGACGTTTTTGTCCTAATTGCAGGGCTTCGGGATTGGGGTGTAAAGAGTCGATGTATGCTTTGTTCTCGCGCTGCAACTGAGTATCAAGAAAGTTTACATCATAGCCGGAATGTATGGAACGTGGGAACTTGCTTGTTCCGGAGAGTTCCTCGGCGGTTGATTTCAACTGATAGGAAGCGGCATCGAGTGCGTTGCTTATCCAGGCTTCTTTCTGGACCGGAGTGTTTTTGCAGCCTGTCATGCCTATGAGCAGAGCGGTTGCAAGCAACAGAGAGTTTCTTTTCATGTCAGTAAGTATTTAGTGATTTTTGTTCACCGGCAAAAATATGGATATTCGTGAAATATCCTGTGCAGGATTGTTGAAAGGTGTTTGGGTGTAGTTTAAAGGTATGTTACTTTTGTCGAATACTGTTTTAATTCTGTATTTTCTTGGGTGGAAGCATTACATTTACCCCTTCAGGCTTTTTACCTGAAAGTCTGTAAATAGTGTGTGGTTTTCCAATAGGCGGAGTCCGAAATATCCGTCTCCCTCATTCTTTTTAACCGGCAGTCGGAACAGCTCCTCGCCGTTGACACTGTAAGTTGTGATTCCTTTTTCCACACGGATTTTGATGTCGTACCATTTATTTGGAATCAGCAAGTGCGCCTTGTCCGTATACTCTTTGATTACGGGGCGGGCTATGGCATCACTGGTATCCGCCGCTTTGGCAAAGTACTGGCGGAAGCGGGTAGTGGAGTTGTGGTTTCCGCCGTATCCCACATAAAACAGGCTTAGCATTTTGTAATGTTGGAAAATTCCGTTTCGCCATTCGCTGCGTGCGAAGAGATTGTCGGGGTATTCCGGGTCATTGGCGCCCCAAAAGCAGTTCAGGTCGCTAAGACGGTCGTATTTTCCGCCTTGCATCAGCATCTTCACGCGATAGCCGATTTCATAATCACCGGTAAGGCGTTGGTTGTACCAAAGTGTAAGACCGTCGGGTGCGGTAATTTCCAGCGTATCGCTTGATACAAGGATTTTTACTTTTCCGGAGTGGTCTTCGATTGTCCAGTTCTTTAAAACGACCTGTGCCTGAACCGTGAAAGGAAGTAACATCAGTACACTTCCCAATAGTAATTTGTGAAAAGAGCTTTTTGTCATAAATATTACTTTAGTTTACAGTTGATATTCTGATAGTAGTTTTTGCTGTTGTGGCAAAGGTAACCAAATATTTATAAAGTAGAGCCCGGTTGTGCTGGAAGGATTTTATGTGTTATATTTTATTGTGCATTGCATTGGATAGGTGGTTTTTATCTGCAATGGTAAAAACGGATATTTGGTTATCACTCATCACTTGCGTGATAATGTATTGAATAATAGTGCTTTATTGCATGCCGATAACAGTTTTGTGGTGATGACCAAATTCCGGTCATCACCACAAAAAGTAAAATATCAGGATTTTACAATTCGATATACAACTCCTTTTTGAGTATGCCTGCTTTCCAGGTTATTCTTCTTCAAGATACGTCCGAAATGCTTTGCGTGCCCGTCTGTCAGCTTTATGTCACTGTTTTTTGCATGCAGAATTTCCAAAATCTGTATCGGCGACATCCACTCTCCCTCTTCCCCTTCTTGTGGTAAACGGAAATGACAATGGAACAACTGCTCAATCGGACTGATTTGCTCGAATTCCCGGTTATTTTCTTTCAGAACGGCTTCATCCTTGTCATTAAACCAGTATCTTTCACCGCTGCGTATCGCTTGCATGGCTTGTGCATACAATTGGCGGTAGTTTATCGTCACGTTCGTATCAATGGGGGCAGTCACTTCCACGCATACAAAACGGCGGCTGCCGCTGCTGTCTGTCAGCAGGTCTTTGTGGTTGCTCGTCCCGATGAACGAAGCATACCGCCTTATCTCCTGGATACTGCTTCCGTAGGGCTTGCGCAGGTTGGCAACGGGTTTTTGCAGAAGGTGTTTCAGAAAGCCTTGCTGATGGATGCTCACCTGGTCGAACTCGTCGATATTCACCAGCAGAAAGCGCCCCAAGTACATTTCCGCATCGCGTTTGCTGCCGAAATCCAGACTGTCGGTATAGCCGAAGCGGAGTTCGGGAGGAAGGATTATACGGCAGAAGGTGGACTTGCGGTAACCCTGTGCACCTATCAGCAGCGGTGATGTGCTGTTGGCGTGCATCCTGTTGCCCAGTCCGCGCCAATGCGCCACCATGTTCAGAAACCAACGGTAGAACAGCTCACGCCAATACGGATTGTTGCAGGGAACAAGTCCGGCAAGCGCACGGATGCGGTCTTTGCCGTCCCAACGGCCTACGCCGCACAGGTATTCTTCCACCGGATTGTACAGCGGCACGCGGTTAGAGGTCAGGTAGCGGTTCACATCCCTGTCCCACACACGCAATCCCTCTTGCAGGGCATCCATAGCCACGCTATTGCGCGCTCGCTGGTCCATTACATGGAAATAGAAGTGGATGGAGTCGCGTTGGCGATATTCCAAATCACCCATCAGCTGGTTGTACCGGAATTCGTAACGGCGTTCCATGAACTCGTTCAGTTTCAGCATCGTGTCCTGTTCGGGAGTCAGCACGGATTTCCTGCCGAATCCCCGGCACTCGCGGTAGAGATTGTGCAGTGCGCACCGTCTGTTCGTCTGCCTGCCGTCGGTAGTGCATCATTACCTGCCGGACGGCTTCCTCTTCGGGGATGCCGCTTTTGAAGCATTGCTCGCCTATGGGGATGAGCAGCGGGTGAAAATCATCCCGGTCGCGCTGCCAGTTCTCCACTTCGTCCAACGCACGACCCATGGCTGTTTCAAACAGCAGAGTGAAAGTCTGCGAGGAGTCGAATCCCGGCTGCAACCGCTTTAAAGGGTTGTTTTCTGCCAATTTTCGTTGGTTGAATGTCCGCTCGCCGGGCATCGTCACGGGTTGTTCGAGACAGAAAGGCACGGCATCGGGAGCAAAGTAAGGCGTTTCGTCCAGCGTCATGCGGAAAGTATCGGCAGGCGAGGGCTCTTTCAACGTTACGGGAAACGGAAGCAGGGGTTGGTAACATTGTACCGCCATGCGGTAAGCATGCGCATGGAACAGGCTGATTTCTTCTTCCCGTTGCGGAAGTTTGCCGTTCGGCAAGGCAAACAGCGCCCATATCTTCACACTCCGTCCGCTGCTTCCTGCGAAAGCTGCATAGGTTTGGGGAAGAAGTGCCGCCTGTTCTTTCACCAGTTCCGTTTCGGACATGCCGGACAGACCGCTCACTTCCAGCAGTACAATACCGTTGTAGCGTTTCATCCGCCGTTCGCCCTCGCGGCTGCGTCCGTACTCCATAGCGGGGCATATGCGGGGAAGCTTGTCGATATGCCCGTAGGTTCCGCCGCTGCCATGATTTGTATATTCGAGCATGGTGCGTAATGCACTGACATGTCCGGGCTTGGTTTCCGACTTGATTCTGGTAATAAATGCGGCTGTATCGCAGGTGCTGATACTTTCCGTGCCCGCGTCACGGTTTTCCTTGATAAAGGTTATTCTCATCCGGTGTTGGTTGTTTGGAAAAATTTAGTGGAGATAAGAGCGTTTCTCTTAGACTCTGCAAGATACGCATAAAACGGGCCGGAAGCAAGCAAATCCGCCCTTTTGTTTTAAGATTTTTGCCAGCATTTATCTCCGGAAATAAATGGAAATAATTGGAAAACAAACCGTTGAAAACTTGACTTTTCCTAATGAATTTTGTATCTTTACAAGGTGTAAAACCCCGTTTTGCAATTGCGGGCCGAAGAGCCTTCATATGCGGGCCCCACAGCCCGCAGCCGGCAACCGCCGGGCCTGCAACTGCAAAACGGGGTTTTACTATAAGCATAACGGCATTTTGTATGGTCCGGACAAATAAAAACAACGAAGCAAAGCGTTGTTTATCTTCCAGCTTTTCCCGAACGGACCGCGGAGAATATCCGAATTTATGCGGCCGAATGGCGTAAGCTACCGATACAACAGGATTTTCAATTATTACATAACTAAAAAAACAGAACGACAATGGCAGCAGAGTATGATTTTCAGAGGAAGCCCAACCCGAAAGGAGACGGCGAATTACAACCCATGTATCCCCGCATCGTGAACAAGGGGACTATCACCGGCAAACGTCTGGTCAGCGATATTTCACAGGCAACCAGTTTTACTCCCGGAGACGTCGAGGGAGTGCTTGCTGCATTGGAAAGCCGCATTTCCTATTACCTTTCCGAAGGGCATCATGTACAGTTGGGCAATATGGGACATTTCTCGGCGGGACTGACAGCACGCCCTGTCATGGACAAGAAGGAAATCCATGCGCAGACGATATTTTTCGGCAAGGTGCATTTCCGCGTATCGCCCGGCTTCCGGAAACAGTGTGCCGGATTTGTGGAACGTGTAAGGGCAGGGTATGGCTTCCGGCACAGTGAGGATATCAGCGGTGCGGAACGTTACCGCAGACTGTGCGTTTTTTTGGATGCAAATCCTTTCATTACGCGCAAGGATTACAGCGGAATTACGGGGCTTTTGAAGAACAAGGCGTTGAATGACCTCAATTTACTGGTGGAGAAAGGTATTTTAACAACATTGGGGCAAGGGTCGCATAAAGTGTATGTAAGAGCTGTAAATCAGTGTGTTGCAGAGTAAGATATAACGGAATGTACCTGAAAAACAGTGACGACCGGATATTGGTCGTCACTGTTATAATATTCTTTGTACTACGTCAACTATCCTATAATCAGTAGGTTAGTGTAGGTAGTGATGAGTGATGACAAATATTCCTAATCTAACTAAAAAATTTAAATAGCGCTTAGTAGTAGATGTACTTTTCCCTATCAATTTAGCTATCTTAGACGAATTAAGTCCCGGATATTGATTGATGATATCTAAGACTTCCTGCTCTTTGGAATTTACAGTATCATTTGTTCTATATAACTTCATCAAGCTTTATTTTATTTATCTTTAACCGTATCATTGGGCTATATTCCCAAATTGCCTTTTGCAAAATTAGTGATATTGGATAACGGAATAAATAAAAAAATAAGCGATTTTTCCTTATCAATCAAGCTGTTCTCTCTGTCTTACAAGGACGATTCTTCGGATGTTTTTCATACGGAATCTATGATAGTAATAACAATTTGTTTTTGCGTTTGCTAAATTAGGTTCTTTCCCGCTCAATCGCTTTTTAGTGTGTTGTAATTCTACAGTATCGTTGATTTGGCTTTTAGTTCTGTCCAGTTTTCTTATATTTTTGTAGAAAAAGTATGGGACAGGTATATAAAAACAGCCTGGGATTACGTTGAATACGTAAACCCAGGCTGTTTTTACGGGTATTTGCGGGGGCTTGTTTACCGATTGTTTTTTATTCTGCCAAAGCCGCCCTTCTACTTCAGTCCGAAATAATTTTCTCCTTCTCCGCCGACAGGACTTATGACGGGAATATTCCCCCCTGCGGCAGTCAGGATTACGCTTTCTCCTTTCTTTAAATCCAATAGGTACTCACCCTCTTTTTGCAGGGTCAATGTAGCATTGCCGGCCTTTACAACCGGATTTGCCATATCGGTGCGTAGGATACACGGTTCTCCGGCAAGGCTTTTGATACGGATGAAGCTTGTCTTTCCGCCTTTCCGTACAGCGGATACGAGGAAAGCGCCTTCGGTTCTCAGGTCCTTGAACTGTACATCTTTCCATTGGGAAGGTACGGCAGGGGAATGCCGCATACAGCGAAGAAGCCCCCGTATAAGTATATCCGAGGATATTGCCCGGCAGGCTGTGCCAGTGCTCTACGGATTTTTCCATAAGTTCCTTGCTGCCGTTCTGCTCGGCATTCAACAGGTAGAGCGGATAGAACATCAGCAGGTGCGAGTAGTGGCGGTGCGAGCGGCTGAAAGGTACATCCTTGCCTATCATCATGCCGTTTTCGTCCTGCGGGTAGTCGGTCAGGTGTTCTGCAACTTGTTTCCAGCGGGGTATCAGCTCGTCATCGACAGATAGAATCCTGCTTGCCTCGAGCAATGTATTGCATCCCCAGCGCAACAGGGCGATGTCGTAGTTGCAGTCTTCGGCAGTACCGTACTCCGGAGAATAGGTTCTTTTCAAATGGAGCTTGCCCGATTTATCTTCTGTCAGGAAAGGCAGATAGAAATTGACGGCCCGTCTCAGTGTAGGGTACAGGGTATTCCTCAATATCGATTCGTCCATGCTGAAGCGGTATTGCAGCCAGAGGTTATGGCAAATCCACGTCAGGTTGCCTACCTGGGCTTTCTTTTCGGTTCCGGGAACATTCACCGTTGCCCCCGTCAGGGTAAAGTCGGTGGCTACGGGCAGTGCGGCGGCATCTTTCCGGTAGGGTTCGGGAACGTTGTTTATCAGGTTATCCAGATTGTTTCCTATCGCGTCCACCAGCGGCATGCCCAGTTCCAGCCGGTTGGATGGGTATACGGACCAGTAGCTCAGTTGCACATTCAGGTTCCACCAGGCATTGGGCCAGGGAGTCAGCACTTGCCAGGGACCGCTGTTGTCGAGCAGTCCGCCGCCGGTGCGGGTGGCCGATGCCAGCTTGTACATCTGCGCCCAGTAGAAATTCTCCATCTTCTTGTCGGGAAGGCTCACGAAACTTTGCGGATAGTAGTTATGCCACCATTCCCGGTGTGCTTTCCGGAGCACGGGCAGGTCGGCTTCCTGCAGGCTTGCCAGTGCCGTTTCCGCCTTTTGCAAAGCCTCTGTTCCGGGAAAGGAATGTGCGTTGCTTACGATAAGCGTGCTTGTATTCTCTTTCCTAATCTCTTTCCAGGCTGTGGCAGTACCGCCGCCGGCAAGCAGGGGCTGCCAGCAGAGGTTCAGCCCATTGCGTGCGGACAGTTGCGGGGCGGGATTGGACACATAGTCTTTTTTGAGGTGGTTCTTGTTACCCTTCCGGATTGCATTCAACTGCCTCGGCGAATCCGTGTTTTCCGGATAGAATTTCCAGGTGAACTCTTTTTCGCCTGCCGTAGCTTCGGCTTCGACCAGGATATAGGGACTCTCGGAAGTGATACAGGCTCTCAGCTTTATCTCTCCCCGGGTGGTACGGATACACCCGGTGGTTTCAGCGTTCCATAAGTCCAGCCTCAGGTCGCCGGATTTTATTTCTCCCACGGGATGCAGGAGAAAATAACCGATAAGCAGCCGGCCTCTTCCATAGATGCTCGCATCGTCTGTGCGGTGGTCGTGTACCATACTGTTGCCTACATCTACCCGTATGGCGTTTTTTCCGGGTTCCTTGCAGATATAGGAACCCATGCTGCCGTTTCCCATGAAGGGGGCTTCGTACCAGGTTTGGGGCAGGCGGGTCCAGGTCATGTCCTGCTGTGACATGAAACTTTTCCAGTCTGTCTGGCTGTAACAGCCGGCTGTCAGGTACCAGATTGCGATTGTGAGCAGTAGCAGTTTCTTCATGTGTCCGTATATGTTTTCTTGCTGATATGTTTTCTTGCTGTTAGATTTCCAGTTCCGGAACCTCATCCTTCAACTCGGTCTTTTTGCCGTTATCATGTATCACGGTTGCGCCGTAATCCTTGTAACTGACGCTTGCGTCGCAGTCTTTGCGCGTGTTGCGTACTTCGAAAGAAGGCTTTCCGGCGGTGGATATGTTTGCTTTGATATTCCAGTTACCGATTTGGATACTACCGTCTTTCAGTTTGCGGGGAGCAGCTTGTGCGTTTTCCGCATCATTGTCTTTGGCATGTGTGTACACAATTGTAGCGAAGCGGTACACTTTCTGCTTGTCCGATGTTGCGGTGAAGTGCCAGTGGTTGGGATAGGGTGCGAAGTGTCCCTTCTCATCGGCACGCAGCCAGTTGACGGCAGGTACGAAGAACCGGGAGGTCGTATCCGTTTCCAGCGTTCCGGAGGAGAAGAGATAGGCATCGGACGCACCGTCCTTGCTGGTGGCCTGTATGTGTACGTATTCCCGGGTCTTGTCCACATTCATGGGGTTGGTAACCGTATGTAGCAGGTAGCTCCAGGTCACGGGTTCTTCGGCTTCCAGCTCGTCGTATATAAAGGAATAACCGCTTTTGCCTAAAGTTACGATGTGGCGGCGGAAGATTTTCAGACCGGTATCGTCCCAACCGTTTTCAGGGGAAAATTCCAGGTTGCTCTGTTCGCCGCGTAGCAGCCAGAGCGGAGAGATAACCTTTCCGTAAGCATTGGAAGCATCGCCTGCCACATAGCTGATATTGTCGCTGACATAGTAACGGGGAATCCAGCCGTAACCTTCCGTTCCGATGCGTTGTCCCATGCCGTTCACCAGAATGGTGTTGTGGGCGCGGGTGGCGCGGTGGCAGTAAACGCCGTGTATGTCGGTAAAGCTGGTATGGTGTCCGCTACTGTAAAAGAGCGACTGGCCGTTCCAGAAAGTATTGAAAGCATTCTGGTTGGCTATGGCGTGCGAGGTACTGCCGTAAGGACTGCTGCGGAAGCTGAGCATGGCGCTTTTGCGGGTATCGTCCAGGTTGGTGGAGAACGAGGCCAGTCCGCTCTGCGGGAATACATGTCCCATGGGAAGGTCTTTCAAACCCGGCCCGTCCGGCAAGGGCTTGTCGCATTGCAGGCGGAACCATGCGAGACCGCCGGCTTTCGAGGTGCTTCCCTGTTCGAGTATGTCGGGCTGGCGGGCGCTGATATGGCGCACGTAATCTGCGGCAAATGTATTGCCGGTCATACGTGCCAGAGCATCGGCGTAGCCAACACGCGTACCGCTCGGGGTAAGTATCTTCTGGTGCGAGCTGCCGTTGCCGCCCGATTTGGAGAATGGCGGCTGCTGGTAGATGACGTACAGGGCATTTCCCTGATACCAGGGGTCGGAGAAATAGTTGAAGCCGGTGAGGCGGGTATAGAAATAGGGCACTTCCACAAGTGTACGGATGTTGACGTGGAAGTAGGAGTCGCCGTTGTGCCAGGCTCCGTCCTTGTTCAGACCGGGGAAGCGGGCGAGCCACAGGTTATAGCAATAGTCCGTCCACGCATCGGCTTCGGGCAGTTCACCGTAAACGGTAAAGGCTGCCATGGTGAGGATGCGGAAAGTCATCTGCCACACATGGTTGTCGGCGATGTGGTTTTCCAGGCGGTTGATGTCGTGCATGTACATGCTGTTGCCGAATTCTTTTATTTCGTTCAGCAGGAATTTGCGCGTGGCATCGTCCAGAACATCGTACAGTGCGTCGTATGCCATGGAGCAGAGCGAGAGCAGGGTGGCTTCGTTGAAGTCGCCCACCACGTTTTTGTTGTCTCCCCAGGTCGCCATCTCCTTGACACGCTTCACGGCTTCGTCGGCATAGCGGCGGTCTTTGGTGAGCAGGTAGGCGCGGATAAGTACGTCGGTATTCGCTTCTTCGCTGTCGATGATGCGGCGGCTTTCGCGGGTGAGCATGGCATTTTTCTGCATCTCGTTAGCCAGCCCTTTTGCCAGGTCCGAGTTGATGTCGTTTACCGACTTCATCGGGGTGGCAAGTACTTTGTCGGCACGTTTGAGGTAAGTCTTGCGTTCGGCTTTGCCCTCGCTGCGCTTTATGAAACCGTCCCATTCGTCCCTGTCGAGCCATACGCGGGGGTGGTGGGCAGGCAGGTTCTTAAGTACGGCATCCAGTGCGGGCGGGCAGAATTTCCGGGGATTGTTCTTTACCGTAAATTGCAGCGTATCGCTCCATTCGGTCTTTCCGTCCGTAACATAGCCGTATTGCCAGTACCATGTGCCCGGAGCCAAATCCTGTTTGGGGTTGAAGAACGGCCAGCGCGTCTCGGCCTGTACGGTCGCTTCCGGCTTGAATGCCGGAGTTTGCGAGTAGCGCAGGAAGTAGCGTAGCTTGCTTTTGTCTGTTTCTTTTTTTGGGGTGTTCTCTTCCGCACCGTCCAGTCCGCTTCGCAGGATGTTGAGGCCTGCCGGCAGCGGCCATTGGAAAGACACGGCACGGTCGCTGATTTCAGCGCCGTCCAGCGGCGAGGGAGTTGCACGCATTTCGTGCATCAGCGTTGTGCCGGTGAGCCTGATGGTGGCTTCTCCGGCCGTTTGCGCCTGTGCAGTGGCTGCAAGACTGAAGAAAATGATGGTGGATACTATTTTATTCATATACAGCGTTATATAAGTTTATTGATTCTTGGTCTGATGGCGGTTTAATGTTTGGTTGCTTTTGTGAGCACCTTTCCCGGTACATCGTGCAATTTGGGACGCGTCGGTCTGATTTTATGGCTATTCATGAATTTCTCAAGAATATCACGATGTTCCTGCGCCACTTTCGTATAGGCGTTCTCCATCATCAGGTTTCTTGTCTCGCCCCGGTCGTTCTGCATGTCGAACAGTTGTTCGCGGTGTCTTCCTTTGTCGTACAATACATATTTGTAGCGTGCGGTGCGTACCATCCAGCCCCGTGTCTTGCTGCCGTCGAATTGTGTTTCGGTAATGACATACTCCTGGTGGGGAGTTTGCGGATTGCCTTCTTCGGCTATTTTGCGGAACGACTTTCCGTCAGCGTCTTCCGGCAGTTTGGCGCCTGCCCAGTCGCAAACGGTAGCGAAGAAGTCCACACCGTTACTGATGAGCTGCGGCAGCTTTGTGCCGGCATGTTTCTTGCCGGGCAGGGTTACGATGAACGGGATGTTTACCACTTCCTCGTACAGGGCCGATTTCTGGTTCCAGTGGTGGGCGCCTATTCCGTCTCCGTGGTCGCTGGAGAAGATAACGACGGTATTCTCCCACAAGTTATTCTTGTCGATGGCGTCTACAATCTTGCCGATTTCACGGTCTACTTTCTCTACGAGGCGGTAGTATGTGTAGCGGTACATACGCCAGTCTTCGGGGGTGAAAGTGGCGGTGGGGTAGACGTTGAAATTGTTTTCCCTTTCTTTCTCGATGACATCGGCATCGTACGGATTCTTGGCAAAGTTAGGGGGAAGTCCCGGACAATTGCGTATTTCGGGTATGTCCAGGTTGCCGTAGGGAAGATTCTGGCTGCGTGCATATTCGCAGATATTATGCGGATTGTCATAAGAAGCTACCAGGAAGAAAGGCTTGTTGTGTTTGCGCGAAAGGAATTCCACACATGCTTCTGCCAGTCCGTCATCGCTGTGTTTGTAAATTTGGTCGAATCCTCGCACTTTATCCGGGATATCGAGTTCGGGCACATGCCATTTGCCGCCGTAGGCGCATTCGTATCCAGCATTTTTTACCAGTGTGCCCAGGGTTCGTGTCTGGAGCGATTCTTGTAGCGGAGCACCGTTGACCAACAGTCCTGTTGTGCCTGGATAGCATCCTGTAAACATGGCGCCGCGTGAAGGGCCGCTGAGCGGTGCGGTACAGTAAGCATTCTGGAACATGATACCGGCGGCAGCCAGTCTGTCCAGATTGGGCGTGTGCAAGTCCGGGTTTCCGGCGCAGCTCATGGCGTTTGCCGTATGCTGGTCGGTAAAGATGTAGATGATGTTGGGACGTTCGGCAGCGTGTGCCATTGATGTACTGAGCAGGGATAGGCAGGCTATGTGCTTCACTGAGATTTGTTTTACCATATTATTAGTTTTATAATTGTTTTTTCGGAGACTGTTCCTCGATTGCTAAATTACGCCTTTTTCCATGTATCTGCGGACTCTAATGTTTTTTTTATGGTACGGAATGTTTATTTGATTGCTAATTTTGTATAGTTCTGTTTTAATTTTGTGCTAAAAGAGGGATACGGAGGCACTGAAACGCGGGGAGGAATGTGAACGCGGAGATGCGGAAACACAGAGCAGAAGAGGGGATAGGGAGAGGAACAGCCTTACATGAAAAGAGCCGTTTTTAAGACTCTGTGTCTCTGCATCTCTGTGTCTGAAACAAGAACAACTTCCTTCCCCGGCTCGCTTAATCGAATTTTTGCATTATCTTTGCATTGCCTAAAAAAGAAAAGCGAATGATAGTTTGTATTGCCGAAAAGCCTTCCGTGGCGCGTGACATAGCCGATGTACTCGGAGCGAAAGATAAGAAAGACGGGTACATCGAGGGAAACGGATACCAGGTGACCTGGACGTTCGGGCATCTCTGTACCCTTAAGGAACCGCACGAATACACACCCAACTGGAAGTCGTGGAGCTTGGGCAGCCTGCCTATGGTTCCGCCCCGTTTCGGCATCAAGCTTATCAGCAACCCTACCTACGAACGCCAGTTCCACGTAATCGAGAACCTCATGCAGCATGCCGACATGATTATAAACTGCGGTGATGCCGGACAGGAGGGAGAGCTGATTCAGCGTTGGGTGATGCAGAAAGCCGGTGCGCGTTGTCCGGTGAAGCGTCTGTGGATTTCCTCGCTGACGGAAGAAGCCATCCGCGAAGGGTTTGCCAAACTGAGGGATGCGTCCGATTTCCAGCCGTTGTACGAGGCGGGGCTTTCGCGTGCCATCGGCGACTGGCTGCTGGGCATGAACGCCACCCGCCTGTACACCATGAAGTACGGGCAGAACCGGCAGGTACTTTCCATCGGACGTGTGCAGACGCCTACGCTCGCGCTCATCGTAAACCGACAGCTCGAAATACAGAACTTCGTTCCCAAGCAATACTGGGAACTGAAGACGGTGTATCGCGACACCACCTTCTCCGCCATTCTCCGCAAGAGCGATGAGGAACTGGTGCTGGAAGCGGAAAAACAGAAAGAAGGGGCAGCCGCCAAAGCTGCCAAACCCGAAGATAACCGGGGAATAGAACCTATCACAGACCGGGAACGGGGTGAGGCTTTGCTAGAACAGATAAAGAATTCTCCTTTTACCATAACGAACGTCACCCGTAAGAACGGGAAAGAGGCTCCGCTCCGTCTGTTCGACCTGACTTCCCTGCAGGTGGAGTGCAACCGGAAATTCGCTTTCTCCGCCGATGAGACGCTGAAAACCATCCAGTCGCTTTACGAAAAGAAAGTAACGACCTATCCGCGTGTAGATACCACTTTCCTGAGTGACGACATCTATCCCAAATGTCCCGGCATACTGAAGGGACTGCGCGATTATCAGGCGTTGACTGCTCCGTTGGACGGGGCTACTCTGCCGAAGTCGAAGAAGGTGTTCGACAACTCGAAAGTGACGGACCACCATGCCATCATTCCTACCGGCCAGCCGCCCCAGAACCTGACGGATATGGAGCGCCGCGTATTCGACCTGATTGCACGCCGTTTCATTGCCGTGTTCTATCCGGACTGTCTGTTCGCTACAACCACCGTAATAGGCGAGGTGGAGCAGATAGAGTTTAAGGTTTCGGGCAAGCAGATACTGGAACCCGGCTGGCGTGTGGTATTCGGCACGCCCTCGGCACAGTCGCAGGAGGAAAAAGAGGAGAAGGGCGGCGAAGAAGAGAACGTGCTCCCCGCCTTTGTGGTGGGAGAGAGCGGCCCGCACCTGCCCGACCTGTACGAGAAGTGGACGCAACCGCCGCGTCCGTACACCGAAGCCACCTTGCTGCGCGCCATGGAAACTGCCGGTAAGCTGGTGGACAACGACGAACTGCGCGATGCCTTGAAAGAGAACGGCATCGGCCGTCCTTCCACACGTGCCGCCATTATCGAGACGCTCTTCAAGCGCAACTATATCCGTAAGGAGAAAAAGAACCTGATAGCTACCCCTACGGGTGTGGAACTGATTCAGATTATCCACGAAGAGTTGTTGAAATCTGCCGAACTGACGGGTATATGGGAAAAGAAGTTGCGTGAAATAGAGAAGCGTACCTACAATGCCGGACAGTTTTTGGAGGAGTTGAAGCAGATGGTATCGGAGATTGTGATGAGTGTACTTTCCGATAACAGCAACCGCCATATCACAATACAGGCTCCCGTGCCGGAAAAGGGTAAGGGGGAAAAAGCCGCTGCCGCATCCGATAAACCGAAAAAAGAACCGAAGAAAAGAGCGCCGCGGAAGTCTGCAACGAAGAAAACGGAGCAGGCAGCCGCTGAGAAGCAACCTGCCGATGCGCTGGTAGGTCAGCCTTGCCCGCTTTGCGGAAAAGGAACGGTTATTAAAGGAAAAACGGCTTACGGTTGTTCCGAATGGAAAAGCGGTTGTACATTCCGCAAGCCGTTCGAGTAAAGTTATATTCGGTTATAATCCTTTCCGTATTTTCCGGTTGCTGCTCTGAAATCTTTTCGGGTGTCAGTAGTTCAGATGGAATTCAACAACCGCCTCGATTCCTTTGCGCAGTATATCCAACGGAATGTTCTCGTTGGGAGAATGGATGGCGTTGGACTCCAGACCGAATCCCATCAGTATGGTTTTGATGCCCAATACCTGCTCGAATGTGGAGATGATGGGAATACTGCCACCGCGACGTACTGCCAACGGCTTTTTGCCGAAAGCTTTGGCGAAGCCTTTCTCCGCAGCCTGGTATGCCGGGAGCGTGATGGGGCATACGTATCCCTGCCCGCCGTGCATGGGGGTGACTTTTACCTGTACGGTATCGGGAGCGATAGCCATGATGTAATCGGCAAACAGTTGCGAAATCTTGTGATGATCCTGATGCGGAACCAGTCGGCAGGATACTTTGGCGTATGCCTTGGAGGGCAGTACGGTTTTGGAACCTTCGCCCGTATAGCCGCTCCAGATGCCGCATACATCGAAAGACGGACGGCAACTGTTGCGCTCCAGCGTGCTGTATCCTTTTTCGCCGAAAAGGGCGTTTACGCCGATAGCCTTTTTGTATTTCTCCTCGTCGAACGGGATGTGCGCTATCATTTCACGTTCCGCCTGCGGCACTTCTTCCACATCGTTGTAGAAGCCGGGAACGGTGATGCGTCCGTCGGCATCCGTCACCTTGCTTATCATTCCGCAAAGCACATTGATGGGGTTGGCCACCGCACCGCCGAAATGTCCGGAGTGCAGGTCGCGGTTCGGACCGGTCACCTCTATCTCCCAGTAGGCAAGTCCGCGCAGGCCGGTAGTCAGCGAGGGAAGGTCTGCACCCAGCATGCTGGTGTCGGACACGAGGATTACGTCGGCTTTCAGCAGTTCTTTGTGTTCCCGGCAGAAGCCTTCGAGGCTGGGCGAGCCAATCTCTTCCTCTCCTTCGAAGATGAACTTGACGTTATGAGTCAGCAGGTTATTCTTTACCAGATATTCAAAAGCCTTTACCTGGATGAAGGACTGTCCTTTGTCATCGTCCGCACCGCGCGCCCAGATGTGGCCGTCGCGTACTTCGGGCTCGAAGGGATTGCTTTTCCAGAGTTCCAGCGGTTCGGCGGGCATTACGTCGTAGTGTGCGTATATCAATACGGTTTTGGCTTTCGGGTCTACAATCTTCTGTCCGAATACGATGGGATTGCCAGCCGAAGGCATTACCAGTGCTTCGTCTGCACCGGCGGCGAGCAGCAGTTGCGCCCAGCGTTCGGCACACGCCAGCATGTCGTCGTGGTGTTCGGGTTTGGCACTGATGCTGGGGATACGGATAAGACTGAACAGTTCTTCCAGCATTCCGGATTCGTTCTCTGCGATATATTTCTTTATTTCCATAATAATAATGTGAAATGATGAGGTGATATCCTATCACTTTATCACCCGTTTGTTATAATTGTGTAGTACGGTCAATCAAGTAGAAATCGAGCAGGGTCATGGCTGCCATGGCTTCCACGATGGGCACGGCTCGGGGCAGTACGCAGGGGTCGTGACGTCCGCGGGCTTTGAGGGTGGTGTCCACGCCGTCCATGTTTACGGTGTGCTGCTCCATGAGTACGGTTGCCACGGGCTTGAAGGCTACGCGGAAGTAGATGTCCTGTCCGTTGCTGATGCCGCCCTGAATGCCGCCGGAGTGGTTGGTATGCGTTTCGATGCGTCCGTTGTTGTTATAGAACACGTCGTTCTGTTCGGAGCCTTTCATCTTCAGTCCTTTGAAGCCTTCGCCGTATTCAAACGCTTTTGCGGCGTTGATGCTGAGCATGCCGGCAGCAAGGGCGGATTGGAGTTTGCCGTAAACGGGTTGTCCCAGTCCGATAGGGCATCCTTTGATAACGCAGGTCACCACGCCGCCGATGGTATCGCCTTCGCCCTTTATCTTGAAGATAAGCTCTTCCATTTCTTTGGCTTTCTCCGGGTCGGGGCAACGCACCGGGTTGGTATCAATCAGGTCGAGGTCGTAGGCGGTATAGTTTTCTTCCAGTTTGATGGGACCTACCTGCGAGGTGTATGCGGTGATGCGGATGCCAAGCTGTTTCAAGGCGAGTTTTGCCAATGCGCCTGCCACTACGCGCGAAATGGTTTCGCGTGCCGATGAGCGTCCGCCGCCGCGGTGGTCGCGTATTCCGTATTTTACATTATATGTATAGTCGGCGTGCGAGGGGCGGTACACTTCTTTCAGATTGTTATAGTCGTTGGAGTGCTGGTTCTCGTTCCACACGATGAATCCGATGGGGCATCCGGTGGACTTGCCCTCGAAGATGCCGGAAAGGAATTCCACCTTGTCGGATTCTTTGCGTGAGGTAGTGATGCGTGATTGCCCCGGACGCCGGCGGTCGAGCTCCGATTGTACGAAGTCCATATCGATGGTGATTCCTGCGGGGAATCCGTCTATTACGCCGCCTATGCCTTTACCGTGTGATTCTCCGAAACTGGTAAGGCGGAGAATATTGCCGAATGAGTTGAACATATCAATTGCTTTAAGGGTTTATAATGAGGTTAATGTGCCAGTTTGCCTTGTTATAAAAGGCTTTGACTTTATAAAGGTAACAATTTTTTTTGTAAAACGTTTCAAAAATGATAATAAATCTTTTATTTCCCGACTTTTAGAGAATAAAAATACTGTTTGAAACCGTATCTTTTTGCGGAAACATGTAAGAGTATTTAATAATGTAAAGAATGCTTATAATTCTTCCTATATGAAAAAAAGGACATCTATTTTTTATTAAAGACCTTGTTTAAAGGCTTTAAAAACTGTTATTTTGCACCCTCGATATAAAAGAGAATATTAACTAACCCTTAACTATGTAGGGATTTTATTAACTAAACAAGTATTTGTATGAAGAAAAATTTGTTTTATTTATTCGCATTGATTTGTTCAATGAGTTTATTTACCGCTTGTAGCGATGACGATGAGGCGCCGGATTATTCTAAGGTCATTGAAAGTGAGATGGCCGGTAACTATAAAGGTACATTGGATATAAAATTGGACGGGACTACAATTGCATCCAGCTTGCCGAAGAATATTACTATATCCAAAGCCGGAAATTCTGCTATAAATTTGTTATTAGCAGACTTTACTTTAATGACTATGGATTTGGGTGATATTGAATTGAAAAACTGCCAACTAAGTCAACAAGGCAGTTCTTATTCTTTCACCGGAACTCAGTCTTTAAGTATAGATCAATATCAGCTTACGGCAGATGTGAAAGCAGCAGGTACAATTGAAGATGGTAAGATTACTGTTCAGTTGGATATAGCAGCTAAGCTTAATGGAGCGTCTCAAAAAGTACAGGTAACTTACACAGGTACTAAATTGACTGGTTCTGAAAATAGCGAGGCTAAGATTACTGCTTTTACGTTTGATAGCCAATTTGTGACAGAACAACCTGTTATCAATGAAGAAGAGGGTACTATTATATTTAAGGTAGATGAAAAAGCTACTGCTGCTGATTTATCAGCTTTAGTTCCTGTAATCGCTATTTCTGAGGGTGCAGTTGTTACACCGGGCAGTGGAGAAGCAAAAGACTTTTCAAATGGAAACAGGGGTATAGCCTACACAGTACTTTCTGAGGATTATTCTCAAACGAAGACATATACAGCTTTTGTTGCCGACACTCAGAAAGTGAAAGAATACTCGTTTGATGAATGGAGCAAGGATATTTCTAATAATGAGGAATCATTGCAATATCCTGTGATTGGTACTGATTATAAAAAACCGCTTTGGGCTTCTTGTAATGCTGCTGTTATGATGATCAAAGCTTGGGGTAATCTTCCAGGTCTTGGTAGTGGAATTATTTATACTGGTGATTATCCAGTACGGCCTACTGATGATGCTATCAGTGGTCAAGCTGTTTTGATGGAATCGGTATTTACAACCGGAGGGACGATTATGCAGCAACCTGTACCTAAAGTTACAGCTGCTACTGCCTTTTTGGGTAATTTTAATTCTTTTGCTGCGTTGGATGGTGCTATGAAGAGCACTGAATTTGGAATTCTGTTCCCTGATAAACCATTGGAAGTAAAAGGCTCTTTTAAATATACGTCAGGAACTCCTTTTTACAATAAAGAAGGTGCAGAAATTGATAAAAAAGACGAATGTGCCATATCTGCTGTTCTCTATGAAGTACAAAACGAAAAAGAAACTCTGAATGGAGAAAATATCTATACAGCAGAAAATATAGTTGCATCTGCTATGTTTAATAGCGGAGACCAACAAGAGTATACTCCATTCTCTTTGAAACTGACATATCATAAGGAATATGATGCTACAAAAAAATATAAGTTTGCGGTTATATTCTCTGCAAGTAAAGATGGAGCAAATTATGAAGCAGCCGTTGGTAGTAAGCTATTTGTGGATAATGTATCTATTATCTGTGAATAATAATTAAATATTAATTTTGTTCTTGATTTATAAGTATATCTAATATAAGTAAATGAAGGTGTGTCAATTTGAACTGCACAGATGTGCGTTCAAAATTGCGCACCTTTTTTTATGCACAAAGAAGGATATCGTTCATTACGATACATTTTCATCTGTTTCTTTTTTCTTGTTGCTCGTCACTTTTATGTATAGTATGTTGAAAAATAATATAGTTATTAAGAATGATAAGTTTTGTAAAAAGTGACGCTCCCAATTAATCATCACTACTTGTTCGGGCATCATAAAGGTCTACTTTAGAGCTGTAAAGGCCTACTTTAGAACTGTAAAGGTCTACTTTAGTGGCTGCGAAATACTATGAAATATAGGAAAAGAATATCTTTATGACAGCTTTAAAAAGTGTGTTATCAATATAATATAAGTACCGCTTTTCGATACATTAAGCACCAAGTGCTGATGTTAAGTGGAATAATTCGTACGAAATGTAGGATATTAGGGAGAAAACGAAGATTTTCACATTTTTTATATGAGAAGAATAATCTCTTCGCTTTATGCTGAATAACAGAATGATAGCTCTCTTTGATTTAAGGTGCTATAGAAAAAACGGTGACGACCAATATTGGTCATCACCGTTGATATAACTTATCGTTACCCGTTAATACTCTTGTTCTTAGTGTATTAAGACGAAAAGTGACGAGTGACGACAAAAAACGAAAAAATCTTGTTTAGAAAGCATACCCGAATCCTAAGTTCAGATAGATAGGATACATATTAAACGTTATCGTATCGAAGTCTTTCTGGAAGATATTGTTTAATCCCCACGTTACATCGGCATGCACGGTGAGATGCTTGAACGCTTTCCATTCGCCCCCGAATTGGATACCCCACTGGAACTTACGCAGTTCGTTGGAGAAATCGTAAGTTGCGATGCTTTCACCGGTAAACTCCACTTTGGAACCGGTCTGGTCGGGCGTGCGCAAGTGACCCTCGTACACATGTCCGGAGAAGTTGCCTTCCAGCAGATAGGAGAAGTACGGACCTGCCGATACTATCCAGCGCTTGCTGATGCGGTAGTCGGCAAGGATGGGAATGGTGAGGTAGGAGTTCTTCACTTTGGTTTTGACTCCACCCGTCCAAAGACCTGCCAGCTCTCCGCCGTTGGTATTGATGATTTTCATACCGTAGTTCTTTACAGTGGCTTCGGTAGTCATGTTCTTGTTCTCCAACCGCAATCCCAGGGTAAGTCCCCACTTTTTCTTTTCGTCGAACCACTTGGTGGCATTACCTTCGATGGCAATGGCGATGCCCGGTGCATAGCTGTCTATCTTGCGTATCTCCTTGGGCAGGGGAATGGGAGATGTACCGCCGATATTGAATCCGGCTTTAATGTTGTATTCCCAACCGTGCAGATAGGAGTTGATAAGACTTTTGTTTCTCTCTTCTTGTGCCTGTACGTTGGCTACCATTGCCAGCAGTACGGCTATCGTGCAAATAAAATGATGCTTTTTCATATTCTATAATCAGATTTCTTCGCTTATAAGTTCTAATTCGTCTATGTATAATGTGCTGCCGACTGCTCCTTTGAAGTACGCACCTTCCACGCTGGAGGAGAGGACGATGCTTAATTTGTACTTGCCGTTCTGCAGTTTCGACTTGTTTATCTCTTTACCGTTCATAGGTTCAAAAGGTAACTCAAACGCTGTCCATTCGTCGGTTTCTATAGCAGCCTCTTCACTGATTTGGGCTTTGGCTACGATGTTTTCGGAAGTCAGGCTGTTGCTGCCGTCCAGCATAAAGGAGTTCTCGTTTGCTTCGTACAGTATGGCGTAAATGTCGAAACGGTCTTTCATGTCTTTCTGTACTTCGCCTTCATCGGTATAAACTTCTCCTGCCTTGAATTTGAAGTAACCCTTCAACGCTATGGGGCGTTTGTAATACTGTATGCCGAACTTGGTGGCACGCAGAGGATCTTTCAGAGCGTTTGCCAGGTCGAAGGAACCGATAAACAGGTTTCCGGCGGCAATATACATTTGCACCATGGCTCCGAAACTTCCGGTGTCGCAAGTGGTCAGTTTCAGTCCGTTGCCGCGGTAGCCGTCAGTAACCTGCTGCGTAGGATAGCCGGTGCGGTTGTCTGTCATGCCGGTAAGTTTGTAGCCGGGGTTGCCGCTGGACCATTGCGCTACGCGCGAAACACTGGTTGAAGTTCCGGGTTCGAATTCGTAGAAAATGTCGTATTCGGTACCGGCAGAGGGAAGCAGGTCTTCGAAATGGAATGTTTCCGGCATTTCGGCAGGTACTACTTTTACGGTATAGGTAGCGGTCCATTCGCCGTCTTCGGAAGTGACGGTGAAGGTGCGGGAGTGAGACTCGTTGCTGAAATCGTAATTGTTAAGGATGTCATTCGGTGAATGTTCGTCTGCCTTGATGGTAGCACCGTCGGGCAGCGTAAACAGCAGTTGCTGTTTGGCAAGGTTTGCCCCTTTATGTACATATATGTTTATTTCTTTAGAGTCACTGTTGATGTGAGCCAATTGTACATCCGCGCCTGTACAGGCGTCAATGGCTGCTTCGGAGTTGAGCGCTTCGTCTTGTATGCAGGACGAAACGGCTAAGGCAAGCATGAGAGCAGTAGTCCACTTCTTAAAATTCATATCCTTCTTTTTTGAATGTTGATAAATAAATACAGTTTAGCAGTTTGCAAAAATACGCTATTATTTTGTAATAACAGATACAAGAAGAAAAAAGTGCGGTAAACTCTGGTATTTATTTGTTATTCCGTATATCTTTGTATAAGGATTGAATAAAAATATATATGGTATGACTGAAGCCGAAAGAAAACAAATAATTGCTTTGGTACAGCGCGAAGTAGTTCCTGCCATTGGCTGTACGGAACCCATTGCTGTTGCCTTATGTGTGGCGAAAGCAACCGAAACCTTGGGTGCAAAGCCGGAGAAAATAGATGTCTTGTTGAGTGCCAATATCCTGAAAAACGCAATGGGAGTGGGCATTCCCGGCACAGGTATGATTGGACTGCCCATAGCTATAGCCCTGGGAGCGCTGATAGGCAAGTCGGAGTATCAGTTGGAAGTGCTGAAAGACAGCAATCCTGCCGCCGTAGAAGAGGGAAAACGCTTTATCGGCGAAAAGCGCATCGATATATCGCTGAAAAAGAATATCGCGGAAAAGCTTTATATCGAGGTGTGCTGCAAATCCGGCGGGAATAAAGCCACTGCCATTATAGCCGGCGGCCATACCACCTTTATATATATAGCCCGTAACGGTGATGTCCTTTTAAACAAGCAAAGTGCGGGTTGCGGAGAAGAGGAGGCACAAGTCGCAGGTCTGACCTTGCGGAAGGTATATGACTTTGCCATGAATGCCCCGCTGGACGAAATCCGTTTTATCCTTGAAACCGCCCGTTTGAATAAAGCCGCCGCCGAACGTTCTTTCGACGGGAACTACGGTCATGGACTGGGCAGAATGTTACGTGGCAATTATGAACACAAAATTTTGGGCGATAGCGTATTCTCCCATATCCTTTCTTATACGTCCGGTGCATGCGATGCCCGTATGGCAGGCGCTATGATACCGGTCATGAGTAATTCGGGCAGTGGAAACCAGGGTATTTCCGCTACATTGCCCGTGCTGGTCTATGCCGAGGAGAACGGCAAATCGGAAGAAGAGTTGATCCGTGCCCTCATGCTCAGCCATCTGACTGTGATTTATATCAAGCAAAGTCTGGGACGTCTGTCTGCCCTGTGCGGTTGCGTAGTAGCCGCCACCGGCTCCAGTTGCGGCATTACCTGGCTCATGGGCGGTACTTACGAACAAGTATCCTTTGCCGTCCAGAACATGATTGCCAACCTTACCGGAATGATTTGCGACGGCGCCAAACCCAGTTGCGCCTTGAAAGTAACTACCGGTGTCTCTACCGCCGTCCTCTCCGCCATCATGGCTATGGAAAACCGTTGCGTCACTTCCGTCGAAGGAATTATTGATGAAGATGTAGACCAAAGTATCCGAAACCTCACGAAGATAGGTTCCAAAGGAATGAACGAAACCGACAAAGTAGTCCTGGAAATAATGACAGGTAAATAGTGATTAGCGGTTAGCGGTTAGCGATTAGTGATTAGTGATTAATGGTTAGCGATTAATCGCAGCATTATGAATATGTGCCATTGATAAACCAAATCACCACCTCTTAATCACTAACCACTAATCACTAACCCTTAATCACTAACCGTTAACTACAGCATTCGCTGCTACAGTCTCCGCAGTTGCATCCGCCACCGCATCCGCCGCTGCATCCGCCGCCGCTCATCATGCGTGCCATTTCCGACAGTTCGTCGTTGGTGGCAGGGCGGTTTTCGGTGATTTCACCTACGAAGTTCAGGTCGCAGCCTGCCAGGGGGTGATTCATGTCCATTACTACTACATCGTCCTTTACTTCGACTACGCTTCCGTTGATACGTTGACCTTCCGAGGTCATCAAGGGGATTACGGCGCCTTCTACTACGCGTTCGCTGTCGAACTTGCCTTCTATCTCGAAGATGTTTTTGGGGAGGTCGATGACATGCTCCTCGTCATACTCGCCGTAAGCCTCTTCGGCTTTGATTGTAAAGTCGAATTTATCGCCTTTGTTCAGGTCTTTCACCTGGTTCTCGAAAGATTCCAATGTGAGGCCCAGTCCCGATATGAATTGGAACGGGTGCTCTGCGGGAGCTTCTTCTGTGAACTCTTTTTCTCCGTTTTCGATTGTGTACAACTTATATGCTAAGGTGATGTACTTGTTTTCTACTGTTTCCATTAATTTGTTATTTCTTATTAGTAAATACTGCATTGTCTGTTTTGACAATGCGCAAAGATACGAATATTTTGCTTCGGGAGAGGAAGCGTCCTGGTAATTTTCAGATTATTAAGTGCTTTGTAAGTGTTTGGCATTACTTCTGCAAAGTATCCGAATCGTTTTATGGATAACCGTCAAGTGATAAAATAAGATTTTAAAGCGTGGTTTCCTTACGATTATTCATGTTTATATCTTTTTTTTCTTCAATTTGTTTGGAAATTATAAAAAAGCATTTACCTTTGCAGCATAAATAACGGATAAGAGAATAATAAAGATAATTTAGTTATGAACCTGCATACATCCATAAACCTGGCAGTCCTGCATATTATTCGCGTCGTGGTGGTGGCATCAAGAGCGTGAGAAAGGTTGTGTATGTATTTGTACGGTAAAGATATTTATAGTAAGCCTTTCTCATTACGGTGAGAAAGGCTTTTTTCATAAAAGGAGACAGATAAGATGAAACATCAGTTACGCAGTTCGTTCAGCACACAAGGCCGCCGTATGGCAGGTGCCCGCGCGTTGTGGACGGCCAACGGCATGAAGAAAGAACAGATGGGAAAGCCCATAATCGCGATAGTCAACTCTTTTACCCAGTTTGTGCCGGGACATGTGCATCTGCACGAGATAGGTCAGTTTGTAAAGGAAGAGGTAGAAAAGCAAGGCTGCTTTGCCGCCGAATTCAACACGATTGCCATTGACGATGGCATTGCGATGGGGCATGACGGTATGCTGTACTCGTTGCCCTCGCGCGACATCATAGCCGACAGCGTGGAATATATGGTAAATGCGCATAAGGCGGATGCCATGGTGTGCATCAGCAATTGCGACAAGATTACTCCGGGTATGCTTATGGCTGCGATGAGGCTGAATATCCCTACGGTGTTCGTTTCCGGCGGTCCTATGGAAGCCGGGGAGTGGAACGGACTGCATCTCGACTTGATTGATGCGATGATTAAGTCGGCCGACAACAGCGTGAGCGATGCGGAGGTTGCCAAGATTGAACAGCATGCCTGTCCCACCTGCGGATGCTGTTCGGGTATGTTTACCGCCAATTCCATGAACTGCCTGAACGAAGCTATCGGACTGGCTCTTCCGGGTAACGGTACGATTGTGGCTACCCACGCAAACCGCAAGCAACTGTTTAAGGACGCTGCCAGGCTGATTGTTGAAAACGCTTATAAGTATTATGAGGAAGGAGACGAAAGTGTGCTCCCCCGCAGCATTGCCACCCGCGAGGCGTTCCTGAATGCGATGACGCTGGATATTGCAATGGGCGGTTCTACCAATACGGTGCTTCACCTGCTGGCGGTGGCCCATGAAGCCGGAGCGGACTTCACGATGGACGACATAGATATGCTGTCGCGCAAAACGCCCTGCCTGTGTAAAGTTGCTCCCAATACCCAAAAATATCATGTACAGGATGTAAACCGTGCCGGCGGCATCGTTGCCATTATGGGCGAACTTGCCAAAGGCGGATTGGTGGACACGGCCGTACGCCGCGTAGACGGAATGACGCTGGCCGAGGAGATAGACAGGTATTGCATCACCGGCCCGAACGTCTGTGAGGAGGCGGTCAGGAAATATTCCAGTGCCGCTGCCGGAAAGTTTAATCTGGCACTCGGTTCGCAGGATACTTATTATAAGGAATTGGACACAGACCGTGCCGAAGGTTGTATCCGCGACCTGCAGCATGCTTACAGCAAGGACGGCGGACTGGCTGTACTGAAAGGAAATATAGCGCAGGACGGCTGCGTGGTAAAAACGGCGGGAGTGGATGAAAGCATCTGGAAGTTTACCGGTCCTGCCAAAGTATTCGACTCGCAGGAAGCTGCGTGCGACGGTATTCTGGGTGGAAAGGTTGTCAGCGGCGATGTCGTTGTCATTACCCACGAGGGTCCGAAAGGCGGCCCGGGCATGCAGGAAATGCTTTATCCCACTTCGTACATCAAATCCCGCCATTTAGGCAAGGAGTGTGCGCTGATTACCGACGGACGCTTCAGTGGCGGCACTTCCGGACTGAGCATCGGACATATCTCTCCCGAAGCTGCTGCCGGAGGCAATATCGGTAAGATTCAGGACGGTGACATCATCGAAATAGATATACCGAACCGCTCCATCAATGTGAAACTGACGGATGAGGAACTGGTTGCCCGTCCCATGACGCCGGTAACCCGCGACCGCCAGGTGTCGAAAGCATTGAAAGCGTATGCAAGTATGGTAAGCTCGGCTGATAAAGGGGCTGTGAGACTGATAGAATAATTGGGAATTCCGTACCCGAAAAACAATAATAAATAGATATGGAAAACTTAATAACAGGCGCAGAAGCATTGATGCGCTCTCTGGAGCATCAGGGAGTAAAGACCATTTTCGGTTATCCGGGTGGCAGCATCATGCCGGTATTCGATGCCTTGTACGATCACCGGAAGAATTTGAATCACATCCTGGTTCGCCACGAACAGGGGGCTACTCATGCCGCACAAGGCTTTGCACGTGTGTCGGGCGAGGTCGGCGTATGTCTGGTTACCAGCGGTCCGGGCGCTACGAATACCATTACAGGTATTGCAGATGCCATGATAGACAGCACGCCGGTTGTTGTCATTGCCGGACAGGTGGCTACGGGATTTCTCGGAACGGATGCCTTTCAGGAAGTGGATTTGGTAGGCATTACGCAGCCTATCACGAAGTGGAGTTACCAGATTCGCCGTGCGGAAGATGTGGCATGGGCGGTGGCCCGCGCTTTCTATATCGCACGGAGCGGACGTCCCGGTCCGGTGGTACTGGATTTTGCCAAGAATGCCCAGGTGGATAAGACGGAATACACGCCTGTCGAAGTGGATTATGTACGCAGTTATCTGCCTGTGCCCGAAATGGAACCGGAAGCCATACAACAAGCTGCCGAACTGATAAATGCGGCGGAGCGTCCGTTGGTATTGGTGGGGCAGGGCGTGGAACTCGGCAATGCACAGAACGAATTGCGTGCTTTCATCGAAAAGGCGGATATGCCTGCGGGATGTACGCTGCTGGGGCTTTCGGCATTGCCTACGGCTCATCCTCTGAACAAAGGCATGCTGGGTATGCACGGCAATCTGGGACCGAATATCAATACCAATAAATGCGATGTGCTGATTGCAGTGGGTATGCGTTTTGACGACCGTGTTACGGGCAAGCTGGCTACGTATGCGTCGCAGGCGAAAATAATCCATTTCGACATCGACCCGGCGGAGATAGACAAGAACGTAAAGACGGATGTGGCCGTATTGGGCAACTGTAAGGAGACTCTTGCCGCAGTAACCGAATTGCTGAAACCTGCCGGACATAAAGAGTGGCTGGACAGCTTCCTGCCCTACGAGCAGATGGAAGAGGAGAAGGTTATCCGTCCCGAACTGCATCCGGCAGGAGATAAGTTGAGCATGGGCGAAGTGGTGCGTGCCGTCAGCGAGGCTACGGACAATGAGGCTGTTTTGGTGACGGATGTAGGTCAGAACCAGATGATGTCCGCCCGTTACTTTAAATATAGCAAGGAACGCAGCATCGTCACTTCCGGCGGCTTGGGCACAATGGGCTTCGGTCTTCCTGCCGCTATCGGCGCTACTTTCGGTCGCCCCGACCGCACGGTTTGCGTCTTTATGGGTGACGGCGGTTTGCAGATGAACCTGCAGGAGCTGGGTACGGTAATGGAACAGAAAGCGCCCGTCAAGATGATTTTGCTGAACAATAACTTCCTCGGTAATGTTCGTCAATGGCAGGCCATGTTCTTCAACCGCCGCTATTCGTTCACTCCGATGATGAATCCCGACTATATGAAGATTGCTTCCGCCTACGAAATTCCGGCACGTCGGGTATTTACCCGCGAGGAATTGGCGAAAGCCATCGGTGAGATGATTGCAACAGACGGTCCGTTCCTGCTGGAAGCTTGCGTAGAGGAGGAAGGAAATGTGATGCCGATGACACCGCCGGGCGGCTCGGTGAACCAGATGTTGCTGGAATGTTAGAGAATTATGAATTATAATTAAACCAACGTGGACAAGACATTATATACAATCATCGTTCATTCGGAAAACTTTGCAGGTTTGCTGAATCAGGTAACGGCTGTATTTACCCGCCGGCAAATCAATATCGAGAGTTTGAACGTTTCGGCATCCTCTATCAAGGGGGTACATAAATATACCATTACAGCCTGGACGGATAAGGATACTATCGAGAAGGTGACGAAGCAAATCACCAAAAAGATAGATGTGCTGCAGGCGCACTATTTCACGGACGATGAAATCTACCAGCATGAGATTGCGCTGTATAAGATAACGACCCCCATACTGGAAGAGAAACCGGAAGTGTCCAAAATCATCCGTAAATACAACGCGCGCATCGTGGAGGTGAACTCCGTGTTCTCCATTGTAGAAAAGAACGGCATGAGCGAGGAGATAACCAACCTCTATGAAGAGCTGAGTGCTTTGGAGTGCGTACTCCAATTTGTACGTTCCGGCCGCGTGGCCATCACGACAAGCTGTTTTGAACGCGTAAACGAATATCTGGCGGACCGTGAAGCAAAATACCGCCGGAGTAAAGAACAAGAAGGACTATGAGTGAGAATAATAAGATAGGAACTTATAAGTTTGTAGCCGAACCGTTCCATGTGGACTTTACCGGCCGCCTGACAATGGGTGTGCTTGGCAACCATCTGCTGAACTGTGCAGGGTTTCATGCCACGGAACGCGGTTTCGGTATTGCTACTTTGAATGAGGACAATTATACGTGGGTGCTTTCCCGCCTGGCTGTCGAGTTGGATGAAATGCCGTATCAATACGAGGATTTTTCTATCCGGACGTGGGTGGAAAACGTGTACCGTCTCTTCACCGACCGTAACTTTGCCATTATCGACAAAGACGGAAAGAAGATAGGGTATGCCCGTTCCGTATGGGCGATGATTAGCCTCAATACCCGTAAACCCGCCGACCTGCTGGCTTTGCATGGCGGCAGTATCGTGGATTATGTGTGCGACGAGCCTTGCCCCATCGAGAAGCCATCGCGTATAAAAGTGACTTCTACGGAACCGGCTTCTTCCCTGAATGCCAAATATAGCGATATTGATATTAACGGACATGTGAACAGCATTCGCTATATCGAGCATATTCTTGATCTGTTTCCGATAGAGTTGTATAAGGAGAGCCGCATCCGCCGTTTCGAAATGGCATATGTGGCGGAGAGTTATTACGGTGACGAGCTTACCTTTTATAAAGACTATGTAGGAAACGGCACGTATGATATAGAAGTAAGAAAGAATGGCGGCGAAGCGGTTTGCCGTTCTAAAGTGATATTTGTAGAGAAATAATTTATTAATCAATCGGTTGGCATAAGCCACAAATAAAAATTAAAACTAAAAAATGGCACAATTGAATTTTGGCGGTGTTATTGAAAATGTAATGACCCGCGAAGAGTTTCCTTTGGAAAAAGCACGTGAGATTTTAAAGGATGAGACAATCGCAGTTATCGGTTACGGTGTACAGGGTCCCGGCCAGGCTTGCAACCTGCGCGACAATGGCTTCAACGTTATCGTAGGCCAGCGTCAGGGTAAGACTTATGAGAAAGCGGTTGCAGACGGATGGGTTCCGGGCGAGACGTTGTTCAGCATCGAGGATGCTTGCCAGAAAGGTACTATCGTTATGTGTCTGTTGTCGGATGCGGCTGTAATGTCCGTATGGCCTACTATCAAGCCGTTCTTGACTCCCGGAAAGGCTCTTTACTTCTCTCACGGTTTCGCTATTACCTGGAGCGACCGTACGGGTGTGGTTCCTCCCACGGATATTGATGTTATTATGGTTGCCCCCAAAGGTTCGGGTACGTCACTGCGTACAATGTTCCTCGAAGGCCGTGGCTTGAACTCTTCTTACGCTATCTATCAGGATGCTACGGGCAAGGCTTTGGACAGAACGCTTGCGTTGGGTATCGGCATCGGTTCCGGTTATCTGTTTGAAACTACTTTCATCCGTGAAGCAACTTCCGACCTGACCGGTGAACGCGGTTCTTTGATGGGTGCTATCCAGGGATTGCTGTTGGCTCAGTACGAGGTGTTGCGTGAAAACGGCCATACTCCGTCGGAAGCGTTCAATGAAACGGTTGAAGAGCTGACCCAGTCATTGATGCCGTTGTTTGCAAAGAACGGTATGGACTGGATGTATGCCAACTGTTCCACTACTGCCCAACGCGGGGCACTCGACTGGATGGGCCCGTTCCATGATGCCATTAAGCCGGTTGTACAGAAACTGTATCAGAGTGTGAAGTCCGGTAACGAAGCCCAGATTTCCATCGACAGCAATTCCAAACCCGACTATCGCGAGAAACTGAACGAAGAGCTGAAAGCATTGCGTGAAAGCGAAATGTGGCAGACAGCCGTAACGGTTCGCAAACTCCGTCCGGAAAACAACTGATTCCCGGTGTAAATCGGAGAATGACAAAAGGGGGTGTGTCAAAATACGCTTGATGATTCCGTATCTGAAAAGAAACAAATGGCAAGCGAATTTTAGTTTTGACATACCCTCTTTTCCATTACTTATCATTAATTGTCCTTACATATTCAAGCAGTTTCTTGTAGAAAGCATGGTGGCTTAGCGTAGCCGCTTCTCCCAGGATAACCAATTTCATGCGTGCCCTTGTTATCGCCACATTCATTCTGCGTAAATCGTTCAGAAAGCCGATTTGCCCTTCTTCATTGGCACGTACCAGACTGATAAAGATTACATCACGTTCCTGTCCCTGAAATCCGTCGACGGTATTGACTGTTATCAGACTGCGGTAGGGACGTAGCGAAGCGCTGCCTTTTATTTTTCCCCGCAAGTATTGCACTTGTGCCTTGTAAGGTGAGATGAGTCCGAAGTCGATACGTTCTTCGAGAATCCGGTTTCCGCCTATCCGTTGGATGTACGCTTCCAGCTCTTTCAGCAATAAGCCTGCTTCCTCTTTGTTGATACGTCCGAAGGTTTCTCCGACAAATTCTTCCTTGAAATCCATTTCGGATGTGTCGAGCCATGTAACGGGAGTATCCCAATCCAATATTCCCCGGTGACGTATTTCGGGAGCAGCTTCCAGCTCTCCGCCATAGAACCAATCCGATGAGAAGCGCATGATGTCTTCGTGCATGCGATATTGTACTTTCAATAAAGATACGGCAGATGGCTTGCCGGCTACGACTTTTTCCATTAAAGTCCGTTCCAGCCCGCCACGTGCGGCTTCGTAACATTTGATGGTAGGCGGAAGCTGGCAATGGTCTCCTGCCAATACTATACGGTCTGCTTTACGGATGGCTATCCAGCAGGCGGCTTCCAGGGCTTGGGCGGCTTCGTCGATAAACAGTGTGCCGAAACGGCGTCCGTTTAAAAGGCGGTGATTGCTGCTTACAAGTGTAGAGGCTATGACGTGGGCGCTGTCGAACAACTCACTGTTGATTTGTATTTCCAATGTGGTGGCACGGTCACGCAGGCGGCTCATACGGTTGCGTATCCCTTCGCGTTCATCGTAACTGCCGCGGCGGGATTTACCGCCCAGTAGCCTCAGCTCTTTACGGATACTCCATAATTCGGGATAAAGCGGATGATTTTCGAAACGGCGTTCATAAGTGAAAGAGAGCATTTTGTCGTTGACGCGTGTGGGGTTGCCGATTCGTAGCACATTCACGCCTCTGTCCACCAGCTTTTCGGAAATCCAGTCGACAGCCATATTGCTTTGGGCGCATACCAATACTTGGGGTTCGCGGTGCAGGGTTTCGTAGATGGCTTCTACAAGCGTGGTGGTTTTGCCTGTTCCAGGAGGCCCGTGTACAATGGCTACATCGCGGGCGCATAGCACTTTATTGACGGCGCTCTCCTGAGTGGAGTTCAACCAGGGGAAGCGTACCGGATAAAGCTCACGGAAACCGGTTTTGACCGTACCCAACAGGATATCCCGCAATTCGGCAAGCCGGTTGCCTTTTGCACGCAGGACATCTTCCAGTGCCTCGAACATCGTGCGGTAAGAAGTTTCGTCGAAATAAAGCTGGACTCCGAGATTATCTGCGGATTGTATATCCATAATAGCTCCGGCACCGGGCATAATCACTACCATGCGTGCTTCGTCAGCATAACTGACGGTGGCTGTAAAATTGAAGTAAGTGATTTTACCGTCGGCAGATTGACGGAAGAAACAGACGGGGCGTCCGAACTCAAAGTTATGTTCTATATCGAGGTTCTCGGTATGTGTAATTTCTATTACTAATTGATTCAACGAGTTATAGTAACTTCGACCTGGTGAGGCAGGATACCAGCAAACTCCCCGCTTGACTTTTCGGGCGACGCCCATGTTCTCTGTTTGTCGCTTGAATTCTTCTTTTTCGTATTCATATTCCATACGCAACAGAAGCTGTTGCCGCTGGAGGTGTATAATAGGACTGTTTGTATCTTGTTCTTTCATACCTGCAAAGGTAATAAATCTCAGCCTTTAGGGGAAGAAATGCTTTATTTTGTTAAACTTTTCCTTATTATGATTTGTTTATTGTATTAATTTGTAATATTTACAATATTGAATTTTTTAAAAAGAGTGGTTATGGTATATGATTTAGCAATGCTTAAAGCGTTTTATACACTTTATGAGGGGAAAATAGAACGCATTCGGACGATATTGCAACGTCCGTTGACTTTAGCGGAAAAAATCTTGTATGCTCATTTGTACGATGAGAAGAATGTGAAAGACTATAAACGCGGCGAAGACTATGTGAACTTTCGGCCCGACCGTGTGGCTATGCAGGATGCAACTGCACAGATGGCATTATTACAGTTTATGAATGCAGGACGTGATGAGGTGGCTGTTCCTTCGACCGTACATTGCGACCATCTGATTCAGGCTTATAAAGGAGCGAAAGAAGATATTGCCACTGCAACCAAAACGAATGAGGAGGTGTATAATTTTCTTCGGGATGTTTCTTCCCGTTACGGTATCGGTTTCTGGCAACCCGGGGCAGGTATCATCCATCAGGTGGTGTTGGAAAACTATGCTTTTCCCGGCGGCATGATGGTAGGTACCGATTCTCATACCCCGAATGCCGGCGGTTTGGGAATGGTGGCTATCGGTGTCGGCGGTGCTGATGCGGTGGATGTGATGACAGGTATGGAATGGGAGTTGAAGATGCCCCGCTTGATTGGCGTGCGCCTCACTGGAAAATTAAACGGATGGGCTGCTCCTAAAGACGTTATCTTGAAACTGGCAGGAATTTTGACTGTAAAAGGCGGAACAAATGCCATTATCGAATATTTCGGTTCGGGTACTGCTTCACTTTCAGCTACCGGAAAGGCTACGATTTGCAACATGGGTGCGGAAGTGGGAGCTACGACTTCTCTTTTCCCTTATGATGAGCGTATGGCTGCCTATCTGAAAGCTACCGGACGTGCGGAAGTGGCAGATATGGCTACTGCCGTTGCCGAAGGGCTTCGTGCCGATGATGAAGTAGTTGCCAATCCGGAGAAATACTATGACCGTATTATCGACATAGACCTTTCCACATTGGAGCCTTATATCAACGGACCGTTTACTCCGGATGCCGCCACGCCTGTTTCGGAGTTTGCCGAGAAGGTTTTGAAGAACGGCTATCCCCGTAAGATGGAGGTAGGGCTTATCGGTTCCTGTACCAATTCATCCTACCAGGATTTGAGCCGTGCGGTGTCTTTGGCGCATCAGGTAACAGAGAAGCGGTTGCATGCGGCTGCTCCGCTGATTGTCAATCCGGGTTCGGAACGCATACGTGCAACCGCAGAGCGTGACGGTATGATTGACGCTTTTGAAAAAATAGGCGCTACAATTATGGCAAATGCCTGCGGCCCTTGTATCGGACAATGGAAGCGTGTGACCGATGATTCTACTCGTAAGAATTCTATTGTGACTTCTTTCAACCGGAACTTTGCCAAGCGTGCGGATGGAAATCCGAATACGTATGCCTTTGTAGCCTCTCCCGAACTGACAATGGCATTGACCATTGCCGGAGATTTGTGTTTCAATCCGCTGAAAGATACATTGCTCAATGCCGATGGCGAACAGGTTAAACTCTCCGAACCGATAGGCGAAGAGCTGCCGCCGGAAGGATTTACGGCAGGGAGCGAGGGGTATGTCGCACCTTCCCATGCAAAGACGGATATTGCGGTGGCTCCCCAGTCGCAACGCCTGCAACTGCTTGCTCCTTTCCCGGCTTGGGACGGAGAGGATTTGCTGAATATGCCTCTGCTGATTAAAACGCAGGGTAAGTGTACCACCGATCATATCTCGATGGCAGGTCCGTGGCTTCGTTTCCGCGGGCATTTGGAGAATATTTCGGACAATATGCTGATGGGGGCTGTCAATGCCTTTAACGGAGAAACGAATAAAGTGTGGAACCGTTCTACAAATACGTACGGAACGGTGTCCGGTACAGCCAAACTGTATAAGTCCGAAGGGATTCCTTCCATTGTCGTTGCCGAAGAAAACTATGGCGAGGGTTCCAGCCGTGAACATGCCGCTATGGAACCGCGTTTCCTGAATGTACGTGTCATACTGGCAAAGAGCTTTGCACGTATCCACGAGACGAATTTGAAGAAACAGGGCATGCTGGCGCTGACCTTTACCGATAAGGCGGATTATGATAAAATTCGGGAGCACGACTTGCTTTCCGTTGTCGGCTTGAAAGACTTTGCTCCGGGACGTAACCTGAAAGTAGTGCTTCATCACGAGGACGGCAGCAAGGAAAGCTTCGAAGTACAACATACGTATAATGAACAGCAGATAGGCTGGTTCCGTGCCGGCTCTGCATTAAATGCACGATAGAATATGGAAAAGATTACTGTACCTTTTATTACAGGTGACGGAGTAGGGGCAGAGGTCACTCCGTCCATGCAGGCTGTGGTGGATGCAGCCTTGAAGAAAGCCTATGGAGACAGCCGGAGTATCGGATGGAAAGAAGTGCTGGCCGGTGAGCGGGCATTTAATGAAACGGGTTCCTGGTTGCCGGAAGAAACGATGGAAGCATTCCGCACTTATAAGGTAGGTATTAAGGGACCGTTGACTACACCGGTCGGCGGCGGTATCCGTTCGCTGAACGTGGCGTTGCGCCAGACACTCGATTTGTATGTGTGCCTGCGTCCCGTGCGTTGGTATAAAGGCGTAGTTTCGCCGGTGAAAGAACCGCAGAAGGTAAACATGTGCGTATTCCGTGAGAATACGGAAGATATCTACGCCGGTATCGAATGGGAAGCCGGAACACCGGAAGCCGAAAAGTTCTATCGCTTCCTGCATGATGAGATGGGCGTGACCAAGGTGCGTTTTCCCGAAACTTCATCTTTTGGCGTGAAACCTGTGTCTAAAGAGGGAACGGAGCGGCTGGTGCGTGCGGCTTGCCGTTATGCGCTCGAAAACGGTCTGCCCTCTGTAACGCTGGTACACAAAGG
>ENA-UONT01000226-UONT01000226.1-human-gut-metagenome-genome-assembly--contig:-CS20-NODE-226-length-80072-cov-11.545559_pt1 | contig 80072 bp, 62 predicted proteins | sample MGYA00242459_ERZ724006 | MGnify/ENA metagenome assembly ERZ724006
TCCCGCAGGGACATCCGGTGATCGTGGATTATTTCTATCATGAGGAAATCCGAGGAACAGAAAATACCGGAAAAAGAAATCGTTAACAGTAATTTTGCGGAGAGGAACAGAATGGACACAACGCTACAAGATACTCTTTTTTTCTTTGACCGGCATCAAGCTGTCTATCCGCTGTATGAGTGCTTTCAGGAAAAGCTGCTTGCCAGATTCCCTGAAAGCCGAATCAAAGTGCAAAAATCCCAAATTTCATACTGCAATCGCCACCATTATGCCTGTGTGTCCTTCTTGAAGGTAAAAAAGAAATCAGAACTGCCCGAAGACTATTTTGTGCTGACGCTGAGGCTGTCCGCACCGCTGGAAGCTGACCGGGTGGCGGCAAAAACCGAGCCGTATCCGGGACGGTGGACAACACATTTTGTCATCAGCAGTCCATCCGATTTGGACGAGAAATTATTTGATTGGATCGAACTGGCATACAGTTTTGCTCAGGAAAAATGATGCAGTACAATTCTAAGGCAATACCGCACGAATGAGTTGGTGCGATGGCGAATGCATTTTTTGTCAGATGCGATTGCAGAAATCGAAGGTTTACTGGAGGTAAATCGAGATTTCTGCAAGAAGCAGATGGCAGAAAAGGCATCGCCAGCGCTGCCGACGAATTGTGCGGTAGTGCCCTAAGGTAACACCGCACAAATGAGGTGGTCGGCTAACGTATGGATTTTTCGTCAGATGCAAATGCAAATTTCGAAGGTTTACTGGCAGTACATCGAGGAATTTGCATGCCGCAGATGGCGGAAAAGACATCGCCAGACGCGCCGCCGAATTGCACGGTGGCGCCTTTATCAAACTGCCGTTTGTGTCAGGTTTTTTTACACCGGCTGCGGTTTGTTTATTGTATTCCGGGGAAAATCGGGGTATCATACAGACACGAAGCGAGATGAAGTGCGCTTCGGATGAACAACAATTTTTCTCCACTGCGTCTGATTGAAGGAGGACGAACTTATGTATTATTCCAGCGGTAACTATGAAGCCTTTGCCCATCCCAAGAAGCCGGAAGGCGTTGACCACAAGAGCGCCTATATTGTCGGCGCAGGTCTGGCATCCCTGACGGCGGCGTGCTATCTGGTGCGCGACGGTCAGATGAAGGGCGAGCACATCCACATTTTCGAGAAAGACCCGGTGTCCGGCGGCGCGTGCGACGGCCGGAAGTATGATGTCGGCTACATGATGCGCGGCGGCCGCGAAATGGACAACCACTTCGAGGTCATGTGGGATTTGCTCCGCTCCATCCCGTCCATTGAGACCGAAGGCGCAAGCGTGCTGGACGAGTATTACTGGCTGAACAAGGAAGACCCGAACTTCTCCCTGTGCCGCGCGACCGAAAAGCAGGGGCAGGATGCCCACACGGACGGCAAGTTCGCCATCTCCGACAAGGGCGCGATGGAAATCATGCACCTTTTCTTCACGCCGGATGAGCAGCTGTATGACAAGCGTATCACCGATGTTTTCGACGACGAGGTGTTTTCCTCCAACTTCTGGATGTACTGGCGCACGATGTTCGCCTTCGAGAACTGGCACAGCGCGCTGGAAATGAAGCTCTACATCAAGCGCTTCATCCACCACATCGGCGGTCTGCCGGACTTCAAGGCATTGCGCTTCACCCGCTATAACCAGTATGAATCCATCATCCTGCCGATGGAGAAGTACTTGAAGGAGCACGGCGTGCAGTTCCACTACGCCACCAAGGTGACCGACGTCCGCTTTGACGTTACCGCCACGCGCAAACAGGCTTCCTCCATCACCGTGGAGCATGACGGGCAGACCGACGTGATCGACCTGACCGAAAACGACCTGCTGTTCATCACCAACGGCGGCTGCGTCGAAAGCAGCACCTACGGCAGCCAGAACACTCCCGCGCCCTTTGACCCGGAGCTGAAGCCCGGCAACGGCTGGGATTTGTGGAAGAAGATTGCCGCACAGGACGCTTCGTTCGGCCGTCCGGAAAAGTTCTGCTACGATCCGGAGCAGAGCAACTGGATGAGCGCGACCGTCACCACGCTGGACGACAAGATTCCGCAGTATATCCAGAAGATCTGCAAGCGCGACCCCTTCTCCGGCCATACCGTCACCGGCGGCATCGTGACCGTGAAGGACTCCAGCTGGCTGATGTCCTGGACGTTGAACCGTCAGCAGCAGTTCCGCGATCAGCCGAAGAATCAGCTGTGCGTGTGGGTGTACGGTCTGTTCTCCGATAAGCCCGGCGACTATGTAAAGAGGCCCATGCGTGACTGCACCGGCAAGGAAATCTGCATGGAGTGGCTGTACCACATGGGCGTGCCCGAAAGCGAAATCGAGGAACTGGCGGAGCACAGCGCGAACACGGTGCCGGTCATGATGCCTTACATCACGGCGTTCTTCATGCCGCGTACAGCGGGCGACCGTCCGGACGTTGTGCCGGAAGGGGCTGTGAACTTCGCGTTCCTCGGTCAGTTCGCGGAGGTGCCGCGTGACACCATCTTCACCACGGAGTACTCCATGCGTACCGCGATGGTTGCCGTGTACACGCTGCTGAACGTTGACCGCGGCGTTCCGGAGGTCTGGGGCAGCACCTACGACATCCGCGATCTGCTGAACGCGACGGTGCAGCTGCGCGACGGCAAGAAGATTACCGACTTGGATCTGCCGCTGATGGAGCGCTTGGCGCTGAAGGAAGTGCTGAAGAAGATTTCCGGCACGGACATCGAGAAGCTGCTCAAGGAATATCACTGCATCTAAGGGATTTGCCCCCGCTGTCTGGATTGGCAGCGGGGGATTTTTGTATTACAGGAGCGTGACTCCCCCTGCATGATAAGCACAAATCTATGCGAAAATCAGATTCCCGAAAAAATCCGCAAAAAAATAAATTTTTTTTGAAAAGCAAGCAGGAAAATTGCAAAATACGTCGAATATAAATACTGTCAGAGTTTTTGACGCTGACCAAATGCGGGAATGGCGGAATTGGCAGACGCGCTAGATTCAGGTTCTAGTGAGGGCTAACTTCATGCAGGTTCAAGTCCTGTTTCCCGCACCACGGAAACCCTTGATTTACAAGGGTTTCCGATTTTTTTATGCGCGGAAATACCCAAACCTTACCCAAACGATACCCAATCATCACATGTTTTCAATGAAGGCCTGCATCCTGTTTGCCGATTCGCGGCGCATGGTGTCCGTCACGTGACCGTAGCGATCCAGCGTGAACGCCGCGGAATAGTGCCCCATGTTTTCCTGCAGGGTCTTGATGTCGTCCCCTGCCCGAAGGCTGTTCACCGCGAAGGTGTGGCGCAGATCGTGCACCCGATGGTGCTCTAGGCCTGCAGCCGCCAGAATGTCCTGGAATTCCTTCCAGATGGTAGGCTGCGAGTAATGACTGCCGTCTTTGTGGGTAAAAACCAGATTGGGAAACTCCCCCGGATTCCAAAGGTCGCCCATCAGGAACCGCTGCTCCGCCTGGGCGATTTTGTGCTTTTTGAGCACCTGCATGATGTAGGGAGCGGGAGCAATGACGCGGGTCTTGCCGTTTTTGAGGGTGCCGAAGCGATACTTCTGTCCCTTCTTGCGGGTCTGCACCAGCTGCTTTTCCACATGAATCACTTCGTTCTCGAAGTCCACGCAGTCCCAGGTCAGGCCGATCAGCTCGCCGATCCGCATCCCGGTGAAGGTAGCCGTCAGAAACAGCGTCTCGAAGGGGTTGCCTTTCAGCGCTTCGAACAGCTTTTTCTGTTCAGGTGCGTCCAGGGGCACCACCGGCTTCTCCACCACCTTGGGACGGATGGTGTAGGTGGACGGGTTCTTCGTCAGATACTCCACCCGCATGGCCATGTCCAGCGCCCGGTACAGGATGCCGTGGATGTTCTTGATGTACTTGGGGCTCACTCCATCGTCCCGCATCTTGTTGTAGAATTTCTGGATCATGGGTGTCCGCAGATCCTTGAGCAGTACGTCTCCGAAGGCAGGCTTCAGATGCAGCCGCACCACGGATTCGTACTGGAGCGCCGTGTTGGGCTTTACATCTGCCAGGTACTCCTTCAGCCAGGTGTCCAGCCATTGCCCCACGGTGATAACATCCTCCGGTTTGGGCTTGGGTGGCTCCTTGGGAGCGGCAGGCAGGGTAGCCGCCTGCCCTCCGTCGATGTCCAGCAGCGCTTTCATCTTCTCCCGGCACTCCTTCTGAGTGCGGGCGTAGACGCTCTTGCTGATCAGCTTGCCCGTCTTGGGATCGGTGCCCAGGGTGACCCGGGCCTCCCAGGTGCCATTGCTTCTTTTTCTCAGATTTCCTTCGCCGTTAGCACGCTTCAGCGCCATAGTTTTCTCCTTTCTTCAACCAATCCATCAGGGACTGCCGCGATATCAGGATCTTTTTCCCCACCTTCACGGACCGTACCTTCCCGGTGCGGACAACTTCGTACATGGAGAGTTTGCTGATTCCGATCAGTTCAGCAGCTTCGGGGACTGTCAGAGTAACTTTTGCGTTCACAGGCGAAGATTTCTGCGGTATATCGTTGTCAAGGTGCTCCGGCTCCTGTAGAGGAGCCTCGGTGTTATCCAAGGCGTTGAGCGCTGCCTCAACGACCTGAAGAACCTCGTCTTTAGTATAAAGCCTGTTTCTCATCATTTCAATATCCTTTCACGCTTTAAAGCGATAAAAAGTTGTAAACTTTCTTCTTTTGTCTGCTCCTGCCGTTTTGTTACCGGTTAGAACCCCATTTTTGAGGGAGATGATATATTTATCGTCCGCCTTCAAAATCGCCCTTTTTCGCGCCCGGAACCCCCTTGAAAAATAAGGACTTTTTCTTTCCTAAAGCGTTTCAATCGGTAACAAAACTTGTTTGATTTCTGTGAAAACTCGTAATGCATAGAAGCGCTTTTTTCCCCGTTTTGATGCGTCCATGCGTCCGGTGATCGAGGCTCAGGGTTGGTCTTTCTCCCCTGGCGTCCGGACGCATGGACGCTTTGTTTGGGGCAAAAGTTGCTTTATGCGTCTTTGAACGGGTTGTCGTCAGGAGCGATCTTCTGCCATCCGCCTTGCATGTAACCCGACGGGCTGATGATAGATCCAATCCCCCTGAAGCCTCTCACCTCGCGGCCTGCGCTGTTGGTGAGATGGGTGGTGTAGTGAATGCCGAGCTTCTCCTCATTGGCGCTCAGATATTCCACAAACGTCTTTCGCTTCATGGGCGGGTAGGCGTTTTCATCGCACCAGGTACAGTACACGGCGTACAGATCCTTAGAGCTAATGGAACGTTCCGGATCGCGGACAATGTATCCCTTCGACTCTAGGAACAGCTCGATGTTGTTGGCGTCCTTCTTCACCATCTCCCGGTTCAGCTTGGCCCGACTGCTCTCTGTGAATTGGAAGTTGTTCTTCACCAGCCGCAGCAATCCCGCCATCGCCCAGAGAAAGATGCCCTCCATTTCTTCACAGAGCTTTTCCGAAAGGTTGGGATCATCGATTCTATCCGGCGGCTTTCGCTTTGTTGTCAGGATCAGTTGCCGGCGGAAGAAGCCGTCGCTGCGATCATACAGGGAAACCAGATCGCCGTTGGAGAAGGCCAGGATGCGGGCGTACATGAATCCCTGATAGCTCTGCTTGCCCTTACGCTCCAAATCCATTTTCCCCTTCGCCGTGACAATCGCTTTGATGTAGTTCGTCTGCTTCAGCGCTTCCAGCCGCATATCGTCGTCGATCATCAGGTGAATGTGTTCCAGGTCGGCACGGGCGAAAGGGTTTTCAGAAATCTTTCCGACGCTTCCGTCCTTCGCGTTGCGACCGAACATCCGGGACAGCACATGGCCGATCTGGCTCTTGCCTTCGCCGCCGCTGCCCTTGATCACCATCATCTTCTGTCCGGCGTTGCTGGGAATCAGGCAGTACCCGATGAATTCCTGCAGTGTGGGAATGTCCTCCGGCCAGAAAAGCTCTGACAGAAATTTCAGCCAGCGTTCCGGCTTTTTCACTTTCGGATTGAACCGAACAGGGAACCGGCTGCGGACAATTTCATTTTTCGCTTCGATGAAGCTGCCGTCCAGAAACACCGTGCCATTCTGCACGTGAACCCGGTCTGTCTGCGGCAGCAAACCCGTCACCTGGGCTTTGATGCGAAGATCCTTCATGATGTCATCCACCTTTTTGCTCATCCCAGTGACGATGAAAGGCTCCAGCTGCTGATAAATGGTTTGCCGCATGGCGTCCTCGTTGGTGACCCTGCCTTCCGTGGTGAAGAAGGAATTCTCGGTGTAGGCCAGCTTGTGACGCTCCAGAAATTCCCGACAGAAGATGGGCTCATTGATTGTTTTGCCTGTGAACCATTCGGGCCAGGAATCAAGCCGCTCGATCTTTTTCTGGGCCACTGTTCTTCACCTCCTGACATTCTTCGTTGAGGATCTCTTCAATTTTTGCAACAGCATCTGTGCTCCTGATATGATCCATGATGGCTTTTCGCTCGTCCGGGTCGGATGAAAAGAGACGATCAATGGCATCGCTCAGTGGCGGTAGGTGATGAACAGCATGCACGAATCGGTCATCAATATTTTCATCCGTGGGATCAGAGGGAGCATACTCTTCCTTCCATTTCTCCAGGAGCCGCTCGTATTCGATCAGGATTTTGAGTACGCTCTGTTCCTCTTTTCTTTCGATCACAGCAGCGGGTAGCTTCGGGATCGGCGCGCTTTGACCCGGCGGCAGCGGCTGAATGTTGAAATCATTCGCCAGCTTCTTCGCCGCGTCATACAGTGAAAGATCGAACAGCTTTGCCGTGAAGTCGATCACATCGCCTGTGGTGTGGCAGCCGAAGCAGTAAAACCGTTCGTCGATTTTCATAGAAGGATGACGGTCATCATGGAATGGGCAGCAGGCCATACCGCTGCGATTCACCTGTATGCCGTATCGTTCCGCTGCCTGAAGGGTGGTGACTTGGGATTTGACTTGGGTAAAAAGTAAACGCATGGGTACTCCTTTGTGTTTGGATAGCCGGCCAGTTTCATCGTGCAGCAGAATGGGCTGACATGAACTGACCTGTTTTTTCCTTTTTCTATCCCTGCTGTGTGTCCGATCACACAGCAGGAGGACATCCCGCCGTCCTGCGTTCGGATCATGCTTCGCGACGGCATGACGCAGGACAGTTTTATGTGAACGCACAGGATAGCTTTTCCTGTACGAGAAGTCGTGGGGATAAAGCCTTAACCTTCGGCTTTCACAGCCACCATATCACATGGCCTTCAAAATCGTTTTCACGTTTTGAAAACTTCGGAAAGCGTTGCAGCGTAAGGCTTTACTGGCATTTTTACGACCGCCTGATTTTCTGAAATGACGATTTTACTGGGGTTTCCAGACCAAAAGTTTTCACGAAATGAAATTTCTTTTTTCGGATACACGGTTCCATGGTCTCCAGAAACCAGCCCTGGAGCATAGTAGCAAGCAGGGCAAAGGTAGCACTTTTTGCACTTTGCTTGTTGGGGAGCATTGTCCCCAAGCCCCTTTTACCAGCGCAAACGCTGTGGTTGTTGTGCGAATCAGCGGGATTCGTCATCGTGGTCGGTACCGTGTTCATCGTAGTGGTGATCTTTTGGTATGACATGTTGGTGACTATTTGGTGCACTGTCCCGTTCCAGAATCTCGTAGTTATACCGAACGTGCTTCAGGTCTGTGAGCTTTGGTTTCAGCTTGTCCAGCGCTACCTGATCGTTTTCTTTCTGCTCCTTCAAGCTGTCGTATTCCGCCGTCAGCTCTTTCAGCGTCGGCATCTCTCCATCGAGCGACGAGTAAACCGCCTGGGCATTTTTATGATCTTCGATCTCCTGCCGATGCTCCTGATAGAATTTCACCGACCAGTTGGATTCCCTATACTGGGTGTAAACCTCTTTCGTCCGGCTGTAATCTCGGATCGCTTGCCGCTGGCGATTGATCTCTTTCATCCGGTTTTGCCTCTCCCGGATGGAAGCTTTCAGAGAGTTTCGCTGATCGGTCAGCTCCTGAATCTGCTCGTTCAGTTCTTCCAGCGAACCGATGTGATGCTCTTTCAGAAAGATCACCATCTGCGCTTTTGCGTCGATGTTGTTCCGTTCGGCCCAGACTTGATAGCCTTTTCCTTTGCCGGCGCGGAGTTTTGCTTCAATGTCGACCAGTCGCTTGATCTGGCTTTCGGTGAAATCGCCCCGTGGGATTTTCGGGATGTGCACATGATCGCCTGTCAGTGACCGGCGCAAAGTTGCTTCATCGTATTCCGGCACCAACGTATCGAGCCGGATATACCGTTCTCCCTCCGGCGGCTTGATGCTGATCTGCGTACCGCGCTTGATGCGACAGCCGACGTCTTCCAGCAGCTGCATCAGCGCATCGAAGCCGTCAGGCTGTATCCGCAGCGCGGTATCAATGATCATTCGCAGCTCATCCCGGTGGGTGAACCTTCGCTGATTGCCCTGCCACTTATCGTAGGTAACGGTTTTATCCTGCGGGTTCTGAATGACCGACAGACTGTGTTCCCGGCAGAGCGAATCGCTGATCTGCGCCAGATCCTTTGCCGATTGCTTCACATCCCGATATTTGTGCTGCCCCTCCAGATCAGTGGAGCAGAGGATGATGTGATTATGGATGTGATGCTTGTCGATGTGCGTCGCCACAACGTAGGCGAATTGATCGTCGGTCATCCGGGACGCCAGCTCATTTCCGATCTCGTTTGCTACCTCCGGCGTGATCTCCTCCGGCTTGAAAGCCTGCCGGACATGATAGCCGATCACTTCGTTTTCCTGTGTGCGTCCGGTGTTCTGTTGGTATTCCTGACGGAAAAGCATGAACTCATCCGCCGCCGTTTCGGGCGAGCAGGCGTAAGTCGAAACCAGAATTCCGCCGTCCGTCTTTTTCGGATTCATGATGTAATCCAAACGGGCAGCAATGCTCTGCCGTGCCGTTTTTCCTTTATTGATGTGAATGGACATGATTCTTGTGGCTGCCATGGGTACTCCTTTCAATGTTGAATCTGATCCAGCCTGCGAAGAATGCTGCTCAGTATCGTCCGCAGCTCTTCCTGCCGATTTGCTATGTCATCGATTTCAGTTTCAAAGATGGAACCCCGTTCATTAAGCCGTCTGGCGATTTGGTTGACATTGTTGCTCAGGCTGCCCATCAGGCGAACCGCATCATGCAACTCTGGCAGGTCCAGCTTCAGCACATATCCGTTTAAGACCATGGCGCGGATAAAGGCTGATTGGTTTTTGATCCCGAAGGTTTTCATCTTTCTCTGAATGATGGCGTCCTCTTCCGGCGTTGCTTTGAAGCTGTAGTGAATTGTGCGGTTTTGTTTTTCTGTCACTGTTCTTCCTCCAATCCTTGAAATTCGTTTGTCATGTTGGCTTTTGGCCAAAATTCATTTCATTGCTGTTTGGTTCGGGCTTATTTTTCACTGCTGTCTCTGGCAAGAAACCTTGTTTGGCTCACTGCCGGTCCTTTCGGCGCTCCCTTCCGAAGAGGAAGATCTTCGCGGTTTGGACAGATCTGGAAACGTGGTTCTGGTTGTCAAGGTGCGCTTCGCTGGCGATGCCAGCGAATGATGAGGGGAAGCTCATCACCTATAAATGGCGAAAATCAGCGATTTTGGAAACACCTGAGCAAATTTTTTTGCCGGGGCGAAACTCACGCTGCACATTTAGCCAGACACCCTTCACCCATGCATGGGAAAAATTGGGCAAATTGACACCACCTCCAGAAAAATTTTTTCAGCACGTGAGTCATCATCTAATGTCCAAAAACGAGCTTTTTGGAAACCTCTTTCGAATAGTTATTTCAAATTGCTCCGCACGAGTATCAATAGTCATCGATCATCCATGTGAATTCTGCCAGCACCACCTCCTGTCAGCGGGTCCATATTGTCCGCTGTCCCTCTATGTAAAAATCGAGGCAAAGTGGAAACACTTTTTGAAAATTTTCTGATACGCAGCGTTCAACATCGTCTTCAGAGGGTACTGTCTTCATATGGGCAGCGCTCCTTTCATTTGCCCTCCATATCTACATGGCGAAAATCAGCGATTTTGGAAACACCTGAGCAAAAAAATTGCCAGCATGAAGCTCGTGCTGTAAATTGCCCTACACTCTTTAATGTAAAAATCCGAGCAATTTGACACCGGCAAAATCAAATTTTGCAGCAGATGTGACCATGCGGGATTGTATTCGGAAGTCTTCGCATCATCCTGAGCGAAGGTTGGCAGGCACAAAAATAGCCCTGCGGCATTCAGACGCAGAGTTTATAGGGGAAACAGTTGGAGTTTTTTGCCAAGGGGATAAAGAAAAGCATCAGCGTTTTGCCGGTGCTCTCTATCCACTTTTACATGATACATTTTACCACTGATGCCGGGTGGCCTCAAGGTGTCTTTAGGGTGTCTTCCTTGCTATTCCTTAACAGCAATCCCCATACATCGCAGCGCTTTGCTGGCTAACAGCTATAGCGCTCTTCATTGACACTTTTGTTCGGCACCTACTGCAATTACGCTACCAATCTGCTCTGATATGTGGTATAATAATATGGGCTGATGTATTTTGGCTCATTTTCCATACTCCGACGCGAAAGGCGGTGGATCGCATGGCAATGGTAGATGTTTCAAAGATGAAGCAGATAGAGAAGCAGAGGGTAACAGTCCACAGCACTGCCCGTGCAACATACTCCGTATTTGAAGATGAAGGAAAACGCTATTCCCAAATCGATACATACGGACGTTCAACACGAGATATGCCGGAAAAAATAAGCCAGACAATTCAGCTGGATCAGCAGTCTGCAATGAAGCTGATTTCCCTGCTTGCAGAAGCTTTTAAAGATTCCAAATGACGGAGTGATCTCATGAAAGCAATTGATCTCCCGCCTTTTGCACCGATTCTGATTGAATCGACAAGAGCAATTGGCTATTCATTAGAGGCTGCCATTGCTGACATTATTGACAACAGCATTGCTGCTGATGCCAGCAATGTTCATGTGCGCTTTTTTCCTGTCGATGAACCATATCTGGCCATTATCGATGACGGATGCGGCATGGATGATGAGGAGATCACCCAGGCAATGCAGTACGGGAGTGCCAATCCTCTTGAGGAAAGAAGCAGAAAGGATCTGGGAAGATTTGGCCTTGGACTGAAAACAGCATCTCTTTCCCAGTGCCGTCAGCTGACGGTTGTCAGTAAAAATGGGTCTCATTATGTTGGACGCAGATGGGATATTGACTTTGTGAACAGCACAGGCAAATGGTCTCTCATTGTGCTGAATGAAGAAGAGATTCGGCAGCTGGAGTGCATCGATACTTTACAGGCTTTTCCGACTGGCACTATGGTTCTTTGGAAGACCCTTGACAGGATGCAAAAAGGCGAGATCAATTTCATCCACAGTATGGGAGATAAAATGGAGGAAGTTGGAAAACATCTTTCTCTTGTATATCACCGATATATATCAGGTGAATCTGGCATAAAAAAACTGACCATTTACATGAATGGTGAGAAACTTGCAGCTGCTGATCCGTTTCTGCAGAAACGCAGTTTTCAGGCTATGGCGGATGAATCTTATGTGCTTCATGGCGAGAAGATTACAATCAGACCATATATACTGCCTCATATTTCAAAATTGACAGCAAAAGAAATTGCTCTGCTGGGCGGCAAAGATGGACTGCGCAAACAGCAGGGATTTTATATCTACCGCAACAAAAGGCTGCTTGTCTGGGGAACCTGGTTCCGTATGATGCGCCAGGGCGATCTTTCGAAATTGGCACGCATTCAAGTCGATATTCCAAATACACTGGATGATCTATGGACGCTCGATATTAAGAAATCAACAGCAATTCCGCCGCCTGAGCTGCGCAAATGCCTTGAAACCGTAATACAGAATATTGCTGAAAAGAGCAAACAGACATGGGTCTTCCGAGGCAAAAAGGAGATTACGGATCAGGTTCAGCATGTTTGGAACAGGCTGAAACGGCCGAACGGGGATGTTCTGTATGAGATTAACAGAGATCATCCGCTTGTTTCTGCTTCACTGGATGCCGCTGCTGACCGCGGTGCAATTGAAACACTGCTCCGCCAGATAGAGCAGTCTTTGCCAGTCAATCAGCTGTATGTGGATATGAATGCAGATGAGCATTTTGAAAATGAAATTCAAGTGCCCAAAGCGGAAGTCAAAGAGATGCTGTATTCTTTGCTTGCTCTGTGCCCCAATACGCAGGCGAAACACGATTTGATTGAGTCTGTCAAAACCACAGAACCTTTTATCTTCTATCCAGCTCTCATTGCTGATGCAGAAAAGGAGGTCAATTAACGATGGCTGTATCGCTGTTGGAAACCTATATTGCTGCTACGGTCAACAGTCAGTTCAAAGATGTACCGCCGACGGAAGCGCAGTTCAAGGAAATCGCGGCAAAGGTAAGAGAAAACACTGCCGGACTTTGCGCGGTTTCCGATTCGGAATATGAAAATATACTGCATCGATTAATGGAGACCCTCGTTGTTCAAATGGACGTCGGCGTCTTTATTAATGATAGAAATACACCGCACCAGTCTTGGCTGCCAGGAAGACGGGCAAGCACCGACTTCTTCTATTGGGATAGGTATAAACGCTATTTGGAACAGGAAAAGCACTGGAATCCAAGAGTCACAGCAACGCTTGACCGTGTCTCGGATGAGATTCTTGATCTGATGGGCGATCCCCAGCAAAGAGAGCCTTTTCTGGTCAGAGGCTTAATCCTTGGCGATGTTCAATCCGGAAAAACAGCAAATTACACGGCGCTTGCTAATAAAGCAGCTGATACAGGATACCGGGTTATCATTATATTGGCTGGTATGCTTGAAAACCTACGCAAACAGACACAGGGAAGGCTTGACAGAGAGTGTGCCGGCATCCGAAGCGACTATTATCTCGATCCTAAGGCTGCAACGGTAAAAAAGAACACAGCTGTGGGCGTGGGCCAAATTGATAAGCGAAAGAAGATCGCTTCATTTACTTCTGTTACAAAAGACTTCAGTTCAGATGTTTTGAAAAGCAACAGTCTTTCTTTAAGCAGCATCAGCGATCCTGTTGTTTTGGTGGTAAAAAAGAACAAAAAGATTTTGCAGAACCTTATTATTTGGCTCCGCAATAACAACACCAATGGCGTTGACGGCCAAATCGATCTGCCAATGCTGCTGATCGACGATGAGGCAGACAACGCATCTGTCAACACAAAAGACGCAGAAGATTCACCGGCTGCTATCAATGCCTGCATCAGAGAACTGATGCACGAATTTACCAGGACAACCTATGTAGGGATTACGGCCACACCTTTTGCCAATATCTTTATCGATCCGGAAACAGAAGATGATATGATCGGCGATGATCTGTTCCCCGCTGACTTCATATATGCCCTTGACCCACCAACTGATTACATTGGGGCTGAGAGAATTTTCGGTTCGGAAAACGCGGACCATGATGACGCTTTAGTGCCTTTGTATGCTGATGAGATGGATCATTTCTTCCCCTTCTCCCATAAGAAGACGCTGGATGTTCCTGAGCTGCCGCCCAGCATGAAGGAAGCAATTGCATATTTTGCTTTGGTTAATGCAATTCGTGATATCCGCGGTGATGTCAGTGAACATCGAACGATGATGATTCATGTTAGCCGCTTCACTGATGTGCAGAATCGGCTGAGAGAAGCGGTTTATGAATGGTTTTCCCGCCTGAGAACAGATATAAAATCTTATTCCAAAATGCCCCTGCAAAAAGCAATGGCTATTGACAGCATTGCATTTACAGCTGCTGTATGGGATAAGTACAATTTATCTGAAGCAGCTCATATTACATGGGAAGAATGCCTCAGCCATTGGCTGACAGCGGCAATATCCCCTATAGAAGTCCGCGCAGTAAACCAAAAAACAGGAGCTTCCAGCCTGGATTATTTCAACCATCCCGAAGATGGCCTTCGTGTTATTGCTGTCGGCGGCAACAGCATGTCCCGCGGCATTACATTGGAAGGTCTTTGCGTAAGCTATTTCTATAGGCGTTCTCAGATGTATGATACTCTCATGCAGATGGGGCGCTGGTTTGGCTATCGTCCTAATTATCAGGATATTTTCAGAATTTGGATTTCAAGCGAAGCTATTGACTGGTATGGGTACATTACTCGGGCCACCATGGAGCTTCGTGATGAAATAGGAAAGATGAAAGAGGCCAACCAAACTCCGAGCGATTTTGGCCTCAAGGTCCGACAGGATCCAGACTATTCACTGTTGGTTACTGCTCGCAATAAAATGCGGAATGCAACTCCTATTACCCGACCAGTCACTGTATCCGGCCATCTTCTGGAGACACCTCGTTTAAAACGCGGTAGCGCAGTTTTAGAGAACAACGAAGCTGTGTTCAAAAGGTTTGTTGAGGATATTGCCGAAGTTGGCGCTTTTTCCATTGAGCGCAGCCAGCCTTACTGGCGCGGAATTCCCAAAGGACTTGTATCTGGATTATTGCGCAATTTTGAAACAAGTCAATGGCATTTATCATTCCAGGGGCGGGCATTGGCTGAATATATTGATGATAAAATGACAGATCAGCCCTGGGATGTCACTTTGTGCTGCAAAGGGGAAGGCAAGGGCCTTGATGCTCCTTTGTCATTGGGTGAAGGCGTTCAGCCGCTGAACATAACGTCAAGCGAGTACAGAAAACTCAAAGTTGACGAAAAATCCATTTTGATCAGCGGAACAAAAGTAAGAGTTGGCACTGTTGGATGCACAAAGGTTGGCTTAAGCGAAGCGGAAATCAAAGAAGCTGAAAGGCGATTTGACGAAAAGCCAAATCCTCGCAGGAAACCTGGAGCTAAACGGCACTATCCCGATAGTGCATATCTGATAAAGGAACGGGCCCCGCTTCTTATGCTGCATATTATTTCTCCATACCCTCAATCGGGCAGCCCAGATATTGAAGGGGACCCTCAGTATGCTGCTGCCATTCCAGAGCATTTGTTTGCTTTGGGTGTCGGCTTCCCGGATACGGGCGACAAAACAGCAACGGCTACTTACATGGTTAATGTTGTAGAACTGCGCGGATGGCTGGACTTTGACGAGGATGATGAGTGATGCTGACCCAGAATGATTTAGTTGCGCGCTGGAGAGCGATTCCTCAGTATAACGGAGGATATCAGCTTGTGGATGCCACGCATCCCTTGCACTGGTATGTCGGGTACTCAGATGTTGGCAGAAGGACACTGATGCTGATTGCTGGGGCACGCTTTAAGCAGCTGCAGTCTTCCCGCTCTATAGAAGTATCTCAGCGGCAGCGGCCACAGGACGAAAAGTGGACACTTTCGTTCGATTTGCTCCTGTCAGAACAATCAGACGTTTTTGCGTTTTTCTGCAGTGACATTATCGAGTACACACGATCTTGTTCTTCGGAAGCTGAAGGCGTTCAGTTAATTGAAAAACGCTGGATGCAATGGAATCTTCTGCTTGAAAAACAAAGGAAAACGCTGCTTTCTGCTTCTGAGCAACTGGGCTTAATCGGGGAATTATATACACTCATTCAGCTTATCCATATGGGGAAAAAACCAGACGAAGCTGTTTCTGCATGGGTTGGGCCAGAAGGAGCGGACCGGGATTTTGAGTTTTCTGACGTATGGTATGAAGTTAAAACGACAGGGGCAGCATCTCAGGTCATCACTGTGTCTTCACTGGAGCAGCTTGATGACAGCATAGCTGGCCATCTTAGAATTGTAAGAGCGGATAAATGCTCTCCAGAACGTTCGGATGGTGTTACACTGGATACCCTTGTTGAAGAAGCAAAGGAAACTATAGGCAGCAGTCTCGCGGCAACAGCTTCCTTTGACAGAAAGCTGCTTCAAATAGGCTACCTGTCAAGAGCTGAATATTCTTCGCAAAAATACTTGATTTCCAGTTTTGCTTCATATCGCGTAGACAGCACTTTTCCCAAAATTCTGAGATCAAGCATTTCATCAGAGATTGTCAGCGCGCGCTATGATCTCAGCATTGCGGCGATTGAACCGTGGAAGGAATGAAAAACCATGGATGCTCAAGAATACGCAAAGGATTTTCTCGAAGGTGTCCGTTCAGAAGCGGCTGCGACAGGCGAAGGAAAATGTGCTGTCTTTGTCAGAAATGTTGCGCAGCAACTGGTTGACGCTGAAGTCTTGCCAGATTTTGAAGGCTCCTTTTATACTGGAACAGGCCGTGGAAACAGGAAATTCAGAGTCGATGGATATATCCTCGATGAATTTGATATGGCAATGAATCTAATCATTGCTGATTTTGATGAAGATCCTGACAGAATTCTGGCAAAAACGGGAATCAGCCAATGCTTGACAAGGCTGTCATACTTTGCCGAGCTTGCGCTCAATGGCAGCTTGCATGATGTGATTGAGCCAAGCACCCCCTGTGCAGATTTAGCAGATATAATCCATACATATAAAGACAGAATCCGGAAATTCAAATATCATATTTTTACCGATGCTTCTGTAAGCGCAACTATTAAGACGGTCGAGACTCAGCCGATTGGCACAATCCCAACAGACTGCCAGGTTTGGAGCTTGGAGCGTCTGTTCCGTATATGCAGTTCTGATCTTGCCAGACAGAGCATTGAAATTGACTTCAGTCAGTTTACTGCACATGGCATCCCATGTCTTCCTGTGTTTGATGCTTCAACAGATGACTTCCACAGCTATCTCTGTGTTATTCCGGGTAAGATTCTTGCTGATATCTATGATGAATATGGCAGTGCTCTGCTCGAGGGAAATGTCCGTTCATTCCTGTCAACAAAGGTAGCAGTCAATAAAAAAATCAGAGAGACGATTCTCAGCAAGCCTGATCGCTTCTTTGCTTTTAATAACGGTATCTCTGCCACCGCACTGAATGTAGAATTGGCTGATACCCCTCAAGGGCGTTTTGTGACTAAGGTAAAAGATTTTCAAATAATAAACGGGGGTCAGACTACAGCTTCGCTTTCAAATGCGAGATTTCGTGACAAAGCTGATTTGAGCAGCATATTTGTTCAAATGAAGCTGACAGAAATTGATGAAACAGATGCTGATAAATCCACAGAGCTGATAAGAAACATATCAAAATCCAGCAACAGTCAGAACAAAGTCAGTGATGCGGATTTCTTTGCTACTTCTCCATTTCATATTCGGATGGAACAGTTTTCACGCCGTATGTTTGCCAATGCATCCGATGGATCGCAGTATGAAACGCATTGGTTTTATGAGCGTGCCCGCGGTCAGTATCTGCAGGCACAGATGCGCCTGACACCGGCAAAGAAAAAACAGTTTCAGATGCAGAATCCTAAAAATCAGCTTATTACGAAAACAGACCTGGCAAAAGTTATGGTCACTTGGCATGGCAGACCTGATATTGTGAGCCGCGGCGCGCAGACATGCTTTATGTGGTTTGCTAATATTACAGACGCCGCCTGGGAGGAAGATAACGAGCAGTTTAACGAGAAATACTATCAGGAAGCAGTTGCGCTTACAATCATGCACCGTTATCTTGAAAAAGCGATACCTATGCAGCATTGGTATGAAAGCGGTTATCGTGCTAATATAATCACTTATTCTATCGCTTCACTGCATCATCTGCTTTCCAAACAAAAAGCCGGACTGAAGCTCGACTTAGCAATAATTTGGATCAGGCAGACAGTTCCTGATGTTCTATGCTCTGTGCTATTGCACATAGCTGAGATCGTATATTCTCTCATCACCAGCGAAGACCGCAAAGTGGTCAACGTGACTCAGTGGTGCAAAAGGGAAGAATGCTGGAAGTATGTGCTTGCACATATGTCTTATAAATTGCCCGATGAAATTGACAGCTGTTTGTGCAGCACTGATGCTCAAAAATCGCAGGAACGCAGTGCCAGAAAAGTTCAGCACATTGATTCGGGAGTGGAATATCAAAAAAGAGTTCTGGAACATGATGCGCTGTTCTGGGGACGGCTGGCTCAGTTTGCGGCCAGCAAAAGGCTGTTGAACGAAAGCAGCGCATCAGCGCTGAAGCTGGCTGTTCGTCTGCCGGAAAAACTGCCCAACAGTGTACAGTGTGCTAAGCTGCTGGAACTGTTAGAAGCGGCAAAATCTGAAGGATTCAAGGAGCAAGAGTAATGAGTTTTACAGCGATTGATCTTTTCTCAGGAGCAGGAGGCCTGAGCAAAGGCTTTGAACAAGCAGGCTTTGTCATAAAAGTTGCTTTTGAAAAAAACGCAAATGCGCGAAAGACATACTCTCATAATTTCCCTTATGTTGCCATGTATGAGGATGTCATAGGAGCCGATTATAAAGCGCTGAAAGAACGGCATGGGTCTATTGATGTGGTGATTGGCGGCCCTCCTTGCCAGGGTTTTTCCAATGCGAATCGGCAGCATAATCAGGCAATAAGCCTGAATAATAAGTTAGTCAAAGAATACATCCGCGCCATCCTTGATCTGCAGCCAAAGGCATTTGTAATGGAAAATGTTGGAGCTCTAAAGTCAGATGTTCATCGTTTCTATTATGAAGAAGCTGACAAGGAAATGCGCGAGAAATACCGTATTCCGTTCCGAAAGGATCAGATCCATCTTTTCCCTGGAAAAATCATGTGTGAAGGGATCAGAGAGATTGCTGAATCCACAGACCGTCAGGATCAGCTCCGTTGGACTGATTCTGAGTTTATGTGTATCAGAATTCTTAATAGGCAGCTGAAGAACCGCAAAAAGCTTTTGAAAGCTTTGCAGAAATATAAGAAGCAGCTGCATTCATGGCAACAGGAGCTTCTTGATATTGCAGAGGTGCCCACCGCCGTTCAATTTGAGTATAATAATTTAGTGCAGGGAATTGAAACTTATTTTGCTGTAGATGCTATCAGTGAGGAGTTTCTTTCAGCCATTTCATTTATCAACCATTTTCAGCAAATGCTGCAATGGCTCAAAGAGATCAGAGACAACAAAATTTCTGTAAGTGAATTGATTGCAAACTCTGATCAAGGATTGGCGGCAAAAGTAGAATCGTGCGCTGTCTCAGATTATCTTTCAGTAGTATTAGATGGAGACAAGGATGGATACTATCTGGCAAAAGACATTCTGCGTGCAGTAGAATTTGGCGTTCCTCAAAAACGCGAACGCTTTATCCTGATTGGCATTCGCAAGGATCTGTGCCGGGAAAAAGACGTATGTCTTCCTGCACGCCTTATAACGAACGAATCAGAGTATCAGACAGTGTTTGATGCTATTGCTGATTTAGAAAATGTGCCAGTCAGCTATGAGAAGGATGCTGCTCCCGTATCGCTTGCACCTTATCCTTTTGAGTTTGATTCGGAACGCAAGCCCGTGGGCCAAAAACTGAGAGATTCAGAATGGCTGCCGAATCATATTAGCACAGAAACCCGTGATGTTGCTATGGAACGGTTCAAGGCACTCCAGCAGGGGCAGAATTTTCATGCTCTTGATGAAAGCTTAAAATCCACTTATACAAACGCTGCCAGAACGCAGAATACAATTTACCTAAGGTTAAAATACAATGAACCTTCCGGGACAGTGGTTAACGTCCGAAAATCCATGTGGATTCATCCCGTCTTAAACCGTGCGCTTTCTGTCCGCGAAGCAGCAAGACTTCAGAGCTTCCCTGACAGCTTTGAGTTTATAGGGACGAAGGATGCTCAGTACCAGCAAGTTGGCAACGCGGTTCCTCCTATGCTCGCAAAAGCCATTGCTGATCATATAATCGAGCTGCTTACAACAAGCAAGCCGCCGGAAAAGATGGAGTCAACTGACAATCATACTCCAGAGCAGCGCAGTTATAACATGTCCCAGATCCACAGTGAAGATACACAGCTTGAAATAATGGTAGGACATTATCTTCATGGAAGAAACTTGAGATACCGCAAACATGTAAAGCGCCTCCCAGGCAAACCTGATCTTGTGTTCGAAAAATACAAAGCGGCTGTATTTATCAACGGCTGTTTCTGGCATATGCATGAAGGATGCAAATATGCCAGGATTCCCTCTTCCAACACTTCTTATTGGCGGCCGAAGCTGTTCAGAAATGTTGAACGTGACAAAGTGAATCAACAGAAGCTTAAAGATATGGGGTACCGCGTGCTTGTAGTATGGGAATGCGAGCTGAAGAACAATAAGGAAGAAAGGCTCGATAAACTATACCATGAGATAATACAAACGACCAATGAAACATAAAAAACGACTTAAAAAGGAGGGGTATAATAGTGGATAAAACAGACATTGAACAAATTGCTGTTAGTACAGTACAAAGACGTGTAAATCTAACAAAGTACTTATCGTCATATTTATCTGATAATGACAAGACCCCTTCTTGGGATGGCTTTATCTACATATATAATACCGAACACAAGACAAAAAATAATTTACGAGGTCGAATTGCTACACAAATCAAAGGCCATAATACTGCAGATCAATCTGCTGATGAAATATCTTTTAGTGTAAACGTGGCTGATCTACGTAATTATTTAAATGATGGTGGTATCTTTTATTTCGTAGTATACCTCGCCGAAAATGAAGATGGGACAGATTATAATACAAAGGTTTACTATGCGGATCTGCCCCCAATTGATATTATGGATATCTTATCTGCATGCAAAACAAATCAAAAAGACAAAACAATCAAGTTAAAGTCTTTGCCATTGGATCGCGATTTATTCTCATCGTGCGTGTTAAATTGTTATGAAAACTGTAAAAGGCAAGAAAGCTTTGCTGGAAAGGAGCTTCCTTCCATCGAGGAATTAGATAAAAGGGGCGCTCTTGAAGGCCTTCAAATGTTCATTTCTGGATATGGTAAGGATCATCACAGCATCTCTTCTTTGTTGAAAACCAATAGGTATATATACGCAAAAGTAAAGGGTAGCCCAATACCTCAACCCCTATCTGGAACCATAAGCCATATAGTATTGTCTAGAGAAATACCTCAGCCTGTCACAGTTGATGGTGAGTTGTTTTACACTTCATACATTGAAGTGCGGACTTCAGATAGTATCACTTACCATATCGGGAATAGTGTTACAATGAGTTTTTCAGAAAGTGATACCAAATGTAATATCCGTTTCCATTTATCGAATTGTCTAAGGCAGCGCGTTAAAGACAGACCATTCATCATCAGGGTAGTAGAAAGAAAACACTTTTTGATAGGAAGTACTCTGTACGCTATTGATGAGACACGTGTTTCGTTGGAAAATGCCTATTCTCCAGAAATTCAAAAACAAGATTTAGACTTTGTTAAAATGCTTGATTTACAAGGCTGCCATGATGATATAGATTTATCTTCATTGAATCAGGCCAGTATAGCTAACTTGATGCGCTTAACGGCAGCAACACTCAGAGATGAACCCATCAGCGGACTAAAAGAGGGACTTCCGCCTATTGCTGTTTTGAATATTGGAAAGCTTCGTTTTGCTGTTGGCCTAACCATAGACGGCGACGATACAAAGGCATACCATCTGACTAATGCTATTGATAACAATAACATACAATTTGCTATTGGGGACGACACAAAGAAAATGCCTGTTCCGCTATGCTATATATACAAACCTGAAGACTACTTAAATATATGTAATATCAAATTTGAAAAGTTTTTACCCTCGTTTCAGGACTATATCCAATGAATATATATATGGAGTCGCTAACGAAGTAATGTTGCGGATGCTATCTGCTCATGATTTGGCAACGGGAACTCGAAAAGAAGAGCTATATGACACTGCACTCGAATTATCCAAATGGCTTAAAGCTGTTCCAGAGCAAGAGTGGGATTATAGCATCTCGCTGATTAATTATTTGCAAATTATAAAACGCAAACGGAAACTAACAGACGCTGAAGAAAATGAGATCTACGAGCTTTTATCCAAGCACGAGACGAGAGACGAAATAAAGTTTGGTGCGCATCTGCTATTGGGCGACGAGAAACAAGCAATATTCTACTTGAACAGGCTTTCACCTCAGGCACAAGAAGAAATAAAATCTTATCCCATATATAATTTAATTCATGGAAGCAATTTGACCTGATATACACGATTAATTCCCAGATTAAGCAATGCAATATTTCGTGCGTATGAAGGGATAAAAGAGATGCCAAATGCACATCGGCAAATTAAAAGGAAATTGCCGATGTGCATTGACCATTTGAATGAAATGCGTTATAATGCATTATGGCAATATTGATATGAAATTGCCATAATACAAAATGGAGGTGAGTAATCGTGCAGTGGTATGAAGCAACATCTAAAAAACTCGAAGTCGGGCATCGCTATTCCCATCAGGAATTAATCAGGCTGCTGAAAAGCGATTACCCACAAATGCGCAATAGCTCGTATCATTGGGCTGTCTGCAGAATGCTTAAAAGCGGGAACCTTACAAAGGTTGCACGCAATGTATACGTGGTGCAAAGCGAGCGGGAAAAGCCGACATACCATCCGGCCTATTCTGATCTGGCAGCAAAACTGACAGCACAGATTTCAGATAAGTATCCTTCAGTTTCCTTTACTGTGTTTGAGACAGCATTGATGAATGATTTTCTGAATCATTTGGTTGCACAGAACACAGTATTTATTCAGGTGGAAAAGGATGTCAGCGTTTTTGTTTTCCGTTTCCTCCAGGAACTTGGCTATGAGCATTTGCTATATAAGCCGAAAAAAGCAGACTATGCTCTATACTGGGAAAAGGATTGCATTGTTGTGACAGATATGATTTCCGAAGCACCTTTATCTGCCTCAGAGCCGCACGAAATCTGTCTGGAAAAAATGCTGGTGGATATGTACTGCGATAAACTGATCTCATCGGCATACAGCAAATCTGAATACCCTGAAGTGCTGAAACAAGCAATGGAGACATATCACATTGAGCCCACAAAGATGATGCGCTATGCCCGGCGGCGCGGCAGAGAAGACGAGATGAAGAAGATACTGGAGGAAATTGAGGATGCTGAAGCGTGAGAATTACACAAGCGAACATATTGATGCCCTGAGAAAGCAGACCGGAGCAGATCCGTCTATTCTGGAAAGGACTGTTTTCGCATTTGGTTTGCTGGAAGCGCTGTGCCGTGTCAAAATGCCTTTCATCTTCAAAGGCGGAACTTCGCTTCTAATCCTGCTGGATGAGCCGAGACGGTTGAGCACGGATATAGACATCATCGCTGCGCCTGGTACAGATGTGGATAGCTTCATTCAGCAAGCCGGCCAGATATTTCCTTTTCGTGATGTAAAGGAAAACATTCGCAAAGGGAACAACGGCATCGAAAAACGGCATTTCCGTTTCCTGTTCAATTCGCCGAGGCAGGGAAAAGAAATCAGCATTCTGCTGGATGTAGTGTTTGAGGACAATCCTTATGCAAAGCTGATAATCAAGCCGGTGCAAAGCAGGCTGCTCATGAGCGAAGGAGACAGCTTGCTCGTGACTGTTCCAGATAAAAACTGTGTTCTTGGCGATAAGCTGACAGCCTTTGCCCCGCATACAACAGGCATTCCTTTTAGCATTGATAAAGAGCTGGAAATCATAAAGCAAATGTTTGACTGCTGGACATTGCTCCAGGAGATGGACGATTACCAGACTGTTGCAGCAGTGTACGATCATGTAGCTCAGGTGGAAGCCGGATACCGTGGTTTATCCATTCAGCCTAAGGATGTGCTTCTGGATACGATACAAAGCTGTCTCTGCATTATGGGCCGAAATGGGATTCGCCCGGATGATTACCGCCATTATCTGACCGGGATCAACGCCATTCAAGGCCATATCTTCCGCGGAAGGATCAATGGAGAAAATGCAGGAATGCTGGCGTGCGAAATCATGTACCTCGCAGCTTGCCTGCTGACAAAAGCCGACTCCTTCGAACGTGTTTCTGACCCTGAAGCATATAAAGATTTTGCATTCACCCTTAAGGGAATGAAACGAATCAATTATATCCGCAGCGTTGATTCTATGGCGTATGCGTACCTCGTCAAAGCTCTGCAGCTGCTGCAGCCGCAAGGATTCTTTACTGATTCCATATTGTGATTGTCTGAAGTCTGAAGCGAATAAGAATTCTGCGCATATTGCCACATGATTTGATGTGATTTAACTTGCTGGTAACTTGCAGAACCCAAACCGCATTATTTCTGTTGGCAATGATTGGTGGAGGAAAGCAAAAGGAGGAGACCATGAGTTTTGTATTTGCTGAAAAGTATAAAGCCAGCTGGTCAGAGACAGAAAGACTTGATATTCATTGTGATACGCGGATCGTTAAATAAAGCATTTCTGGCGCGCACTTTTCAGCCAAACAAAGATCCTTTATTGAGCAATACGGAATCGTTAAAAGCACAATCATTGCACCCGAGATATGTATATCGTTTGCTGGAAATGATATTCTATATGCCACCAAATTGTTCCGCAAGCTATATGACAGACTCTCATTTTCGAGGCAAGACGTAGTGAGCCTCGCATATGAAATTCATCAAAGCGCTCCTAATGATGCTATAGAGTTCATTATTTCAAGTTTTGAAGATGGAAAACTGCAGATTGATTCAATTAAAGAAGGTGGAATCTGTGAGGACTGTCCATCTGCATGGATTGGTTCGCAGGTGGCTTTTAGCGCCTTTCAAGAGGAAAGACTAAATACATATTCAAAAGGAAAGCCTATACATGAATATACTTATGGTGCTTTTTCAAATGTTGTTGCTGGATGTGGGGATTCATCTGTCGGTGGCTTTCATATAGTCGTAACCTACCATTCGGATAATCAAACATTTTGTTTTCAGGAATCAAAACGTCTTTATGCATTAGACCAAATTGTTAAGCTTGGTGAAGCTGTTATATTTGATACATCCCGAGAGTCTGGCGGGTATTCATGTGAAATTATCTCGCCGAGCATAGAGTATTTATTATTTGTGATTGATCAAATGAAGCCAGCAATATTATTCAGCAGGCAACACCGCTGTGCAGAAGACAGCACAAACAAAAGCCTATTCTCTTTAATGCTTCCGATGGTTATTATGCAAAATGAAAATGGGGCATGGAACCGGTGTTATTGAACAGCAAAAATATCCGAATATGTTATCAGAGATACAATTCCTAAGTCTTTTGCTTTCTCCACTCCACGCATCCCTTTGTAAATCTGGACTTGTCGAAACGGAAGAGATGCTTTTTCTGATAAAAGAATGGCTGAGCAATTATCCATTTATATTATTTCATTATTTGATAAATAATGGAGAAAATATATATATTATAGGCCAGGGTAGAGGAAGGAAAAACAGAGATGCGAAAAGAAGAGTACAGATTGATAGCACCAGACGTGAGCCGCCTGGTACACTGCTATAGCCATGCGATGCAGAACCCTGAACAGCCGTCAGCCGCTCTGATGGAGGTCCTGGATCCCTTGTTCAAAGCCATGGAGGATCTTGCACCTTTTAAGAAAAATGATGAGGCGAAAGGAATCTGGGTGATGGTTCCACGGGGCGGAATTACAGACTGGAGAACCTATGAAGAGGCCCGGGAGTATGAAGAAGTAGAGAGCAAAAAGGAGTACGAAGAACTCTGGCGGGAGTATTATCCATTTGAAATGGAATGGTATTTCGTTGGCATCAGTGAAAACAAACCAGACGCCAGGTGGAAGTTCAGAGGGCTTTCTGTTGCAAGCCGAGAGGAGAATTGCCTGATTGTTAACGCAAACCTGAATGACGGTGTCCGGGAGGAAACCTGGTATAAAGAAGAACCGGCAATAGAACTGTGTAAGCTGCTGCTTCCAGCGGTTGAAAACAGTATGGGAATGCTGCGGGACGGGACCTATAATGAATTTGTGGAGAAGAATCTTCCTTATCCTCACAGGACAGGGGTGATTAAAAGATCGGCTGTATACGCCGCGGAGCCGAATTATAAAGAACGGGAATTTGAAGGGCTGAAGCCTGAACAGATCCAAAGATTCCGCAGCCTGATTACTTCCGGAAGCAATGATGAACTGAAAATTGGCCGGCTGGAGAAGATGACCGCCAACGATTTCTTCAGAGCCTGTGAACTCGGTTATCAAGCTATAGGCAAGAAAACGGAAGGCTTTACTCCTGTTCAGCTCTATCTGCGATACGCGGATGGGCGGGATGAAGGACTTACAGGGAAGGGGCATGGGCTGAATGAAGGGCCCGGTATTGCCTTTGATGATCCTTCCGCCTGGGAAGAATGGTATTTCGGTTCTCATAGCGGTGGCCATCCCTGGGAAGTTGTGCCGGGAGGGAACAGCACGCATATGGCGCTGTTTGTCCGCCATGACAGGCATACATTGGAATGGAAAGTACGGCTTGGCGAGATGACGCAGGAAGAAGCTGACCAGCATCCTGTTGGCTTCTATTATCAGATCACCGGGAAACATCGCCCGATGGAGAGCGTCAGTTTTTATCTGGCGCTGCATGATGCCGGACTGCCGGTTCTGATTTCAGATGCGGAGGAGATTCTGGCAAGGTTCGATGCTTCGGACTATATCGGAATTGTTCCGCATGCGGTGACGCCGAAGTATTGTGAAAGCATGTTCCCGGAGCAATACGGAAAAGTGATTGATTTTATACATGTGTATCAAGAAGATCTGGAAAAGTATAAGAAAGATATTATCTGGCTGCCGGAAGATCCGGCCGAACTTAATGGGAATCTGCATAAAGGTTCCAAATGATAGGAGGAATGCAGCATGAGCAGATCATTTGGTGTGAAAATTCTGCTTCCCATGGATCAATACCATTCTGATGAAGTATATGCCGCAGATGAAAGGCTTGAGAAAGCCAGCAGCGACAAAGAAGACGGGAAGTATTATAAAACGCTGAAAATCAGGTCAACATACGTAGCAAGAACTGATATCAGGGCATACTTAATAGGAAAATACGGTCTCTCAGAAGAGGACTTCAGGAATTATTCTATAAGTTCCGGATTTCGCGACTGGATATACAGCTTTGGAAATGACAGAGAAATTGTACTGACAGATGCAGAATATGAATCGTTAATCAAGGAACAGGTGGACGAAGACACTTACTGCCTGGTTTTCAAGCGCTTTTCTCCTGATGTATACGACTCTGTCCTGTATGAATTGTTTGGAGATGACGAAGCAGTAATTGATGACGATCTGATCAACAAAACCATTGACTTGATCGGGAAAGACTATGCCCGGCAGAACGAGGACCGGGAAGAGGACGAAGAGTTTTCTTCCGATCGTGCATTGGAGAATATCATCGATTATGAATACAGTATGGATGGAAAACTTCTGGTCAGCTTAATCATTGGACGTGAGATTGCCAAGCATATTGGTGGGATCGCAGTAGCGTATTATGAATAGAATCGACTGATAACACTGATACTTTGCGAAACTAATCAATAATCCAATGCAAGCAATAGTGATTGAAATGATTATTGATTAATTGACCTGATAAATGCATTTCTATGATGATATTGCGTGAAGAGTTCTTTCTAACGATCAGATAAACAGGAAACAAACAAAAGCCGCCTCCGAAGAGGCGGCGATCCGGATTCAGGCAAAGACCAGTTCATCCAGTATGATTTCCTCAGCACGTTGATGAATACTGATCATCCGGGAAACCCATCCCAGTTGATCTGAGGCTTTCAGCTGCTCATTGATCCCTTCAGCTTCGGCCATCCGGGGAATTATCCGTTCCATACGATCCCGGCAGACTTGATCTGTTTCCGCCAGATGGTCATACAACTTACCGGAAAGAAGAAGCCGTTCATACAGTCCGGGACGATGCTCTTCCAGATAGGCTTTCCGCATCCGGCCATAGCGGCCGATAGTCTGCCGAGGAGAATCCGGGAGATCGAGATCCGGAAAGTAGTAGTCGCCATGCAGGGTGTAATGAATACCATTTTCAGTCATTTCTTTCGGGAAACGGGTCATGTTGATGTTCTCCTTTTTTGTGTTTTTAGCCGCCTTTTTCACTTTCGTCGGCTAAAATCTGGTTTGGGTAAATTTGCCGATATACCGCAAAATCGTCGCCTGATCGTACCCAAACTGTGAGAACACACGGTTTACTATCGTTGGTCGATACCACAAGATATTGATTATTCTTCTTTCATTGTTCTACATCATGTGGTAGTATTGGTCGAGGATGTATAATCCGGTCGAATTCAAGTCCTGTTTCCCGCACGAAAGAAAGGCATCCGGGCTGGTTGCTCCATAGGCGGGCAAACGGCTCGGATGTTTTTTTGTAATCGGATGTAACGTTTGGCGTTTTTGCGCGACTAACTTCATGAAGGGAGGTGCTGGAGATGCTTGACGCAGAAGAAGCATATCAGCAGTATCGGGACATGGTGTACGGCTACCTGATTCGCCTGTGCCGCGATCGTGACCTTGCGGAGGAGCTCACGCAGGAAACGTTTTATCAAGCGATGAAAAATTGGAAGCGGTACGAAGGAAAAAGTTCGGTCGGCACATGGCTCTGCGCGATTGCGCGGAATCAGTTTCTGCGCATCATGCGCAGGCAGTCGCCGCTGCCGCTCGACGATGTGCCGGAGCAATCCGTCCCGAATTTCACGGAGATAGTCGCGGAACACAGTCTCGCCCTGAGTGCGCATCAAGCTCTCCACCGTCTGCCGGAACCGTATCGCGAGGTGTTCACCCTGAAAACCTTCTGTGAATTGTCCAGCAAGGAGATTGCGGCGCTGTTCGGGAAATCCGAAAGCTGGGCGCGCGTAACGGTGTACCGGGCGAAGCAAATGCTGCTGGACGCAATGAAAGGAGACGAAACGCATGAAGAAAGACTGTGAGGTCGTCCGCGACCTGATGCCGCTGGTGCTGGATGATGTCGCCAGCGACGGGAGCAAGCACATGGTGTCGGCGCATGTGCAGACGTGCGCGGAATGTGCCGCATACATGAATCAGCTCAAAGCTGACCTGCCCGCCGGAAAGAAAAGCGAGTTGGATTCGCGCGCCGCGTTCGACGCCGCCGCCCAGACGCTGCGGAAGCAGAAGCGCCGCCGCACCCTCCGCAATATCCTGCTGGGTGCGTTGATTGTGTGCATCCTTGGGCTGGCAAATCTATACTGTTTCGATTGGCTGATGAACGAAACGCGCCCGATTCCGACGAGCGAGTACGGGATTCAGCTGTCCCAGCTGGCGGACGGCAGGCTTGTCGCTTCGTTTGACTATCATGAAAGCACGACCCCGCTCTATGTCAAGCGGCAGCAGGTGACGGAGACGGCAGCTGACGGAAGCCGCGCCGAAATCCTCTATCTCTGCGCCGAAAAGCATATCGTGCCGCATACGGCAAGCACGCCTATGCAAAACGCCGGCTTCACGCTCGACACCAACTGGCAGACGGCGAATGCGGAAATCCGGCAGGGTACGCCGGAGGATTATCAGGTGCTGTGGCGACAGGGGGATGAGGATGCGGCGATTCCGGCAGCATCGCCAGAGATGGAAGCATATTACGCATGGGAAGCGGTGCTGACACAGCTTTGGTCGCAGCACTCGGAAAGCGCGGACGGAAAAGCTGGCTTCCCCGGCGTGAATGGAGAACGCTACACCTTGGCAATCCACCATGCGGACGCGCTGGCGGCGTGCGTCCCGGAGTGGCAGCCGCGGGTCACGCCGCAGTATCTGCTGCTGGATGATGAGACGATTCAGTGGATTTTGGCGGGTGTGACGGAGGAGGTTGAGATAGATGACCCGTGAGCAGTTTCTCTCCCAATAGACCGGGGAATGGTCGCCATCCGACAGGCATTGGTTCGGCTTGGATTTTGGCTGGCGAGGGCAGGAATATCGTTTTCAGACGGATTCGATGTATCACCCGGTGAACACAGTATTGCCTGACAGGCGTGAAGCGCGATTTGGCATGTACACGGCGTATGCGCTGATTGGCGAATACGCCACGCCGCAGGAAGCGCTGGCGCAATGCCGCATTTAGGGAATGACTTTGGGCGACATTCTCGAAGATGAATCGACAGAATTGCTTGGGCAGGACTAAAGTGGAAAATGATAGCAGCTTTCCTGAAAGGGGAAGCTGTTTTCTTACAGCAGATAAATGCCTACTAATGGAAAAAATGAATCTCTTTCGCGCATTGCAAAACCCGCGCATCTGTGCTATCATGTCGATACAGGCTGAAAATCAGCCAGCAAGGAGGAAAAGTGCAATGTATACGCATCAGGGTGACAAGGTCGTGGGGTTGACCGTAGCTTATATCGGCGGCGGCTCGCGCGGATGGGCATGGGGTTTCATGCGCGACATTATTTCCGACGGGCAAATCAGCGGCACGGTACGGCTGTACGACATTGACCGCGAGGCGGCGGAGCGCAATCAGAAAATCGGCACGATGCTGGCGGCGCATCCCGACGCGGCATCCAAGTGGACATTTGAAGTCAGCAGTTCCTTGCAGGAGGCGCTCACGGGCGCGGATTTCGTCGTCATCAGCATTCTGCCGGGAACGTTTGCGCATATGCGCGGCGATGTACACCTGCCGGAGCGGGTCGGCGTATATCAGTCCGTGGGTGACACGGTGGGCGCGGGCGGCTTCATGCGGGCAATGCGCACGATTCCGATGTTCGTTGAGATTGCCGAAGCGATTCGCGACTTCGCGCCGAACGCGTTCGTCATCAACTATACGAACCCTATGACGCTTTGCGTGCGGACGCTGTACGAGGTATTCCCGCAGGTAAAGGCGTTCGGCTGCTGCCACGAGGTGTTCGGCACGCAGAAGGTGCTGTGCGCGATGCTGGATGAGCAGGAGCATATTCCCGGCGTGAAGCGGCAGGACTTGTACACCACTGTCACCGGCATTAACCACTTCACTTGGATTACCTCCGCCAGCTATCAGGGCATGGACTTGATGCCGCTGTATGCCCGTTTTGTGGACGAGCATCCCGAAGGCATTCAGCTGGGGTCGGACAATTGGATGAACAGCCATTTCGCGTGCGCGCACAAGGTCAAGTTCGACCTGTTCCAGCGCTACGGGGCGATTGCGGCGGCGGGCGACCGCCATCTGGTGGAATTCCTGCCGCAGTGGTATCTGCACAGCCCGGAGACGGCGCACCAGTGGAAATTCGACCTGACGCCCGTGTCATGGCGCGAGGACGACCTGAAGAAGCGGATGCAGCGCTCGGACGACCTGCTCAGCGGAAAAGAGCCGCTCGACCTTACGCCATCGGGCGAAGAAGGGCATCTGCTGCTCAAGGCGCTGCTGGGGCTGGGGAACATGGTCAGCAACGTGAATGTGCCGAATCAGGGGCAGATTCCGAACCTGCCGATTGGCGCGGTGGTGGAGACAAACGCGCTGTTCTCGCGCGGGCGCATCGACCCGATCTGCGCGGGCGACATGCCGGCGAACATCCTGCCGCTGGTAGCGCGCCACGTCTACAATCAGGAAAACACCTTGCAGGCTGCGCTGCACTGCGACCGCAAGCTGGGTTTCTCCACGTTCATGAACGACCCGCAATTGGGCGGCGTGACGCTGGAGGACGGGCAGAAGCTCTTCGACGACATGCTGCTGCATCAGCGGGATGTGCTGCCGAAGGGATGGTTTGAATAAATGAAAATCAAGCGCTGGCATGTTGTTGTACTGGCACTTTTCGTGCTGCTCTGCGGTGCGCTCTTCTACCATTTCTACACGGAACGCATCTCGAACGAGGCACTTCAAGCGGTTGATTTCCAAGCGCTGCGGGCGCACACCGCCGAACTGTTGGAAAACGGCTTTCGGGCGAATGACCAGCTGTTTTCGTCGGATTATTACGATGTGCGCCCGGACAGCACCTGCTACATTTGGCTGAATGGATCAGAGAATGATGCGGATACCCCCGTGTCTGTGGCGACGGGCTATCTCAATATCCGCAAATCGAGTCCGGATGCGGAAAATAAATGGATGCTGCGGGTTGATCTCTGGCAGGAGGGCGGCGCGCGGGTGCGCATGGATGTGGATGCCAAAACGAGATGGGAGTGCGTCAAGCTGATGAATCAGCGTATTGTGACGCTGTTTACAGAATTCCGCATTCCGTAAACGGCGGATTTGCATGAAGCTCAGGCGAATGTTGGCACTCACACTGGTGCTGATGACGCTGATGACCGCGGCGCTGGCGGCGGATGACCCCGGTCTGTACTATATCAGGGACGAAGCCACCCCGGAGAACCTGACGGGTCACACACGCATTTACAACGCGGTGGATGCCGCGCCGGGCTGGCGCTACGGTTTCGTGGCATACTTGACGGACGGCACGCGCGTGTACAGCGACGTTTGCGCCGAAGATGAGGACGCGGTGTCCTTCGACATCCCGGAGGGAACGCAGTATCTGTACTTCGTCGTGCTGGGTGCGCCGGAAAGCTATCAGGTGCACGTTTGGGACAACGACGAATCGACGGATGCGCAGATGCCGTTTGAGATTCGAGTGGAATGGGGAAAGTGAAAATAGTATAGCATACGAGAACCCGCTGCCCATCCCTGCATTGGGGGTGAACAGCGGGTCTTTTTACGTTATATCCCTTACAGCACCGTCAAATCTTCCTTCTCGCAGGCGGCAATCGCGCCGTCATGTCCGACGACGCACACGCCGCCGTCCTTTGCCATCTGATCAAGCACGCCGCACCACTTGAGCAGCGCGTCCTTGGTGGTGGAGAGCATTTCCGCGCGCTCACGGCAGAGATCCTCCGGCGTGATGCCGCACAGCAGATTTTCGTCGCTGACAAGAATCTGATTCTCCGACCCCAGCGGCGGTTCGCTTTCGCCGACGGTGGAAATGATGTACTTGTCAATCCGTTCGTCGCCCGCCACGAAGTCACGCAGACCCTTCGACATGCTGCGGTTGATGCCCAGCGTACGCGCCGGGGAGGGGTCGCGGTAGGAGTAAGTGACCATGCGCCCCGTCTCGCTGGTGTTCAGCCCTGCGCCGTATGCGCCGCCCTGCACGCGGACTTCGTTCCACAGGTAGCTTAGGGACAGGATGTTGCTCATCACGCGCGCAATACCGCTGTACACCTTGCCCGCACGGCGGTAATCATAGCCCAGCGACGCAAAGCTGATCTGCGACGGGATGCGGTAGGCGCACTTGGCAGGCAGGTCGCTGACATACGGCGCGGCATCCGGGATGGGCGTGCCGACCGGGTAGGCGGAGAGAATCGCGGCGGGGTCAAGCGCCTTATTCGTGGACAGGCTGAACGTGACGCGGGACTGCACCGCGCTGTCCTTGCTGAACCGCTCGCAGAGGGCAAGGAAATCCGCGTACTGCGCGTCGAAATTCTCCGCCAGCGCCTTCTGCACCATGCAGGCACTCAGACCGTTCAAGGCTTCCCGCGCTGCCGAGGCCGCGCTCATCGTCGCCGATGCGGCGTACATTGCCATCCTGTGGCCGTCGCTGATGACCTTTTGCTTCGCCATCTCGCTCAACTGGAGAATCAGCGTCTGCACACGCGCCCTGTCGTCAAAGCACGTTTCGGTCAGAATTTCCCGCACGAGCGCGGCTGCCTTGTCCACGTTCGCATCCAGCACGGAGCAGCTCACGTCCAGCACGGGCGTCGCCATTTCCGCACAGCGGGACATGACGCGCAGCTGGAACGTCAGCTTGCCGATATCGCGCTTGATGGCTTGGAAGAGGGATAGCGAATCGTGGCGCTTCGTCGGCAGCTTGCCCAGCAGTTCGGGCAGTATCGACAGGCGTTTGAGTTCATCCAGGGTGAAATCGGTCAGGGAGATATACCAGTGCATGATGGTGATGCCGTTCATGGACAGATCATGCGTGATGACCTTCGCCGCGCCGCACTGCGCTTCCGCCGCGGGAATCAGCAGCGGGTCTGCGCTGATTTCGCTCAAGGACAGCACGGGCAGCGTTGCCAGCTGCTCGGCGGTGTCGGGGGTCTGCTGCCACGCGGTCAGCTTCTCGTTCTGCACGCACAGCGCTTCCTTGTCCGCGTCCGTCCACGATGCCTGAATCGCCTGCAGGCGCACCGTTTCCTCCGCGCGGAGTTTGTCGCCTTGCGTGTGGGACGGCACGGTGCGGATGATGCTCATCGTGCTTTCATCCAGCAGAAGTTCTGCCATCAGGCGGTCAAAACCGTCGCCCGCCGCCATTTCCCGCAGCTTCTGATAGCGCTCTTCGGACAGGAGCGGCTGCATCGGGTCGCCGCCGTAAAGCCACGCATCAAGCGCATGGATGCAGCGGAGCAGCCCCGACGGTTCGCCCGGCTGGCGGGCGGAAAACTCGCTGCTGTTGATGGAGGCAGTCAGCGCGTCCTTGCCCAGCCCGGTTTTGACCAGCTGCTGCACGGTGTCGCGGATCATCTGGCGCAGCTCCTGCTCACTGCCATCGGCAATGTTGCGCAGGGTCAGCATCATGTACGGCTGCGCCATCGCGTTGTCCAGAGACATGCCTACATCCTGACACTTGCCCGTCGCCAGCAGCGCCTTCTTCAGCGGCGCGTCGTTGCTGCCCGTCAGCACATCAAAGAGGATTTCCGTCGCCGTGACGCGCACCGTATCCGACCACGGCGCGACAATCTTCGCCAGCGTCAGCATGGTCTTGTCGGCAGTATCCTCCTCGGCGCCGATTTCATACGCCTGTTCCGCTTCAGCGGCGAAGGGCTTCTGCATGGGAATTTCGTGCTTCTCGTCCAGGCGGTCAAAGCGGCTCAGGTACTCCTCCGCCAGCGTCAGCACCTTGTCCAGCGGAATCGCGCCATCAAGGAAAATACGCGCGTTCGACGGATGATAATAGCGGCGGTACATGCGCAGGAACTGCTCATAGGTCAAGTCGGGAATATGCTTCGGATCGCCGCCGGAATTCCAGCCGTAGCAGTTGTCCGGGAAGAGGACATCCAGCGTCTTCTGGTAAATCTGCTCGTCCACATCGCTCATGGCGCCCTTCATCTCGTTGAAGACAACGCCCTTGTACTGCGGCGCGCCGTTTTCGTCCAGCTCAATGTGCCAGCCTTCCTGATAGAAGATGTTCGGGTCTTGCAGGATGCGCGGCGCGAACACCGCATCCAGATACACTTCCGCCAAGTTCAGGAAGTCCTGCTCGTTGCGGCTGGAGACGGGGTAAATCGTCTTGTCGGGGAAGGTCATCGCGTTCAGGAACGTCGCCATGCTGCTCTTCATCAGCTCGACGAACGGTTCACGGACGGGATACTTGGCGCTGCCGCAGAGGACAGAATGTTCCAGAATGTGGAATACACCGGTCGAATCCTCTGGCAGGGTCTTAAACGCGACGCAGAACGTCTTGTTCACCTCGCCGTTATCCACCCAAACCAGCTGTGCGCCGGTCTTTTTGTGGTGCATTTCCACCATCTGCCCGTGCAGCTCTTCGCTTTCGCGCACGCAGTCAACGCAAAAGCCGTGACGCGCCGCAGTTTCGTTCAGATTCATCATGGGGAACTCCTTTCCCTGTGACCCAATCAGATAGGCGGGTCATTCATTTCCTTTATCATAGCACAACGGGCAGTTGAGTACAAGCGAGAATTGGCTGATTTTTGTCAAACGGTTATCGAATGCGCAGAAGTTCCGAAACATCCTTGCGCTTGGGGGCGGCAGGAGATTCCGCAGGCACGCCAATCGGGATCAGCGCCGACACGCTCTCCGTTTCCGGCAGATTCAGCACGGCCTTGACCTTCCCTTCGTCATAAATGCCGAGGATGACCGTGCCAAGCCCCGCTTCATGCGCGGCGACGCAGAAAGCTTCCGCCGCCAGACCCGCATCGAAGGACTGCCAGTGCGTCCCTTTGCTGGTGCTAAACGAGCCGTCGCGTTCGTAGCCGCTGCGGTCGTTCACGGTCGTGAGGACAACCAGCGCGGGCGCGCCGTGCAGGGTATCGATGTTCTTTTGAAAGCCCATCGTGCATTCGTCCGCTACGCGGTCAATTTCCTCGCGCTTGGTCAGCAGGGTATAGCGTGTGGTCTGGGAATTCTTCCAGCTGGGCGCATACGCGGCGACGGCGACGATAGCGCGGATGGTATCGGGCGACACGGGCGTTGGCTGGAACTTGCGAATGGAACGGCGGGCGGTGAGAGCGTTGCTCATGAGGGGTGTCCTCCTTATCAGCACATAAATGGATTTTGTGGATTTCGAGACGTGATTCATCGGGTTTTGTGATGCTTCCATGCTGATTATACGATTTCCAGATAAGAATGCGCCAAGATGCGCCGCGAATTTTTCATTCTGGCTAACGTGAATGAAACGCAGCGTAGCAGCGCTGCGCTAAGTAGAATGAGCGGATGCCAGAAGGGAAAAGGCGCAAGCAGATGGCGCAGATGAATCTGGAAATAGTATTATACTATTTCCAAATGAGAATGCGCCAAGATGCGCCGCGAATTTTTCGCTCTGGCTAACGGGAGTGGAATGCAGCGTAGCAGCGCTACGCTAAATGGAACGACCGGACGACAGAGCGGAAAAGGCGCAAGCAGATGGCGCAGGTGAATTTGGAAATAGTATTATACCACATCCGCCGCGCGCTGCATAGGATGGCGACAGGAAAAGAACAGCGGAACACATCCACCTATCAAAAACGCGCCTCCCGAAGTTTCCGGGAAGCGCGCTTTTGTCTGACAAGTTTTGAGAAAAATCAGTGGCAGCCCTTGCATTTGCCGCAGTCGCCGCCGCAGCTGCAAGCAGAATTGCCGCTTTTCTTGTCCTTGATCATCTTCCAGATGATTGCGCCAACAATCACCAGAAGTACACCGCCAACAATCCACGTTGCCATGGTTCGTTCCTTTCTGCGCCGATGCGGATGGAGGAAAACCGCTTTTGCGCGATAGAACATATGCCGGAGGGAAAGCGCAGATGATGCAGAACCCGCGCCAGCCCTCCGGCGTTCACAAGAGGGGTTTCAGAAAGCACCGGATGCAGCGGCGCTTTCCTCGGTTAAGCCCGATGGAAAATCAGGCGGAAACCTTCTGGGTGAGGTGGTTGTCGTTGTAAGGATTCTTACGAACGACCAGATACACCAGACCGGCCAGCAGCAGGATGGCAATCGCCGTCGCAACGGTGAAGCCAGCGCCGCTGAAGAGCAGGCCAAGCTGATAGACAATCAGGGCGATGGTGTACGCGAACGCGCACTGATAGCCAACCGCAGCCAGCGTCCACTTGGCATTGTTAAACTCACGCTTCATCGCGCCGATGGCCGCGAAGCAGGGAGCGCACAGGAGGTTGAAAATCATGAAGGCATACGCCGCCAGACGGCCGTGACCGTTGGAGGACTCGTTGAACGCCGTCGCAATCGGGCTGAGGGCTTCCGCCTTCTCTTCCTCGGTCATGTCCTCGTCGTCAACAACGTCCGCCGCGTCATCCGCGCCATACAGCACGCCCAGAACACCAACGACTTCTTCCTTCGCAACCAGACCCATGACCGTAGCGACCGTGGACGGCATATTGCCGAAGCCCAGCGGCTTGAACACCACACTGACCGGGTTGCCGATCTTGCCAAGGATGGAGTTGTCCATATCCGCCACAGCGCCCCAGGAGCCAGCCGCGCGATCCATTTCGGGCGCGAGTTCCGGCGCTTCCTCGTCTTCTTCCAGCGTTCCAGCTTCCGCCTTCGCGTTGTAATCAGCCAGTTCCGTCTGGTAGGTCTGCTGCGCTTCAAGCTGCACGTCCGCCGCGGGCGCCCAGCCGTAGGTCTTCGCAAACCAAATCACGATAGAGGACAGGAGGATGACCGTGCCAGCGCGCTTGATGAAGCTCCAGCCGCGCTCCCACACGCTGTGGAACACGTTGCGACCAGACGGGAAGTGATACGCCGGCAGCTCCATGACGAAGGGAGCCGGGTCGCCCGCGAACATCTTCGTCTTCTTCAGCATGATGCCGGAGATGACAATCGCCGCCACGCCGATGAAGTATGCGGACGTCGCAACCCACGCGCTGCCGCCGAAGACCGCCGCGGCAATCAGACCGATAATCGGCATCTTCGCGCCGCAGGGGATGAAGGTCGTGGTCATGATGGTCATCTTGCGGTCACGGTCGCTCTCGATGGTACGAGAAGCCATGATACCGGGAACGCCGCAGCCAGAACCAATCAGCATCGGGATGAAGCTCTTGCCGGACAGACCGAATTTGCGGAAGATACGGTCCATGATGAAGGCGATACGAGCCATGTAGCCAACGTCTTCAAGGATAGCCAGCAGGAGGAACAGCACCAGCATCTGCGGCACGAAGCCCAGCACTGCGCCGCAGCCGCCGACGATACCATCAACAATCAGACCGCTCAGCCAGCCCGCGCAGCCAACGCCATCCAGCCAAGTCTGAAGGTTGCCCTGCACGATTTCCGCAACGAACACATCATTCGTCCAGTCCGTCAGCAGGGTACCAATCGTCGTCACGGAAATGTAATACACGAGGAACATGATGAGCGCGAAAATCGGCAGCGCCAGCACGCGGTTGGTCACCACGCGGTCAATCTTGTCCGAAACGCTCAGGCTGCCCTTTGCCTTGCCCTTCTTCACCGCGTTCTGCATCAAGGTGTTGATGTAGGCGTAACGCTGATTGGTGATGATGGACTCGGCGTCGTCATCCATTTCCTTTTCGCAGGAGGAGACAGCTTCCTCAATGCCCTTCTTGACATCTTCGGACAGCTTCAGTTCCGCAACAACCTTCTCGTCGCGCTCGAACAGCTTCACGGCGTACCAGCGCAGGAAGCGGGGTTCAACCTTGCCGCCGATGAGGTCTTCAATGTGCGCCAGCGCGTGTTCCACCGAGCCGGTGAAAACGTGCGGATGTTCGCCCATCGTGCGGTTCTTGGCAGCAACGGCAGCCTTTTCAGCCGCCTTCACGCTGCCTTCGCCCTTCAGCGCGGAAGTCTCGACGATTTCCACACCCAGCGCTGCGCTCAGCTTCTTCATGTCGATCTTGTCGCCATTCTTGCGGGACACGTCGATCATGTTCATCGCGATGACCATCGGCGTGCCGAGTTCGAGCAGCTGCGTGGTCAGGTAAAGGTTGCGTTCGATGGAGGTGGAGTCCACAATATTCAGGATGGCATCAGGCTTGTCGTTCACCAGGTAGTTGCGGGCGACGACTTCCTCCAGCGTGTAGGGAGACAGGGAGTAAATGCCGGGCAAGTCCTGAATGACCACATCGTCATTGCCCTTGAGCTTGCCTTCCTTCTTTTCAACCGTAACACCCGGCCAGTTGCCGACGAACTGACGAGAACCCGTCAGCGCGTTGAACATGGTCGTTTTGCCGCAGTTCGGGTTGCCTGCGAGCGCAATCGTAATCGCCATTTTCGGCGCCTCCTTATGCGAATTTGTCTTAACTAACCCCACCAGAGGCTCCGCCTCTGGACTCCGCAAGGGGCATTGCCCCTTGACCCTTTCGCGCGATTGCGTTGATGACTTCTTCATACCTATATGCGCGTGCTGATGCAGGGTTTCGCGTCTGCGGACGCGACCAGAGGGCTTTCCGATCGCCCTCTGGACTGCTTCGGTTGCACCTATGTTAGTAGGTTTGAAACGTATAAGGTAGGAAAAAGCCTGCGCGAAATCAGGTTTTATCGTAAGGGAAACAGAATTACTGAACCTCGATCATTTCCGCATCCGCCTTGCGCACGCTCAGCTCATAGCCGCGCACGGTCAGCTCCATCGGATCGCCCAGCGGCGCAACCTTGCGCACATGGACTTCCGTCCCGCGGGTCAGTCCCATGTCCATGATGCGGCGCTTGACGGCACCTTCACCATGCAGGCGGACAACCACCGCGGTTTCCCCGACCTTGACATCCTTCAGGGTTTTCATGCCTTCTGCCTCCTTTTCCTCAGTTCACCAGCACACGCATAGCCATGGATTGGCTCAATGCAACGCGGCTATCCTTGACAGCGCAAATCAGATTGCCGCCCATTTTGCTGACGACCGTCACTCTTTCGCCCATCACGAAGCCCAGCTCCGCCAGATGCTGCCGCACCTCATCCTGTCCGGTGATTTTGCCAATCACGCCAGACTCGCCAATTTCCACCATGCCCAACGGCATCATGTTCCATGACCTCCTTGTGTCAGTCCTTTTGCGGATAGTTTATTCCAACTAATCCGGCGATTCGCAAGCGTTAGTTTAGCATAACTAATAGGCTATGTCAAGCGTTTTTCGCGTGTTTTTTTGTTTTTTGTCCACCTTTTTTCTGGCCTTTGCATCGTTTGCCCAATTCGGGGGAATGCTGACCAGCAAAAACAAAGGGCAGCTCTGCTTTGCAGGGAAATCAGATACTTTTCCAAACAAAATCGAACCACCCCCTATCAAAAACTTCTGATTATCACCACTATGGCTTAAAGTGCCGAGGGGGCAAGCGGAAAACTCCTTTGCCGCCTCCGCAGAGGCGAAATTCCCTGCATGATCATGCGATTCTATCAGAAAATGAAAACCGCAAAAAAGAGGTGCGAGAATGAAGGAATGGGCGGTCTGGATGGCGAACAAGATGGAGGAGCAATTGCTGCGGATGGAGCAGCTGCGGCTCAGTGAATTTGTTGCATATGAAAAGAACTGGAAGAAGCGTCTTCTGATGCAGTTTGTAGGCGGAATTGCAAGAGGATTAGGGACAGCGGTTGGGTTTACGCTTCTGGGTGCGCTGGTGGTGTGGCTGCTGCAAGGACTGGTGCAAAGGAATCTGCCGATTATCGGGGATTTCCTGACCCAGCTGCTGAACCTCGTGGAAGGCAAGGGCAGCGGCAGCTAAGAAGCGTCCCTGCCCGTAACTTCGCGCTTCCGCAGAAGCGCCCCAAGCTGCTCTATCCGCCATTTCCTCATTGTCGCATCAATAGGCGCGACCTGATTCCGCCGCTTCCCAAATCATCATCACCAGAAAGGGCTATCATCACCATGCGCAAACCCGTTTCCCAAAGGCTGCTGCCTCTCCTGCTCATCCTCCTGACCCTCGCGCTTGACCGCTTCACCAAAGCCCTCGCCGTCGCGCTGCCGGATGAGCGCACCCTCATTCCCGGCATTCTTCGTTGGATTTATGTTGAAAATACGGGCATGGCGTTCAGCCTGTTCAGCGGGCGCTCGTGGATGCTGGGTGTGGTGTCCGTCACCGCGGTTATCGCCGGATGGCTCGTCCTCCGCCGCTATCAGCTCAGCGGATGGAGCAGAACCGCGGCGGCGCTGATGATTGGCGGCGCGCTTGGCAACGCCTACGACCGCTTGGCGCTGGGCTATGTCGTCGATATGCTGGATATCACCCTGTTCCCCTTCGCAGTGTTCAATATTGCGGACGCGGTGCTCGTCGTCGGCACGGTGCTGATGGCGTACTGCATCGTGTTCCGCACGGAAGATTGGAGGAAAATCAATCATGACGCAAATGATGCCTGACGCACTCGAATCGCGCACTATCTCCATCCCCGGCGACGGCCGTCGGCTGGATGTTGCCCTGTCCGAAGCCGCTGGGCTGACTCGCTCGCGGGTGGCGGCGCTGATGGCGGACGGAAACGTCACGGTGGACGGGAAAGTCGAGACGAAATCCGGCGCAAAGGCAAAGCAGGGTCAGATTGTTATCCTGACGATTCCCGCGCCGAAGCCTGCTGTCCCCGTCGCGCAGGAAATCCCGCTCACGATTCTCTATCAGGATGACGACCTCGCCGTCGTCCTGAAGCCCTGCGGCATGGTCGTTCACCCCGCCGCCGGCAATGAGGACGGCACGCTCGTCAACGCGCTCCTGCACCACCTTGACCACTTGAGCGGCATCGGCGGCGAACTGCGCCCCGGCATCGTCCACCGGCTGGACAAGGACACCAGTGGTCTGCTGCTCGTGGCAAAGAACGACCAGAGCCAACTCGCCCTCAGCCGCCAGTTGCAGGAGCGGCAGATGGAGAAGCACTACCGCGCGCTGGTTGAAGGGAATCTGCGGGAGGACAGCGGGCGCATCGACCAGCCCATCGCGCGGAGCAAGAAAGACCGCAAGAAAATGGCGATTGACCCCGAAGGCCGCCCGTCGATTACAGACTGGACGGTGCTTGCGCGCGGGCGGAACGTGACGCTGCTGGACGTCCACATTCTGACCGGGCGGACGCACCAAATCCGCGTGCACATGAAGTCCATCGGGCATCCGGTCTGCGGCGACCCGATTTACGGGTCAGGAAGAGGCGCGAAAGTCCCCCGCTTGATGCTCCACGCGTACACGCTGGCATTTACGCACCCACGGACGGGGGAGCGGATGACGTTCACCGCGCCGCTGCCGGAGGAGTTTGTGCAGGGGCTGCGGGGGAACGGGGTGGAAAGGGAGAAATAACGTTTCCTCACGGAAAGCCGGGGACGTTACATCGTGCGGTGATACTATTTCCATCATGAGAATGCGCCAGAATGGAAAAGCACGGACAGATGGCACGGATGAATTTAGAAAGAGCACAACTGGATAATTGCATAGAAAAGCGCCCTGCTCCGGAGATGTTCCAGAGTAGGGCGCGGTTTTTTGATTCATCACGAAAATCCGGGGAGCGTAATACCATTTCCAAATAAGAACGCGCCAAGATGTGAAGCGAATTTTTTATTCTGGCGAACGGGCGTGAAACGCGGCACAGCAGTGCTACGCTCAGTAGAACGACCGAAAGTCAGAAGGGAAAAGGCGCAAGCAGCTGGCGCAGGTGAATTTGGAAGTCGTATTATTCCACAACCTTCGCGCCGGCAGCGATCGCGTCTTCCTTGGTTCTGAAGAACTGCCAAGTGCTTTCCACGGTGGGGGTGATTTCCTTCTGGTCGCGGATGTACTGCGCCAGAATGTTACGCACCTGACCGTTATCGTTGCCCAGCGTATCGCCGGTGTACATATCCGTGAGGCTGTAATCCTCAGGAGTCAGACCAGCCGCCTGCATGAAGCCGGCGCCGCCAGTGAAGCGGTAGTTGTTCATCACCACGGAGAACACCTGATCAGGCGCCACGGGCTGACCCTGATACTGCATGTTCTGGATGCGCTTTCCTTCGGGCGCATAGTAGTGGATTTCGTAGTACAAACCGTAGATTTCATCGGTGTAGTAGCCACCGCCAAGGTAATCGGGGTCCCACGCACTGGTGTAGTTGGTGGTAGCATGCTCCAGCCACAGCCGCAGCTGTTCGCCGGTCATGTTCACGCGATAGAGCCAGTTTTCAAACACGTACAGCTGATACAGCAAACGCATCGGAACATCGCCCGCAGGAATCAGGTCGCGAACCTCGGCGCCGCTGGTCAGAGGCGCGCAGATGGACAGCTGCGCAGGAACCGCAGACAGCTGCGCCTTGTTCAGCAGATCCATCAGCGCGGTGGGCTGCAGGGAGATGTTCTTATTGGAGAAAGCGCCGGTAGCAGTGCCCAGAGGCTGATCCAGATAAGCCTGCAGCTCCTCGTTGTAGGGAGCCAGCGCCGTGGCAACCTTCTGATTTTCCACCAGGCCTTCCTGATCCGCCAGGAAACGGTAGCCGTTTTCAGCCGTCACAGGGGTCACAGTCTTGGTCGCCGGGTCGTAGGCGAGCTTCATGAAGCCCAGGCCTTCGCCGCCGCCGCCCGCCAGCACAGGCACAACCTTGCCCTCGGCATTGAGGATGTCTTCACGGTAGTCGGTGTTATGGAAGTGACCATACACAACCGCGTCAATCCCGGTGGTCAGGTTAATCATTGCGCGAACCTGGTTTTCGTAGTCCGCGGGGTTGTTGCCATCGGTAGAAACAGCGTCTTCCACGCCGGAGTGCGCCACGACAATCACCACGTCGCAACCCTCCTGCTCGCGCAGGATCGGCACGAAATGCTCAACCGTGGGAACCAGATTGCGGAAGTCGATGCCCTCATAGTGGGACTCAACCTCCCAAGCGGGGATGTTGGGCGTATCCATGCCGATGACGCCGACCTTCACGCCCTCAAATTCCTTGACGATGTAAGGGACGCCCATCCAGGAATCCCACTCGGTGCCCTTCGCCACAAAGTTGGCGGCGGACATGGGCACGGAATGCTCCTCGCCGTTGTCGGGGCTCATCACATACTCAATCTGACGCTTGAGAATCGGCAGATCGTTGTTGAACTCGTGATTGCCCAAGCACCACATGTCGTAGTCCATCAGGCGCAGCGCCTTCATCATGGGATCGTCCTTTTCAGGCGCGAAGTAGGAGTAGTAATAGGTCATGGCAGAGCCCTGCACGGTATCGCCGCCATCCACCAGAACGACGTTCTTTTCCGTAGCACGAACCTGCTCGATCATGGAAGCGATCATGGACAGACCCACGTTCGGGGAAGGCTCGCCAGTGGCGTAGTTGATGGGCAGCACTTTACCGTGCACGTCGCTGGTCGCGATGACGGTAATCATGATGGGATCCGCATTCTCTGCGAACGCCGCGCAGCCCACCAGGGGGAGAATCATGGTCAGCGCCAACAGAAGGGATAGGAGCTTCTTCATGATGGGCACCTCTTTTTCTTATTTCCCGCTCGAAGCAGGATTAAAATAATTATATTCCATATTCTTTCGTTTGTAAACAGTGCCGCCAGATGCAGACTTCGCCGCGCCAAGGAGTTGGTTTGTCGGCGAATGAATCCTCCGTCGATTCCAATTGCAAATACGGCGGAGGAATCGATTGAAAATCAAGTTTTTTGCAAGCCACAAGCAGTACGAACGTCATTGTAGGCAGCGAGGCAAATTGCGCCGGTGTTGTGACAATAATATATTTTGTATTCTGCAATTTATAGGTGGCAGGCAGAAATCAAGGGTTGTCTCGGTATCTTCTTCTGCAAAATAAAGGGGCGGCGGGGAAACGCGATGGAAGCATCATTCACATATAAAAAACACCGGTGCATTTGACTTTGTTGCGCCGTTGTTTTCTGTTCTTACAGGAATCAATAAGCAAAAACGCCCATCCAAAACAAAAAACCAATAATCAATGAAATAACCGTCAGTGTGGTGAAAAACACACAACATTTCTTTATCGTTCGCAACTGTTGCAGCATACCATAGAAAGTATATTCCAGCCTCTCGTTTTCAGTAAGTCCGGCATCATAAATTCTGAAAAATTCGCCCGTTACAACTCCGTTCACATCTTGATATTCTCGAATGCCGTCGGGAAGCGCTTCACCATTTTTCTTCAATTGCCGAAACTGTTTGTTTTCTTCTTTTGAGCAAGCAATATCCTGCAGGAAGTGCATGTCAAGCCAAATATTTTGCAAGTTTTTCTTCATATCTATTGGTTCTTTTGCCATAATCCTTTTTCCGCCTTTCGATTGTTATAAAAAACAGTCCTGCCCTTCTTAAACCAGAAAGGCAGGACTGCGGGATTTGAATTACTTCAGTTCCGCGAAGTACTTGATGGTGCGGACCATCTGAGAGGTGTAGGAGTTCTCGTTGTCGTACCAAGACACGACCTGCACCTGATAGGTGTCGTCGTCGATCTTCGCGACCATGGTCTGGGTAGCGTCGAACAGGGAGCCATAGCGCATGCCGATGACGTCGGAAGACACGATCGGCTCGGTGTTGTAGCCGAAGGACTCGGAGGACTGCGCCTTCATGGCGGCGTTCACGGAGTCAACGGTCACGTCGCTGCCCTTGACGACAGCAACCAGAATGGTGGTGGAGCCGGTGCAGACCGGGACGCGCTGCGCGGAGCCGATCAGCTTCTTGTTCAGTTCCGGGATAACCAGACCGATCGCCTTCGCAGCGCCGGTGGAGTTCGGAACGATGTTCTGCGCACCAGCGCGGGCACGACGCAGGTCGCCCTTGCGATGCGGGCCGTCCAGAATCATCTGGTCGCCGGTGTACGCATGAACGGTGGTCATGATGCCGGACACGATCGGATACTTGTCGTTCAGAGCCTTCGCCATAGGCGCGAGGCAGTTGGTGGTGCAGGAAGCAGCAGAGATGATCTGGTCTTCCGCGGTCAGGGTGTCGTTGTTGACGTTGTAGACGATGGTCTTCAGGTCATTGCCAGCGGGGGCAGAGATGACGACCTTCTTCGCGCCAGCCGCGATGTGCGCCATGGACTTTTCCTTGGAGCAGTAGAAGCCGGTGCACTCCAGCACGACGTCCACGCCCAGCTTGCCCCACGGAGCATCCGCCGCGTTCTTTTCGGCATAGATCTTGATTTCCTTGCCGTCCACGATGATGGAATCTTCGGTCGCTTCCACGGTGTGCAGGTTTTCACCGATCTTGCCGCAGTAGGAACCCTGAGCGGTGTCATACTTGAGCAGGTGAGCCAGCATCGCGGGAGAGGTCAGGTCGTTAATCGCGACCACCTCGTAGCCCTCAGCGCCGAACATCTGACGGAACGCCAGACGGCCAATACGGCCAAAGCCATTGATAGCAACTTTCACTGCCATTGGAATATACCTCCTTTAGTCGTTCAAACGGGGTTATACTATTTCCAGATAAGAATGTGCCAAGATGCGCCGCGAATTTTTCACTCTGGCTAACGGGAGTGCAACGCAGCGTAGCAGCGCTACGCTAAGTGGAACGACCGGACGCCAGAGGGGAAAAGACGCAAGCAGCTGGCACAGGCGAATCTGGAAAGAGTATCATTTCCCACCTCATATTCTACCCAATTTGCCGCCATTTTGCAAGAGGTTGCGCAGGATTTCCATCACTTTTGATACTTTTTTGACGCTTTTTTTGAGAATTTCTCATCCGTTCCCCTCTTCTTCCCAATATGCGCCCCAATTCAGCTCGTCCGTCACATCGAGTTCCTTCAAAATCAGCTTGCCGTTCTCGTCCGTGATGACACTGCCGCCTTCATCATACACCCCGTAGGAGACATACCCCGTGCCGCCCTCGCAGGTGATGAAGCTCATGCTGCGGCAATAGTCACCCTCCGTTACCTCGTAATCAGCGGATTCCGACACGCCGACGCCGTAGCGGTACACTGTGCCGTTGACACAGCGGAAGACGATTGTCGGAATGTCGCCCCTCCAGTAGAGGTTGCTGTCCGCGGGTGTCTGCACAACGCTCCATGTGCCGTGATACGGCTGCGCGCCGTCGCAGTCCGAGCCGTAAAATTTCCCGTCCGCGTCCAGCCGGAGATAATTGTCCCAGAACTCGCCGCCCGCCTCCATCTGCCAGCTGCCGACTAACTTCGCCTCTTCATCTGGCAATTCCACATCATCAAACACCACGTCACGCTGTGGCACGAAGCCGCGGGTGATTTTGCCGTCTACCGTCGCTTCGACGTACACATACGCCCACTGGTTATCCGGATGGGACAGTGCCGTCAGCTTCGTCCCGGCAGGCAGTTCCACCTGATGATATTCGCTGACGTTCGGGTCGTCGGTCAGATAAGTGTCAAACGCTGTCAGCATCGGCACATGCACGATTTCGTTCGTCGTCTCATCGCCGTGCTTGCCTAACTGCACCCAGCCGAATCGGCTCGTCCGCAGGCTGACGCGGTACTCAATCAGCGACCAGTCGCCAACGGTGAGGTACAGCTTATAATCGTCGCCCGTGCTGACGGATGCTTTCCCCTTCGCCGCGCGGTAAGAGGACGTGTCCGGCGCGGAATACACGGCATAGGACTTCTTGCCGCTCTTCTGCCCCGAAACCACCTCCGGATACAAACAGGCGAAGTATTGCAGTCCTTCGCTCGCTTCGTTGATTCGGCGCACGTCATCCGGCCCGCGTTTCGGCATGTTGTGGATGTTGAAGTCTTCCAGCGTGATTTTGGTCATCCACATGGCGCTGTCCTCGCCCAGCGTCACCCGATAGCCGTAAGATGCTATCCGCTCCACCTTCACATCGCCCATCTGCGCTTCCATCAGCGTGTAAAAGGTTCTCCCCTCATTGTTGTGCGACAGCTCAAAATAGTACCGTTCATCAATATCCGGGTACGCCAATTCAAAGCCATTCTTCGTGCGTGTGATTTCGGGATAGCCCGTTTCTTCCAATTCCGACGGCTGATAGACGGCAGTCGTCGAGAAGACGGCGTCCTTCCAGCCGTCTTTCACCTCATCCACCGCGACCAGCTGATTGTGATAGCGACTGGTCAGAATCGTGTGGGTCGTGGCGGCTTTTCTGTTGTAATCGCTCACCAAGCCGGTATACTCGTCGTAGTCATGTGTCTGCTCCACCATCGCCAGCAATTGCCCGTTCAGATTCCAGCTGTTTGCAGATGCGGCGGGCAGTGTCACAGCCAGCGTCAAGCACAAAATCAGCAGTATCCGCAGTTTCTTCATATTCTCCACATCTCCTTTTGCTCAATATCCCAAAATACTAAAGAACAGCCGAGCAAACCAGCCGATAATATCATCGGTATACACCCAATCGCCGTCTGCTCCATCCGGCACATAACTCCTGCCTGTTTCGTTGGTCGAAAGGCTCAAATAAATGCTCCAAGCGCCCGGCATGATTTTCTCTTTCTCCACCTGAATCCCATAGCGGGACACCGTGCCGTCCGTTCCGCGCAGGACGATGGTGGGAATGTCGCCCCGCCAGTAGAGATTGCTCCCCACCGGGGTCTGCACGATAGACCAAGTGCCGCTGCACGTCCTCTCGCCATCATCATCCGCGGCGGAAAAATTTCCATCTGCATCCAGCTGGAAATCATCGTACCAGCCGCCGCCGCCTTTGGCGCGCCAATGCCCGACAAACTCCGCCATCAATTCCGGCTGCTCCACGTCGTCGAATATCACATCCCGCTGCGGCACAAACCCGTACAGCGTTTCGCCGTCCACTTCCGCTTCGACGTACACATACGCCCAGCCGCAGTAACCCAGCGCCGTCAGTTTCGTTCCGGCGGGCAGTTCCTCCTGATGCGCTTCGCTGACATGCGGGTCATCCGTGAGATAGGTGCCGCACACCGTCTGAATCGGCACATGCCGCCATTCTTGGCGGATTTCCTTGACGCCGTCCTTCCGCACATTTGCAAAGCGCTGCAAGCCGCAAGCCATTTCGTTCATCCGCCGAACATCCGCTGTGCCGCGGGGCATTTGGTGGATATTGAAGTCCGCCAGCGTGACCATTTTCGACCAGACCGCGCCGTCTTCGCCCTGCGTCACCAGATAGCCGAAATTCTCCCGCTTTGTGACCACTATGTCACCCATTTTCGCAAAGACAAGCGTGTAGATTGGATGATTCGTGCTGTCATGGCTCAATGCAAAGCGGTAGACTTCCCCCGTTTCCGGATACGCCAGCTCAAAGCCGTCTTCCGTCCGCGTGAGCGTCGGCACGCCATACCCCTCCGACGGCTGATAGACGGCGTTTGTCGAGACGACGGCACTTTCCCAGCCGTTTTCCTGTTTTGCCGCTGCAATCAGCTGATAATGTTCTCTGCTGGCTATGATGATACGGGCATCTTCGGCATCCGCGCGGCAGTCATCAGCCAGAACGGCGTCATCCGGCGAATTCAGCACGAGGGACAGCACGTTGCCGAGCAATTCGCTCGCGGACGCGACATTCATCATCAGCGCCATCATCAGCGGCAAAATCAGCAGAATCCACCGTTTCTTCATCGTTCGCAGCTCCTTTGCATTATTGAATCGGCAGCGTCATTTGGCGCACGCTTCCGTCCGCCGTTGCCACCCAATTGCCGTATCTGTCCACCGCGCCATAGGGGACGTAGGTGCATCCGCCCTCCCCGTAGGCGAGATTCACCAGCGGCAGGGTCAACCCTTCGCCGTCCTCCTCTGTCGTGGACACGATATAGTCCACGCCGAAGCGCATCGTCATGCTGTCGCTGTAATTCAGCACAAGGATGCTTTCCGCCGAAATCCAGAAGTTGTCCTCCCCAGCCATCGGATTCTGCACCACGCACCATGTGCCGCCGTAGGGCTGCGCGCCGTCGGTGTCTGAGCAGTAGAAGCGCCCGTCCGCGTCCAGCCGAAGGTACAGATAGCCGATTTCACTGCCGGAATACAGATACCAGCTGCCGACATATTTCGCTGCTTCGTCCGGCAGTTCCACTTCGTCAATCACCACGTCGCGCCGCGGCACAAACCCGCACATCGGCTTGCCGTCCACCGTCGCTTCTACGTAGGCATATGCCCAGTCGTCGTTCACGCCCAGCAGATACCACATCGTCAGCTTCGTCCCGGCGGGCAGTTCCGCCTGATGGTACTCGCTGACGTGCGGATCGTCGGTCAGGTAGGTGTCATACGCCGTCAGCATCGGGATATGCAGGCGCTGGCTCTGGGTCGGCCGACCAATCTTTACCCAGCCAAAGCGGCTTGTCCGCAGGCTGACGCGGTATTCAATCAGCGACCATTCTCCTTCGGTGCAATACAGGCGATACTCATCCCCCGTGCTGAACGACGCTTTCCCCTTCGCCGCGCGGGACGCCTCCGTACTCGGCGCGGCATAGACCGGGTACGACTGCTTGCCGCTTTTCTTCCCCGGAACATTCTGCGCGCCAATCCAGCCCACAGCGTCGTAATTCTCGTACAGCGCCATGCTGCTGTATACATCGCGCATCCGCCGCACGTCGCCCACGCCGCGGCGGGGCATATTGTGGATGTTGAAGTTTTCCAGCGCGACTTCCGTCACCCACATTGCGCTGTCTTCGCCCTGCGTTACCAGATAGCGGTAGGATTCCTGCCGCTCCACCTCCACGCCGCCCATCTTCGCATACGTCAGCGTATACGCCGTTTCGCCCCGGTCATTGCTGATGCGCTCAAAGCGATACAGTTCTTTCACCTTCGGATACGCCAACTCAAAGCCGTTATTGATGCGCGCGAGCTTCGGCTTCCCGGATGTGCTCTGCTCCGACGGCTGATAGACGGCAGTCGTCGAGACAATAACACTCTTCCAGCCGTCCGCGCCTTTTTCCGCAGCAATCAGCTGATTGTGATAGCGGCTCTGCATGATGATGCGCGCGCTATTCTCCTTCCGCGCATAATCATCCGCCAAATGATAATAGTCGTCATAATCATTCGTGTTCGACACAAGCGGCACCAAGGCCTCGGGCAAGCCCCAGCCGTTCGCGGAGGCAACAGGCATTACCATCATCATCAAGGGCAAAATCAGCAGAATCCACCGTTTCTTCATCGTTCTCAGCTCCTTTGGAGGTATTTCCCTACCTATATAAACGCATCAAGGCGCAGTTTCCCTGCGAAGTGCCAAAAATCTTGAAAAATGTTCTGCCAGTTCATTCTGAATCCATCTTTCTATGGTATGATGGCGGACGCAAACGGAAAAGGAGGGATTGAAACCCATGCTACGAATTTTGAAACACCTCAGGTGGAAAGAGTGGCTGCTCGTCGCCGTCTGTGCAGTGCTGATTGTTGGGCAGGTGCAGCTTGACTTAGCCCTGCCTGATTATATGTCGGAAATCACCCGTCTGGTGCAGACGGAAGGCAGCCAGATGAGCGATATCCTGCTCGCAGGGGGCAAGATGCTGCTGTGCGCGCTGGGGTCGATGCTGCTGACGGTCTGCACGACATTCTCTACCGCACAGATTGCATCACGCTTCTCCGCTCGGCTGCGCGGCGAAATGTACCGCAAGGTGGTCGGCTTCTCAAACGAGGAAATCAACCGCTTCTCCACAGCCAGCCTGATTACCCGCACGACCAACGACATTTCGCAATTGCAGATGTTCTTTTCCTTCGGGATGCAGTCGCTGATTAAAGCGCCGATTATGGCATTCATTGCCGTGGGCAAAATTAGCACGAAGAGCTGGGAATGGTCGCTGCTGACAGGCGGCGTGATTGCGTTCGTGTGCGTGCTGCTGGTGTTCATCATGCTCTACGCCGTGCCGCGCATGAAGAAGATGCAGGCGCTGACGGACAACCTGAACCGCATCACGCGTGAGAACCTGACGGGCTTGCAGGTCGTGCGCGCCTACAACGCGGAAAACTATCAGGAGGGCAAATTCGCCAAGGCAAACGAGGAAATGACCCGCAACAGCCAGCAGGCGAACATCGCCATGTCCGTCATGAATCCGGGCATGAATCTGGCAATGAACGGCTTGACGCTGGGCATCTACTGGATCGGTGCGGCGCTCATCAGCGCGATTGCGGTCACGTCGCCCGCCGCGATGATGGAACGCATTGGGTTGTTCTCGGACATGGTGGTCTTTATGCAGTACGCGATGCAGGTCATCATGGCATTCCTGATGCTGGTGATGATTTTCGTCATGCTGCCGCGCGTGACCGTTTCCGCGGGCCGCGTCAATGAGGTGCTGGACACGAAGGCACGCATTGTGGACGGCAAGGAAACGCAGGGCAAGCCGGGAATGAAGGGCGAAATCGAGTTTCGCGACGTCTCCTTCCGCTATCCCGATGCCGACGGCGATGCCATCCACCACATCTCCTTCACCGCACATCACGGACAGACGGTTGCCCTCATCGGCGCAACTGGCTGCGGCAAGAGCAGCATCATCAACCTGATTCCGCGCCTATATGACGCAGCAAGCGGGCAGGTGCTGGTAGACGGCGTGGACGTGCGTGACTACACGCAGGACGCCCTGCGCAGCAAGATCGGCTTTGTGCCGCAGAAGGCGTTCCTGTTCGCCGGCACGGTCAGCAGCAACGTCGGCTACGGCGAGGACAACGCGTCGGGCGCTGCCATCCGCAAGGCGGTTGCTATCGCGCAGGCGGCGGAATTTGTCGAATCCCCGGATGTCGGGTATTCCGGCACGGTCGCGCAGGGCGGCTCGAACTTCTCCGGCGGGCAGAAGCAGCGTTTGTCCATTGCCCGCGCAGTGGCGCGCGACCCGGAAATCCTCGTCTTTGACGACTCTTTCTCCGCGCTGGACTACAAGACCGACCATGCATTGCGTCAGGCGCTCCGCGAACAGACCAGCGGCACGACGAATATCATCGTCGCACAGCGCATCGGCACGATTCGCGATGCGGACTGCATCCTCGTCATTGAGGACGGCGCGATTGTCGGCAAGGGCACGCACCGCGAGCTGATGGAAAGCTGCAAGGTCTATCAGGAAATCGCGTATTCTCAGCTGTCGAAGGAGGAACTTGCGTCATGAGTGAAACGAAACGCCGTCCGGGCGGTCATCCCGGAATGCGCGGGCGGGGCGTACCGGGCGAAAAGGCGAAGGACTTCCGCGGTTCGCTGGGGAAGCTCATCCGCCACTGCAAGCCCTTCTATCCGGTCATTTGCATCGCGATTCTGGGCGACTTGGCAGGCGTCATTATCCGCCTGATCGGCCCGAACAAAATCAGCGAAATCACCAACCTGATTACCGCCGGGCTGCGCGGCGAGATTGACATGCCCGCCATCCAGAAAATCTGCATCACGCTGATAATTCTCTACGTCGTCGGCGCGCTGCTGAGTTTTATGACCGGGCTGGTGATGACCGTCGTCACGCAGAAGGTCAACCGGGGCTTGCGCGACGGCATATCCCACAAAATCAACCGCCTGCCGGTCAGCTACTTCCAGTCCACCTCCACCGGCGACGTGCTCTCCCGCGTCACCAACGACGTGGACACCATCGGCCAGACGCTGCAGAACAGCCTGACGAGCCTTGTCTCCGCCGTGACGATGTTCATCGGCAGTGTCGTGATGATGCTCTCAACGAACTGGGTGATGGCACTGACGGCGATTGTGTCGTCGATGCTGGGCTTCGGGCTGATGCAGGGCATCATGAGCCGCTCGCAGAAGTACTTCGTCGCGCGCCAGCGGTGGCTGGGCGACCTGAACGGCCATATTGAAGAAATCTACACAGGGCACAACGTCGTGCGTCTCTTCGGCGCAGAGCAGCGCGAACAGCAGGCGTTCGACCGCATCAACGGCAAAATGCAGGAGACAGACTGGAAGAGTCAGTTCATGTCCGGCCTGATGATGCCGCTGATGGGCTTCATCGGCAATTTCGCGTATGTGGCGGTGTGCGTCGTCGGTGCGGTGCTGGCGATGAACGGCACGATTACCTTCGGCGTGATTGTCGCTTTCATGATGTATGTGCGCCTGTTCACCTCGCCCCTGAGCCAGTTAGCACAGGCGGCGACGAACCTGCAATCCGCGGCGGCGGCGGCAGAGCGTGTCTTTGAGTTCCTCGAAGCGAAGGAAATGCCCGACGAATCCCACCTGCCCGCGCAGACGAAAACCGTCCGCGGCGAAGTGGCGTTCGACCACGTCCGTTTCGGCTACACACCGGACAAAATCATCATTCACGACTTCTCCGAGCATGTGCAGCCGGGTCAGAAGGTCGCCATCGTCGGCCCGACTGGCGCGGGCAAAACCACGATGGTCAATCTGCTGATGAAGTTCTATCCGCTGGGCGGCGGCGAAATTCGCATTGACGGCGTGCCGCTGTCGCAGATGACGCGCGAGCATGTGCACGACCTCTTCGGCATGGTCTTGCAGGACACTTGGCTCTTCGAGGGCAGCATCCGCGACAACCTCTGCTACGGCAAGGAGGGCATCACGGACGAGCAGCTTGACCAAGTGACCCGCGCGACGGGGCTGTACCACCTTATCCACACCTTGCCGGAGGGTTACGACACCCAGCTGTCCGACAAATTGAACCTCTCCGCCGGACAGAAGCAGCTGATGACAATTGCCCGCGCGATGATTGAAAACGCGCCGATGCTGATTCTCGACGAAGCGACGTCCTCCGTCGATACACGCACAGAAATGCTGATTCAGCAGGCAATGGACACGCTGACGAAGGGACGTACCTCGTTCGTCATTGCGCACCGCCTTTCCACCATCAAAAACGCGGACAAGATTCTGGTCATGCGCCACGGCGACATCATCGAATCCGGCACGCACGAGGAGCTGCTGCAAAAAGGCGGCTTCTACGCCGAGCTGTACAACTCGCAGTTCGAGCAGGCGTAAGTGCAAACAGCATAACACAACCCCGGCAGCAAATAAGGACAATTTGTCTGATGGCTGCCGGGGGTTTTCTATTACGGCAGGATACGCTCTCCGTTTTTCTCCTGCAATGAAAAAGACCAGCATCGAGAGAAAACCTTCTCCCATGCTGGTCGGTCGCGCCCATTTGGCGCGACAATATGCAAGTTGTGGATAAAGTAGCTTGGGGGCGCTCCTGCGGGAGCGCGAAGTTACTGGCAGGGACGCTTCGCTGCCTGCACCTTTGTTGAGCGCGTTGGGCATACTGGTCGCCCGTGGAACAATTGGGGCGTTGCCCCAAACCCCAGCAGGGGCGCCGCCCCTGCACCCTGCAAGGGGGAAATGAAACGGGACGAAGTCCCCCCTTGACCCCTTTCGCGCGATTGAGTTGAGCACTTCGGCATGCTTTGCCCGCGTGTTTAGCTCTTTTGGTCTTCCTGCTCCATGTTTTTCCGCGCAGCGGAAAGCATCAGCTTCACACGATTGAGCTGATTTACCTCACTCGCGCCGGGGTCAAAGTCCACCGCGCAGATATTCGCCTGCGGATACTTCTTCCGCAGCTGCTTGATAACCCCCTTGCCCACCACATGGTTCGGCAGGCACGCAAACGGCTGAATGCACACGATATTCGGCACGCCTGTCAGCAGCAGTTCCGCCATTTCGCCCGTCAGGAACCACCCTTCGCCGTACTGGTTGCCCTGCGAAAGGAATGGGTCGGACAGCTCCGCAATCTGCTCAATATGCATCGGCGGTTCAAAGCGCTTGGACTTTTCCAAAGCCTTCAACGCGGGGCACCGCAGCGCGCGAATGCCCTTCACGCCCAGTACCGCGCTCGCCTCGCTTGTCCAGCCCTTGCCTAAATACTCGTGCTTGAACTTGCCGTTGTAGACGGAGTAGTTCATGAAGTCCATCAGGTCGGGCACAACGGCTTCCGCGCCCTCTTCTTCCAGCAGATCCACCAAGTGGTTGTTCGCCACGGGCATGTACTTCACCAGAATTTCGCCCACGATGCCCACGCGCGGCTTCCTCATGTCCTCGTGAATCGGCAGATGGTCAAAGTCGTCCACAAGCTGCTGGCAGAGGTCGCCGTAGCGGCCCGTGCCGTTCACCAGATGGTCGATGATCTTCTGCGACCATGCTTCCGCCAGCCGATTGGCGCTGCCCGCCTCCAGCTCGTAGGGACGCACCCGGTAGAGGCAGCGCATCAGCAAATCGCCGAAAACAATCGCCTGTGCCGCGCCGATGAGCATCGGCAGCGTGAAGCGGAAGCCCTCGTTCGTTTCCATGCCGTTGGCGTTAATGGAGATAACCGGGATATGCCCCAAACCGGCTTTCGCCAGCGCGCGGCGGATGAAACCGACGTAGTTGCTTGCGCGGCAGCAGCCGCCCGTCTGCGTCATGGCGAGGGCAAGGCGGTCGGTGTCGTACTTGCCGGACAGCACGGCTTCCATCATCTGCCCGACGGTGATGATGGACGGATAGCAGGCGTCGTTGTTGACGAATTTGAGGCCCGTATCAATCGCGGAGCGGGTATCGTTTTCCAGCATGACGATATGATACCCGTGCTTCTCCAGCACCGGCTGAAGCAGACGGAAATGAATCGGTGACATGTTCGGCGCAAGAATGGTGTAGCCCTTCTTCTGCATGTCGCGGGTATATTCCACGCGATGATACGTCGCAGGCACAGGATGCGCCACGATGCCGCGCTTTTCGCGCTGCGCCATCGCCGCCAGCAGCGACCGCACGCGGATGCGCGCCGCGCCCAGCGAGTTCACCTCGTCAATTTTGATGAGCGTATACAGCTTGCCGCAGCGTTCCAGAATTTCCGCCACCTGATCGGTCGTCACGGCGTCCAGCCCGCAGCCGAAGGAGTTGAGCTGAATCAGCTCCAAATCATCCCGCTGGCTGACAAACTGCGCCGCCACATACAGGCGGGAATGGTACACCCACTGGTCGCTCACGCGCAGGGGATGCTCGCCGTGGAAGGAAGCGGGGATGCTGTCCTCAGTCAGCACCGCCAGCCCATAGGAGGCAATCAGCTCCGGCATTCCGTGGTTGATTTCCGGGTCAACGTGGTACGGGCGACCCGCCAGCACGATGCCCTTCCGATGGTTTTCCTCCATCCATTGCAGCACCTTCAGACCCTCGGCGCGCACGTCGGTCTTGGCGCACTGCTGCTCGTCCCAGCCCGCGTGAACCGCGTCACGAACTTCCTGCTCCGGGATATTGAAGGTCTTGCGGAAAAAGCGCACAAGCGCATCCGCCGCCGTTTTTTCGTCCGTCAGGGCAAGGAACGGTTTAAGCATCCGCACGCGCCCTTCGGTCACATCCTCGACGTTGTTGGCGATATTCTCCGGATTCGCCACAACCATCGGGCAGTTGAAGTGATTCTGGGTCTTCATATCCTCCTGCCGCTCGTAAAACACGCTCGGATAGAAGATTGTCCCGACGCCTTGGTCAATCAGCCACTGCACATGCCCATGCGCCATCTTCGCCGGATAGCACTCGCTTTCCGACGGGATGGATTCCATGCCTTTCTCGTAAATCGCGCGGCTGGACGCAGGGGACAGCACCACCCGGAAGCCCAGCTTCGTCAGCAGCGTCATCCAGAACGGGAAGTTCTCGTACATGTTCAGCACGCGGGGAATGCCCAGTTCACCGCGCGTGGCTTGTTCGGCGGTCAGCGGCTGATAGTCGAACATGCGCTTGAGCTTGTACGCCATCACGTTCGGGCCTTTTTCGCCCGTTGCGGTTTTGCCCAGCCCCTTTTCGCAGCGGTTGCCCGTGATGTGCCGCCGTCCGCCGGGGAAGAGGCTGACTGTCAGCATACAGTGGTTCGTGCAGCCCTGACAGCGCGCCGTCCGCGTCTGCCACTGCAAGCCCAGAATGTCCTGAATCGGCAGGGTAGAGGAGGGTGTATCGCTGCCCGACGCCCGGTCGCGCGCAATCAGCGCCGCACCGAACGCGCCCATCATGCCGGAAATATCCGGACAGACGGCTTCCACGCCCGCAAGCTGCTCGAACGCGCGCAGCACCGCTTTGTTGTGGAACGTGCCGCCCTGCACGACGATATGCTGCCCCAGTTCCTTCGGATCAGCGAGTTTGATGACCTTGAACAGCGCATTCTTGATGACCGAACACGCCAGACCCGCACTGATGTCCTGTATCGTCGCGCCCTGCTTCTGCGCCTGCTTGACGTTGGAGTTCATGAACACGGTGCAGCGCGTTCCCAAATCAACCGGGGCGGGCGCAAAAAGGGCTTCCGCTGCGAATCCTTCCGCCGTGTAGCCCATCGAGTTTGCGAAATTTTCCAAGAAGCTGCCGCAGCCGGACGAACACGCTTCATTCAGCAGAATCGTGTCCACCGAGCCGTTTTTTAGCTTGATGCACTTCATGTCCTGCCCGCCAATATCCAGCACACAGTCCACTTTCGGGTCAAAGAACGCCGCCGCGGTGCAGTGCGCAATCGTCTCCACCTCGCCGTCATCAAGCCGGAACGCTGATTTCAGCAGGCTTTCGCCGTAGCCGGTAGAGCAGGAGCGCGCAATCACCGCCGTGTCGGGCATCTTCTCCATCAGCTCGCGCATCGCCGTGCGCGCCGTCTCAATCGGGCTGCCGGAATTGCCCGCGTAGTAGCTGTACAGCAATTCACCCTTTTCGCCAATCAGCGCGACCTTTGTCGTCGTCGAACCCGCGTCAATGCCCAGATAGCACTTGCCGGAATACGTTGCCAAATCGCCGCGCTGCACCTTCGCCTGTGCGTGGCGGCGGTTGAACGCCGCATATTCCTCCTGATTGCGGAACAGCGGCGGCAGATGCTTCAAGCCGAAGGTCAGCATGACGCCGTGCTCAAGGCGTTCGAGCAGGCTGTCCATCGGCACGGCTTCGTCCTCGCCGCCCGAAAGCGCCGCCATCGCCGCGCCCGTCGCCGCAAAGAGGTGCGAATTTTCCGGCACAATCGCGGTTTCCTCCGTCAGGTGCAGGGTGCGGACAAACGCCTGCCGCAGTTCGGACAGGAAGTGCAGCGGCCCGCCCAAGAACGCCACATGCCCGCGAATCGGCTTGCCGCACGCCAGCCCGGAAATCGTCTGGTTCACAACCGCCTGAAAAATCGACGCCGCCAGATCCTCACGCGCCGCGCCCTCGTTAATCAGCGGCTGAATGTCGCTCTTGGCGAACACGCCGCAGCGCGCCGCAATGGGATACAGCTCATGATAGCGCTTTGCCAGTTCGTTCAAGCCGGGCGCATCGGTTTTCAGCAGCGCGGCCATTTGGTCGATAAAAGACCCCGTGCCGCCCGCGCACACGCCGTTCATGCGCTCTTCCAATCCGCCGGTGAAATAGATAATCTTCGCGTCCTCGCCGCCCAATTCGATGGCGACGTCGGTCTGCGGCGCGGCCTTCTGCAGCGCTTCCGCCACCGCGACGACCTCCTGTACGAAGCCGACGCGCAGCGCTTCCGCCAGCGAAATTGCGCCCGATCCGGTCATGCGCACCTTCACGCGGCACGCGCCGAGTTTCTTCCGCGCTTCCCGCATCATCTCCGCCAGCGTCTCCTGCGTATGCGCGCAGTGGCGGCGATATTCGCCCCAGACCATTTCTCCCGCTTCGTTCAGCAGCACCAGCTTGACGGTGGTAGAACCGATGTCAATGCCCGCATAATAATAGGTGTTTGTTTCCATTCCAGTACCTCGTCCGTCGGGCTTTCCGCCGCCACCACCAGCGAAAGCGCCCGGAAAATGATTGGTTTTCCGTTCTGCACGCTCTGCCGTTTTTTCCACAGCGAGGTGCAGTCCGAATCGTTTTAATTCGCCATCAACCGCGAAAAATCCTCTTGCTTTTGCAGGAAAAGTCGTGGGTTTTTGTTCAAATCGGATGCGATTGCTTAAAAACATGATTTTCATACTATTCCCAGTGCGGAAAAGGCATCGCCCGACGCACCGCCGAGTTGTGCGGTGTTGCTTATACTATTTCCAAATGAGAATGCGCCAAGATGCGCCGCGAATTTTTCGTTCTGGCTAACGGGAGTGAAATGCAGCGTAGCAGTGCTACGCTAAATGGAACGACCGGACGCCAGAGCGGAAAAGGCGCAAGCAGATGGCGCAGGTGAATTTGGAAATAGTATTATAAGTAAAAGAATCCCCGTCAGCCCACGAATCGGGTAGACGGGGAAGCATGGAAGAGAGAAATCTACGGCGTTGTGCAGGAGCCGCATAAGGCGTATTGCTGTATGCTTTTGTATTTCAGGCATCTGCCTTCGGGCGTTGCGTGCAAGGCATTGCGCCCTGCACGTCCTTCATCATACCGCGCCTTTCCCATAAAATCAACCCGGTTTGCACACACCAAAATGTGTACTTCCATATTTCTCCCTTGAAATCCGCAAAAAATACACTTTGTGCTGATTATTCGCCATTCTCCAGCTCTGCCAGAATTGTCGGAACTTTCGCGGCTTCCGCCGGATCAAGCGGCGGATAATCCGGGTTCACATCCATCAGCACATCCAGCAGAATTTCGCTCATCAGGTAGCGCGTGAACCACTTGTCATCCGCCGGAAGGACGTACCATGGGGATTCCTTCGTCGCGGTCGCATTGATGGCATCCTCGAACGCTTCGTCATACTGCTTCCACAGGCGGCGTTCGCGCATGTCATCCACCGAGAGCTTCCAGTGCTTATCTTCGCGTTCCAGCCTGTCAAGGAAGCGGCGCTTCTGCTCGTCACAGCTGACGTTCAGGTACACCTTGACGACGCGGTATCCGTTCTCGTAAAGGTACTGTTCCCAATTGCGAATCTGCTGATAGCGCTTGGGGTAGAAATCCGGGTCGTCCGTCACGCGCGGCGGCATGGCATAGCCCTTCTCCATGTGGTGCACGCGCGTCACGAGAACGTCCTCGTAGTGGCTGCGATTCATCACGCCGATTTTCCCGCGCGGCGGAACGGTGCGGATGATACGCCAGAGATAATCATGGCTGAGTTCTTCCTTGCTGGGCGCTTTGAATGCCGCGACTTCCAGCGCCGCCGGGTTCAGCTGCCCAAACACCTTCTTGATGAGGCTGTCCTTGCCCGCCGCGTCACGCGCCTGAATGGCAATCAGGATGCCCTCGCGCCCCTGCGCATAGAGTTTATCCTGCAGTGCCGCCGCTTCCGCAAGGTTCTCCATCGTTTGCGCCTTGAGCGTCTTTTTATCCACGAACTCCGGCGCGCCCGTCTCCGCGTCCTTCAATTCGAGCTTCTTGCTGCCATCCCAGCGGTAGTCTTTCAGCGACACAATGCCCATGATGCTTTCTCCTTACAAGGGAGGTTCTCCCTTGACCTTTTCGCGCGATTGAGTTGGTAACTTTTTTCATACTGCATTCGTGTGTTTACGCAGGAATTTCGTCTCCGCGGAGGCGACAGGGGGGGCAATGAAAACAGACGAATGTCTGCGGTCGCCCCCTTGACCCCTTCGCCTTCGGATGTTACTATATGGTAGTTTTTATTGGGAAAACGAAAAGCGCACTAACTAAAAACTTTCGGTTAAAACCAATAAACAGGAGTGTGCGCACCGAAGGTTTCCAAAGGGCGATCGGAAAGCCCTTTGGTCGCCTCCGCAGAGGCGATTCCCCCTGCGACATGACCATAATGTCACAAAAGCGTACACCGCGAAGCCATTCAAGAGAGCAATCGCCACGTCCCTCTTAAGGTAACACCGCACAAATGAGGTGGTCGGCTGGCGAATGGATTTTTCGTCAGATGCAAATGCAAATTTCGAAGGTTTACTGGAGGTAAATCGAGAAATTTGCATGCCGCAGATGGCGGAAAAGGCATCGCCAGACGCGCCGCCGAATTGTGCGGTGGTGCCTTAAATCTGCATCGAGGGGAACACGCTCGTGTGTTCCACCAATTCCGCACGGAACCGCTGCACCAAGCGCACCTGCGGCTCGCTGTCGCTCATCACCCGCATCGTCAAATCCGTCACGCCCGTGCTCGCCAGCGCCTGTTTCGTCTGCTGGAGCAAACGCGTGCCCAAGCCCTTGCGCTGGAACTCCGGCACGATATACAGCCCCATAACCTCCGCCGACGTGTACTGCCCCGCGGCGACGCACGCACCAACCAGATTCGACCCATACAGGATGCCCAGCGCGGCGAAATTCTGCCGATTCATCTGCTGAAGCAGGAAGCCGTGGTCAAAGTAGCTGAACCCGGCGCCGCGCATCCGCGACACCAAATCCATCTGCTCCTGCACGGTGTTGAGCGGAAGCGTGATGCACGAGCAGTTGAACAGCTGCGGCACCTCGTCAGGGTCGTTCAGGCGCACCAAATCCTCGGTGTAATCCATCTTGAAGCCGTTGTGCTCATAAAACGCCAATTGGCGCTCGTCCTGCACATCCACGGCTGTGTACAGCCGTGCCGCCGCACCGGGCGCTTGATTGCGCAGCTGCCGCGCGCGCGCCGCAAGCGACCCCAGCAGCCAGTATTCGCCTTCCGGCTTGCTGGTCATGCTGAAATAGATGTTGACCGGGCGCGAAGGGAAAATCGTCGGCTGATACTGATAAATCAGGAATCCCTCGCCGACGGGGTTGTTCTGGTCGTCCTTGACGAAGAATACGTCCTCTTTCGGCAGACCCTTGTAAAATTCGTTCGGTTGCGTCACCTGCATGGCTTATTTCCTTTCTTCGGCGGTCTGAATGCGGCCGTCATCCAGCAGCACGGCGATGAACATCGGCACAAGTGCGAGCATCATCACCCCATAAAGTATTCCGTTGTTGATGGCAGACTTGTCCAGCGCAAATTCCACGGCGATGCACACGCCCGCGCCAAGCAGCAGCATCACGATGCGCGCAATGCTGATTCCTTTCAGCCCATCCCGGCGGATGCAGCGGGTCAGGCGTGATGCCAGCAGCACCGCCAGCGTCAGCGCCGCCATGAGCATATTCAGTCGGACAAAGCCGAAGCGGATAAGCTCATCCGCGCGCCACGAATCGAGCAGCACCTGCATCACGCTGATGATGGTCAGCCCGGTTTCCAGCGTCCGCCCGGCGATTTTCTGCCTGCGCCCTTGCACCAGCACAATCACGAGTGCGACTGCCGCAACGATGGCTTCATATGCCCAAACCAGCATCTGCCCGTCCTCATTCTGGAAAGGCAGGAAGTACCAGCAGATATCGTCCATCTGTTTGCTGAAGCCCTGCCCCGTGAAACCCTCCGCCAAGCGCAGGCCGCACAGCGCCAGCAGCGCGCCGGGCGTCACCGCGTCCAGCAGGGGCAGCGCCTTCTGTTTCGTCAGTTTCGCATACAGCGCAATCGCGCCCATGCCGCCGAGGATGCCGCCATAGAGCGTATAACCGCCCTGCCAGAACTGCCAGAAGAACGAGCTGCCGCCCAAATCAACCATGATGTACGAATACCGGGCAAGCATATACAGCACGCGTGCGCCCACCAATGCCCCAAAGCCGCCGACCGTGCAAATCGCCGCGTGGGTGTCCAGCGGGAGGCGCTTGCGCGAGCACAGCAGCGTCAGCACCAAACCGCACAGAACACTGATAGCAGCGGTCAAGCCATATTTCGTCAGGAAGAAGATGTCGGGATTCCAATAATCAATCTCTTCTGACTCCATCAGCGGCTGCACCACGTCCACAATCCGTGCGGAAGGCGACGGCACAAGCAGCAGCACTGCAATGGGCAAGGCAATCAGCAGCAGGGCGCACCAAATCGCTGCATTTTGTTTTTTCATTTTTTCTGGGCACTCCTTCAATTCCGCCGAAGCCGACGGGTTTCTTTTTTTGCTGATGCGGAGAATTTCGCAGAACTCCGCAGAATATATTATACTTGCTTTTTCCCCAGTTGACAAGCTGTAATCCGGATTCTTTCAGCTATCCATCACAAATTTTCTGTTACAAATTTCCGCCCGCGCTCAGCACCAGCAGCGCGATTCCCAGCGCCAATGCCCCCGAAATCACGCCGTGCAGCGCCTGCCACGCCAGCTGTTCACCCAGTCGCATCAATCCTTGCGGGTACAGCGCGCGGTTCTGTATGATGACTGCGCAGCCGCCGAAACCCGTCGCTGCGGACAGGAGAGCAATCCGCAAAGGCAGAGGTGCCGGCAGGTTTGCGATCGTCACCGCGCCCGTCGTGACTTCCAGCAGCGTCGTCAGCGGGAGACGCATCGCATCAGGCAGAAAGTCCGTCAGCGTCGCAAAGACGCGAAGCATCGTCATCGTGCCGCAGACAAGGAGCATGGTTCGGGCGCTGTCCTCCACCGCGCGTGCGAAGGAGACAGGGGACAGTGCTGCCTCTGGCACTTTTTCAGCGGATGTAACCCTCGTCCACCGTTTCGCCAGTCGCCCCGCGCAGCAGCCGCCCGCCAGCACGCTCAGCAGCACAATTGCCCCCGCGATTCGGCTGTTCAGCCAGCTTCCGATTGTCCCCAGCAGGAACATCGGGCTCATCGTCGCGCAGGAGACCGCCAGTGCCTTCTGTTCCCGGTGCGGACGGCTGCCCTGCATCGCCAGCAGCCGCGCACCCGTCGGCGAACCGCCGCACCAGCCCAGCAGCATCAGCATACCGGGCTGCATGTCGCGTCCGCATCGGCTCACCAGCATCTGCGACAGCGTCAAGTACGGGAACAGCCCCGGCATCACGCTGCGCACGAACAGCGCACACGCCGCTTCCGCCGCCGCCATCGTCTCCGGCGCGCGCAGGAGCAGCAGCGCCATCATCCCTGCCAGCAAAATCCGCATTTTCGTCCCTGCCTTTCTGGGGAAAGGATATGCGGCGGTTGACAAGTTTCATTCGGGAAGGTACAATTGAAGGAGATAGGAGGAGAAACCCATGAAAGACACCTTCCTCATGATTGACGGCAACAGCCTGCTGCACCGGGCTTTCCACGCCCTACCGCTGATGGACGCGGGCGGCGTTTACACCAATGCGATTTACGGCTTTCTGACCATGATGCTCAAAGCGATTTCAGACGAAAACGCCCGCTATCTCGCGGTCTGCTTCGATGAGCACGCGCCGACGTTCCGCCACACGGCATATCCCGACTACAAAGCGGGACGCGCCGCGACGCCGGATGAATTGCGCCAGCAGTTCGCTACCATTCGGACGCTGCTGCCGGAAATGGGCATCCAGGTTTTCTCCTTGCAAGGCTGGGAGGCGGACGATCTGCTCGGCACGCTGTCCAAACTGGGTGAGGACGCCGGGGTCAGCCCCGTCATCCTGACCGGCGACCGCGATGCGCTCCAACTGGTGTCCGATACGACGCAGGTGCTGTTCACCCGCAAGGGCATCAGCGAAACGACGCACTTTACACCCGCCATGGTGTACGAAGTGTATGGCTTCTCGCCGGAGCAGGTGGTGGACTGGAAGGGGCTGGCGGGAGACAGCAGCGACAACATCCCCGGCATCCCCGGCGTTGGCGACAAAACCGCCGTGCGCCTGCTGCACCAGTATGGGACGCTGGACAATATCCTCGCACATGCGGGCGAAGTGAAGGGCAAACTCGGCGAAAAACTCGTCACATGGGCGGATCAGGCGAAAATGTGCCGCGAACTGGCGACGATTCGCCGCGACGCACCCATTTCGTTCTCCCTCAAGGCGTGCGCCATGCCAGACTTCCGGCATGGGATTCCCGCGCTGGAAAAGCTGAAGCTGAACAGCATCATCCGCCGCCTGCAAGCGCCTGACGATTCGCCCGCGCCGGATACCGCCGCAGACGAAACGCCCCTGACGCTCCTGCCCTTTGCAGACGCCGCCCCGATTTCCTCCGGCGCTGATCTGACCGCGTGGCTCACCGCCCTGCCGGACAGCGCCCGCCCGATTGCCGTCGCGCTGGATGACACGGTGCTGACGTGTGCGGCACAGGATTTGTCCTGCTGTCAGGCAGCGCTCGGCGGCGATCTGCTCACTCCCGGCGCTGACCCGGAGGATTTGCTCCGCGCCCTCGCACCCGACCTCGCCGCGCACCCCGCCGTCATCCACGATGGCAAAACGCTGTGGCACCGGCTGAACCGCGCGAAGCTCCCCATGCCGGAGGGCTATGCGTGGGACGTACAGCTTGGCGCGTACCTGCTTGACCCGCAGCGCAAGAGTTACAGTCTGGACGCGCTGTGCGGTGATTTGCCCACTGACGCGCGCGGAATGCTCTCGCTGTGCCGGTGGCAGCAGGCGAATATTGAACGCATGGGCATGAGTCACCTCATGCGCGACGTGGAAATGCCGCTTTCCGGCGTGCTGTACCGCATGGAGGATATCGGCTTCACCGTCGATACGGCATTCCTGCGGCAATTGGGCGAGCGCTACACGCAGGAAATTGAGCAGAGCAAGCAGCAGGTATTCGCCGCCTGCGGAACAACCTTCAACCTCAACAGCACCCAGCAGCTCGGCGACGTGCTATTCGATAAATTGCAGCTGCCGCACGGCAAGAAAACCGCGCGCGGCTATTCCACCTCCGCCGAAGTGCTGGAGGGCTTGCAGGACATCGCGCCGGAGGTCATTACGCCGCTATTGCGCTATCGGCAGCTGACGAAGCTCAATTCGACTTACGTCGAGGGTCTGCTGCGCCTGACGGACGCGACCGGGCGCGTACACTCCACCTTCGACCAAGTCGCCACCGCCACCGGGCGCATCTCGTCCAGCGAGCCGAATTTGCAGAACATCCCCGTCCGCACGGAGGAGGGCAAGGAAATCCGTCAGGCGTTCCTGCCGCGTGCGGGCTGGGTACTGCTGGACGCGGATTACAGCCAGATTGAGCTTCGCCTGATGGCGCACTTCTCCGGCGACCACGCACTGGTGGAAGCCTTCCGCACGGGGCAGGACGTTCACGCGCGCACTGCCAGCGAAATCTTCGACGTGCCGCTGGATGAGGTGGATTCTACGCTCCGTTCCCGCGCAAAGGCGGTCAATTTCGGCTTGATTTACGGCATCAGCGGATTTGGTCTTGCGAAAAACACGGGCGTGAGCCGTCAGGAGGCGCAGGAGTTCATCAACCGCTATTTTCGAAAGTATCCGGGCGTCAAGCGCTTCATGGACAGTGCCGCCGAGGACGGGCAGCACAACGGCTACGCGCTGACGCTGATGGGGCGTCGGCGGTATCTGCCGGAGCTGAAGAGCGACAAGGCGGTTGTGCGCGAGTTCGGCAAGCGCGCCGCCATGAATACGCCCGTGCAGGGGACGGCGGCGGATATTATCAAGCTGGCGATGGTACGGGTGGACGAAGCCTTGCGCCGGGAGGGACTGAAGAGTCGGCTGATTTTGCAGGTGCATGACGAACTGCTGCTGGAATGCCCGCCGGAGGAAGTGGAAAAAGCGGGGAAGCTGCTGAAGGATGCGATGGAGCATGTGATTGAGCTGCGCGTGCCGCTGCTGGCGGAGGTGCATCAGGGGACAAACTGGGCGGAAGCGAAGTAAGGATAGGGAAGGGAAAACAGAGGATAAACACGCGGGTAGAGCATGGTAGTGAGCCCAACTCAATCGCGCGGAGGGGTCAAGGGGGGATTCCCCCTTGCGGAGTCCAGAGGCAGCGCCTCTGGTGGGGTTTGGGGCAACGCCCCAACTGTTGCACGGGCGACCAGTATGTCAAACGCGCTCAACAAAGGCGCAGGCAGCGAAGCGTCCCTGCCAGTAACTTTGCGCATCCGCAGATGCGCCCCCAAGCTGCTTTACCCATCAACTCAACATTGTCGCGCCAGATGGGCGCGACCGACCTTCCGCCCAAAACGCCAAACGCGGAACACAGCATACACAGCTGCATTCCGGCGCTTTTTGTCAAGCAGACTTATTCCATCACAATCCAAACATACGTCGTGCCGTCCGCCATCGTGTATTCGCGAATGTTGCTGGCAGGGTAGTTTTCAGGTTCGCGCAGATACGTCAGGCTGAGCCGCACATCCGCCGAAGTCACATTCATTTCGAGGAAGACGGGCGTTCCTTCGTCACTGGTGTCGCGGGAGCAGAATGCCGCCCAGTTTTCCTCCGCCATTTCATGGTAGGTGTCCTTAAATGATGCGTCTCTGGCCGAAATCATCAGCCTTATCGCAGCGAATACAGAGAAGATGCGCTTAACGTCTCTGTACAGCGTTTCGCCATCGTCGGGTTCTTGATACGTCAGCAGCGAATATGTGCCGTCGTGGTTGTCCAGCAGCTGCAAGCGCACCCAGCTTTCGCAGCCTGCCATCATGTGATGCGGGTCATATTTTTCTGTCGGGACTTCATTGGGGCTGAAAACACCATGCAGAGCGGCAATCTCCATCGTGATGATATCATCGTCGGATGTGACGCTAATGGGGATTACCATGCACGTTTCCATCACTGCGCCTTCTCGTTTGGAACCCGCATTGAAAAGCAGAATCATCGACTGCGCCGCCGCAAGCGCGGACGATGCTTTGATGACGGCTAATGGTGCATCTGCTGTAGTGGACAGGTTCATGGCTGTATCAACGGATGTATCTGCAAAAGCAGACGCAGTGCTGAAACAGAGGATAAATGCGGTTAGCAATGCTATGATACGATGTTTCAATCGGACGCACCTCGCTTTATTTCTTGATGGTCTCGAAGCAAAATCCCCCGTCAGCCGGACATCATCATCCGCTGGCGGGGGATTCGTATCCCTATCAATACTCGTAAATCGTAATCAGCCCGCCCATGTTGTCCAGCGACATGGTGTAGTTGCTGGTCTTGCGGCTGATGCTGACGGAGAAGGTGCTGCTGTCGTCGCCCACCTGCTGGCGGACGATTTCGTACTTCAGCTGACCGTCCTCAAACACGGCGATGTGCGGGTGCGCCATCAGGTACTCGATGTACTCTTCCAAGCACATGTCCAGATGGTGCATCACCGTTGCGTTCGGAATGCCCACGAAGCGGAACAGATTCATCTCCACGTTCACGCCCGTCTTGTAGGCGCGGCTGACGGTGCCCTTCGTCGGGAAGTCCTGCAGCGGGAAGCGGAACACAAGCCCGTACTTCCAGCTGTTTTCGTACATCCACTTGCCCTGCTCACTCTCGGAGAACACCATCTTGTTCAATTCGTCATTGCCGTTCTCATAGAGGTACAGCGTGAAAGCCAAGCCGGAGTTATATTCGCTCGTGCCGGGCAGGTTGATGCTCTTCTTTGTGGCGGCAATCAGCTCATCATCCGTCCACGCGCTGTGGCGGCCTTTCAAGCGGTTGTATTCCGCGTCCCAGAGCGTCTGCTGGTCGGAAATGCTGCGGTACGCCTCGCGGACGACATAGCCCTCCAGCCCCGCTTCTTTTGCGGCATTGAGCGCATCCAGCAGGGCATTCGCCGCCACCGGGAACAGCCGCTGGTCGGAATTGCGCCAAATGCTCTTCGTCACGCCCATGCTCCGCGCATAGGTCATGATGGACACCAGCGATGATTCGTCAAAATCCGACGGGCGGGAATGCCACTCGTTGACCAGCAGCAGACCGCCCAGCATCACGTCCTGACGCGACACCGTGACCGTGCCGGGGTTATCCAGCGGATAATTCGTCAGGTCGACAATGGAGATGCCTTCCTGCGTGTCCGGCTGGGGCCAGTCGGCACTGATGTTGTTGTTCGCCGTCAGACGGTCTTGCAGCTCCTGCACTTCCTGCCGATACGCTTCGTAGCGCTCCGTGTTGCGCTTCTCCACCTCGGCGCGCTGCTCATTGACATTGCGCACACGCATGGCGTAGAGCAGATTGCTGCCGAACAGGCACAGCACCGCCACCGCCGCCAGCACCGCCGTCGTCGCAATCAGGAACGTCAGCGAACTGACGCGCTTCTTCCCGGATGACTTCTTCATATACGAAAAACACCTGCCTTTTCGGGTGAAACCCTTTCATCAGGATGCCCGCGCGGCGGAAAATCAGTCAGCACAGGCATATTCTCTATCTCTATTCGCCGCGCAAGGGCGATTTTCCTGCTTGCGGAAAAAATCTGCATCAAAAAGCGTGTTGATTGAATGACTTTTCTTGCGCGGGACACAATAACAACGTCGCAGGGAGCGATTTCCCTGCAATCTGGAAGATTGAAAGGGGATTTTTTAATGCAAACCAGTTGGATAACGCGGAAGCGCCTGTTGATGGCGCTGTCACTGTGTTCCTGCGCCGTTCTGCTTGCGTCCTGCCGCGCCAGCGCCGACACGCGGGCGGGTCAGGCGGATGGCTACGGCGGCATCCTGCGCGTGCAGGTGATGATGGAAGACGGCGCCATCAGCGCCGTGAACATTCTGGAGCAGCATGAGACGGACGGCATCGGCAGCCGCGCGCTGGATATTCTGCCGGACGAGATGATTCGCATGAACACATGGGATGTGGATGTCGTGACGGGCGCAACGATGACGAGCAATGCCCTGCGTGAAGCCGTCCGCGTCGCCCTGAACGCATCGGACACAATGGACGAGGCAACGGGCAATCCGGCAAACCGCGCGGGTCAGGCGGTTCGCGAGGGCATCGGCATGGCGGCGACCGGGCGCGTCGGGCCGGGCAAGGATGACGAGGACGGGCAGGTTTACTCCTTCAACGTCGTGTTTGCGCACGGGACATTCGACGAGGACGGGCGCATCGTGTCGATGGCGGTTGACCAGCTCGAAGTGGCAACGCCGAATTACAGCGGCGCGTCCATGCCGCAGTTCAGCGGCTTTCCGGGACAGGGCGGCTATTCGCTCTGGGATGACAGCGCCGGAAAGGTCGTCGGCTACACCGAGGACAGCGAGGACAACTACATGCAGGAAATTGCCGCATGGACGAGCAAGCGCGCCCGTGGAGAGGATTACCAGCTGACGAGCGGTTCATGGCGCGAGCAGATGGACGCCTATCAGAACATGATGGTCGGCATGACGGTGGACGAGGTAGAGACGTGGTTTGGGCGGTACTTTTCCGCCGAGAATGGCCGCCCGTTGACGGAAAATTCTTCTTCCGACGCTGATCGCGCCCGCTGGGAAGCCTTCTCCGACGACGACCGCGCCCGCGCCGCCGACATTGTCTCCGGCGCCACCATGTCCCTGCGCGACGCCCACGGCGACATTCTCACCGCCATCCGCCGCGCGTGGGAAGATGCACAAAAGGGGGAGTGACCCAAGGGGCTTTGCCCCTTGACCCCACCAGAGGCTTTGCCTCTGGACTCCACAAGGGAGTTCCTCCCTTGACCCTTCCGCGCGATTCAGTTGGTGACAATTTCATGCAGTGCCCGCGTGTTTAGCCGATGAACCTTCGGTTCAAATCAATAAGCATGGGTGTGCACTGCGAAGGGGTCAAGGGGGCGACCGCAGACATTCGTCTGTTTTCATTGCCCCCTTGTCGCCGCCGCAGCAGCGAAACCCCTGCCGCACGAATCAGCTTTCGATTCGTGCGGCTTTTTCTTCGATGGCCTTCATCAAAGCATCAAGCTCCGGCATTTTCTCTCGCACTGGCGCAAGCGTGTTCCGCACAACCTCTGCTTCCCGCGCTTCATGTGTCACCAGCGTCGCCACCGCATAGGCAGGAAGCGCATAGTCCACCATGCGAAACATCACCTGCCGTATTGCTGCGCCGGCTTTTCCACGATAGAGCGCCGTAAATTCACCCGGTTCACCTGCCAGAAGTTCCGCAACCACCCCATCGCTCAGCAGAAGTTTCCATGCAGTATATGACAGCCGCGCCTCGCTTTCCAGCACCTGTTTCATCAGCCCATACGCCTTCTGTGCATCACACTGAACCATCAGCGCAATCTGCGCTTGCTGAAAGACGCAGATTGCATCCTGACATGTCTTCACTGTTGCAGGCTGCGGAATGTTTTCAATCGAAACATCTGTCACCTCCACCCCGCCATTCGCCTTCATACGCGCGAAATACAGCCACTCCGCCAATTGTTCCGGATCTCGAAGCATCCGTGCGATTGCCATCGGCGATGCGATAAACCGCTCATCCATCGGCAGAATGCACGTCATCACCAGCACCACGCCACCCATCGCCAGTTCGCACAGCACCAGTGACACCGGCTGCCCCAGCGTCAGCAGTGTCAGCACGCCGAACACCACCGCCAGCGCCCCGCCATACAGCAGGGGACAGAGCGTGTACAGCGTCACGTCGTGCCGAGGGGCATCCTCCGGCGGAAACAGATACGGCTGATAGCGCAGACGACTTTGCGCCGGTACTGGAACACGCACGAACGCCCCTGTGCCGTCCGCCTGATAGACCCGCCCGAACGCCTCGTAGCGCACGAGCTTCCAGCCAAAGTGCCTGCCGACCAGCATTTTCGGCACATCTTGCAGCAGATACGTCACGACCGCCGTCAGTGCCAGCCCCAGATACGTCGCCAGATTCCGCTCTTCATTCGTCCCGACAGTCAGCTGTGCGTTCACGCCGATTAGTGCCGCGCAGAACAGTACCGCCGCCAGCAGGATGCTGCCCATCCGCAGGAGCGGAAACAGGCGCTGAAATGTCCGATTCTTCATTCTTGCGCTTCCTTTGCCTTTCTTGCTTCGTAGATTTCCTTTTCCTGCGTCATCCGGTCTATCGTCCACTGATAGCAGCGCGGCATGGTCGTATGGCGGATGCGGCGCAGGAACTGCCTGCGGCACTGCTCCGCTTTCTGCTCGTTGCCGTCGCGCAGCAGATGCACCGCATACGCCGTGCGCCAGACAAGCGGCTGCTTTTCATGCTTGCGCAATTCCTTCTGCATGTACAGCGTGTCATACTCTTTCAGGAAGTAGCCCGGCTTGTCCAGCGCCAGTTCGCACAGAACGCCGCGCGGAATCAGCTGCCACCAAAGGCGCTTCGTCTGCTCCCGATGCTCCTGCGCCAGCATGGTCAGGATGTCCAGCGCCTCACCGTAGCGGTTCTGCATCATCAGCCGCGCGGAACAATTAATCATAAGAGCCGCATCATTCTGATTCTGAATTTTGTCCGGCGGAGCGAAGTATTCTTCCGGCATTTCCGTGAACAGGTGATCCGTCAGGTTCTCCGCCAGCAGGCACTGCATCTGCCACATTTTGCGCCGCTTTTCGGGCTGGAATACTTTCCGAATTTCGCTTGGCGGCATGATGATGCTGAGAAACGCATAACCCCACGCCAGCACAAGGCAGGCAATGGCGGATGCTGTCCCATACAAATTGACTGCCAGCGCATAGAACAGTATTGCCAGTACGCTCTGCACATAGTACAGGACAATCTGCGCCCGCTGTTGCAAGTCGCCGGTTTCCTGCTCCCACGGAACAGCCGCCAGCAGTATGCCCACCTTGCGCTCCGCCGCCGGAAGGTACTGCACGCGCCAGCCGACGGTTTTCCTGCGGATATGAAGAAAGTACAAAGCCACCAGCTGTATTCTGCAGCCGTACAGCACCAGAAGCAGCGTATACAGCAGCATATGCAGTGCCAATGCTATGAACAATCCGCAGATAAGCGGCGGCACAGCAAACACCATCAGCAGCAGCGCATCATCCGTTATCTCGATGAGCGGCAGAAGCAGGCATAAAAGCGATACAATACCCATGATGAATATTCCCAGTGCCAAGTATCCCCGTAGTTTCTGCATCATTCTTCTCCTTTTCGCGGTCATCCGCGGAAATTTCCGCTTCCAGTATACGCCTTTGGCAGGATTGCGTCAAGGGAAGGGAAAACTTCCGGCATCATTCACGGGTTCATCATGTGTTCGTCACTTGACGGGGAGATAATAGCCATGGAAAGGAGTGAAGCTCCATGAAGCGGCATTTCGCAAACATGGTGTTTGCTTTGATTTTGGCGGCATACACGGTTTATGCGGCGCTGGACACGTTCGTGATTGTCCGTGTGCTGACGCCGGACACGCTGCCGACGGCAACCGCTGAAGCCTCCACCGCGCCGACGGAAGCTCCGACCGCCGTGCCGACTGCGACGGAATCCCCCGCGGAACAGGCGACCACCGCGCCCATTTCCACCGACACGGAATACCACGATGACCAAATCGACATTGTGCTGACAACAATGCGCGTAGAGAACACGACGGTGTACGTCGCGGACGTGCAGCTTGCGGACATTTCCCTGCTCAAAACGGCGCTGGCAGGGAACACCTACGCCCGCAACCTGACCGAGACGACCTCTGTGCAGGCGGCAAACGCGGGTGCAATTCTCGCCATCAACGGCGACTATTACGGCGCACAGGAGCGCGGGTATGTGCTGCGCAACGGCGTGCTGTACCGCGCATCGGCGCAAAGCGGCACGGACGCGCTGGTCATCGGTGCGGACGGCAGTTTCCGCATCATCAACGAGGGCGAAACGAGCGCCGACACGCTGGTGCGTGAAGGCGCGTGGCAAGTGCTGACGTTCGGCCCGGCGCTGATCAACGGCGGGCAAGTAACCGTCAGCAGCAGCGACGAGGTCGGGCGCGCCATGACCTCCAACCCGCGCACCGCCATCGGGCAAATCAGCGAAGGGCATTACCTGCTGGTCGTCTCCGACGGGCGGACGAAGGAGAGCACCGGGCTTTCCTTGCGGCAATTGGCAGAGCTGATGCAGTCGCTGGGCGCACAAATCGCCTACAACCTCGATGGCGGCGGCTCTTCGACGATGGTATTTCAGGGGCGCGTCGTCAACAACCCGACCACGAACGGGCGCAGCATCCGCGAAAGGAGCGTGAGCGACATTGTCTATATCGGCTATTGACCGCAAATGCGTGAAACTTGCGTTCTATCATCTGCTTTTTGCCGCCGTGACCGCGCTGGGCGGATTCGTGTATGAGCAGTTCAGCCACGGGGTCTACTCGGACTTCATGGTGTATGCGTTCCTGCCGCCGCTGGTGCTGGGATCGTGTCCGCTGCTGATTCGCGCCCTGCGCGGGAAAGCGCTGCCGGGGCGCTGGTGCGTGCGGCTGTACCACTGGGGCATCATTGCGCTGACAGTCGGCTGTCTGTTTCAAGGAGCGCTGGAGATTTACGGCACGACGAGTCGCCTCGTAATGGGGTACTGGATTGCGGGCGGCGCGTGCTTTGCAGGAAGCCTTGTGGCGGGCGGGAAAAAATGATGATACACCCCTTTGACAAATCCGCTCCGATGCGGTAAAATAGCGATACAGAGTGCTGCCTTTGCTGCGTAAGTCCATCTGTCGGACGCGCAGCAGGGGCAGTCTTTTTTGCCTTGATACTGCGCTCCAATCAACGAAAAGGAGTGCTTTTTTTATGCAGACAGAATCCGAAACCTCCATAGCGCAGAACGCGCGCCCGCTGGCAACACAGCCGCTGGGGCGCCTCATGCGGCGCTACGCCGTGCCGTGCATGACCTCTCTGGTCGTGGCGGCGCTGTACAACATGGTCGATCAGGTGTTCATTGCGAACGCGCCCGACTTGGGCAGCGTCGGGAACGCAGCAACGACGGTCGTCTTTCCGCTGACGGTCGCGGCGCTGGCGATTGCGGTCATGCTCGGCGACGGCTGCTGCGCGTTTGTCAGCCTGATGCTTGGCGCAGGGAAGCAGGAGGATGCCCACCGCGCCGTCGGCGGAACGGTAACGGTCAGCGTCGTCACGGGGCTTGTCCTGATGGCGGCATACCTGCTGTTCCCGGACACGCTGCTGACGTGGTTCGGCGGGCGCGTCAATGCCGGGACATTCGAGAAGGCGCAGGAATATTTCTTCTGGATTGCCTTGGGCGTGCCGTTGTACGTCTTTGGGCAGGCAATGAACCCGGTCATCCGCTCTGACGGCAGCCCGACATTCGCGATGGTTGCCACGCTGGCGGGGGCGGCGGCAAACCTCGTGCTTGACCCGCTGCTGATTTTCGTCTGGCACTTTGGTATGGCGGGCGCGGCGATTGCAACGGTTGCCGGGCAGGCGCTGACCGCTGGACTGTCCATCTGGTATCTAACGCGGATGAAGCAGATTCGCCTGCAAAAGGACAGCTTCCGTCCGCGCGCGTATTTACTGGGGAAATGCACCAAACTCGGCATGACGTCCTTCCTGGCGCAAATCAGCCTGGTCGCGGCAATGGCGGCGACGAACACGATGCTGCGCATTTGCAGCGCGCAGGACGCTGTTTTCTCGCAGGAGGAATTTTCCGCGATTCCGATGGCGGTTTTCGGCATTGTCATGAAGGTGTTCCAAATCGTCATCAGCTGTGCGATTGGGCTGGCGGCGGGATGCATTCCCGTGGCGGGGTACAACATGTGCGCAGGACGGTACGACCGTGTGAAAGGGCTTTTGACGCGGCTGCTGGCGGCGGAGGCGGTTGTCGGGCTGATTGCGCTGCTTGTGGTGGAGCTGCTGCCCGATCAGGTGATGCTGCTCTTCGGCGCGCAGAACGAGTCCATCCACTACACGCTCTTTGCCCGGCGCTGCTTCCGGGTGTACCTGAGCATGATTGTGCTGGCGTGCATCAACAAAGGGACGTTCATCTTCCTGCAATCGCTGGGGAAAGCGGCTGCCTCGACGCTTTTGTCGATGGCGCGGGAGATTGTGTTCGGCGTGGGGCTGGTGCTGCTCCTGCCGCAGTTTTTCCAGCTGGACGGGGTGATCTATTCCATGCCTGCCGCCGATGTGCTGACGGCAATTCTCTCAGCGGTCGTGCTGGTGCGGACATACCGCTCACTGGGAATGGAGAAGTAAGAAATATAGAAAAGCCGGGGCGAATCCTCCGAAACAGGGGAGGTTCGACCCGGCTTTGTTTTTGATATGCCATTACTCCTGCGGATTTTCGGGGTGCTGCTCCCGCTCCTGCATCAGCTTCCGAATCGCGGTAAACGATTCCTCGGAAATATCATGCTCAATTTTGCAGGCGTCCTCACGGGCGACATCGGAATCAACGCCCAAACTCTCCAGAAAGCTCGACAGCGTCTTGTGGCGGTCATAAATGCTTCTCGCAATCTCCATCCCGGCGGGTGTGAGCGTAATCAAGTTGTCAGCATCCATCGTCAGATAACCGTTTTCGCGCAGACGCTTCATCGCCACGCTGACCGATGGCTTCGTGACCCCCAGCAGCAGAGAAATATCCACAGAGCGTGCATAGCCTTTTGCTTCTTTCAGGCGGAGGATTGCTTCCAAATAGTCCTCAGCGGATTCGTGAATGTTCATTCGATACTCCTTTCCGGATATAATGCGTTTCCTTTTCTTCTTATTTTACCATGCACGGCGAAAAAATGCAACCTTCATTTTTCTGCCTGTGCCAAGCGGAAATACTCCGCTGCGCCATCTGCAATCGCTTCGCCCAGCTTCTCCTGATAGGCAGGCGAGAGCAGCAGCGCTTCCTCCGCCGGATTGGAAATGAAGCCGCATTCCACCAGCACCGACGGCGTATCCAGTTGGAGAATGAAGTAGTCGCCCGGCATGGCGGCGCGCTCCTTTTGGGGCGAAAGGGCGGTAATGAGCGCTTCCTGCATCGTTCCGGCGAGCAGACGCCCCGCGCCGCTGCCCGCGCGGTAGAACACTTGCGGTCCGGATTCCGACCGCACGCGGTATTCGTTCATGTGGATGGACAGCACCATGTCCGCCTGCCCTTGAACCGCCATATCCACGCGGCATTGCATGTCCTGCCGCTTCTTCGTCACATTTGCCGGGCGGGTTGTGTCGTCGCAGAGATCGGTGTCTGTCCGGCGGGTCATCAGCACCGTCGCACCGCGCTGCGTCAGGCTCTTTTCCACTGCCAGCGCTACGGCGAGGTTGACCTCTTTCTCCCACACGCCGGAATCTCGGCAGCGCGCGCCGCCGTCATATCCGCCGTGGCCGGGGTCAACGAGGATCGTCCGCCCAGTCAGGCTGCCCGCGGCGATATATGTCGTTTCCGGCGTGGGAGACGGGGGTGCTGCGTCCGTCGGTCTTTGGGGAATTCGAGTCAGCGCAACACCCACCAGTGCCGTACCGACAAGCAGCGTTACAAAAGTCAGCACCGGCAGGATGTGCGATGCGAAATTGCGAAAAAAGGGCGTTTTTTCTGCCAAGAAACCCACCTCCTCTCTCCAGTCTATGTCGGATACGGTATAGGCATGTCCGAAGCACACCAAATTGACGCATGATTATGCTTTTGTTGATGTATCCAAGTCTGCTATCCATCCGCTGTATATGTATCCCGTCCTTCAAATCGTTTCAAATTGGGCGAAAGCATCCACAGTTTCCACAGGATTATCCACAGTGTTTTTTGCCGATTTTGCCTTGACAAACCGCGTATGACCGCAAATTATCCACATTGTCCACAGGGTTATCCACAGAAGTTGTCCACCCCCTGCGCAGCTTGTGGATTCTTTTGCAGATAACCAGAAAATGGTGTCGGATGTTCGCATTTTGCGGATAATTATTCATTTCTATGCATAAACGTTCTTTGGTGCTTGTCCCAAATGGCATGAGCGCTCCCCGCGGAGGACAATGTGACGAAAAGTGCCTTTTCACCGCGTTTTTCGTCGGACGGGGCTGGGGATAAAGTGGTGTATTTGTGAATGATTTGGGGATGAAAAGTGGATAAATTGGGGATAACTCCAATGGCAGTGGGGTTGTCCCCAATGAAGCCCCTTCACGCTGCATCTATGCGGCTTGACTTTTTCGCTGCAGGGGGAATCGCCTCCGCGAAGGCGAAACCCCTACGCCGCACGCGAACACTGCACAAAAGTGTCGTACCATCGCGCAGAAAGGGCAATCAAAAAGCTGCTTGAAACTTTTTTTGCCGTTTGCTGAAAAATCGGAAAAAATAGCACCATGAACGCCATGAAGGCGCGGAAAATGGCTTGACAAGGCACGTTCTTGGCGGTAAAATATCTTTTCGGACATTCTTGTCTTTTTCGTGCATTTTGCACGTTTTGAGTTGGAAGAAATATCCACTTTCAAGGAGCGACAGACACTTTACGAGGAGGACGATTCATGCTGCCAGCCCACGACACGCCGGCTTTCCGGGAGCTGCTCCACCAGCAGGTGGAAAAACGGCGAACCTTTGCCATCATCTCGCACCCGGACGCGGGCAAAACTACGCTGACCGAAAAGCTGCTGCTGTACGGCGGCGCAATCCGCTCGGCGGGCAGCGTCAAGGCGCGCAAAAGCGATAAGCACGCCACGTCCGACTGGATGGACATCGAGAAGCAGCGCGGCATCTCGGTCACATCCTCCGCAATGCAGTTTGAGTTTGACGGCTTCCGCATCAACATTCTGGACACACCGGGCCATCAGGACTTCTCTGAGGACACCTACCGCGTGCTGGTTGCGGCGGACGCAGCCGTCATGCTGATTGACGCGGCAAAGGGCGTTGAGGCGCAGACTATCAAGCTGTTCAAGGTCTGCCGGATGCGCAACATCCCGATTTTCACATTCGTGAACAAAATGGACCGCGCGGCGAAAGACCCCTTCGCGCTGATGGAGGAACTGGAACAGGTGCTGGGCATCCGCTCCTGCCCCATCAACTGGCCTATCGGCACGGACGGCGATTTCCAAGGCGTTTACCACCGCGACACAAAGATGGTCGAGCTGTACACCGGCGGCGACCACGGCAAGTCGATGGTGCAGAAGACTGACATCGCCATTGACGACCCCGCGCTGGAGCATGTGCTGGCGAAGCACTACCGCGAGCGGTTGGCGGAGGAAATCGACCTGCTGGACGAAGCGGGCGACGCTTTCGACCTCGACAAGGTGCGCCGCGGTGAGCTGACGCCGATGTTCTTCGGTTCCGCCGTCACCAACTTCGGCGTTGAGCCGTTCCTTGAGCGCTTCCTGCAATACACGCCGCCGCCCCTGCCCCGCAAGAGCGACATCGGTGACATTCAGCCCGAAGAGCCGTACTTCTCCGGTTTCATCTTCAAGATTCAGGCGAACATGAACCCCGCGCACCGCGACCGGCTGGCATTCATGCGCATCGTCTCCGGCGCATTCGAGAAGGGCATGGAGGTCTGGCACTCCGGGACGAACAAGACCGTCGCGCTCAAGCAGCCCCAGCAGTTCATGGCGGACGAACGCGAAGCCGTGGAGGAAGCATGGGCGGGCGACATCATCGGTCTGTTCGACCCCGGCATCTATCAGCTTGGCGATACGCTCTCCGGCGGCCCGAAGCTGCACTACAAGAACATCCCGGTCTTTGCGCCGGAATTCTTCTCCCGCGTGCGTCCGGCGGATTCCATGAAGCGCAAGCAGTTCCAGAAGGGCATCACCCAGCTGGCGGAAGAGGGCGCCATTCAGACCTTCATCCGCACAGAGACGGGGCGCGAGGAATTCATGGTCGGCGTCGTTGGCGTGCTGCAGTTTGAAGTGCTGGAGCACCGGCTGAAAACCGAGTATCAGGTGGACATTGTGATGGAGTCCATGCCCTTCCGCTTCGTGCGGTGGGTGGTGAGCACGCCCAAGCCCATCGACCAGCTGAAGCTGACATCCACGTCCGGGCGCGCAAAGGACAGCCGCGACCGCGATGTGCTGCTGTTTGAGAACGAGTGGAGCATCCGCCTTGCCTGCGAGAACAACGCAGGACTGGAACTGGCGGAAACCGCCAACCGCAAGTAAACCGCGCAGAACTTAACACGCGCATACAGTATGCAGTTGTGCTCAACTCAATCGCGAAAAGGGGAGTCCAGAGGGTCGAAGACCCTTTGGCGGGGTCAAGGGGCAGCGCCCCTTGG
>ENA-UONT01000227-UONT01000227.1-human-gut-metagenome-genome-assembly--contig:-CS20-NODE-227-length-80066-cov-152.084313_pt1 | contig 80066 bp, 110 predicted proteins | sample MGYA00242459_ERZ724006 | MGnify/ENA metagenome assembly ERZ724006
TAGTGATCAATTCCCTTATTATGAGCTTTATCACTGGGTTTATTTTGGAGTTAGCAGTAAAATTATGGCCCTTCATGGGAGCCTTTAATGCGAGGAGCCTAAAACATCTGGCAGTAAAAAAGGCACACGGTGTCCCTATCGCAAAATTAAAATTAATTAAAAATAGGGGACAAATTATGCCCCCTACTTCTTCAATGAAATTTAATTACTATTTTATTTTCAATAAATTGATAAGTTATTTTATTTTTTATTTGTTTCTTTTTCAATCCATGAATTAAAATAGTTTCTTTTTCATTTACATATATTTGAAATTCGTATGTTTTTTTATCAAATATATGTTTTATTTTATTTAGTAGTTTCATATCTTTATTTTTCATTCATTGCAGAAAGGAAATTTTTAATCGTGTCTTTCTTTTCTGTGTTTGCATTTGCGTCTACGATACATTCTACATTAATGTAAACTTGCTTTGCATATTCTTGCCACGCTTTTTTCAATGCTTTTCTTTTCTCTGCATTTTTATTGCTGGCAATAAATTCGGCAATAAAAGCGTCTAATTTCTTGCGCAATTTCATACGCAAATTTTTCTTTTCTTTGTCCGTTTTATACTCTGCAAAGATTTCTTTGCGATAAATTGATTTTCTTTCGCTGGTCGAAAAAATTTCATTACCAATTGCTAAAATTTCATTTGCTTTCATAATAGTAAAAATTAAAGGTTAATAAAATGCTTTGTTCTTTTCTGTATTGCAAATATACTACTGAATTTTTTTTAATACAAATTTTTAGACATAAATTTTGATTATTTTTTCTTATAATAGTATTTATTTAGATCAATTTTAACTATACAAAATAATCGGTTTAGGTTTAGGCAGTAGGTCTGTTTAATGATCCATGATGATAAGTTGGTTTGTTGGTATATGGTCTGATACAATTATGGCCTTAGCTGGCACCCTGAGGTACAGAATAGTCCAATAACTAGGCCTTTAATGTTCATCTTCATTTTGGCCTTTGTCCCCATATATCTAGAGTATCATATATTTATAAATAACTAAATACTTGTCTTATTAATTGTAAAGTTCTATGATATGCCCCTGCTTGCATTGCATTACACCTTATTTGCATTGCACTGAATAAAAATTTAATATAGGATCAGGATATGGCACCTAATTGTACCTTAAAAGCCAACCCTAAAAGGCCTATAAGCCAAGCCACTAAAGGCGATATAAGGCCTTAACCATATACCAATATAAAAAGGCCCCTAAAAGCGGGGCCCAACCTTGAAAGCAAATGAAGGTTAAATCTTATCGACCTCCAATCCTTCAGGTCCCATATTAAGGATGTACCCTGCATGAATCGGATTGTTGATTACAGAAGGTACACATTTCTTAATATGCAACCTGAATTCAGTCTGGCCCATATACCCTACGAAGTTATTCTTAGGAGTATTGATTGCCAATTCGGTTGAATGATGTTTGGAGATAATCTCCAGAGCCTTGATAAAGTCTTTAGAATCAAGCATGGCTTTATTGATTTAAGGATTAAAATTCGGGGAGTTGGAAGTCCTGAATATATTGGATTTCTAAAAGGCCTTCCGATACCTCTATATAAGGGGTTTCATAATTGAAGTCAGGATATACTTCCTTACTTAATTTGAAAACCTTCCAACCCATGGGCCCATATATGGATTCTATATACTGAATGGCTTGGGTCTGGGCATCCTTGGGATTATTAGCTGTAACCTTTACCAAATAGGTATCGGTTTCCATATCTTCCGGTCGTATGAAGTTAAGGAATACAGTATAAGTTTTCATGGCCTTAAATGTTTTATGGTTTTATTTCTTTTTCTTTATACAAATATAAGAATAATATATCATATATGCAAATAATTCTTTAAGGCCTACCTTAAAGGTAGTTTATGGCCTTAAAAGGTACCCTAAATGTGCCTTAATTAAGCCTTAACTTGAGAAATCAAATCTCAGATACTCTATTCCTGGCATATCGATTTTAGACACCTGTTCCAAAATCCCCTAAAAGACTCGCATATATATATAGACTCTATTCTTTAAGGTTAAGGATTAAGGCCCTTAATGGTACTATCAGTGTACCAATCTGAATATAGAGTCAAGCTGTAGATATCAAGAGTCAGAGGGCCTAATGTCTCTTTATCGAAAAGGCCTTAGCTGGTGGCCCTAACCTTAACCTTAAAAGACTTATATATTATATAATATAGACTTGAAAAGGCAATGGTTTGGGTACCCTAAAATAGCTCTTTAAGGTACCTTAAAATGCCTTTTGGTCCAATCTAATGCTATTTGGGCCTTAAGTCGTAGTAGCTAATACGTATAGTAACCAAGATAGCTCAAGAGCTCGTATGGTACACAGTGCATTGGTAAGAATTCCTAACTACCCAAAATTTCCCACCCCCTGATTTTATGGCCCTGGCGAAATTTCGACTTCATCCCAAGTTCCCGGACCCATTATTATCCTTACCTATAAGGCCCATGAATAAAAGCTATTCTTTATCTATCATTTGAATACTGTTATCCTATTCTCTTTTCATATAGGGAAACAAATATAAGGCCTCTAAGATATAAACCTAAAAGCCTTATATATGATTTATTATATTGATCCTTTATATTATGGATTGTATATAATTATTTGATTTTTCTTTGTTTGGGGTTGGTGGTTATTGGTTATAGCCTTTAAGTGATTGGGATCCTTTATTTGATTAGAGGCCTTTTTATGGTTATATTTGTTTTGGGGATGATGTATTACTATTGAGTGATTTAGAATCCTGGTTTGAGGTTCAGATGTCTTAGTACCTCTCTTAGTTCGGAATCAGTATAGGATTTAGCTTTTTCTAGAGGGATGTTGTTATGGTTGGAAGCAATTATGATTGCCCTTTCTCTAGAGACTTTAAAGGTTTTCATGGGTTACCTGGATTTGGGGTAGAACTTATTCTTGAGATCTGTATAATTCCATATAATGGTTTCATATTGATCTTCTGTACATTTGATTAGTTTGGCTCCCCGTTCTATATCTGTCATATTCATAATGCCAGATCGTTGGAGTTTAAGAAATTTGTTGAAGAGTTCTTTAGAGATGTTATTCATGATTTTAGTTTATTTGTGGGTTTGGAAAAAGTCAAATTCTATATACCATCTTAGCCAAGAGAGGATGATGTAAAATGGTCTCTGGGATGTGATAACTATTGTTGGAAGTAATATCCATTCCTTGGGAGTAGAGTTTGATAAGGCTGTTACTTTGATTTTCATAGTTTTATTTATTTTCGGAGTACTTGTTCGGGGATCTTGGTTTGATTTAATCCGTTCACCAGTTGGATTTGAGGATAAAGTAGTTCTGACCATTTATTATAGATTGGTTGAGCTACTTTATAAGCTCCCTCCTCATCTTTTACTTTATTCCAGAAGTCATCATAGTCTTTGTATTTCAGAGATATTTCCCCTATTGATCTTAGCATTACTTCTATATAGATGCCATGATCGGTTTGCCTATAAGATAGAGGATTGCCTGACCAGCCTTCTTCCCAGAGGTTATTCTCTAGTTCAGCGAATGCTCCATTTACTGCGGTTACTCCGAGTTTTCTGTAACGTTGGCTTAGTCTTAGCCATTTATCCTTTTCCTGAGTAGTCATAATTGTACGTAGTATTCAGTTTGGAGTTCACCATACATTGCTGAAGTTTCAGAATCTAAGCTTTTCAGATAGGGATTATCCTGATCTTGGGTTTTGAATACCAATTCTAATATATTCACTTCCAGATCAGTTATCGATAATTTATTCTGATTCATTTGATCTTCCAACTCATCCAGTTTTCTGTTGAGTTCAAGTTTTAGTTGTTGGAATAATTGCTTGTTTTTCATAGCCCTAAATTATTAAATTATTATTTGCAAATTAAAATTCTGGGCCCTTTACCAGCTTTCGTCTTCGATAGTGATATGGATATTGTGATTTATATTAATGTTTTGCTGTTGAACCTGTTTTTCAAGGTCATTCCTTTTCTTTTCTACGGATTCTATGAGTTCTTTGCCCTCTTTTTCGGATTTGATACGATAGTAGGATCTTTTGGTAGAGATGTAATACCTGCCTTGATTATCAATTTTCAGTACTGGTTCTTCTACCATAATTACATCCTCTAATGGGTTATAGGTCTCTGGTTTGTGGTGAGGTACAAATAGGAAAGCCATTAAGATGAATATAGCAGCTATTATGATACCTATTACCATTGGCTTCAGACAGCCCTGTTCTTCTTGCTCTTTCATGATATCTTATCTGATGGTTTTAATCTGGTTACTGTATTGTTGTTTGCAATGTATCTATCCATTGCCTCTTTCTTTATCAGAGCAAATGTCTTCTTACCTGTTATGGTATTCAACATTATAGAGGGAACTACATCCATTAACCTGGGTAGTTCACCATCATCATGTTCTAGATCTTCTATGATCCTTATTTCTGAGTCATAATCTAATTCCAACATGTAAGGAATTAATTCGAACATCTTCATAGTAGGCTGGATATTTACTTATTCATGGATTTCTACCATATCAATTCCACCTTGGTTGTATATTCCAACCATATATTTATGGCCATCCTGTTCAAAGGTGAAAGTCAACACTTGATGATTTCCTACTTTATGGATAGTAACATCTGGCTTTCCACCGATATCTACCCAATTGGTTGATTCTACTCTCTTTTCTACGCATGAGGTTAAGAGAATTGCCATTACGATGATAAGCTTTTTCATAGTTTTGATTTTATGGTATCTCTGATACCGATTAGTATTAGTTTTTGTTCTGGAGTTAGATGAGGATCAAGTATTGCCTTTTTAGCCTCTATATACAATTCCCCCATTTTTATTCTGTATAACGGCCCTTTGATATTCTTACATACCCAGTTATACTGTCTTTGTATTCTATTGAAAGAACTCATGCTATCAATTCTATTTTAATTCCCATATTGAGAAGAGTGACCTTTACTTCATCATCTCCAGTTGAGAGAACATCTATCAGTTGCTGCATTGCTGGCACGAAAAACATATGCTTTAGAGTATCATCTCCGAAGTTTAACCAGAATGTATGCTTAAATGATTCAGGAATCCCATCAGAATAATATTTAACATTTACCTGGTAATTATATAATTGAAGCCCAAGTCTATAGTCAAGTTCTTCAATTACCTCAGAATAAATATCATTTATAGCTTCCTTGATATCTTCTCTGTCTTCTCCCTTGATATCATTGGATTCTTCCAACCCTTTGAGTAATACCTTCTTGTAATCTTTCATAATTAATGCGATTTTATTTCTTCATTACAAATATAAGCAATTTAATTTATATTTGCAAATTAAAATTAACGGTCGGCCTGGAATGGTATACCAGCTACTTCGAATGCTTCTTTGGCCTTTTCTGATAAATATTCGCATTTTTCTGAAGCTGCAAGATAAACTGTGCCGTTGCAGTCGCATACTACTCCAGTAATACCATGTTCTAATGGCCACATAGGCTGAACTGCTACCATTACTGGTGCCAGAGGGTCCATATCCTCCAATACTTACATCAGATCTTTTACCGTAAAGGTTGAATCGATTGGATAAGTTTTCATAGTGGTGATTGATTAGAATGTGAAATCAGTGTAAACTTCTTTGTCTCCTCTTCGAATTACTTCATGATTGATGTTCTCCCATTTGTATGTACTGTAGCATTTAGCCTGAGGAATGTATTCTCCTCTGACCCATACTTGAGAGATGTTAGGCTCTTTAACAGGGGTAAGAGTAAAGTAATCTCCTCTTTTCAAATCCTTGATTTTTCTCTTTTCCATAGCCTTTATTTTTTATGGTTTATATCTTTATTTCTTCTTATGCAAATATAATAAAATTATACTTAATATGCAAATAAAAGTTCTCGGTATTGGCATGTGGTAGGGATTTCTAGAACTTTTATATTATAAAGGGTTCTAGTTACTTAAGAAACAAAAATAAGACCTCTAGAAAAGAGGTCTTATGGTCTTTTATTTATCTAGCCTTGGATAGTGTACTTTTGGGGAAATCTATAGTAGTATACATCTTTAACTGGTACCAATGGTGATTTATTCAATACCCATGAAATAGATTCATTTGGTAGTTCAATGGTAACAGTTATACCAGAATATACCTTAAATCCAAAACTATTTTCAATTGGATGGTTAAATATACCTATGATATCTATATCCACTTTATTCTCTAATGATTTTGTACCGAATATCTTATTTGTGAAACCCAGTACTACATTCTTAATAATAGGATAAAACTTAGGATCATACTCTTTGTACATATTGTAGCAATAGAGTCTAGTAGCTCTGATTAAAAGCTCTATCTTATCGTTTGTATACATAGCCTGGTATACTATAAGATTCTATCGTATATGAAGAAGTTTGAGGGATCCTTAGTGAATGAATAGGTTTTAGTGTTGAACTCTTTATTGATCACCACTATATCTCTGTTACTTAACTTCTCTAATTCATCCAGGTAATCGAATACATCATAAATTACCCCCAGATTTGCAATGTTTGTACCATCTGAAAACCCGAGAAGCATACCAGGACATATATCATCTATTACATCCAGTTTGATGTATTTCCCATCTTTGCTTATGGTATCTTCCCATTTACCATTATCGGCATATTTGAATAGATTGCACCAACCAGTTATGGTATGAATCTTTATTTTAGTAGCACTAGCTGATACTGATAAAGCTACTTTTGAATTAGTACATAACCATCCCTGCCGGTTTACATTTGTATCGGTGAATACTATGTCTTCGTGATACGGGGGGTAAGGTAATCCGAATACCCTCATTTTCCTGCCTTCTTTGAGTAACTGATTTACTCTTTCAACTACTTGAATAGCGTTGAATACTGTCTTCTCTTCCATAGTAAATGATTCTTATTATAAGTTGAACTGAACTTCTGCTTTATAACTCGGGTCAAAATCCAACTTAAATGGTATTCCCAAGTAGTGCGGATAGGGGTTATGCCATATATGATACTTACCTAATTCATCTGAAGCATTCTTTATATTATTCTCCCCAGAGATATAAAACTTTATCTCATGATCATCTGAGGTTATTGACTTCAAATAACCGTTTACAGTTATTGTAACCTGTTTCTCTTGGGTTTTAACGATTAAGTCCATAGCCTTTATTTTTTATGGTTTATATCTTTATTTCTCTTATGCAAATATAATAAAATTATAATTAATATGCAAATAAAAGTTAAAGGTTCTAGTCTTCTATTTCTGGGTCTATATCTTCGTAGGCTATGTTTTCTTCGATTTCTCGTCTGATTTGGTGATGGTCTTCCTCAAAGGCATTTAAGGCACCATGGTAGTCTCCTGTTACGCTATCCAATTCGGCCCTTTTGATGTTCAATCCTTCCTTATCGCCTCTATTACCATCCTGTTTAGTTGCAACTACCACGGGTAATTCCTTGAAGTCGTATTGATTTTCTACATATTCTATCTCTTTTATACCACCATTGTCTGCTAATTCTTTTTGTATCATAGCCATAGCTTCATCTCTAGTAAGAGATTGATCTTGGGAATCAACGGTATTGAATTGATTGTTCTGTTGAGCAAATATATTTACTGTACCTCCGCCTGATATAGCTCTTACTAAACTCTGAAGAGACGTAGTGGATTGTTGCTTTAATCCTATAGCCTTATTGACTTCAGAAGTAATGAACGGAGCATACCTTCCTCCCTGAGAATCCCTGAGTAATTGTACCTGTTGGCTTATTTCCATACGGTCTTCAAGTGCCCATGATATACAAGCTCCCATTAATGAATCAGCAATCTCATTCATCTTGCTACGGTCAAATAAACCGTTGTCTAGAAACGTTTGTTTCATTTGCATCTGAACTATTGCGGGTTCACATCTAAGAAAATCTGCTAGTTCATTTACTGAATAATATCTTGACCAAAGTTTTCCATTATTCACTATCCATATATGGATTATGAACTTGGTCAAATTCTTCATAGCTTCATCATCGCCATTGTTAGCTTGTATAGCCAATTGAGTTATACCAATTCCTCTTGGGAACCTTTGAGCTATTTTTTGTTCTTTCATAGTGTTGTATTTTGGTATCTAATAGTTGATCTATTAATAACCAAATAAAAGGCCCTTACCAAATAAAGGGCCTTTTAGAGTTAACTATTTAATAATCAGGTTGCTGGATCACTGAATTAGGCTTAGCTTCAATTTTGAAGAGCTTAGGGTTATTTTATATTCCCCAATATGACATTCAGCTTTAAGCTGGTTACTCATAGCAAAAAGTTCTGAAAATAGCTTTTGTACATGTATGGGATATACTATCTCTATATCCACTGAACTAATACTATAGCAAAAGCTTATATTTACTTCACTTTCACCAGCTCCTTGATAGAAGTTTACAATTTTATCCTGGGCCAATTTGGCAATTTCTAAAATGGTCTTCATAAAATCTTAGTAACTTTAGAGTCTTGTATTATTAGGAATTATCTCTTCATATTAGGCTTATCTTTCATTTGCTTTTGTTTTCTAGCCATACTTTGTGCAGCTCCATAAGCTATTATTGCTTCCAAAATGGGTTTCATTCGCTTTTGTTTTGCCTTTTCCTCTTTCTCCTTGGCCTCTAATTCTGCCTTAATCTTTTCATCCCTTTCAATGGCCTTTTTCCTTTTCTCTTCCAATTCTGCATGTAGATTGGGGAAAAGGTTTGCTCTAATAGGAATTACATGTAAGGCAAAGAATGCAGAGAATAACTTTTCAGAGAATGGCTCACCAGCTTTCTTATTAGAAATACTCCGGAATTTATCCTGCTGTTCTTTTACTGCATGAAGGAATTTTTCGTATGTGAACTGAACCTTCATTTTTTGGCAGGCAGTTATCATTGCCTCAATACGGTCCTTAAACTCCTGGCCAAAGGCCTCCATGAATTTTTCCCGGTTGAAGTTGTAATTTTCTCTATCCAACTTAAACTGTTTTACATACTCATTGGTCTTCATAGTGTTTTATTATTTACAAATTATTGATTTATTAAGTGTATTAATGATTGTTCTCTAGATACTACCTGAAAAAGATATCCTACCAGGTTATCTTCCCAGTATGATAACCACATATGATTTTGAAACCTGAATTTATTCTTCTCTTCTACCGATATATTCTTTGGCATCCCAGTAATATATAATAAATGAGGCCCATTTGTGTTCTCTATAAATACTGGATACCTTAAATTTTCGTCTACCTTAAAATATCCCTTGATAGCATAATCTGGAAGATACTGACTAGACCTTATACTGCAGTCAAATGCCAAATCTTCTACCTTATATATCTCTGGGTTTATTGGTAATTCATTATAGATATTATCAATATCGGTAGTTTGAAGGTAGTAAGTTATCCTTGATTTATCTAGCGTTACGCTTTTTACTTTCTCTGGAAACATTAAATTTTTTTTCTTTTATTGGTACATAGTCTTCTATATCATCCAGCCGATTAGTTACCAAGGCATATACGAATAACTTAGCAGAACGGAAGAAGAATCTCCTTATATTCTTCTCAGTAATGTAGTAATCGTATAGCCTAAAAAACTTCTTCTGATGCCTATGTTTCAGATTTCTCTGTGTAAGATATGCTCTTAGAACTTCTTTATGTAATTCTAACAATTCATGATCTACTTTCTGAATTGCTTTCTCTGGTAAGCCAACAATCATAATCTTTCATAACATTAAATGATCATTATACTAAGGGGCCAGGACTTAATAATTAGCCCTGTACCCCTCTCCTACTATGAAAGATTAGATTGCAACTGATTCTTTTACGAATTGATTCTTATATTCAAGATACTCCTTCTTGGCTTTCTTGAACTCTTTAGAATCTTGGTTCTCGATTCTGAGCATTGCCAATTCCAGCTGGTGGATTTTATTTCTTACCTGCTGCCGGAACTTCTTTCTTGAAAGAGTGTCCTCGCAGTCTGCGGGATAAATATACTTTACTTCCCTTTTTGTTACTACCTCCTCTACGAGGTTGGCTTCCACCTTTTTCTTGGTTTTATCAACCAGTTTTTCTTTTTTGGTTTTCTTGACCTTCTTCTTTGAGGCCTTTTTTGTAGCTTCCTTTTCTTTGCCAACTACCTTCAGAGCTTTCTTTGATTTTTCGACCTTCTCAGCTTTTTCTTCGATGAGGTTATTGATACCCTCTACCAGATTGGTCTTTTTAACTTCCTGAGCCTTGGTGTTTTCTTCCTTTTTCATGGCTTACAATTTTAAATGGTTATACAATTAATTAAAAGTTGTTTTTTATTTTTATTTCCTAATGCAAATATAAAGTAACTTTTTTATATGTGCAAATATTTTTATCAATTTCTTAGTGGTTGTGTTCTTGGTCTCTGGTGTGTTAACCTTTTATTGCTTTCCCTTTTATTGTTTATGCAAATATAGATATAAATATGAACCCCTGCAAATTATTTTGCTAATTATTTAAAGGTCTGTTCATGGCTTACTAGCTGATAGTTTTCTTAGTATAGCTTTGAACTGATTCATGTAGTGGCATTCCTTATTAGTACATTTACCGTCAGGAGTAATGTTTTCATTGGCACCACACTTTGTCATACCTGTTGCCTTATATGGACAACACTTTCTATGTGCTGCACATGCTGATTTGAATTCTACTGTACTCATTCGTAATACTCTTTTACTTTAGTTAAACGGCATTTGAATTTGAACGGCATTACATAGTCTCCCCACCATCCAGTTAGAGGTATAATACACCAGATAATGGCATAGTAGTAGAAAGTTTTTGCAACAAACTGCTGTTTCTCTGCATCCCAAAAATCATCTGTTCTAGCATCATCATCATTCTTAGGGTCTACATATACCCAATGATAGGATATCCTTATGAATAGCCATTGAAATATCAAGATATTCATCCATCCCAATAGAGTTATACCAAATACTTTCTTCCATACCCAGCTATTAGTTTTCTTTACTTCTTTTCCCATAATCCATAGGTTGATTTAACTTTCTTTAACGGATGAAAAATGTCTAATGATTCCCAAATAGATTCTGCTTGTTTTACTACTGCATCTTTAGCTTCCAGATGACTGCTAAAAGTTTTCCATAATACTGGAATATAATTCAAGCAAGCATGCTTTGATTCTCCTGGTCTTACCCTTATGTAGAAGTAGACTTCATTATCAATTATTTGACCGATTGTAACTCTTTCAAACTTAATAACGGCTTTTGATTTGAATCCATAAATACTTTTATGCCTATCGCCATTAACATACTTGTTCAATCTGAATTTAATTAGACCAGCCATATCAATCCATATTTCGTTCAAAGTATTCGTAAAAATCCACATCTTCTGTTAGTTGATCCATCAGTTCTTCTACTTCCATATCCAAATGTACTGAAGCTCCTGATACTTGCAATGTTATTCCAGAACCATAATTACTTGAAGATGATCCATAAAGATTTAATTCTTTGGGTCTACATCCTGTAACTTCATCTCTATAATGAATTATACCATTTTCGTAGTCATAACTTTTTACTTCTGATACATGTCTAGATTTATCCCAGTTTTTCCAATGAGGTTCTGAATCAGGAGTAGGGGGAACTGTTTGACCATCCCATAGTATGCAGATTACACTAAATGCCGATATTCCTATGATACCAGTTTTAACGGCTTCCCATAAAGTTTTTGCTTCATCTGGTTCTCCTTCTGGTGTGTAATACCTTTTCATAGCTTTTGGCCTGCATATTTATTCCTAATCCTTCTTTCAAATGATTTGCCTACTGATAAACCATTTTCAATATCATCCTTGAAAGTATTAAAATCAAACTCCGATACAGAAACATATTTGTATACCTTATTTCCCTTGAAAGTTATGGTTATATCCCTATTATCGAGGTCAAAAATAACCTTTTCAATTCTGGATGATCCCGTGGTATTAAATACTTCTTTCATCGTTATCGTCCTTTAAGCTCGAAAATATTAAGTCCCATAGCTACTACATTATTTTCCTTCCTCAATGCCTGGCAAGTAAATAAAATATCCCATAGAATGAATACTGAATCTGAGCTCATTTCCATTAAGTCTTCTTCCATCATATATAATGTACTCGTGATAGTATTGAACCACCTTTGGTTTAGTCCATTTACTAACATGTTTTCAATATCATCATACCTATTATTAAAGGTATCTCCTTTCATCCTTTTAAAGGATTCTATATATTCCCTTGCCAATGATTCTACTGATTCTAGAGAAGTTCCATAACAAGGGAATATAATTTTCCATTTATCTAAGCTTTTATCCTCTAAAAGGGATTCTAGCGCCTGAATCTGCACATCCATAATTTGATTCCAGATATCCTGAGCAGATAAATGCCTTTGCAATTTTAACCTGATACAGCCTCGATTAATTTTCATCTTTAATTTAATTTTGTTATGCAAATATAATATTTCTAATTATAATATGCAAATTAAATTCAGTGGTGTTATATAGGTATATCTAACAAAGAACCCCGAACCTGAGTATGATCCGGGGCATTAGAGGTAACAGATTGCCTATCTATTAATCCTCCTCTTTCTTGGCCTTCTTTCTCTTCTTATCCCTTGAAGCCTTCTTTTCTACCTTTTTCACCTTTACAGGCTCCTCTTTCCTCTTAAATGGAATAACTGGTTGTTTTTCTTTTGCCAAATCCTCAGCATACTTCTTTCCTTCCACTTCTGCCTTTTCCTTAGACATAGTTTTCAGAAGAGTACGCATTTTCTGACGATATTTCTTTTTCTGATCAGAAGTCATTTCTTTGCCATCAACCTTCGGGTAGTCATAAGCATTAGGAGTGCTAGTTACCTTCTCTTTCTTGGGATGAACTTCGGGCTTTTTACTCTTCCGTTTTTCGTGTCTCTCAATTGCCTTCTCCTCGTTCAATTCACGAGCCTTTTTGTTTCCCAGGTTAATGATATCAATCCAAGCCTGGATTTTCTTACCATGTTTCTTGTGGCCTGTCCAATCTTTTTTAGGATCAAGATTGTTCTCTTCCATGTAGGCCAGCATTTCCTTCTGAGCCTTGCGTGCTTTACGAGCAGCCAAGTCATTCTTACTAACTTCTTTTGCCATTGTAGTTGAGTTGATTAAAATTAGTTTTGATTACCTTTACATGATTATAGTTTAGTCAAAGAGTTTTTGGTTTGCACTTCCTTTACCTCTGAGATAATTATTTCTCTCTTTTGTAAACTAGCCATTAATTTAAGATGAACAATGGCATCCTCTTGAGATATGTTGGTATATACTATCCTGAATCTATCACTAGTGTTCTTATCTTCAAAGGTTATAGTTATTATATTACCCTTTGTTAGATCTCCTATCCTCTTCACTAGTGACTTCACCTTGCCTAATTTTAAGGTTCTATCCTTTATTAAGGCTTGCTTTTTTCCAGGTGATAATCCTGGTATTGATAACCTTATATCTATATCCTGAATTAACTTACTCAGGTCCTTTATACGATAGATCAGCCCCTTTACTGACGAGTTAAATTGTCCCATTTTGGTTTTTGAATAGAGGTATCACTTCCTATTTTCTGGGCATATATTTCAATCAAATGCAATGTTCTAGAGATAATATATTCCGCCATCATTCTATTTTCTTTGGAAAGATCTTTTTCTTCCTCTAGCAACAGCTGATATGATTGCAATTGATTACATAATGCCAGGTATATAATATCATCGTCTTCTTGCATATATTTCTATACAAAATGGGGAGGTTCACCCAGGCTACTTGGATGACCTCCCCTGCATGACTCAAAAACTGAAGTCAGAATCGGTTATTTGGCATAAAGCCTACTCCTCATCTTCATCATCCTCATCGTCCACGATTTCCTCGGCTTCCTTGCCTTTCTTACCCATACCGGGCATCTTCGGAACAAGGTTCCCGTGCTCCTTCTTGGACTTAACCGATACGCCAGGGATGGTCTCATTCGAGACAGCAATTACCTTACCATCCTTATCGGTTACTACCGACGTAATGAGGACACCGTACTTACGTACGTTCATGGCAAAGGTCTTTACTACGTTACCACCACCAAGGTCGATAATATCGCACTGCTTGCTGTTGGGTCGCTGACCAGGTGCCCGGTTCTTGAGTCGCTCCTTCATGGCCTCACGTTTGGCCTTCTTCTCCTCTGCGGTCAATTCCTTCTTACCGCTTTTCTTAGTCTCAGTTTTTGCAGCCTTTGCTTCTACTGCCTTTTTCTTAGTTGCCATATCTTTAATTTATTTTATGGGTTTCTTTGAAAAAGGGAACTTCAAGTTTATTGCCTATTATCACCTATGAAATTTAACTATATTGTAACTTGAAGTTCCCTTGGATTTGGTTATAGTCGGAATTACCTTTACTTCTTCTTTTTCTTAGTGTCTTTCTTAGAAGCAGCCTTTGCCTTGGGCAAAGTAATACCCAACTCCTTAGCTACTGCCTTACGAAGTTTCTCTACATCCTCTTCATCAAACTCATCAGGATCTGTTTCGAGTTCCTTGTCATCGCAAAGATCTTCAAGAGCCTCAAAATCCATTTCGGCCAGATCCTCGGGAGTTACTTCATCTTCGTCATCAGATTCCTCATCGTCTGAGTCATCTTCATCTTCATCCGAATCTTCAGAATCATCCTCTTCGTCATCATCAGAATCGTCTTCATCTTCATCCTCTTCGTCATCATCCTCTTCGTCATCATCATCACCTTCTTCCTCACCTTCTTCCTCATCTTCATCCGAATCATCGTCATCAGATTCCTCAGCTTCTCCGCCAAATACATCTTCAGAATCTTCAGCCGAAATAGGAGTCAGAAGTGCATAGGAACCGTCATCATACTTGATGAGAATTACACCATTAGAAAGAACCTTGCGTTCTACCTCTTTTGCTGCTGCAGCTTTTTTCTTTGCCATAATTGAATTAATTAAAAAGTTGTTTGAAAACTGTTTGATTGATTATAGTTTTGTAATAAACTTTTGAGTATATATCTCTTTATTTTCTTGGACTGCTATAGCTTTCAAGAATACATTTTTATCTCTGATATCCTCCAACTTTTGGGTGAATTCATTTTGACCTTTTACCTCAAAAGGTTCACCTTCTTGAGTAAAATTATCATCAACTGCCTTATCTGTTTCTGTATAATACTTTTTAACCCCTACTATGAGCTTTATACCATCCCATGGATTTTCAGGCTCTTTCTTTTTTACTACCGTCATTTTGCTATTCCATTTTTATATGCAGTGTAATATATTCTAGTATATCCTTCTTGTCCTATACCTGAATTTAGAGCAATATGAATATCCCTATAACCTTTTTTATATGCCCTATAATCATGAGCAAAATGTTCAGGATATATATAGTAATCCCCACATACTTTTCGGTTAGTTACTAAATAAGCATACCATCCTGTTTTCATTTTCATAGGAAACTCCGACATTGGAACAAATCCTTGAATTAATAGTTCTTTGAGAATAAACTCTTCTTTTAGGAGTCTCCTTACTTGGGGCATATCACCCAGTCTTTGGGATACTGCCTTTTTATATTCATCCCAATGTCTTCTGGTCCATCTGATAGAACTTATGGTAGACCGTTTAGTTATGGATTTATATGCAAGAGCTACTTTTATTTGACCCCATCCAAAATCACTCTTCTTTGTAAAGAGTTTTCTTTCTTTTAGACTCAGTCTCTTTAGCCTTCGATAGCTTAACAAGCTTTTCTGGAACAGCTTTGAGTAAAGTTCTATATTCTTTTGCTCCATAATTAAACTTCTCTACCAGATTTATAAAGTATTTCTCTTTTTGTTGTGAACTAAGTCTTTTCTTTCTAGCAAGTCTTTCACCAAGAGTTCTTTGAGCACTAGATTTGGCATTTCTATATGCCTCAGTAAGCAATATCTTAGAAATCGGCTTTTTACGTTTTCCACCTATCAAAAGGGATTTACCTATTACAAATTTCTTTTCTAATGCAGTCTTTCCTTTTATCCAATGAACTGATCTTAGATTTTCTCTACCATAATAAATTAAGAACCTTTGTCTAGCAGCCTTTAATGAATAAAATCCTTGTAATACTACCGCGGGTTCCCCCTTGTAATTATAAGACCATGGATACCATTTATGGAGATATATCTTAACATCCATCTCCCTTATTAACTTACCATGTCTCCTATGAAAATCAGCTCTTCTCTTTTTCTCGAAGTAATAAGCTCTTACATCTGGCGGTAATGAATCAGGATCTATTGCTCCATTTACTACTGTAGCTTCTTTAATACATTCTTTGTATCTGTCTAGAAAACGTTTATCTCTTTGCCTATACTTATGGATCTTTATCTTACCCATAAGTACTTTTCTCAGCCACAGCTGCTTAAAATATATACTGGAGTTATTTATTATAGCAGGTGGTACCCATGGTATACCAAGCTTATAACAAGCTTCCTCAAAATCGTCATGACTATGAAAATACCATATTCTTGGCATATATACCTATTCTTTCTTTTGTTTACGTAGTGCTGCCCTATACCATTGCTGAATTGACTTTTCTTTAGCATCCGGGAATTTCTTTTGTACTCTTCTGATAATACGATCTATTGGTAATCCTTTATATGTTAGCTCAAAAACATATGATTTCTTAGTTCCTTTCCAAAGACCGTTATCATCCTTTTCTTTCTTAGGTTTCTTGGGTTTCTCTAACCCTTTGATTCTCTTTGTCTTCTTCTGCTTTGTTACAGTATCCTCACTGATAAATCCGAGATTAAGTTGATAACTTCTCATTGGATCATCTTTATCATAACCTGCTAATTCAAGTTGATTATCCATCCACTTGTCATATTCATCAATGAGGGAATTGTCTGGCTTATTATTCGAATGATGAATATATGAAGCCAACCCATTGTAGTCTGCAGAACAAGCATCTGGGAATGGCATACCAAGAGAAACTGCCCTTCTCTTCATATCCTTGTAGGTCATATTTTCTAACCCACTACCCATTACCTTGATCTTCTCTTTGTTTAGTTTTAAGGGCCTTTTGTCCTTTTTCTTTCCTTTGCGCATATCTATATAAGTATAAAATTATATTTTTATTTCTTCATTGCAAATATAAACAAATTTATCGAAGTTACAAAATATCTGTATAAAAATTCTAAGAGTTTGATACTAGATTCCTCTTCCTGTGTAATTTATAGGCAGTATCTAGAGTCTCACATGTAAAATCCATGTTATTTATTGATTTGTAGTTAATAGATTTCTGGATTATTTCTCTGTACTCTTTCCAGAACTTCAATCCACCTTTACTATCAACAGTTTTTTCAAAGTATCTTGTCACCAAAAACCCGAAAGTATCTGCAATAGTTTGACTTTCGAATATGTATATCCTTAAATCTGTTATAGCCTTAATAACATCATCAGATTTTTTTATGGGCATTACACCATACCCTTCTTCTGGAAAAAGTTCATCTGAAACTATAGCTGTAAAATACCTTCTACTTGATGGACCATTTTTCCAATACTCAGTTATCAATTGCCTTATCTTGAAATCTGGTATTCTATGAAGGTATGATAAATATACCTTATCCTTCTTGGTCGATCTTCTTTTGTATGCAGTGGGAGCTTGCAGTATTCTTGGTAGTATTCTGTAATTATTCCACCTATCAAACTCAAGAATCAGAGCATAAAGGTCTTTATCCCACTTATTCTCTGATTCTTTCAACCTCTTCATATTGCTTATGATTCTTGGATTGGTTATAGAAGTTAACAACCATGATGAATCACCAGAATGTATCTTAGCTTCCTCTTTTGATAACCTTTTGATCATTGCTCCAAATAAGTAATCCCTGAACCTTGGCTCTATTGGTGATTTTGGGTTTACCAGTGAAGGATGCAATTCAAAGTAATCAGAGAATAGCTTAAAGAATTTCTCTGCCCTGGCCTTTAATTCTAAATACTTATAATGGGGCATCTTTAGAATCTCTCCAGCTTCCCAAGTAGATAACCCGTTGCCCTGAATAAACATTAGGCTATTTTTCTCTGGATCTGTCAAACAATCCCAGGCTAATTCTTGATGTCTTTCCATATTAGTATTGTTTGTTCATTAGAATCTCTTCAGTACTACCATCTGGAATCTGAGATAAATCTACATCATAGTCTGCAGAATATAGCTTATATTCATCTGACTCATGATATGCAGAGTATAATACATTTTCTCTTGGTACCTCTATTTCCAGACTACCATCCATTTCTGGGTATAACCTAACTAACATCATCTTAGTATTTAGGTTATTTTCCAACAGTATTGCTGGAATCCCTTCGAATGGGTATCCTCTAAGTATTACATAATCTCCAATAGCTACTCTTGTTATGTCATCAGCCGAGAATATCTTATTGGCTTTTGACATCCTTTTGTATTTCTTTACCTCTTCTCTGGTTATGGTAGCTACTACTGAGTAATCATCAAAGTCCTCTGCATTATCTACTCTCAGCCTTTTTCTTTTAGGTCTGTAGTCTAATGACTTTAAAAATGAAAGTATTCCTGGTATATCCTTCTTGAGCTTATTTAAGTAATATCTATCGAAGGCTTTCTCCGGTTTCATACGAATGAAACCGTAATTGAATAATAATGGTACATCTTCGTACTCATTGCTACCTTTACGTGATTTCTTTAATACACTGATAATGGGGATAATGGCCTTCACGTTTTTATACCCCCTATTCTTTAAGTCGGAGTTTATTCTCTTATAGAACTTCCTATCAAGCCTAAATATGCAGTATACGTAGGGGGTTTTCATATTACTTTAATAATTTGCGTACATACTTATGTAAATCTCCATAGTTTATCAACCTCTGTACTTCCTTAAACATATAAACAAAAACATGTATCTTTGGAGTACTTATTTCCATTCGAGAAATTTCTGGTGATTGATCCTTCAAAAAAGAATCCACTTCTTTATTTACCATAAAGAAAGCTTCTCCCTTTGGCATAGAATTATACCTCATAATAAGTACTGGTATCTTCTTAGCCCTTTCTGCATCTCTATTAGCTTGAGTCCAAAAGCTATTTATTTTACAACTTTTTATACCCAGTAGTAAATGCTCAAATTTTATATCCTGATAACTCTTACACTCTACTGATAAAGAAAATCTTTTTGCATGCCTTGGATCAGAACATACTACATCAGAAGATATATTATCTGCTTTTTTCCATCTTAATCCACCACTAGCTGGAGTTCTAGAAAATTCATATCCTGACCAATTTTGGAATGCCTTGCAAACAGATCTTTCAAATCGATTACCTTTGCTTTTACTGTTCTTTCTCATGATTTTATACCTTTATGACCAATAGTCATTATTGGTATTGTGAAAGGCCCCTCTCTCTGGTCACAGTAAGCACCCTGGCATTTGGTATTGGAAGTGATTCTTGATGTGAGATTAAGTATAGGGTTTTATCTCTGTATATTTTTCGTATTAAACCTATCACTAAATCAATATATTCTGAACTAAGGTTTTCAAATACCTCATCCAAGAATGCTATATTTATACCCTTAGCTTTAGTCATCACTTCATTCATGGCAAAAGCCATAGCTAAGTTAACCAATTGTCGCTGGCCTCCAGATAACTCTTCATAGGATACTTCTATACCATCCATTATGATTTGGGTATTGAAGTCTTTCTTCACACCTTGTATATCCACATAGAACAATATACTGAACCCCAATACTTCTGAGTATGAATCAAGAGTCTCATTCAATATATCTAATGAGCTTTCAAATAAGAACGCCTTTATTCCCCTGTTACCAAGTGGATCATCCATCACCCATTTGTAATTATCTACCACTACCTTCTTTTCTTCCATCTGATTTTCTATATCAGACAACTTATCTGTTAAGGTAGATAATTGTTCTTTATACTTCTTAATAAGGCTTACGTTAACACCAGTCTTTTTCTCTGAGGATAATTTTTTGATTTCAGCCTCTATATTGTCTATATCTCTCTGTACCTTTTTTGATTCGTATTCTTTATCTTTTATATCCTCTAACTGATCACGATAGCTTGATATGCTATCTGATATCTTGGAATATTTATCTTGAAACTTCTCTATGTCTCCGAATGCTTTTTTAACACCCATTAGACGTTTCAAAGAGTTCTTAATATCCCCTTTCTTTAATAACTTTATAATAATACCAATAAACTCTTCTAGAGATACCTTAGTTTTACTTCTGGCATCATTTATTCTATTAAGTAATTCCCTTTGAGAATCCTTTGCTTCTTGTATCTTTTGTTCAATTAGGTTCTTCTGAGTTACTGTATCCTTAAGCTCATTTGATTTTTTAGCCTTAGCTAGCATGGATAACTTCTTTTCAAGTGACCTTATCTTTGAAGAGATATCGGTCTTTATATGTTTTGCTTGTTCTTTTAAGTCATCAAGCATCCTTTGCACTGACTGTCTCTTTTCTTTGATTGAGTAATATTTCTGATGGATATCATTATACTCTTCTAATGATTTAGTGTAGTATCCCTTGGCAATTTCCCTTGCCTTAGAGATATACCCCAATTCAAATATCTCCTCGAATAAGTCTTTCTTATCAGAGGGAGATTCTTGTATCAACCTTTTCATTCCCTGACCAAACATTATCGAATTCATGAAAAGGTCATAAGACATACTTAAATCAGCTACTATAAGCGCTTGTATATCATTCTTATTTTTATCTGATACCTCTATAGCATCTATCTCATAAATAAGTCTGTCTTTTCCTTTTGATCCATTTACTTCACCCTTATATTTAAGGCAACGTGTTATCTTATGGATTTTACCACTTTTACTAAAGTATACCTCTACTTTAGTACCATGATAATTCTTTTGTCTATACTTCTCCCAAGTATTAACATCTGACTTACCTTTTATATTCTTACCATATACTGCCCATACCAAAGCTGATAAGATTGTAGTCTTACCTTCTCCAGTAGCTCCCCTTATTATGGTTATTCCCCTTGAACCAAGATTTAATTCTAAATATGGTATAGAACAGAAACCCTCTATTATGATATTACCGAACTGTATCATTCTGCCTCCTTTATTACCTTTAACAGAGTTGTCTTTTTTTCCTTATCTTTTATCCCCTTTGCCTTCATATACCTCCTTACCATGGATTTCTTAGAAAGTTCCCTGGTTATTTGAGGGGTATCTTCTACTTCCATAACTTTAGACTTACTAGCAATGACCGTATAGTAATTACCATCATCCATAATTTCATCTTCTGATGATACATCCACAAATTTAGGAAAGCCTTTGAATGGCTTGAATTCCATTGAGAAGTCTTCATATATTTTCCAATAACCAAGTTTACAATTACGATCTGTTCTTCTTTGTTGTAAAGGAGCCCCAACCATGTATACTTTCTTCCCTAACCTTTGAGGTTTATGTATATGACCTATCAATACTAACTTGAATTTGGTTAGTAGGTTTACATTCAAATTCTCTACTGTTCCAACTTCAGTGTTATCTGTATCTTTAGCTCCTGGGTAGTCTGTATGTAACAATAATATGGTTGGCTTTAACATAGCCCCTTTCAATTCAGCTTTTATCAAACTATCCAACCCTTTATTGTGATCAATATATGGGATACCTACTACTCTGAACTTACCAAAATCATGGTATGAAAAATCTATATTGTGTAAGAATGAATACCTACGACATAAATTTGCCCAATGCGATGATGATCTCCTCTCTATAGTATTACTCTTCTGTAAATCATGATTCCCTGATATACCATATATGTTGAATTCTTCACACCTATTTAATTCTTCGAACTGTTCAATTATAATTTCATCCAGTGAAGTACTTATAAATTCTGGACGGTGCATAAAATCCCCGCAAAAGAATGCTGGACATTTATACTTAATACATAAGTCTTTAATCAAATAGAGGACCCTTATATGATTCAGGGTCCTCTTGTTATCTTCATTGAACTTAGAATATTCTCCTAAGTGCAAGTCAGAAAATGCTATTCCTATTACCTTCATAACCGAAGAAACTTCCTAATTAAGTATTCTCTCTTTTCGTGATTCATCTCATCAAGTATGAGAACTTTTACCTTATAACCCATTATATCCATCACTCCAGTATCTGGAACTCCATTACAAAGTTGATATACTTTTGAATCTGGTGTATATCCCCATACTTTTAATAAACCATACATTATTTGGGATACTTGGTATTGATAGTACTTTGATAATACTCTTTTACCGTTGTTCTCGGTTACCCACTCATTAAAGAATTTCTCTGAAAATGGTATGAATATCAAATGTGTACACTGTTTACCAAGTAACATTCTACATAAGTTGATAGCATGATCTAGATCACATTCTTCAATTCTATGGGATAACTTATTAATGAAATATGCTGCAGAATCAAAGTATGATCTATCTGTTACAAAGTTATCTTCCATTCGGAAAGCTTTGTTACGTAGATTCAATACTTGCATATCTTGCATAAATACTGTTTTTGCATCTTGCTGTATCATATCAGCATGTGGCATATCTTTTGTTTCTGGTACTAAATCTGAATATGACCCAGATATGAATGGTATATTCAATAATTCTGCTATTTCCTTAGCTATAGTAGTTTTCCCTACTCCAGAAACACCGGTGAACATAATTTGATACTTACTGTGATACATAAGTCTGTAGTTTTTTGAAAGGTTCTAAAAAATCTGGTATCTTGAAAGATCTTAGGTTAAACTTATCTAATACCATGAATAACCTGTCTTTCCTTATATTATTAGTACATCCTTTTACCCAAGGGATTATCTTTATTGGATACAGATTCAAAGCAGATCTCAAGTCTATCAGAGACTTATTCTTTTTGTATAGTTCTTCTAATTGATCTCTTTCTATACCTTTGAATTCTGCTCCCCTTGCATCAATAAAATCTGCTATACTACCAAACTGATCCAGGAATGATCTAGTCTTTACTTCTCCCATACCATAATAACCTGGTATGTCATCTGACTTATCACCGTTGAGTATAAGGTAGTCAACACATTCTTCTGCTGAATATCCCATTATCTCCCTACATGTTTGATGATGTATAAGAGTCTTCTTGCTTGGGTTGAATATCTTTACCTTCTTATCTAACAATTGACAGAAGTCTTTGTCAGAAGATATTATCAGTGATTTTCCTTTATGGTTTATTACCAACCAAGCAATGTAATCATCTGATTCATGTCCCAATCCCTTATTGTCTATGATCATTTGAACTCCCAGTAATCTCAATATCCTTCTCAACAAAGATAATTGTTTATTGAAGTCTTCATAATCCATACTTACCTTACTTCTATGAGCTTTATAACCCTCCAATAAGTCATTACGGAAGTTTAATGATTTACTCTTATGTGTATCAAATGTAATTACCACATGACTTGGCTTAAACCTTACCAGATATGAACCAAATATTCTTAAGAACCCATATACTAATCCTGTTCCAGCTCCATTATTAGCTTTAAGATTCTTAAACTTATGGTATGAACGGTGAGCAAGGTTACTACCGTCCACTACCATAAGCATTCTTGGTTTCCTACCCCTCGTCCTGGATGATTTCATCTTCTTCTGTATCATCTGATTCTATTTGAGATTCATAGTCTAAATCTTCATCAACAGGGAACATGTTTCGTGTAATCTTCTTTAGTTTACGCTTAGTTGTTCCTATAGTATTTATTCCTGCTGCCCTGAGTAATTTTTTCCTAAGATCTCCATCTTCTTCTATCAACCTATGGAAAGCATCTTCACCACGGCATAGTTTATTACCCTCGAACACGTATGTACCTCCACCAAGCTTTTCAATTACACCTGCATCCTCTAAAGATTCCTCTAACCAGAAGTATCTATCAAATCCGATCTCATGATACTTTGGGTTGAAATATATCGGGGCTTTAGATATGGTTTCTCTTGGGGGAGATACCTTGTTCTTTTTCATCTGAATAGTTACATACTTACCTGCCCGTCTTTCCTTACCTTTATACTTAATCTTTAGAGTCTTACCTGAAAAGAAAGCCAACCTGATTGAAGCATAAAACTTAAGAGCAGCACCTCCGGGAGTTGTGTTAGTATCTTGACCAAATCCTGCTCCCAGTTTACTACGCAATTGATTGATACACACCATAGTTACACCTAAGCGATAGAATAATTCATTCCTTATTCTGAACATCTTATATATCTGCTTAGCTCGGTTACCCATCTCGGCTTTACCATCTGCCATCTTTGCATCTATGGCTTCTATTGAATCAAGAGCAGCTATTGAATCTATCACAACTATGATAGGTTCATTATTCACTAACTTTGATCTCCAATATATTGCTAAGTCTGCTATTGCATCAGATATTGTTTCTATACGGGTATCATTTAATACTGTTACTCTTTCTGGATCCAATCCATTCTCTTCTGCCCATGAATTCATCCATGCTTGTTCAGCATCTACCCATATTACATGACCACCTAGTTGTTGAGTAGCATAAGCAAAGTTATATGCTATCAGTGATTTTCCAGATGATTCCTCACCCATTATTTCAATTATCTTACCGAATGGTACACCACCACCCATTTGATAATTGAGAGCAAAGAAAGTAGATGGAATCCATAATCCATGATGATTTATGGTACTAGCTTTAAATTGTAAAGATGACCCATACTTCTTGAGTATCTCATTTTGTGTTGGTACCTTAAATTTCCTGCCTCCTGATTTCTTAGGAGCTTTTGCCTTTCTTGTCATACTTATTTGATATTAGATGAAAAGAGTGGGATATAATTTATATCCCACTCCCTGTTTAGGTATATATCTAGAAATTTTAGATATCACCCTTATATTTCTTTCCGTTTTTCTTCTTTTTATCTGCTAGCTTGCTCTTAGAAGATTTTACGGGTGCATCATCTTCATCCTCATCATCACCTCCTTCATTAAGGAAAGATGCCAACTTCTCTTCCAATTGATCATAAGAAAGGATACTTGCTCTTACTGCTTTCTCAAGATCTACATCCTCTCTGTATTTTTTATCAAGCTTTGTTTTCTGGCATGGAGATACAGAATAGCTGGTATCCATCTTACCTGATCCAGTTCTAGTAATCTTAATATCATACCCCTCAATGGGATCGGTCATATCACCCCAATCCTCCTCATCAAGGTATAAATCTATGATATCCTGATATACCGAACGGGGTACCATCATGGGTTTATCAATCTTATCAGGATCTACCTCTTTTCCCTTTGTATCTTTATAAGCTATTACCCCTAATATATACCTTCTTCTCGGTACTAACTTAGATGCAAGTGCCTTATCATCTGGATCATCAGAATTCTTAAGCTCCTGGAATTTCTCCATGAAAGGACATGGCTCATCAAATGTTGCCGGGGATATGATACCACCATCCTTTGGACCAAGGTAGAATTGAACAACTTCTATACCAAGTTCCTCATCTGCACCACGGGATTTAATACGTACTCGTATTGTTCCTTCTTTGGGATATATCATCCCTCCACCACCGCCTCGCTTTTCTAAATCCTTCTTTCTAGCGAGCATTTTCTCTCGAGTAGTCATTACACTACTTGAACTCTTTTTAGTTTTCTCTTTCATAGCTTTATTTATTGGTTTCAATATAAAGTATCTCGTTCAGTGATAATATAGTTGTTACCTGATCAGGAAGGTCTATTACATCTAATTCTTTACCTGCATATAGACCATAAGTTACTACTGCACCAACCTGAAGACCTGGATAATCTACTTCCTGTTCTTTGGTAATATACCCAACTTGAATTACTACCCCTTTACGTGGTACAGTATCCTTATCATGATCCTGTGGGATATAAAGACCACTCTGAGTTTTAGTCTCTGATGTTACCTTCGGGGATACAATTAATACCCTCCCACCTGTTGGTGTTCCTACACCTTTCAGTTTTTCGTTTAACCATTTTGCTTCTTCTACTGAAAGAAGGTTTAATTCTACTTTTGACATAGTTACTGTTGTTTACGTAAGTTAGCTGATACAGTTCTCAATATGTTTTCTCTTGACTCGTATGCACGACATATTCCAATGAACTTATTTGCATTGTATTCTGCCTTCATATACCTTTTCAAAGCTCCTTGATAGGCTTTATTATTTTCTGCCTTATGTGAAGCTGCCTCATTATTTACATTACCTGACTCCTTATAATAAAGCCATGCCTTGCTATATGCTTGATCTTTGGCTTTTTCAAGCTTATCCCTTTTATAGATAAGCCTATCCCTAACCATTACAAGTAAAGCATAATTAGAAGGGCTCTTTCTTAAAGACTGATTAACCAAGTTCTCATCAATCATGAGCTCCTGATCTAAATCAATCTCATAGGTCTTCCCTTGAAAAAGTATCTTCAAGGTATTTTTCTTAATCTGGGATAACCGTACTACCTTTTGACTTTTTTCCATATAACACCTCTTTCGTTGAAGTATTTATACATGGTCATAATACTTATTTTGTATTTGGCCTTTATCTGTATGTTACTCATACCACTTTCATAATCTTCTATCATACTATTTATAGACTCATCATTTAACTTTTGGCTTGGTATATTAAATCTACCATCATCTATACATTGTTTAGTATTTTCTTTATGAGTACACCAGTATAAGTTTTCTACTGTATTGTTTTCCCTATTATTGTCTTTATGACCTACACATGGCTTATTATCTGGGTTAGGTATATAAGTTTCAGCTACTAACCTATGTATGTTAAATGTATACTTAACCCCATCGTTATTTCTTAAGCTTACTATAATGTAACCATTATTCTTCTTTCTCTTAGCCATTTTCCTCCAAGTAACTTTGTCTTTATACTTGGAGTATACATCACCACTTCTTGTAACATGATAACAATCAAAGTATGGTATATTACCTTTCATATATCCTTTTCTCAAATTCCATTTTATTCCTAGCTATCTCTTCTGGATACAACTTAGGGTAATCTTCTATTTCAATACCTCTGTACTTACGATGTTCTTCTAAGTACTCATCTGGATTAAAATCTGGTTTAAGCATTTTCCTATAATCATAACCGGGTATAAATGGTAATTCCTCTGCCATTGAACGTCCTATAACAAAATCCATGCTCATATTGACGTCGTCTATCTGAAAGTTAAAATATTCTTTTGTATTAGGGTTACGACAAGTTTCCCATATTTCATGTACTACCCATGTATTTATATATTCTGGCCTCACCAAATAGTAGGTAGCATCGTGAACATTACAAGTCTCTTGCATAAATGGCAACTTACCTTGTCTCATTTTCCAATAGTTTAATACTGAAGCAAATAAGTTCATATCAGATGCTGCTGATTGACATGGCATATTAACAGATAATCGTACTGCGTATGCTGCTTCTTGTTCATTATCGGAATATACCTGAGGTAACCTTCTCTTTCTTCCGAACAAAGATTTTATATACCCATGCTTAATCAATACCTTTTCTTGATGAATCATGAATTTTTTAATCTTAGGATGTTCATAGAAGAATTCATTTAACTGCTGCTGAGCTTCATCTGGTGTTACAATAATACCAGCTTTTGGATCTGACAATTTAACTGCAAGCAGTTTCTTCTGAATACCATAGATAATGCCGAAGCAAATCTGTTTTGCCTGCTTTCTTCGGTTCTTCCAAAGATTATGATCTGGGTGTTGTTCATCACTGTAAGCTTTATATGCTTCCTCATATGATACCCCATACTTCTTTGCTGCAATAGCAAGGTGAGGATCCTGACCTTTTGCAAAAGCCTCAAGATATGTTTCATCCCCAGACAGATGAGCCATGATTCTTAACTCTGCTTGAGAGTAGTCAAGAGCCATGTACAACTTACCATCTGGGGCTACTAATTGCTTCTTTATATTTGGGTCTACTGAAGTCTTTGGGATTTGCTGTAAGTTTGGTTCTTGAGATGATAATCTACCGCTTGTTGTTCCATGTATCAAAAATCTACCATGTAATTTACTATCATCCTGTACTTTATCATGCCACCCTTCTATATATGTAGTGTACATCTTCTTCAATCCTCTCAACTTGAGTAGATTATCCAAGAATATTGCTTTTGGACTTTCTGGATTTTTAATTGACAACCGAAGTTCTACCAATGTATCCTCATCAGTACTTGGCTTATCAGTATCACGATTGGTAGTCTTATCCTTTGTGTATTTTATAATAGGGAATTTGAACCCTTTTTCAGAATATAACAACATCGGTAAGTCTACTGGACTACCAAGATTTATATCCCGAGTTAATTCCAATTCCTTCTTTGTTGTAAATACACCAGCTCTTATGTTGGATATTTTCTGTTCCCTGCTAGCTATCTTCCTTGCATCTTTTGGATCACTATAATCCAAGTCTTCAAGTTCTCTTTCAATTGAAGAAATGTATTTGCTTATTCTTTCTTGGATAAGCCATCTAGAGAATCTTTTTACTCTTGGAAGATTCAAGCAACCAGAAGTTGCTTGATCAATCTTTGGTTTGTAAGATTCAAGTAATTCTTGATTGAACTTTCTATCAAGGTATAATCCGGTTTTTTCTGCATGCTGCAATACCCTGGAAGCTGGCATTATCAAATGCCTTAATAAAGGATACATACCTATTTCTATCAATTTGTTCTCAAAGAACATAGATAATCGTAAGGTATAATCTGTATCCTGACATCCATATTTGCAAAGTTGTTCTAATGGCTTTTTATCCCATGGTATCTTATCAAACTTATCTGCCTTCTCATAATCCCCGTGTTCTGGTAAATACCTACGAACCATCGATTTAAGGTCATTCGGTCTCTCTTCATTTAAGAGGTACTTCATTAACATACCATCTAATACTGTACCTCTTACATATATACCATACAACTCAAATATCTGAAGGTCAAACTTCAGATTCCAACCTACTTTGGTTACTTTTGGATTCTCAACTACTTTTCTACCAAAGTATAGAAGCCATTTTTTCCAATGAGGGTTATCATATTCATGATGACATAATGGAATAGATACTCCAGAACCAACCTGAAAAGTTACTGATAGAATGGTTGGTCTGAATGTTTTATTGTATATGCCTTCAGCATTAGTCTCATAGTCTATTGAAGCTATACCTGTCTTCAGACAAGCTTTCACAAGTTTCTTAACCTGTGAAAAACTCTTAATTATGGCATATCTTGACTCCATCTATAATATTATTAAATATTGCAGTATTCAATAGTTATTTAATAAACCATAACTCTGTTGAGATTCTTTAGCTTATTCGACAATAAGACAGTATACTTTTTACGGTATACTGTCTATAACCTACTTCAATATTTGAAAGTCTTCCATATTGTTTTTATATGTTTTGGATGTATTCACCAACATCCTACCATGTAATCCAGGATATTTCTTAGGAGTTAAATAATCATCTCCGTAAATATCCTCTAAAACTCCATGATATATGTTAGGTACTCTTAAATCTCTTCCCTCAAAAGGTAAGAATACATCAGGATATCTATTTCTATAAAAATCTACATTCTTAATGATATTCTTATTTTCTGGAAAAGCTAAAGTTGCCCAACAATTTTCGTGAGTATTATTATACCTTCTCCTATTATTTTCATAAAGTTTTTTAAGGTAATCAATTCTTTCCCTCTCAATGGGAGTATTTGCAAATTTCCAGCTCCTATTCTTTAAAAAGAAGAGTTCTAGTTTAATTAATTGCAATTCATATAGAAATCTTTCCCTTTTCCCCTTATCTTCTGGAACTCTATCTAATGGGAATATATCTATGAATATGCCTTGATTAAAATCCCAATTAGCCTCTAAATCCTTTTCCAATATAGCAGTAGTATCACTCCTTCTTATCTTTGCATGTTGATAAATAGAAGTATCAGTATCTGGTACTTGTAAGAAATATGGATATTCTAAATTTTCCTTACAGTATGATATAAACTTATCATATTCATCTCTGAACATTACCAAATCGATATCATCATCCCAAGGTATGAATCCTTGGTGTCTAACTGCACCTAATAGTGTACCTGCATCAAGATAATATTTTACTCCTATCTTGTCACATATATTAACTACTAGATCTAACATATCTAGTTCTATATCCCATACTTCTCTCCTAAGGTTGCTTATTAGATGACCATTATGGATATGATTACTAATATAACTCATATTATTCATGATTGTATAATAATCTTACTACATCAATATCTTCTGCGAAAGTTACCTTGAAGTTCAATCTATTACCCATTACATAGTTCACTAAACCACTGTTGTCTTCATACAAATCAGAAGCTGTTTGGTATTCTATACCCTTATCTTTTGCCTTATTATAACATCCATAGAATTGGTAAAATGGAAATACCATGGGAGTCTGAAGCCTCATGTACTTATCCTTAGTATATACTACCTTATCAGAATCTAATCTTAATGTACCAGTTGCTGGAATATACGGTACATATGCAGTGCTATTAAACCTACAATTATTAATCATGAATGTTAGTAGATTTTCATCGAAACCAACTCTTACACCATCATGGAAAGTAACTGTATTTGGCCAAAGTGATTCCTCATCTGTTAATAAGCTTTCAAATCCTAAGATTCTCGAGTGTTGTGCAGTATCACCACCTGGTATTACTGTGATTAATCTGCCTAATTTACCTAGATAGTTATTAGATATTCTATTTTTTACCCACTCTACATACTCCGGATTCACAACAAGAACTATCTTACGATAGCATCCAGTACGTATAAATTTATCTAATGAGATTTCAAATAGGTATTTATCTTGTGATACTTTTAAGAATTGTTTGGGTACTTCTTTATTTGTTCTTGTACCCTTTCCAGCCATGGTAATTATAACATCATTCATAAGACAAGAGTATTTGATACTATGTACTCGGAGCGGGAGTCGAACCCGCAAGGTCAATGACCGTCAGAGCTTAAATCTGATGAGTTTACCTATTTCTCCATCCGAGCTTTTATTAATTAGTACGGGAGACAGGATTCGAACCTGCGACCCCTTGCTCCCAAAGCAAGTACACTAACCTGACTGTGCTACTCCCGTAATTGGTACCAGCCTGTATCACTACTGTCTAGTACCTCCGAATTTACCAGGACTGTTGTCCACGCGCAAAATAAGAAAATCCTTGGTGGGCCCAGAGGGGTTTGAACCCCCGACCTTCGGATTATGAGTCCGCTGCTCTTACCAACTGAGCTATGGGCCCTTGTGAGGGTAATGGTAATTTCTTCACTACTAAACTCGATTCCCAGAACAAAACATCATTTCAATTACCAATTACCCTCTGAGGTTATCTCAATTCTGTTTGGATTGATGTCTTAAGCTTTATCCAATCTTTTTTGTAGCTATGCAAACTATCAATAGTATGATATAAATAACCTGGCTTAATTTTAACTTCACTAGCTACATATTCCATTAATCTCCATGCCAGATATACATCATTTCCGAAATGAGTTACAAAATCGGATGATCTTTGGTGATAGCATATATTCAATTGCTTTTCTCCTCTGGCATCCTCCCTGATAAGGAAGTCATAATACATTGAACATGGTATTCTTCTCTCACCATCATAGTAATTGGTATCTACTTGTCCCACTCCATTAAATATTGGTAGTACTGCTTTTCTGGTATCACTATCTTTTTTAAGAAGACGTATCAGATCATTCAATGGTGTCATTCTTATATTATATGTATAATCAAATATACCATCTACAAGAAACTGTTCCCACACATCTTTTCTTAATTCCCAAGCAGTACCTGGATTTACCCACTCATTAGATACTCTCTCCTTGAATTCTGCATCTGCCCAATCTTTTGACTTGGTGAATACAAACAATGGAGATGGATCATCCATTTGAGTTAAACAATACTGTTCACAAATAAGTTCCTTTGTTATGAACTCATCTTTGCCTTCTATTACTTGGTTTTGGTAAGTTTTTGGCTTTACCTCTGTACCCATCTCATACAAATTTCTTGCCGTCTCTGACATTAACTCGTATGGGTTTGAATATATTCTCATGGTTATAATTTTATTATGTTTATGTTTGCAATTCAATAGACTTCCCTTTCTTAGAAAGGTAGCCAGTCTTCATTACCAAGTGTACAATCCTTAGCTAGAGTTTTGGGATATTTGAATAGTTCTGGTCTCAATACTTTCAAAGCTCTTTTATGTACCTTATACTTTATCTTTTCGGGATCTACTTTTAGTAGATACTTCAGCCTATCATACCAATTACTATCATATATACCAATTCTATCACTAAGCTTTAATAGATCCTCATGAGCATGGTACATCAATAATACCGTATCATCATTGAATATCTGACTAAAGTGTATTGATATACAGAATTTATCCCCAGTGAATATGTATTCACCAATTCTTTGTATTAATAAAAGATCACATATTAGTCTTTTAGTTACTTCAGAAGCCCTCATGAATACCGTTATCATGGGATAATCCATACCAGCTTTCTTTGATACTGTCAATGATAATAAACAATTCTTTCCATGTGCATGCTTATTATCAAACTGATACCCTATGTTGAAAATCTTTCTTGAATTCAATGATCTCACCACTTCTTGTCTCAGATCAATCATTGAATTCTCATCTATATAATTAGCTATCAAAGATTTCCATTTAGCAGATGTATAATTAAAGTGCCTTCCAAAATCAAATTCCGGGTCTACTAGAGGTTCTTTAATATAAATAACCAAATCATTTATATATTGAGCTTTACCAATTCTTTCAATATCCAAACCGGGAATATTGAATAAGAATAACCTATTAAGCCCCTCCCAAGCTTTCATGCTATTTCGGAACACTAACAGGTTATTCTTTACTTTTAACTTACTCATTAGCCTCAGCTATTGGTTCGTTATCATCCATATCATCTTCATCAGGTGAAGAGAATGATATCAACTTTTTCTTTTTCTTCTCTGTATTCTCTTCCAACTTTAGTTTAAGGCCATACTTCTCTGTGAACTTAAGATATGTCTTCTTTATCATGTTACGCTTTAGAATTGATGGACATACCTCTGGTAATGGAATTCCATCCCAATCTCCAATTTCTAAGTCAGAGGCCAACATTGATTTTTGCTTATATCCTAAATCTTTCCTAAGTACTTTGAAAGCTCTAAAACTGTTGCCATAGGTTTTATAACTAGCCTCATCACTTGTCATTAATTTTTTCAGTGACTTACGTATCTTTTTCCTACGAGCCTCATCATTACAGTTTTCTTTCAAGAACTCTTTTAAGTCCTTTATATTCTGATATAGAAGTATGGTAGTATCATTTGCCCAAGCAGCCTTGATAACTAACTTCAATGAAAAATTATCATGACCATAAATGTACTGTCCCATACGACAGAACAGCAACATGTCTATTGGCAACCTTGTAACTACTTCGGATGAACGTATGATTACTGTTACCTCGGGATTATCAACCCCAATCTTACGGGAGAATATACCTCCAACCAAGCATCCTTTTCCACTGCCATGATTGTCAGCAAAATGGAAACCGATGTGATAATTCCTATTTACTGCCTTATTCTCCTCTAACTTCCTTATCATTAACTTTGCCTGATCAAGAATATCAAGATCAAGGTAATTAGTTATTAATCCAGTCCACTTAGTAGCTGTATATCCAAATAACTTACCAAAATCAAATTCTGGATCAAACTTAGCTTCTGATATCTCTACTACCAGATCATAAGTGAATAATGAATCTGTTAAGTTATACCCTATTCCTTCACCAAACCATTCTGGTTTCTTAACCAAAAAATTTTCAAGTATTTGCTCCCAAGCATCTACTGGCCTATTGCTCTTTACTATGTTCATATTAATACTTCGACTTTTGACGGAACATATTAACGTGATTCTTCTTGAAGTAGATATAGAATACTTCCTTTGAATCCATACCTATCCATCCAAGGTATCCACAGAAATATATGAATGCCTTCACTAATTCAGCCTGGTACTTTAACTCTTGAGTCATTACCTGAGATTGCTTCCAAGGCTTATTCTTCAAAAAGTTACGAGCAATGTTAAGGTGATGGGTTATCTTCCACAGTATGTATGGATATTGAATTTCATAGTCCTCATAGTTATACATCCTACCACCAACTAATAAGTTTATGTTGTATTCAGGTAAAGATCCACTATCTTTATTCTCATACCACTTTAAGAGATCTATCTTTTGATGATTAAGTGTAACATCAATATTACCCTCATCCATCAACCATTTCACTCCCATATTCTGAGCAGTATATAATACATCACCTCTCATTTCATTGAAACTATCAATTTCAATCTTATTGAAGTGATTATCCTTAGCATACTTCTCCATATATGACATAATGTCATCTGGACCTACATTTGCATATATTAGCAACTCTACAAAGAAGTGTATTGCATCTGCATTCTCTTCATTGGCATTTTGAAGATTGTTTAACAATTCAATGTAGATTGAGTCTTCACAATTACCATTAGCTAACTTCCAATGATTTTTACTCATACTTTCACTGATAGCTTGGAATGATTCATATCCCTCTGATAATTCCTCTACCACTCTAGCAGTGAAATCCTTCAACAAGGATTGTGATGCCTTAGTATTTATGTCTATTGGGTATTGTGGTAATCCCTCTATGCCTATATAACCAGATAACAGTTCTTTTTGCATAGAGTATATCTCTTCCAAATACTTATCACCGGGTATGATACCAGGTTCCTGAATTATGTCCCTCGAGTCCATCGTCTTATTTGTTATCGTGTGCACCAAATCCTTTGTCTCCTCTTGTTCCCCAGTCCTTTGCTTTCTCTTCATACTCCTCATTAGGTATCTCTATGGGATTTGAAAGTAGGATTGGAACATGGATGAACTGCATTATCTTCTTATCCTGTTGAAGAGGTATCCATACCTCTTCGGGTGAATTATTTTGTATACCTATGTGCATTTCACCAGTATATGGACTATCCACAATCTCTGCAGTGAATGTCAACCCATCTTTAGTAGCAACCCCAGATTTGTTTGCTGCCATTAGCATAGACTCTTTGGGATTGATCAGTACCTTTATACCTGATGGAATAAGCAACCTTCCATGAGGTTTAACGATTACATAAAGATCATCAGTTCCCATACCATTGAACTTGATATAACCTTTACTATACATCTTACGGTTGATACCAACCATATCACGTAAATCTTTTTCCCCCACCCTTAGTATATCCTTTTCTGATAACTTAGGGATATAGAAATCTAAACCTGCATCCCCTTCGTTTGCTCGGTTGGGGGATTTAACCTCCCGAATCTTTGTGAACTCTAATTTAATCATGTTATTTACTGTTAAATTTACGGTATAAGTCTCTTGCTTCTTTACGTGATAATTCAAACCTACTCTGAAGCTTATCAAGTATTTCTCTCTTACCAAGTTTATCCCTTACCAATTTACGATAATACTTCTTGCAACCTTCCATATCAATCAAAGGTTCCAAATCCTTGTATTGGGTATCAGCTTCTAATTCCTTTCTGGTCTTACCCATTAGATCAGTAAACTTGATACAACATAGTTCAGAATCCCCGCACATCTTGCATTCCTTAGTTGAAAGGTCGTAATGTTTACCAAAACAGGGATCACCGTTTGTTCCCAGCTTAGAAATATCCATGGGTTCAAGGATATCTCCATTCTCCAGTTCTTCCCTGGCATCTTTAAGTTTGTCTTTCTTTTTCTTAACCATATATTTGAGTATTTGATATCATACAGTAGTTAATAGGTTTTTCTGTGTCATTGATGTAGAATAGTATATGCACTAACTTTCAGGCAATCCCATATACGTGCGTGCGCATTATTAAGCTTTAGCTTAAAGACTTACTAAAGTAAGTATAAAGTATATGTTTATATAGCTTTAGCTATATAAACCTCTATTAGTATTTAGTATACTAAATACTAATAGAGATATACAGGTAAGTATATACGCATACGCGTGCGTATTATCCCTCCACCTTGATTACCTTTAAATTTTCTTTCTGATAATACGTTTTTCTATGATTGCCATGCCTCTTAAGGTAATGACCAGGGAATTGAAGGTCATCAAGATATGCCCTTTTCTTATTCATGTGAGTTCTTGCAAGACGTCCCAATATCTGTATCGATTTTTCATTAGAATCCATTGATGCAGTATTCTGAAGATATTTCAATTCAGGGAAATTTTGACCTCTAGAAATGATTGTAGTAGCAATTAGCACATCAATTCTCCCTTCCCTGAAATCTTGTAGAATTTTATCACGCCCTTTTGTCTTATGATGTACATATTGTATACTGTAATCATTTCCAAGATGTTTAACGTAATACTTGTAAAGATTTTCACAATGGTCAATGAACTTACATACAATGAGAGCTGGCAACCTTTTTCTCTTCAGATTGTATTTTGTACGATCAAGAGAAAACTTCCAAGCTTTTTTGTTATCACATATCACTTCTTTGTATTCTGTTGGATAGTCAACTTCTTTAGAATACTTAAAGGGAGCATATACCAGTTTACAGGTGATGGGAGTAGAATATCCTTTCTCTATCATATCAACCAGTTTTACTTGGTTAACTTTATCACCAATGAAAGACATGATATTTAGGTTATGTATCAATTTCTTCTTCTGGTCACTCATGTAAATTGTACCACTCAATCCAATTCGTATTCTAGAGTTGTATAAGTGCTGTATTACGGTTTTATAGGTTTTGTTATCTATGACATCAGCCTCATCTATTAATACCATATCAATTTCTGATAGGAATCTTTGGTACCGTTTTATGTTAGACGATAATGACTGTACCATGCACACATTGAAGTTACCCCAATCATTACATTTACTACCTTGGATAAATGCAATCTTTTCACCGGGTAACAACTCTGGAATCTCCTTTTTGAATTGCTTAAACAAATCTGCACTGTTTAATAACAACACAGTTTTCAATTTCCTATTGAAGGCTTGATGTAACCCACAGAATATAAGTGTCTTACCAAAATTTACAGCCAGGTCTGATGCACAAATCAGGAAAGGAGTATCCCCTACACGATTATTTAGTATCTTTTCTAGAGCTTCTTTTTGTACTTCCCGTAGATTTTTATCTCCCAGTATATCTGGAATTACTGGTTTAATTCCTAACGGGGGTCTATTATCTATAATTTTTACTTTTTGTCCCATTTTACAGCATTCATTATAAACCTTATTCAGTAGGCCTATCTTGAATTGACCATAGTTTGAGATATATTTTACATACCCATCCCAATTCTTTGCCCTGCTATACATCAATATATGCCAGGCATCCGGATGCTTGATCCTGAAAGCCTCATATAATTTGTTTGTGAATTTAGCTGGACCAGAAATCTCACAAACATTACAGTTCTTGATAGTTATAGTTATCATATTCTTATATCAAATATCCAACAAATAATACCCAATATCAAACCAATTATTATAGCTACAGTATATAACACTAATAAGGGTTTAGCTGCTTCTACCATTGGATCATATCTTTTCATATCCTATCTTTTAAAGGCATCCCAATCCACATGTTCTGATTTGGGTCGGGATACAATATTAAATTTAGCCATATAATTGATTACTCTTTGACGAGCCTTATCATTTGATAGATCTTCTATCTTAGGTATACCATTACAGAATTCAAGAGCATAGAATTGAGCCTGAACAAAAGTTTCATAGTCAACTCCTATTTCATCTGCAAGTTTTCTTGCTCTTACAAACCATACATATTCTTGAGGATTCTTATCATAAGTATTGTTGATACCTATTCTGTCGAGGATTTCCTTTGTATAGTTCTCATATACCTCTCTAGTATATTCTGGATATTTATCTTCTTTAACTTCTATCTCTGAATCATATATCTCAATTATCCAATTAACTCTTTGATGTAACCAATTAGCACAGAAGTTATAATTAACCCTCTTTGCCTGAGCCATGAGTTTAAGGCCAGTAGTTACAAATTCAATATAACCTTGACGAGGTTCAAATCCATACTTTTGACAGAATTCATTTACAACAGGTACCAACTCTTTTATTGATGCCCATTGTAAATCTGTTTGCTTTATTTTAGTTACTCCTATATGTTTTAATTGTATTCTAGTAGAGTATATAATATCGGCTAATAAATTAGCATCCCCTATACTACCTGAAGTTCTACTGATAGCCTTTTTTCTTACTGGTTTATTATCCCCAATTACTGATCTATGATCCAAAGAATATTGCCTGGCTCTTGTAAAAAATTTATCCACAAATTCTTCTGATACTTTATCCCCAATCTCATTCCATAATTTACGGAATAAAGATTTGGATATATGGATTGACGGTTCTCTCTTTACCTTATTCATAACTCTTATATACTACTCTTGCCTTAGCTTTTAACTTATCATTTCTTTCACAGTATTCAGTGTAACTTTTATTCATCTCAACCCGTATAATTTCTGAATTATCTTCATACCATATATGATAAATTGAATCTTCAAATCCTGATGGTACTGAATATTTGACCTTCCTCCAAATAGGGATAATACCCAACAGATAGTTAGTTACCATCTTACAATAATATAGGTCACATGAGGCATCGTAATAAATCTTATACTTGTTATATTTGTTATTATGAATAAGGCTATTTGAAGAGTCGGTTATATTGCATAACCAAGTAGTTACAATAAGTGTAATAAATGAAAGTAATACCACTGATATAACCCAAATTAAAAGTGCCATAATTTATAATTTTAGTTCTGATTTTATAGTTAAAAGTTCTTGATAAGTCTGATATGTCGTCTTTCGTACATATTCTAAAGTCTTTCTCTTACCCAAAGAATTCACATCTTCATTATCAGGTAGAAATACCACCTTTACCTTTTTAAAGGGTACTAATTTGAAAGCCAGGTCTAATGCCTTATCCTTAGCATCTGGGTCAATTAATATAATAAACTTTTCTACTGGGCTTTTAATAAATCTATTCACCTGATATCTTGAAATGGCCTTGCCTCCCGTTGCAATCCCATTTTCTCCGATAGTCTCTGCATTAATTGCACCCTCACAAATATAAACTGTTTTATATATTTCTAGAGCATCTGCATTATAAATAATAAAACTCTTTCCCAAACCTGTTATATCTACTTCTGGATTGTTATATTTGGGGCCAGCGCCCATATATAATCTGGCATTGAAATAAGTTAATTGCCCATGCTCCGTAAATGGGATAATTACATAACCCAGGTACTTACCTTCATTGCAATATCCCCATCCCTTACGAGCCAATTCATCTATATTGAATCCTCTTCTCTTCAAATAATTCCTGGCTGACTTTGCCAATACAGAATTACCCATAGATATATTCTTGAATCCATCAGGGAGGAAAAATTCTTTCTTACCTTTTAATTCAACCTTCTCCTCCTTAAATACATATCCAGAATAATCACCCGATTCAAGTATATGCAATACTTCTTGAAAACTATCTGTATTCTCTAGATACATGATTAATCCAATAGGGGAGGGATGTTCTCCACATCGGAAACAATTGCACCTATTACTTGAAAGATTAATACCGAACTTCTTTTCTCTTCCACAGTATGGACAGTTTGATTTCATCCATGAGTGTTTGTAATCAAAAGCCCCTATCTTTCTTATAAAGTATTGATGGAGCCTGCCCTTGAGATTATTATTAAGCTTCATAATAACCAGTCTTTATTTTATGTATATACCTGTTCATACTACGTTGTGATATTCCCCAGGTTTTAACTAAAGCCCTTAATTTGGTTTTATCATCTATATATTTTAGTAAAGTCTGATACCTAACTTTAGTGAGTATTGAACGAGGATTCCTGAAGCATTTGGGTTGTTTGATACCCTGACGGTGTTGACCTTTTGTACTTCTACCATCCATAACCATTTGTTGAGAATTTTCTTTATAGGTACCCCAATATAAGTTCTCAACCCAGTCGTTGGATTTATTATTATTATCTTTATGACATACACAAGGTTTGTTTTCTGGATTAGGTATATAAGCTAAAGCCACTAATCTGTATACTTTCAGATTATACCTTTTACCATTCGAGTATAGGTGAACTATATTTCTACCTGTACGATAGTGAGGATGTATAGTTACTTCACGATTACGCCTTATATTATATACCTTTCCATCTTTAGTTACATGGTATAAAGGAAAACCTTTGATATTGCTGTTAAGTTTCATATAAGTAAACAAAAATACCCGACCATGTTATCCATAGCCGGGTGATTATTACTTAATTGGTAATTTCTTACAGAACTCTGGTACTAAGTAATACATAATATAACCTCTCCTTATTTTATATAGTTCCATTTGAGCTTCGTCTAATCTAAGAAAATTAGTAGGAAATGGAATACAGTATTCATCTTGGCTTTGATTATAATCTGCTTTCCTTACAAATGTACTACCATTGGGAATACACATCTTAAATGTGATAGAAGCTTTTGGATGATTTATATGAACCCATGGTTAGTAAAATATCCAAGGGCATTGTCCTCATTTATTGGGCATACTACCTCGTATCTATTACCAGCTTGTCTTCTTAAGCATATCTCTTTAGAAGCTCTCCTACGGAATATCTTTAGCAATCTGATATCCATGATTACATATGTTCTACAGTATGAAACTCATTGAGATGAAGTATACTATGACATTGAGGACATACAATACTCTCTTCTTCAAAATGTCCAGGACCATAAGATAAATCTAAGAATACTTCATTTGGAACACAGGCTATTACCTTTTTACATTTGGGACAGGAAGTAACCTTTTCTCCAAACTTGGCCAAATCCATAGAATCAATAATACGTGCCATACAACTTTAATTATTAAGGTTTATAATATGTTACTAAATATCACCAGTGGTTTTACTCCTCTTTTCAGAGTTTGCATTGGGATTACTTACCTTCTTTTTCTTTTTAAGCATATCATCTACTTGTCTACCCATGGACTCATCATATTTAGCTCTGGCTTCTCTTGAGAACTCTTTCATACGTTGTCTTTCTGGATCCATATTGAACATAACTCTACCGGTTGGAACTCCATCTCGTTGAACTACAACTTCCATTCTCATTATATTATGTTCTTCTTCATCGGGTGTAGAATTTAACCCCATTACGCATTTTGCATTTCTTATGATAGAAATAGCAGAAGCAATATCATTATCCTCGTATCTTGTTTCTTGATGCTTAGCGCCTTCTCTGGTAACATGTTGGGCAGTCCATATTGCATCTAGCCCAAGTTCATCACCCATATTATCTATATCAATATATACGTTGTTAATACGTTCTACATCATCCTTATCTCTGGAAATAGAAGCTAACTTTGCAGCATAGTCAATCATGATGACATGCACCTTTATACCTTTCTCTGATTCTAACTTCCTGACTAGATTCTTGATAGTATTACAATCGGCAATGGTTGCTGGTACACGCTCAACTATAAACTCTACACCAAGACGTTTATATTTACGCATGTGTCTTTGCTCCATCTTATCATAATCACCAGTTAACATCTCTCTCTTAGTTTTGTTGAGAGTAGATTGGATCATACGATCCATTAACTGGTTCTTACCATTCTCAGTATCAATATATAATACGTTCTTCCTCATTGCCAAGTATCCCCTTGCTATATTTATAAGTGCAAAGGTCTTTCTCCGTTTGGGTCGATCAATCAACACAAATAAAGAATTCTTAGGATACCCATCCCCATTACCCAACTTATTCAATTGCCAAAATGGAGTAGGAACTACATCCGGATCAACCTTTCTCATAAGTTGACGCATTGCAGTTCCACTAACCATTAACAATGGTTCATCCTTCTTTTGTGGCTTTGAATTTTGAAGGATCTTGGTTAGCTTTGATTGGTATGTTTCATATGAGTTATAATCTGAGAAATCCATACTCTCATTCAAAGCCTTTAATTCTATATAGGCAATGAACTTATGTATGTTTTCCAAAACTATATCTACATCCTTTAATGGCTTGTTATACAGTTCATATATTAACTTATGAATATTGGGGATATCTTCCTTTGTAACCAAATCTGTATAATCCTTGCCTTCCAATAAAGTCTTTACCTGTTCTATCATTAAAACTTCACTTGGGATTCTCTGATACTTCTTAACAAATTTGATCAAGGCTTCTACTAAGATAGAATGTTCTATCAGAGTAAAATACCCAGGCTTTATCTTTGAGATATATAAAAGAGATTCCTTGCCTTGTATCAGAAACCTTAATACTTCTAATTGAAACTCTATGGAAAAAGTGAATTTATCACATGAGTTTAACCTCTTCTTTACCTTGTTTTGTTTCATATATTATATAATATTCAGGATGTATTATCAATAGTATCTGCTAGATGATATAGTTCATGAAGCTCATCTTTGAACTAACTTCAACACAAACGGTGAAATAATTTTTATAAATTCATACAAGTTGTTACTTATTATATTATATTTGCATTGTTAAAAAATCTTTACTACTATGAAGGGCAATAACGGAAGTGAACTACATCGGTTAACAGAATTAAAACCTTATGATGAGGATTTGTTTAATAGGTTGTATAAAACCTGTAAACCATTAATCCGCAGATTAGTAAGGGGAATAGATTCTAGAAGATTTAATGTTACACCAGATATAATCAACTCTTTTTTCTGGGATAAGTTCTTGTATGTATTCAATAAATATCAAAGTGAGTATGATGAAGAAAGATTAAAGGCCACTCTTTTATCTTCCCTTCAAACTTTCAAGAGTAAGTTATTGCGTAATGCCTATACTAAACAGGCAGAATTTAATCAGGAGTTAACTTCATTTGAAGTCCTATTTGATAATAACAAGGAATTACTTGATGACTCAGAAGAAACTCGTATCAAGGAAGAACAATCACAAAGATTCCATGAATACATGAAAGAACATCTTACACCTGATGAGTATTTGGTTATGAAGATACAGCTTGAACCCCCCAAATGGTTTGAGTCAAGAATAAAGGAATCACACGGTAAGTTATCTATCCTTCACTTGATTGATTACTTTGAGTTGCCAAGAGATAAATTTGCAGTAAATATGTTTTCTCACATGAGAAAGAACATACAAAAAACTTTAGAACAAGCTGCTGTAGATCTTAGACAATAAAAAAGCCAGAGCAGGATTAAACATAATCCCACTCCGGCCCCACTTAACCAACTCAACTATGGCTTGTGTTTAATATGTATCTATACATTCGGAGTAATTGATACATCTCCAATGTTACATAAATCCCATACATCATTCAACATAAATGGGATAAATGTAGTACCAAAATAAGTACTTCTGATAGCAGAAGATGAACCACTTATAGTACTCACTACTACTTCCAAATAGAAATTATCAGATGAATCATTTCGTAAGTAAACAAAGATATGACCATTTACTTCTTGCTCTAATCCAGTCTGAGTAGTATTCACCATCAATGGCATACTTTGCAATAACAACTTCCCGCCAGATGCCTGAGCAGTTACCTTCTTATAGAAGTCGTATAGATTCTTTAATACATAAGGCTTGAAATGTAAAGCCAATTCAGAATTCAAATCTAACCTGAAAGTACCTTGTGTATATGGGGAAGAAGTGTTACTAAGGTATACATACCAAGATAAGTTTATACCTGTTGGGTACAATCTGAAAGTTATTCCACAAGTATCACTTGAAGTTAAACCTCCACTCTTCGTATCTATGAATACTCTAGTATATCTCTTATCCCTTTCTGATGATGTATCCAATACATCAGCGGTATTAGCAAACCTATTAAAGAAGTTATTTAATACCAATGCCAGATAATAACTTGGATCATCAGAGGGTTTTACTACTTTTGAACTTTTACCATTACCTACTAGGTCATAATAAGAGTCAGTCATTTGACCATTCTTATTGATTAGGCATATAATACCAGCTGATATAGAACCAGATTCTCCAGTTCCTTGAAAATCACCAGATATGCCTCTCATAATGTCACTTGGATTAGTTAACCTAACAGTACTTAATCCAAGACTTAATCCCCATTTAGAGATAGAAGGTAAACCAGTATCTGGATTAGTATCAGATAATAATATGTCTAAGTATATGGCCTTTATATTGTTTAAATACATGGTATTACTGGTGAAGGTTTTCCTAGCTCCTTCATAGAGGCTTACTCCGAGATACACCAGCTTCTTTATAGTAATACTTACTGTACCACTACCAGTTCCTTCATCTGTAACATATATATTCAAATCATAATCGCATTCTATACCCTTACCCAGAGTATTCACCTGATTCTGAAGTATACTGTTCAATCCTTTCAGGCTATCAACATCCTCCTCTATGACTGATATAATCTTTACTTTCTGATTAAGTGAAAGGATATCAAATGACCCGTTTGTGAAAGGACTAACTGGCCATTTACCATCATATGATACCAAAGCCATTTTATATCCGAAAGAGGCATATACATCGTTGTCTCCCCAACTTGGGTCATACCCTACAATGTATATACCAACTAAAGAATCAGTATTCCTATTTATCCAACCAGATGGTAATATAGTGCCTACAAGGGATGAGAAGTCTAAAGAGGCTACCTCTGCTGGACTATAAGTACCACCAGTACTCTTTTCTAGTGTTAACCAAGTAATACTAAAATCACTAACCCCAATGTTACTAGCATCTGCCACTGGAGTATAGGTATGGCTTACTTTCATGGCAAAAGCCACAAACCTGTTTGGATTATTTAGATCAAACCATCCACCAGTTGGCTTTACATTAGTAAAATCCAGAATAGCTGGACATATGTGTATAAGCCCATCGTTAGTTACTATGGCATTAACTACATTTCCACCATTATTTTCCCTGTCTGATAGTATGACTCTACGATTAGCTTTCTTTAATACTGGCGGAGCGGATATACCATCGCTAGATAAATTGGGATCCCATGAACCACGGATTATTACATGATCAGTAGAAGTATCTACAATATCAAATCCACATATAGGACCATTACCATGAGCAATAGCTATGGGTTCCATGGTTTCTTTGGATTCAATCAAGTCACCATATACTTGATAGAACCTCTGTTGAACTACACCGTTATTAACCACGGTTACATTATTAGCCATATCTCTACAGTTTTAATTTATCCAAGTTTTCGTCTATGAAAATGAGTGCCTTAGTTAAAGACTCAACCAATTTATGGTTTATATTATCATCCTCTAATAAAGCTACATCATCTGGATTATCCTGGAAGAGCCACTCAAGCAGTACTCCCCAGTAATTATTTCCCATTAGTACAGTAAAGTTAGCTTCCTTATCTGGATCACCATCTGATTTATCCATACGGTGTTTATATCCATCGGTAATCGGGAAGTCTTCCTGAAGCTGCTCAAATATTACTGTAGCAAATAAATCAGAACTAGTCTGGCCCTTGGTAGTATAAATTTCAAATCCCCTTGCAGTGCACCATTCATTCCCCATGCCTGTGGCATTATTATGGAGGGATAGCAGAAATTTAGTTCCCCCAAGTGGAGTATCTAGATTATTTGCAATTTCTCTTCTTCTAGATAACCCGATTTCTTTATCTGAGGTATTAGTGAATGCTACCTTGAATCCCTCCTGCTTGAGACGTTCAGCTAGCATTCCACCTACTTTACGACTCCATAAATATTCTTTATGTTTACCATCTGGTGATTGTTTTCCAGGTACATCTGACCCATGAGCAAAGTCAATGATCGGTAATAATTTTCGTTCCATGGTTATAATTTTTTAAGGTACATCAATTTCAATCCATTGAGATACATACTTACTGATTGATCCATATTTGAAATGGAGAATTGATCCTTGGGTATGTATATTTGTTCTATTACCATATCTTTTATTGCTTCATTATCTTGAAGTTCAAATATGGTCGAAAGAGATTTGCCATCACAATTAAAGTTAGACATAAGCCCACATAGTTCTGAATACTCATTGTTAACTAATATGTCTACTTTCTTTATTACTGACTCTTTATTATCTATATGATTCTCGAGTCTTATTCGTAGTATGGCATACTTAAGTATATGACCAAGGCAATTGAATTCCCTTCGTATAAGAATCTGTGCCTCAGTTACACCTATTGTAGAATCAGCAGCTCCATCGAAGAATTCTGTGACCTTACTAGAAGACTCTGATACTACAGATATCTTTTTGTTTAAGTTCCAGATGGTATACATAAACATCACTACCAATACTAGAACTAATACCATAAAGATACCGAAGATTACCTTTAATGCCCCGTAGTTAGAAGCTGCTTCCGCTAACTCTAGGGATGACCTTGTTAAAGATTGAACTGCATTGTCTAATTTTTGATCTTGGGCAGCTGCAAATAATAATGAGATCAGTGGCATGTTATACGATATAAATTACTGCAGAAGTTTGTTCAAATACCACTGAACTATCATTTGGTTCAAAGTACTTTACATTTACTGGCAGATATTTGTTAACTATGTTTATCAAAGTCTCTTTTACCTTATCACTATAATCTGATGGATGCTCAGTATATATCTGTTCCTTAGCTTGCTGAATCTCTTCTTCTGTAGCATAGGGATTCATAGACTTCCATTCTTCTAAAAGTTTTTCCTGAATCTCTTGATCTTTCTTGGTCATAAAATTCCATTGACCTTTTGGTATACCGATAGTTAAAATCATAGGAACACATTCCCAACAATCTGTCTCTGTATCATAAGTAGCTGATGGAGTATCATAGTAAGAAACATTGTTATACTTTACTGACCCATCACCAGAAAATCCAGTTACAGCTTTAGTACTGCCTTCTACTTCTGTAAGGTTAAAAGTTACACCATAAAATCTACCTAAGATTTCGTAAAACTTTTTAGTTCCCCTAATCTTATACAGTGATATGGCGTATCTTAGAACTAACCGGCGATCAGCAGTGGGAAAACCCCTGTCCTCTTTTACCCAATTCTCTAGATTCTCCTCTGTATAGGGCTCTCCCTTAGTTAATACGCCATAAGCATAAGGGATGAACCCAAAGTATTCCCATAGATAGTTCAGGAATATAGGATTGGCTTTATCCACATCCAGACATTCCATGAAGTTATCTATATCGGGCATTACCTCAGTATCGAAATAGCCAGAACATACATCTATGAACCTTTCGAATATACCCTTGCCTTCTGAATCTTGATAAGTATCATTGGCTTTGTAGTAATGGTCAAAAAGGTTACTGAAGATGTAATCCCTGAAGAATGTCTTCGCTGGATTAAACCACTTCATTGATTGTTAAGGTTATGTTATCTGAACTGATAACTGGTATATTATAGTTATGAGGTATAAGATCTACCAGTCTGCCATTGCTTCCCATTGGTTGGGTAGTTAACTGATATACTGTACCATTTTCATAGTTTGCATTTTCAACTGGTAAGTTGATGGTCATAGTAAACTTAGATTTGTATAAGCTTACATTTATTGGTTTACCATATTGACCAATATATAAGGCATTACCAGATACGTTCTTATTGGTGAATATTCTATAGAAAGCATTGCCATCTTCTATTACCGTCTGAATATAGCAATTCTCATAGTCAGTCTCTGGAGTTGCAGTATTGAACGATATCATTTTGAAATATGTTATGTTCAATGCTGGTACAGATACTATCTCTTCGGTATTCTGAGAATTTATATTTATAGCTATTGGGTACGGCAATAAGTATAACTCGGTTATGGTAAGGAAGTCAACCATTGGTTGATTATCCATTAAAGCATATAAATCAGATTGCCTTACCGATTTGTTTATACCAGAACTCTGGTAGTTATAAGCATCAAGTAAAGCTTTCTTAACTTGATTGCTTATATCTATTGACTTAAATGACTTCTTACCGGTTATAGTTGCAGATAAGTATATCTTTGCTGCATGTGTAGAATATACACTTACTCTAGTAGTCAGTACTTTTGAGGATTCCATCCTCTGCTTAACATTGTTGATAAGTTCGGTACTAGCTTCTGAACCACCATCTGGGGTAATATATACTTCTACATATTTACCGCATATATAATTACAGTAGGCTTTATCTACACCGTCTATGAGCATAGCTATTGCTTCGTAATCCTCTTTTGTAATGGCTACTCCAAGAGTCTTTATACTGAGTGGAATATGCTCCTTCAGAGTATCAAAATCCTCATAGTCAGAACCACCAGTTGCAGCTATGGTATTAGTAATTGATAAACCAGAAGTTACATCAGACATTACTTCTGGTACCTTATCAAATTGGTTAGATGGTATATTACCACTTGAACCATAAGTAAGGTAGTACTGACCTTTTATTTGAGAACCGATGGTTGGTTTTCTACCGAATTGACCATCACCGAATACCAAATACGGTTGGAGTGTACTATCCAATTCTACCTTATACACCCTATCACCAGGACCAGAATAGGCAAAGGTATCCACCAAGGTCCAAGCTTCACCGTCAATGGTAAGTACCATTGATCCCTCTACATACTTCCTATCAGCTGGCAGATCACCCAAGGTTATGATTATATCATGAGAAGTATAAGTTCCCAATTCTACCTCAGCTACAGCCTCCTTCTGTGCAACAGGAACTTTATAAGTATATGTTCCCTTTTCAATGGTTACATTTCTAGTAGTTATCCAAGGTTTACCATCCTTAGAATTAAATACTGTATTCTGTGGTACATTGATATCTACTGGAAATGAGGTCCCATCCTGCATGTATACTGTAAGGTCTACAGAAGATGGTATAGCAGATTTTATATGGTAGTCCACTAGTTTGGCATGTTTATATAGAGATGAATACCTTCTACAAGTTGGTAAGAAAGCTTCTCTTGCCATACCATCTATATAGTAGTGTATAACTTCTGCAATACCTGCAAATATGGATAAAGTGAGTATAAATATATTACCTTCACTCATATCAGTAATCTCTGGAACCCTTTCATTAAGAGATTGAATTAATTTGGCTTTTATGTCATTGTATGACCTTTGAAAAGGGGTAAGCCATGGATTGCTAGTAGACATCTGTGGTTAAGTTGTTTAAGTTATATTGGAAGTTAAACTCTTCTACTTTCTGTGAGTTCTGTACTTTGAAATATATCAGGAGTCGTATTGACTCTTTTGTGGGTTTAAGAGCAAATACTTTTAAGGCTTTGATTCTTGGTTCCCAAGCAGCTATACCATCTTTTACAAAATTCTTAATCATCAGATTAAGTGCACTTGTATTTGGCTCTTCTAAACATTCCCAAGTCCTAGAGCCAAAGTCCTCTTGCCTAAATCTTTGACCAATTTGATATGTAAGTATTGCTGTTAAGTTTTGCTTTATTAAAGCTATATCACCATTTAGAACATACCATCCTATTTTAGGCACTCTTTTTATTTCTGTTTCTTCGGTTGTATATACCATACCAGGCACTGATTCATCAGTATATGATACTTTACAACTTATCATATTCACTGACTTAGTACCAGTAAGCACATCACCCTCATTTTCTGGTAAGAATAGTAAAACTGTTTGGTTTTTCTCTAATTTTACACAGATCACTCCTTTATTAGAATTCAATGGTATATCCCATATATAAGTATATTCACTCATTCTATATACTCTCATAGACATATGAGTGAATGTAGTTTGAGGTTCTAATTCGAATTCTATTTTAATGTATTTACAGTCTTTGTTTACAAAGAATGTCCAGCAAGAACAAGCAGTGTTATTAGAACCACTTAATGTCTTTATTGATTCATACCACCATTTATTACCATCATTCTTGATACCACCCAGTTGTAATTGTAAAGAAGTTGGAATATTAGAATATGGTAAATAACCCTCTATAGCAGCTCCACCAATAGAATTACCTTTAAGAGATTTTCTATCCCCAACTACCACATCATCGGGATAGGTAGATTTTAGGAATTCTTGATCTAAAGTATCTACCTCATCTAAAAAATTCCCATTAGCTATAATGTTCGGATCGGTAGAGTAATCCAAATCATGTGTAACTTTATATCTGACTACAGTTTCTATATATTCTGGTTTACCATCACTACCTATTGATTGTTCTAACTTTATGGGAAAATAAGGCCCACTACCAATTGTGTTGAGTTGATTATAGTTTGCCATTAGTTAGGTTGTTTAATAGTTTCACTTTCTATATCTTCCACCTTAGTCTCGGTTAATTTACTACCAGACCAAGATGCAACAACAGTCTTTAGAGCAGCCCCACCATCCTGAGGAGTTGGTGTCCATGATGTGAAAGCTTGTTTAAGATTGTTTATATCCTGCTCTATTTTGTTTAGTCTCTCTACTGTTGAGGTAGATTCTGGAATACCAACTTCTCCACCCTGCATTATAATACTATTCGCATCGACGTTTATATTACCGTCTAGAGATTTAATAATTATATCTTGCTGAATTATTGCAGTTAATACTCCAGAATCACTTTCATCCAGTATAATTTTATTGCCTTTCGGGGTTATAAATCCCAGTACATTGGGCTTATTCAATTCTGGAGGCATCTCACCTATGGCCCAACCATGATATGACCATAGAGGGTGTCTTGGATCTCCGTTCTCAAATTCTACATATACTATAGAACCTTCCCTTGGTGATAACCATTTGAATCCAGATCCTGGACCCCCTTGTTGATGTTTAGGGTAAGCCCAAACTTCTACTCCTCTCAATATACTTGGTAAGTATACACATACCTTATTCTGAGAGTCTGGATCATAATTAGTTATAACAATTCCTCGATATGTAGAATAGAACCTACCTATTGCCTCTATACCCCTTTGTTGAATTAGTTCATATAAATTCATTGCTCTTTTGGGCTTATATCCCTATCTACTCTAAAATCAGTTCTAGCATCAAATATCTCCCATTTATGAGGATCTGTATCTTGACGTACAACTATTTGTGTACCAATCTTTGGTTTATCTCCAGTCCTATTATACTCCTCTTCCCATATAGATGCCCTATGCTTCCTAGCTTTTGCCTTAATTTTACTTGGTATCTTCCAAGCATCGGTAGTATAAGACTCTTTAGCTATATCATGAGATTTCTGGAATACTTCTTGCATATTAACAGAAGTAGATATCTTATTGATTATGGAGTTTCTTGACTTCTTTTCAAAAGTCACCTCAGTAAAATATCCCCCAGTATCAAAGCTATGTTCAACTTCTTTAGCATACCAATCACCAGAATATTTTTCACCAACATTCTTGATCTCAATAATCTGAGAAGACTCCATTGATGGGTTACCAACAAACTTAGCTTTGGATTTAATCTGGCTATTTACTGATTCTATTATGTCATTAGACATAAACTCTCCAAGGGTAGCAAACAATGGATCAGATACTACTCGTACACCGGGTACTTGTACTTCTAATTCCATTTCTATAAGTACCTTTGAACGATCTGAACCAGGATAATCATAGGGATAATCTCCATACGGTCTTTCATCTGAAGATCCTTGAATGACTAAGTTTATCTCCTTGTTCTTTTTAAGAGCATTATAACCTTGTCTCCATCTATTTTGCCAATAAGCTTTACTATCCTTAGGAGCATATTGTAATGGATCTACTTGTATCAATACCTTCCTCTTTATAATAAAATAAGATACTTCATCGGGTGGAAGAGGTAATTTAGGAGCATCTTCTTCATCTACCTTTATACCTTGTCTTACCTTATTATTAAAGTCTAATAAAGCTTTCTCATATTCATCTAACTTCCTCAAATAAGTTCTCCATTCTGACTCTATCTGAGAATTGTATGCTTTAACCTCTTCTTCAGTTAGTGAGGGATTTGAGGCTATTTGCTGCTTAGCATCCTCTACTGAGTTGTATACAGTACGTGTAGTTTTAACCGTATTTAATTTACGACATACAGAAGATAATGTTTCAAGAGATCCCTTTATTTTAGACACCCTGGTTACATCTCTCTGTATCAATAGTGGAGTAGCTTTATTCCACCTTACATAAGCATCCGGCTTACATGGATCATCATTTGTAGGTACACATTGAACTAAATCAGTTTCTACCGTTTTAGTATCTGGATCCACACTTGAAGCTTTACCAGCCTCTATACTTTGAACATATTTGGTTTGAACTCTGAATTCCAATAGTTCACCAGTACCACCAGCATAAGTATAAGCAAATACGGTTTTACCAGATTGCTTACCGTTATGTATCTCTATCTTATTATCCCGAGTATCCACAAAGTTTGGCCCACCAGCCATAGCCTTAGCAATACCAACTAACTGAGAATACTTATTCAGGAATGTAGCTGAACCAACAATAACGGTTCCTTCCGCATAAGTTGCTGGTACTGGTCTTAATTTATATCTCTCTGGATCCTGATATGGTTTGGCTAAATTACTTGGACTAAGGTCTAGTATTTTTACACCCACCAATCCATCATCTACTTCCTCATTATTTTGTATCTTTGTATAACAAGGTAAGCAAGGCTTACTTTTCTCGTTGCTCTGTTTTGCCATCACATGGATTATTATCTCTTATTTCCAAATGTACACCAGCTTTCTCAGAATAATCAATTACTGTCATTGGCATATTACCCATGGCTAATTCATTGAATACTTCCAGATAATCGGTCTTATCTCCCACAAATTTTGATGGCTCTGATTCCAAGAACATCTTTGCATCAGCAAATTCTATGGTAAACCTTACACCATCTGGAGTAAATTCTATCTGATGACTTTTTACATTCACTAGCCTTACAGGACTAGACTTAAAAGAGCTATCACTAAATATCCATCCCCACTGTATTTTCAAAGGCATTTTGAATTGCAGAGATGGATGATCTACTATATCCACAAAGTCAGTTACTATAGTAAACTTACCTTTGTCTCCTTTACCTTCAGTATACTTGTAATTAAAGTTCTCTACCTCCATACCGATTGGCAGGTCATTGAAGATATCCATTATTGGAGATCCTGCACCATCGAATATTGCAAGATATGGTGTACCATTACCATTTAAGAGAACCGGTTTGCTATCCTCCATAGTTTGGTATGATTAACTCCATATCTGCATGAAGGTCCTCAAATGGATTGAGTATATCATTGGCATCAGCAATCACTCCCCAAAATCCAGAATCACCATAGTACTTGAAGGCAATGTTCTGTATGGTTTCTCCTTCAAGTACGGTGTGTATTAGATAATCGGTAGATATAGATGATATATTTCTTTCCAATGAGATATCTCCATCTGGGAACTTTATTACATAACTATCATCATAGGGACTTGTTCCAGGAATAGTTACCATAATTATTTAGTTTTGTGTGCCTATTCTCTCTGTATCAGTATTTTCTAGAGAATCTACTTCCCCACCATCAAGAATTACTCCAGGCGTATATTGCAATTTACTAGATGGAATTATTTCTTCCCAGGTTCTATTGTTTTTAGTTACCCTTTTGAAAGTGAGAGTTTGAGTAGCACAGTTGGGTAATAATTTAAGGTCGTATGGTTGACTTACAGTATTTGTAATCCTCTGACCAGTCTCTGGGTCATTATCATACCTTCTCCTCATACGAGCTGCATTTTGGAAATGAGTTAATTCGTATGGAGCTGAAGCCAGTATGAAAAGGTCATCTTCGAATAATCCAGAATTACCCCACTGAATTCTTAGGGTAGGAGGTGATGCAGAATAACCATCGGCTCTTGCCCAAGACTCAAGCAGTCTGCATTTATTCACTACATCATCTCGGTGTTCAGCATCTACTGAATACCAAGAGATATCGAATGTTATTGTATCTTCTCCACCAGTGTAGAAATAAAAAGGGTTATTACGTCCCATAGATTTAACTGCAGCCCAAGTAGCATTAGGTTCTACTCGTAATCTGTCAGGCCTGTTTTGAATCACTAAACTTACAGCTGGTGATACATTCAGGTTAGCAATAACAATGTCATTCTTTATCAATTCAGAAATCAACTTGTTAGCTACAGTATAGTCTATAGACTTAGCCTTAAGAATCTGTTCAGGAGAAACTCCAGCTGTTTCGGCAGCTATACGATTTTGAGTCCATAGGTCCTGAGCTTGGGCTAAAGAAAATGAACCTTTTCGGGCTACATGTAGATTCTTTGCGTCATAGGCTTTACCCATCTTCTTAGGTTCTGCCTTAGCCATTGGAGAAGTAGCCCTGTTTATTAGTATCAGGGATCTCCATACTTTATTTAGAGGGGATTGGAATATTCTCCCCTGCTCAAGATCAGCTACTTCTTGAGCTACTTTTCCAACTGGTTTTCCTATCAGTGATGCCATAATTGTTTAGTTTACTCCAGCAGCTACATTTATTTCTGAATCTCTCTCGTTGAGATATTCTTCGAATACCTTTTTACCGTCTATGTTAATGATAGTGGTATTGCCCTTATTCTCTCTTTGATTAAGCTTTTCAGTATATAATCCTAGAGTCTGTACTAACCACCTCATCTCTTGAACGGTTAACTCTTGGAGATTACTCTTTCTTAAATTGTATCCCTCTTTGCTAGCCCTAACGGCAGATGCAAGGTCATTAGTTGCTCTGGTATTCTCTTCATTAGAAGCCTGATTACTTTTGATAGCACTGTATATCATTGGTCCAACTATAGATATACCGGTTATGGCTAATCCCAAAGGACCCCCAAATAACCCTACTATTCTAGAACCAAATCCAAGCAGTCCTCTACCAACAGAAACCAATGCACCCCGAGAAGCAGCATTAGCAGCTGCAGCTCCTGCACCAGTACCCATGATAGTTCTGGTCATCCTACCAGCATTAGTTGTAGTTACCATAGCTGCTGGTACTGGAGTCCATCCAGAAGCTCCTCTACCAGTATTAGCATAATACCTACCATTGGCTCCCATTTTTGCTGGAATATTACCATTATAGTAATATCTTGGTAAACCAGCTTCTGCAGCAACCGTAGTAGCACTTGCTCCTATACCAGCTTTACGTTGAGCAATGATAGCTCTCTCCATATTAAGGTAAGCTTGGGCAGATATAGTAGCCTGTGACCAACCTCCAATCAATAATCTAACCATTGATCTGAAGGTAACTTGAGTATCACCATTAAGTATTAACCATCTTGCTCTCCAGTTAGCTATCTTATTGGTAATCCATAATACACCAGCACCTATACTTGCTAACCCAGCTATCCAAGGTCCAAATGGAGTTGCCATTAGGTCACGTACTTGAGATATTGCCCAACCTACCATATCAAGGAATCCCATAATGATAGGATTATTCTGTATAGCCTCTGCAAAGGTAGTCATAAGGTTCTCTGCAGCAGACTGAATTATATCAATCTTACCTGCAAGAGTTTCCATACGTTTTGCTACTACTCCTTCGGCAAATCCAGCAGATTGATTTTGTATCTTATCAAGGAGATCAAAGTATCCTTCAGTATCTCTCATTATGGCAACTGCAGCACGCATACCACGTACACCAAAGATACTCTTTAATACTGCATTCTGATCTACAGTTGATAAGTTCTTAGTAGCTTCATTTATTTTACCAAGAATTACACCAAAATCTTGAAGATCTCCGGTAGCATCAACAAAATCTTTTTTACTCAATCCCAGTCTAGCTAAAGCTTTAGCTCCCTTGAAATTTGGATTGGTTATGGACTGAGTTAAGTAGTCTGCCATATTTCTGATAGAAGTACCTGCCATAGAACCTTGTATACCTGCATTACCCAAGGTACCTATCATAGCAGCTACTTGAGGTAACTGTTGTCTCAGAGTTACCATGGATGCTGCGGAATATTTGATAGATTCTGCCAAATCCGTCATGGACATATTAGATGCCATAGCAGCTTTAGTAAGCTGGTCACCAACTAATGTAGCAGCTCTTTCACCTTCCAATCCGAAGGTTCTCATTATATTGGTCAGTAAGTCTGCAGTACCTCCTTTACCTCCCAATTCCATTCCTGTAGCATTGGCCATCATTGCAGCACCAGATATCATTTCCTGTATCTGATTTGCATCATTACCAGCCATTGCTAAGTATTTCATACCTGAAGCTATATCTCTTGACATGAACATGGTCCTCAAACCTAATGTCTGGGCAGTTTCTGATAATCCAGACATCTGTTCATTGGTAGCTCCAGAGATAGCTCCCACTGAAGTCATCATATCGATGAAGTCAGCTCCAGTTGTAATTGTAGTAGCTAAGGAAGACACTATATTACTGGCTATACCACCAAACATATTTGTATATGCCTGAACAGCGGTTAAGTTAGCCTGTACAGCATTCTTAGCATCCCGATGTAAACCTCTTATAACAGAGCTGGCTTCTCTTGCTTGGTTAGAAAACCTATCTTGTAAGACAAGAGCTATACCTATCTCTAATTGTCCTGCAGAAGGACTACCACTTGTAAAAGCCATATAGTTTCAGATTTATAGAACAAAAGAGAGATGACCCTATGTATGGGTCATCTCCTTTTTTAGTTGTTCGTAATATGCTTCGGCAGCTTCTATAAATTTCTTCCTACGCCGCCATGGGAGCTTTGCTAGAGTGTTAAAGTCAATACTAATCTTTGCTCTAACAATATATAAATATACATCTTCTAGTTCTCCCGTGGGTAGAAAAAATTATCTACTGCCATTACTGGTACCATAATACGTTGACCAGTATCTGGGTCCTCTATTTGAGTAGTTCCTGGGAATATTGGATCCATTCCTTTAACAGTGGAACGAATATCCATCATATCCTGAGAGGAAAACATTCTGAAGTTTTTAACGATCTCGTAATTTTCACCTACTTTAAGTTTAAGGTTACGAGCAATTAATTCCTGGTTCTTAGTTCTCTCGTTCATTGGTAAATTCATTACGTATGACTCACCTTCAGCACTGAGTAAATCAAAGCAAAGTTCTTTACCACTCTTAGTTGTAAATGTTATCCCCTTTGACTGTTTTGATACTGGATAAAATGGTATAGCATTCGGTTTTGCTTCCATTTCCTGCATTGTAGGAATTGTACCATAGTCAAAAAGGAACTCTTCTTTAAGATCTACTTCATAATCAATGGTTCTTACTTGACCCTCTGCTGGGCCTTCCCAGTCATACCTGAATTCAAGAGTTTTTCCCAGAGAGAATATACGAGAATTTATCATAATCGTATACCTATCAAGAGATGGCATTTTTTGAACATCATCAGCTGTGAGTAATCTTGTAGCCGTAATATCGGTATCTGTTACAATACCAGCAATAAATTTAGAGATGTTCATAAATGTTTTTGCATCTACTGGGTTTGAGAGAATATCATCATCCTCTCCATTCTGTTCCCGTATGGTTACTTCATAACCACTTGGTAATTTAAAGGTAAGTTTCTTACCATAAAGTGTTTGATCTTCCATTGTGTTGAGTTGTTAAGTATTCTGAAAAATATAGTATTTTGTAACGAAAAAGGGAGAGTTCATTGCTGAGCTCTCCCTTAGTGATTCACTATTACAGCTTCTCGCAGGTATCTACTGAGAACTCCAAATCCTCCAGAGTGTTATCCGAACTCATTCGGTCTAAGTCCTGTCCGTTTACCTTGCAAGGCCATACTCCGGTACATGTCCAGGAGTTAAGGATAGATACTCCATCCTCGGCCAGCTCATTGATGAGTACCGTTTCCTTATACTGGCTTGGAGTTAAACCCCCACCAAGCAACATATCCTGAACTGACATAAGCCAATCCCATAACCAAGTATCTGACCCAGAAGTAGTTTCCAATTTGGAAGCTGTTAAGTTTCCAACTGATACTCTACCAGCTGTTTTTACATCGTAATTTACATCACCATGTGAAACTTGTTCAATACTTACCTCTGGTATACCAACCTTCTGAAAGAGGAATGCGTTTATGGGATGTTTGACAAATACAATTTGCCATAAGAACTTCTTCCTCGGATTTTTTACTTTAGCTCCTGCCATAGTATTATATCATTTATTTGTTTATTACTGTGCGGATATGGATATCTCACCAGTGCTCTTATTTACCGAAACATCTATGATAACATCCATCTCTATATCCTGCATTGGAACAATTTCCTTATACTTCAGCTGAGCCTTATACTTACCCTGACGAACATCTGCCTCGTTATTAACCTGAAGATCCTCATAGCTCTGTGCATCCTGATCTCCTAACCATGTGTAGGTAGTTATTGCTTTACGATTCTGCAAGTCATCCAGAAGATCCTTTGCTTCGTAGTATATCCTCTTCCACGTTTCAAAGGTATTAGGCTCTTCTATATAGCTCTCCAGAATAGGCCGAAGGTTCTTCTTCAGGTAAAGATTGAGACGTACTATTGAAATGAACTTTTCGGAGTCATCCACGGGATTGGAAGTGAATCCATTCCAAAGCATAGTACGCTGGCCCTGAGTACGAGTGTTCTTGATTACGAACAAGTTCATGTACCACTGAGCAAACTCGTTAAGAGTATCTATATCAGCAGGACCACCCAAGTTCTTCATCACTGGTCCAAGTGCCGAAGCAATTACACCACGGTTCATACCAGAGAAGGAATACCAAGGTCCATAAGTAGAAGCACAAGTTGCATCAAGTCCAGCTACAGAACCTAATACATCGCATTTTTGGAGAGAACCATTTTCGTTGTAGTACTTGATACCACCTCCGAAATATGCTACCTCCTTCTTAGGACCAATGGTCTGAACCATAGTCTTCAGAGCGGTTAATGTTTCATCAACCGTAGCAGGAGTACGGGTTCCGGCTGCATACTTTGGTACCTCTACATAGAGCATATTCTCGAATGTAGTATGTACATCATTAGCTACTTCAGTATATACCTCCATATAACTATCCAGATGCTGATGTATGTGAGAGAGTACTACAGAGTATGCCTCATAGTAAACCTTGCTAGCATTGTAAGCAGAGATCCACTCATCCTTACCCGGATTTGTACCAGCAGTTCCCTCGGAGCATTCCATGTATACATTAGTATCACTTACTTCATCAGCATCAACGGTTCCAGAAGTAATCTTACCGATCATAACGGTAGAATTCCAGTTGGAGAACTGACGGAGTATGGAAACTATGTCTTCCATGGTCTGTATACCAGTTGCCAGAGTTTCCATAGTTCCCTGGCCATCACCTTCTTTTCCCTGAATTGCCTCGAACGTAATGTTTGGAGCATTATCCAAGAAATTCTGTAAAGTATTTACATTGATAGAAGGAGTAGTTACACCGTCAGTAGTATTTGCAGATACCGCTGAGAAGAACAGAGTCTCATTCAGTATACTATCATAAGTTGGTATACTAGTTTTCTCATCCCTTGCACCATACTGAATGATACTTGCACGGAGTGTTGGCTCTGTGGATACATTCAATTTTAAGTAGAAGGGACGATTCAAATTTACCCCAGTATTATCAAGTACCGGAGAACCTGCTTCCCGAGTACGAATAGCCATATTCATTGTAAGGCTATTCTCTGCTCCACTTGGATCAGAAATTACTATGGATATAATTGCTGAACCGACTGGAACTGAAGTTGATGGTGCACTGAGTGCTGCAGCTGCTGGAGTTACAGCCATTGGTTTTGCCCATCCATAACTAGCTCCCTTACCAGCTACTCTAGATACTCGAACTTTTGCACCCATTTCCAGGGCTTTCATTATGTTCGATACTGAACCATCCGGAACTATCTCCGAACCAAAGATACGAATGAACTGAGATGGGCTTGAAATCAAATCACTTGGGTCTTCGAACGGACCCTTAGTAGTCATAGCTACCATGTTGACTACGCCCAACAGAGGCACACTCGATTGCACGTTCAGGTTCTTAAAGTTGAACCTTACTCTTGGAGTCTGTGGCATATTTAATTATATTAAAGTGTTATTAAGCAATTGGCCCGTCTTTGTAAGCTAATATGGCATTTTTCAATCCATTCTTAAACTGTTCTGCAGTTAACTCTTCCTCAGTAAATCCAAGGTACTGATATAATGAATTAGCAATACCTTCTGGCTCTTCGTTTATATTTACGAATGCCTGGGTCAAATTTCTTGCAGATACATCATATGAGAGTACAGATAACCTTAGATCTTTAGTTATAGAAGCGAATTGAATTACACTGCTTGTAGAATCTACACATCTTAAATAAGATATCGGCCCAGTAGATCCTCCTTCTATTACCAGTACACTAGCTTTGATTATTTGTGACCCTATCACTTCATCAACAACTGTATTTATAGAAGTGCCTGGTACACTTACTCGGTAAGGAACATCTGGCAATATTTCGTCTTCTATTTTGGATATAGAACCGTCAGGAGCTAAGTCCCAACTTGTCTTTATACCCTCAGAAGTCATTATTACTGAACTACCACCATCAGTTGGATTCCACCTGCCTACTCCGTATCCATAATCAAGGTTACATAGGAAATGTTCTCCAGCATTAGCTCTCAACTTTTCTAAGTTCCTTTCGCTAACTTCGGCAGAATCACCTATCTCAAGAGTTAATATATGTTCCTCATGAGTAACCTTATCTATATCATCCAGCTGTATTTCCTTTTCTAATGTTACTTGACCATTGGTCAAATTCATACTACAATAAAGGATTTTACCAGACTGTAATATAGATACACTAGCAGTATCCTGAGAATCTATTCTTAGTGTGCCTATATAAGTTCCAAATACCACTTCATAAGAAGTATATATTTTAGATGGATCATCCAGCTGATATTTGGTTATCTCAGATAATACTGTTTCTGGATCGCTTGGATTCGAGAATACCAATACATCTTCCTCGGATAACTTCTTGGCTAAAGTTAATAACCGATAATCCATTTGTTGACCAGAAAATGGGAACTGATAATTCCCAGCTCTAATTCTGGTATTTCTATCCATTGTATTAAGGTTAGGATCAGACTCCTTAACCTTATCCAAAAGTATTTTTAATTTTTTGTCCATATTATGGTACTTTTAATGTATAATCGGCATTTTCTAGAAGAACAGAAATATCTCGTATTGGAGTAAGTAACTCCGGTTGAATATTTTTATCTAATAAGCAATCCTGTACTTCAAATTGGTATACTTTTTCCATTAACCCATTATCCAGATCTGGCATATTGTAAAAGTTTACTATCCTAAGGAATATATTTCCTGTGAATAGAAACTTAGGTTCATCGTAGGGTTTTAAGTAACCTCTTTGAGGTACAGACCAGAACATAATTTGGTGCAACAATCTCATATGTTCTGAAGAATGAGCACATAATCTTATGTTCATATATTGTGATAGGGATTCATAAGGTACTTCTGTTGCTGTGTAACCTATACCCTCTTCTTTCTGGGTTATTTTTCTTGGTAGTCCTATGTCTCCTGGATAAAATCCTTCTGAATCAACTACTATTCTTGGGGTTTCTTTTATACCTCTTGAATGGTTATTACCAACTCCGAATATACATATATAGAAACCCTTGTCATCTTTTATCTTTTTAAGATCTTCCTTAAACCTTTCAGCATTTTCTGCACTTGTTGGAAGATAGTCTTCTGGGTTTATAGTGTAGCCCAATTCAATGGCCATATTCAATAGAGCCATGTATATGGACCTCTCTATAATTTCCTGAGAATTTACCATTTTACTTGATTGGGTCTTACACCATATTTTTGAAGTTCTCTACGTATCTCTGTTAGTATAAGTTGTTTTAACCTATTCTTACCACCAACAGCTTTAAGAGACGGTGACCACACTGGTCTTGATGGAATCCTACCATCATTAGATCCAAATTCTAATATTCTGGCTAACTGATTTAATGTTAAACCTTTCTGAGATGATCTTCTTGTTCCAATTGGTAATCCTATCAGAACTCTAGATTTATACCTATATAACCCAACTGACCTTGAATAAAGGCCAGTCAGGTTATAAATAGGATGTTGTCCCCACCTTTTGATAGTAGCTGGGGATAGCGGTTGCCATGTTACTCCACCACCAACTGGAGGTATACCCAAAGTTAATGACTTCTTTACTATTGCAAGTAAGTTTCTTGAGAACTTATCAACGGCTCTGTCATACCCTATCTGCATACTTGGACCAAGGTTACTTACTAAAGCTTCAACCGTTTGCCATTCACCGTTTAGCTTTACTTGAAGAACCAGGTCTGATATTTTAGGTAGAGTGATATTAACCGTTCTTGCCATTGTTAAAAATGTTTATCGTAAAAGTCCTTTAACTTTGAGTAAACAGTTCTAATTACACCGTCCTTATGATAATGGTACTCTCCAGCATAACCGTCTATTCCACCAAGTTTGTTTGCCCACTTCTCTGTCCAGAATTCGTAGTAATTATTCTTTCTATTATGAAATAGGCAATGAAGACCACTGCACAATCCTATTATGGGTAAATATAATGGCCCAAGTATTCTTGACTGTATGCAATGACCAAACTCATGATCATAGGCAGGTTCCTTTAATCCGGACCTTTCTGAAAGAAAGATGTAGTTTCCCAAACTTACACCGCCATTCATTGTAGGAGCTACATAGAAAGCAGTGCCTCTTTGTTTAAGAATCCTTTTCTCTCCCCTTAGTATGATCATGTATATTAAACCTGCTAAGTTTTGAGGTAGTTGCCAAATATACAAAAGAACATGTACTAGAGTATGCAATAACTTCCCTAACTTAGTTTTATGGGAATGTTCTTTTAGGATACTAGACATTACCTATTTCTCCTCTAATTCTGCCTTTGCTTTTATCTTGAGATAATGTGCAAAGTATCCAGCAATGAAATACACTATCGGATAAATGATAAGCAAGATAGCTACAAAACCATTATCCAACCATCTCCAAATACAAGAGAAGATTATTACTGAGGCTATTAGCAATGCTACGTACAGCCATCCAAGTTTTGATATTTTCATAATACTTTTATTTTAGTAGAAAATGTATACTCCTCCATCGTAGAAGTTAAATAACTCTGATTTATTTACAGACCCAGTGATAACTAAGTAATATACATTGTTATCACTATTAGGTACGTTAGTAAACTTTGTAGAAGAACCAACTATTACATCTCCATCTTCATAAGTCACACTCTTTAACAATCGAGTTCTTGCCTTATTATAAATGAATATCGTAGTTTCTGTACCGGGTGAATGAGGAGAAATACCCACAGTAAAATCAATGGCAACTTTTGATGGAGTTGGGGGTACTACACCAGCACTGGTTACATACTTTAAATACATAACCATTTTTTTGTTAGTATCCATACCAACTAGGGTCTCACCAATATTATCCTCTGTATCGGATTTAAATGTTATCTCACCAATCTTACCGTTATATTTCTCGTAGAACTCTACTACTGCATTACAATCCTCGAAAATACCTTTTGTACTGGGTCCTAAATTTACTTCCAAGTCATAAGGGTATGGCTCATTTCTTTTTAACTCCATACCTATGAAACTTGTTGTGTATAAATCCTTCATACTAAATCCATAGAATGGATCTTGGATACTACCTGTTGGGAAGGTATGAGCAACTGATTTAGAAGTTAATACACCATCAAGTAAATTTATCCTATAAATTAAAGTATCACCAAAGTTAACTTTTGTAGTACCACTTATAGTGTTAGTACCATAGTGATCTTTATCTATATTTACCCCTCCTAAGAATGTATCAGTAGCAGTACCGTATTTCCTTAAATAAACTCTAATGTTTAATACCCAGTTATTTTCTGACTTAACTGATATCATAGGGGTTATATTCCCCTCGGATAATAACCTGCTAGTAATTACATAAGGATCATTACTAAATGGTACATTTACAGTTCTTGTAGTTAACGGATTTTCTGGGTTACCCTGTATTATGGATAATCCCATACCAGAACTATTCTCGAACTGGTATGTAAGAGTTTTTGGCACTGTTTTACTTGTACCATTCTGTGAAGCAAAAAAAGCAGTAAGCATCCTACTTATAGTTTGTCACGTTTACAAATGCTCTAAAGGTTATATTAGTAGTCGACGACGTTGTAGGCACAAAGTGAATAGTATATACCTTTCTACCGGATGTAGCAGTAAACCCATCAACACCATCTGCTTTATATACTATACCTACTTGATCAGCAAACTGTACAGTAACACCATATGGAACGTCTATTACAGCATCACGGAATGGACCATTCTTTACGGATACAGTAAGCAAATTTGGAACTTTTACTTTCAGGGTTCCAGATGTCAAATTAGTAGTTAGATTCTCTCCTGGGATAACTGTTCTAGTTCCTGATGGGAGTGTCGTTAGTACACTATCATTTGGTTTTACGTATGCCTTAGTAGCAAAATTATCTATACCAGCCAAATCAAGCATACCTGTTTCATTACCATCACTCTCTATGCTAGCTATTATATCACTATCTGATGAATAGTTACCTATCCACTCCATGACATAAGTATGGTCGATCAAGTATGTGTGTATAACAGAACCACCACTGAACAGGAATACAGAGTAATCTGATGAGGATTGATCATTAGCAATGATTGCTATTTTACCGTTTGCCTGTGCAACACGGAATCCTAAATTCAGACCGTCTGGGGTTATTCTAACACCAGTTCGGTATAGAAGTCCATTAACTAATTCCTGTAAATTATTAGCTGCAGTTGGATCCCACGTACTTGAGGTATTTTCATCGGATAAAGTTGGTGCAGCTACGACTACGTTTTGTGCAAGTAAAGTACCCCCGAAACTGACTACCCGAGACCATGTATTAAGAGAGAGCACTTTCTGAACAAGTTTATCATCGCTGGCATCATCGTACAATCCAGCGCCCTGTTTCTGAAAAATCTGGATATTCTGGGACTCTGCTTTTTCCGTATTCACCAGCATGCAATAGGTTCTCTCATGGTAGCTATTGTACCACGCCACACCCCAGTGGCATTGTATATTCGTTGTATTGGGAATCTGATAGGTAGCATTAATGAAACGAAAATTTCTACTGTGGAGTTCGCTGCCCCTAATGCCGGTACAAAAAAGAATCTGATTCAGAAGCGCATCCAATTTAGAATTAGATACATTAGGCAGGGCGAATGTAGTAGCGGGAATTATAGGATTTTCGGAGTCACCCGCTACTACGTCTGACGTATAAATTGTTCCTGTTTCCTGACGGTTCAGTGACCACGATTTAGTCCACGTCGACAGCACATCCTGAATGAACTCATTGTCCACTGATTTTTGTGTAGTCACATTACCGGCTTTTTGGTACATACCGACTGGAATAGAACTCCCTCCGATACCGAACAACACCGTAAACGTCTTACTCTGTCCAGAATTGTAAAAAGCGACTCCCCAGTATGTTTCAGACGTATTGTTTACTCCCGTCAAGAAACGGAAATTGGTGTTCGCCCCGCGGAAACCCAGTGCATACAAAATCCGCTCTATGGTCGTAGTCAGCAATACCTCGCTCCCTTGTACCGGAGCTAAAAACTGCGTATTGGTTCCATAAGTCTGTTTAAGGAGAGCCGTAAAATCAAGGGTGCCGAGTTTAGTCCACGACGTACCGTTTATTATGTTCGTAACGAAGTTATCGTCTACGGGAGAATCGGTCACGTAATTTCCCAATCTCTGGAAAAAAGTGACCGGAATAGCACCATTCTCAAAACCAAAGAACACAGCGTACGTCCGCGTGTAATGGGCATCATAAAAGACGACCCCGAAATATTCCTGTTTAGGCGTACCACCCGGGATAGTTACCGACCCGCAGACGAACCGAAAAAAGCTATCGGCTCTGGAACCGGTATTGTAGAACAGCTGCCCCAGCATTGAAATGATGGTTTGTCTGTCGGTAGTGTTGCCCATCGCATACTGGGTAGCATACGACAGAATAGCACCTATGAATCCTCCTGAATTCATAAGGGCATTCTTCCACACAAATTTCTGTGTGTTAGATACCTGAATCTGTTCGTTACCGTCAGGGTTTACCTTCTCAGTGAGAGAATTAATGTCTACAAACTTTGACATATCTATTGATTGTTTTTAGTATCTCTCCAACCAGCTTTAACTTCTGAAATACCGAACGTAGCAACTGTGTTATTAAACATAGCTACTACTAAACTGTCTGTTTTTTGGATTACTGTTAAATAAGCCTCGGATTGTAATGCAGTTACTACATTTGAAGTTGTAGTTCTGAATACTATAGTTTTTCTTCTTTCTACTCCTGTTTGGTTAATATCAGAAGTTATGAGTGATTCTGAACTCCCTTCAACTCCAGTGTAATCTATGTGAAAATTATCACCAGAGCCATCACCCCATGGTATAGTAACTTTTGCCATACTTTAAGTATTAAATTTGGGGTATAGTAGAGATATCCCACCCTACTATACCAAAACTCCGTATCTTTACGATTTGGGAGTAACAGTGAATGTGGTGTTGGTATCCACCGTAACCTGAACTGCAGAACCATCCTGAGGTACATCGATCTCCGTCGGTGTAACTTCAATAAATGGATCACCAGCAGTCTGATTCAGTGTAGTAGTAGCCTTCTGTCCACCATTAGCAGTAGCAATAATCTGCTGAGTTCTGGCTTCAATTGTTTCGTTTGCTGCTGCAGTCAAAGTAACACTAAAAGTGTACTTAGCTTTAGCACCGGGGTCACCAGTTATTGCAATACCACTAGTTGCAGAAGCTCCGTTTGCAGTAAATTTGATTGCAGAAATATCTGCACCGATGATATCTCCAACACCTTTTGAAAAGGTAATCTTGGTAGTATTGGATTTACCAGTTAATGTTACACTACCACCACCCTTATCAACTGCTGGGCTAGCATTATCAAACTCAATGAACTCTGCAGCTGGGAGATGTTTAGCAATAAATTGCTTCTTCTCAGCTACACCGGAACCCTCTACTTCAAAAGTGGCAATCTGAGCTAAACGGTTACCTCGATTAGCAACTTCTGCCTTTACCTGTAAAGTGGTATCACCAGAACCAGTAGAAGGACTAACAACTACACCATTCTGTTTTACTTCAGCCATTTTTTTTTTATTTGGGTCTAACTCTAAATGTAGTATTCGTCTTTACGGTAGTTTCATCCTCATAATTATTCATTTCGTTTAGTTCAAGGATGTACTTGGTCAACTCTAAATACTTGCCTACATTTTCCAAATAAGCAAGTATCTTTTTCGTCTCTTCTGGAGTCTCTCTCTTCAATACTACAAAGAATAACAAAGCCTCATCGTGTGCTTGAGCAACTTGAGTATCACCAGATGGAGAATATACTTTACCATTGATTACAAACTTATCCTGTGCCCAGTCAAAGTCCCAGTAACCATCTTGGGTTAAATGGCCATTCTCTGCTAATGATCTCTTGGTTACGTATAGCACAATATTGATACCGTCTAATTCACCTGATACGGTTTCTTTTAATGAAGGCCAAGTTCTTATGTAGTTATATTGGATTAAGCCATCCAATAGATACGGTTCATAGTTGTTTCCAGTATCTTCACCGTAAGATAACATCTGGTCAAATCTCTTCAACCAGATTAGAGGTTGCTTCCCTGCATCCACTTCAACAAAGTCATTTACTATGGCTTTGTATCTATCCCATACTCCATTAGTAATCCTTTTCCTTCGTGCCATACCCTACTTCTTTACTGGGAAGCCGGGGTCTGGGCCATCTAATGGACCTGGCCTCCGGTGATTGACTACTTTTGGAACTACTACCTTCTTCACTGTTCTGCAAATAGGTAGATATATGGAAAGTCTTTCAGCAAGCATACACAGGTTTTGTTTGAGTATATCAATAACTCCACCTGGTTGCATTGCTCTTATAACATTGGATGAGGTTTTAGATTCTGAGTCTGTATCGTTGAAGAATTCTACCTCAGTTGGACCTGTTTGTATTCGTTTAACCTCACCTGAACCTCTACTTGATTCAGAAGATTCTGATTCAGAACTAGAGGTTGAGTTACTATCTTTAACCGATTCTGCAGTAGCACCAACCATTAATGAGATTTGTACAACCATATAATCATAGGCTGCCAATTCCATAATTAGCTGGTTTTCTAGAGCTTCATAATACAACTCATTATTAAATTCCTCTATTGGAATCTCATGATTTACTAGCGGCTGAATATACAGCTGCCATTTTTCAATGAATTGCTGCTTCTCTTTAAGAGAAACCTTACCGAAGATATCCTCGGGAATATAAGTGTCTATCAGCTCATAGATACTGCCAGGCAACTGGGTATTTACTTGATCACTAACTCCGATTACATTGGTTTTGGAAAGATTCTCTCCACCATAGTTATTTGTTATTGTTACCTTGACAACATAGTCGCCAGGATTTTCATAAAGATGGGAAGCAGTTACCACACCTACATGTGATTCTGTCTTCCCATCACCAAATACCCATGTTACCGTGAAATCATGAGGTAGCTCATCAGCGAATGCCCTGAACCTTGCATTTAGTCCAACTACGGTAGATAAAAAATCCACCGTTTTCATATATTACTCGTCTTCTCCGCTGTTAAACTCATCTAAAATGGCATTTACCAAGTCAAGCTTAGTATCACCATCTTCTGGTTCAATATCTAAAGAGATAGCCAAAGCTTTCAGCTCTTCTCCATTGAACTGATCCTTTATTTTTTCTGGAGCTTCGCCTGCCTCTATAAGACCAATGAACTTATCTTTAAGAGCTTCTGTGTCCACTTCTTTCTTTGAATCAGCTTTCTTCTTAGGATTAACTTCTTCTGTCTTGACTTTAACTTCTTCTGCCTTAGCTTCTATAAGGTAACCATTTGCAATAGCTGCTCGGATTACCCGGGAATTAAACTGATTCTCGGTTATCTCAACAACATCCTTGCGAAGTACCTTAATCTTAGAAGCCTGATCATAGAAGATACTTGCCTTTGGATTAAGTTTTATGTATTTTGCCATAGTTAAATGGATTAAAGGAGGGAGTATATACTCCCTCCTTATATTGTTAAGTGGTTTAATTATTCGAGGATGCCTTTCAGGTAATTATCTACATCCATGTAATCAGGGAATCCATTGGTAGAGAATTCCTTAGTTGCATCTATGAGGATAGAAGCATCCTGATACATCTTCGAGAAACCAGTAGTTAACGAAGCATAAATAGCCTCTGTCTGGTTCGATACTATACGTTCAGACTCAAGCATAAGCTGCTTAGCAGTCAACTTAATCATGGCAGCCGATGGATCTACAAGCATTACCTCATTTTCTGGAGTTCCACCGTGAATATAGAAGTCTGCCGAATTTGGAACTGGAGTCTTCAGGTTCAAGCGAGCATCAGTAGTACCCGACGAACGTAACTTGAATTCAGGCAGATCAAGCAGATCAAGTGCCTGCTCTTCACCACCGATAATAGTACGGAACTGACGACCAAGGCGAGATGCACGAATCCATACCCGGAGAAGGTCACGATACTGTATACCCTTCTGAGTATCACCTACACCGATAACAGGAGCCGATTCAGAACCATCAAGTTTGTTACCCTTTACGAGTACATCCATTGCCAGACCATCCATTGCATAACCAAGCTGAACACCGAAGTCACGAAGGAAGATGGCCATTACATCCATGGATACATAGCTACGTACCTCATCGGTTACCTTGAATCCCTTACCGATCTTGAAAAGGTTTACCGACTTCTGTCCGAAGGATACAGTACCCAGAGGAATTGTCTCTGCCTCGTTAACTCGTGCAGGATTAGCATCCGACATATTTACCAGAGGCATGATAGCCGTTAGCCCATTAATAGGCTGATCAGATGCAATGATGTTCGGATAGAAAGGTGCCTCACGCATTCCAAGATAGATTGCCTCACGTACAATCTCAGGAACAAGCCAACGCAGCTCAGGATTAGGCATGGAGTAAATATTCTCCATCGTATCAACTTTCGGGTTGAAACCGATAGCCTTGAAATAATCCTCCTGAGTGAGACCGTATTTCTCCTGGAGCATATCACCCAGATGAATATCCACTGGGAGACTCTTGTTGCTTCCCTGACGGAAGCCATCCATGTTCTTTACAATTTCGGGAAGCTCCTTTAAGTACTGCTCCCGAGTTAAGGTTTTTTCTGCCATATTTAGTAATGTTATTTTCTGTTATTTTACCAGGATTTGAATCAGATCACCAACCTCAGCTACGTTGATAGCTATGAACTTAGTCTCTGCATTTGCATCGGAGGGCTGGAAGTTTGTATACGTTCCGCTTTCATCCAAAGTTCCATCGGTCTTAACATAACCAGTGGTGGTAAGCTCTGCCTTAGCTATACCGTGTATAATTGCAAAGGCTTCTACCATTACAGTTACTTCTACACCAGCTGCATTTGCAGGATATGCAGGATACTTACTGTAGTTAACAGCAATACCGAGATACATATCACCAGCTGCCCCAGTATACGGAGAGATAGTTCCATCGTCATTAAGTTTTACCGGTTGACCCTGAACGATGGTATCGCCACTCTTTACCGGAAATGCCTGATGAAGCTTGTGCGATTCACTTTTGTAAATCACAGCCTGTGGGGTCCGTCCACCCACTTTGTGTAAGTCTGCCATAATTTAACTTGATATTTTAGTTGTTTGTTATTTCTTTTCTCCCCGAAGTTTACGATCTGCCAAAGTTAAAGCTATATCACGAGTAGATTTCGGTGCCTTATTCTTTTCCTCATCATCTTCGGGATTAATAGATGATGCTCGGCCAACATCATGAGAACCGCAATTATTGCAGTGCATGGGGAATTTCTCTTCCAGCTGTGCATCATAAGTCTTACGCAGAGCTTTGAGAGTCTCCAGAGTTGTTCCTTCATTCTCCAGTAAAGCCAGGATATTCTGGTCTACCTTATCCTCACCAGAAACTTTCTTATATGCTGCCACCGTTTCCTCACGATACGATTTAATGTGGCAATCCCAATTCTCTTTAGCCTCCTTGTAAGAATTGAGGTCTTTTTCAAGATTAGTCTTTTCCTCAGTGAGTTTTTCAATTTCCTCATCCTTCGCCTTCACAGCATCAGCGAAGTCCTTGTTCTGCTGTACCAGAGTTTTAATCTGGGTGAGAGCCAGCTCTGTCGAAACTTCCTGACCTTCAGAAAGGGTCAAAAGATTTTCACCAAAGAGGCTCGCAAGCATCTGCTGCAATTCTTTGTCCATGTTTGTTTTATTATTTTGGTTATTATGGTTACCCTTTCCGGCACCCTTTTCATTATTAGATTTACTGGTATTGTACTTTATATCTTTTTCTGAAAGAACCTTGAAGTCGAATAGAGATACCCTCTTTATCGGATCATTAGCCTCGGCTGCTTTCTCTTCGGAAAAAGAATAATACTGACTTCCAGCATAAGCAGGGCTATTTAACCTACCACTCTTAATCAATTGAGCAAATGGATCAGCTCCATGCCATACCAGAGATGTCTCTTTATAAGAGATTATCTTTGTAGCAACCCTACGTATAAGTTCTCCCTTATCTGTATATGTACCAAGTTTAGAATAGAACTCCCATATATCCTCAAATTGGTGGGATGGTTCCCATGCAAACTCTACAGTTACAGAATTAGAATGTATAGAAGGTGGATCCATTTGTATACCACGAGCTATACGTGGATTTGATAATCCATCTATCTTCAGTATACCGTTTATACCAGCAGGTATTACTACTCCAGTCTTTTCATCTTTGTATGCGTCTTGCCATTCAACAGATTTAACTGATCCGATAGCATTAGCCACATCAGTTTCATGATCAAGGTTTACAGACTGACCAACCAGTAATGGCATTGACTCTTTGAGGATCTGTTCTGGAAATTCAGTAGGATTATACTTCTTTGCTACAACAGCAGCCGAAAGCATTCTGAACATTGGCTCAATAAAGTCTGTGTCCTTTGGTTTCAGCATGTCTGGAGTTACATTTGGCATAAATTGATTCACATTCAAAGTACCTCCCCACATACCGAACCTCTCTAATGACTTCTTTGGATCATCACTGAAATTACCTGTTCCCTTGTAGAAGTTTTCAGAAAGAGAGTGAGCATCAATAACTACTTTTGGTACATCTGATACCATTAAGCTATGAGCTGCACTTAACACCATTACATCGGTGTTTTGTTTTTCAATAGGTGGCATAATTTATCTCGGTTTACTATCTTGATCACCTCTTCTTGGGTTTGGGTTATTTTTGTCCCTGCCCTTACGATCTGACCTTTCTTTATCGTCTTTTCTATCCTTTTTCTTCTTACCAGTATCTGTATCACCAGTACCGGATGAATCATCTGAATCTACTGGTGTACGGGGTTCTGGTAGATCAGGAGCTTCATACCCCATATCACGTGCAAATTGATCCTGGCTTATGATACCCTGATTGTAAAGTGTTATATTTACACGAGCCCTATATTCCCTTGCTTGCTGTAACTTAATGTCATCAGAAACTGTTGAAGTTCCAAATTGAATTGTTATTCCCTTGTTATTAAATCCAGCCAGACGCAGTTCTAGAGAATAAAAGAATTCCAATACAAATATTACAAGTGTTTGGATATTCTTTAACTGGGATATCATCTTTGACAGCTGTATACCAGCCCCTCCTTCTGTTCCAGCTTGAGATGCTGATACTCCTATGATAGAACCATTTACCCCCAACCCATTAGCAACAGACTGCTGGTTCATATTCCACGGGAGATTTATGTTCTGCATAGAAGCTGATGTTGACTTCAGGTCGAATTCATGATCATCAATATAACCAACTACAACTCCATCTGACATACCACTAACTATGTTAGTCTTCATCTTACGGAGTGTACTGTTTAGACGACCTTGATAAGCTTTTTCACTTTCACCAGCAGTACGAGGAGGTTTAGCCATCTTTGCCTCTAAGAATCCAACCATACCCATGATCTCCATGATATGTTTGAAATTCTTTCTCATAGTATGCTGACCAGCTATAGAGTCTAATGCAGACATAAATGGAGGTACTCCATACGGTTCATCAGTATCATTGTACATCCCAACATAACAATATGTTTCTGTATTAAGTCTGATGAATGTATCCTTTACTCCATCTACTATCCTTGGATTCCTCTGATATGGATGATATACTCCATTGTTCTCTCTCTTAAACCTTATAGTTTCTGGTTTAATGAATAGTATTGTCTCTAATCCAGTCAACTCTTTGTTTGGTACACCCTCTACTGATATTGCACCACCAACTAAAAGTTGAACAATGAACTTGTTTACCAATCCGTCTATACCAGCTGTATATCTTGACCACTTCTTAGATACCTCTCTAAGATGATTTCTCATCTTAGTTGATTCTTCTGCGGTATTGTTTGGGAAGTCTATAGTATGGCCAGTATTTGACAGCTTGAACATGTCTTGCAGTGCAATACTGACATCTGGGTTTACTTTGTATAAATCCCGAATAATTGGTATTAGTTCTGTTCTGAAGGTTGGAGTAACTAAGTTAGTAATACCATTTAGAGTTGTAATTAACTCAGAATTTCCCACACCATCATCTGGTTGGGAAACTCTTCCTGGACTTATAGAACCCTTTCCTTCATCTTTGTTCTTTGATTCTTTGGGCTTTGACCTTGTGAACCAACTGATAGGATTAAGTTTCATGTTATGTAAATTTGTTTATGTTCTACTGAGGAATAACCACAGTTGATGATGCACTATGACATCTGATGTGATTTGTTATGGCTTTACCGAATATGGAGTCATCGGAATATGTTTCACCCTCTAAGTCAATATCCATAGATGAGGTACTCATTCTATGTTTACCTCGGGCAATAGGTCTTCCTGCACCATCATATATGAAGGTATAAGCCTCTTGAACAAAGAACGGATCTTTAATTACCACATTGTTTTCCCTTATATCCTTTTCAAGATTCTCTACAATTACTGACCTATTCTTTGCGGTTGTTAACCAACCCGGGAACTTCTCTTCTTCTGGACGACTGTGACGTTTCTTCCTTAACAATTTAGTATAGAAGTATAGGTTTGGATAACCTTCATCTTGGAGTATAGTTGTTACAGCCATACCAACATCATTAGTCTCTGGAGCTAGCTTAGCAAAGTTATACTTTTCTCCGATATCACCAAGTAAACGAGCATATTTGTTCAAAGGTATTCTACCCTTGTATACTGCAGACTCTTCTCCATCTCTATCCATACAAGTAAAAGCTGAGTAGTCAGTACCTCTACCAGTTGCACAGTCACCACCAATGAAATACTCTTTGTTTGGATCAGGCTCATTGAATTCCTTATACTGACCTTTCAAACGTGTATTGATAATGGGATAGTCAGATAAGCACTCTTCTATAGCCTTAATATCAACTAAATCAAATACTGTATTACCAGATGATAGGAAGTCACCATCAATCTCCTGAGCAGTTCTCTTTGGACCAAGAGCAGTAGACATCTCCTCATACCACTTCTGATCTCTATCAGGGTGCATCTGCCAATAGAGTCTGATGGGATTAAGCGGGTTACCACCAGCTATAGCATCTACCCAAGCACCGTGGAAGAAATTACCTACACCATAAGGGGTTGAATTTACAATTGCAGCACCACCAGTTGATAGTGTTGGAAAGGCGGATGCCCAAATAGTTGAAGCCCATCTTACAATTGCTGCCTCATCAATTACCAACAACGACAAAGATTCAGAACGACCTGCTTGATCTGATGTTGGTATAGACTCAATTATGGAGCCATTTGCAAATTCTATTGTTGATACAGAACCAAATTCTCCAGTACGACCGTTTATAATGGGTTCTTGTAGATATGAAGGAAGATTCTTGTACATAAACTTGATCTTCTTCAGTACCTTCTTTGCTACAGTATCTTTGATCGAGATGATGTTTATCTTCTTGTTTGGGTGATACATTGCTAACCATAGGCAATACATAGATATCAACTCTGTAATACCAGCCTGACGGAATTTAAGGATGATATTGAACCTGTTCAGCATGAATTGGTATAGTACTGCTTTCTGAAATGGATATAGCAAGAACTTAACCATACCCAACACAGGGTTGATAACATAGCAGAAAGTAGAAAAGAAGAATGGATCCTTCATCACACGGACCAAGGTCTTAAGTTGTTCCGGTGTAATATTTGTATCTCCTTCTAGTAATGTCTTCTTTCTTGCCATATCAAAAACTGTATGAAACTCTTATGTAAGGATCAAGTGATAAATTGTCCCTGAGTTTGGGATAATAGTTGAAATTCAACCCGGCCTCATAATTAAATTTACTGGTATTGTACTTCAAGCCTAAATCCAGATCATGCATGTTATGTACCGGTCTGATGGTATATTGTACGACTGGATCAAACCTTTTTATGAGTGACGTTTTCTTATTGGTTAACTTCCCATCCGAATAGTTGTACTGATAACGATCATAATTTACCTGATACTCTTCAGTAAATAGTTTGCAGTCTGTATTGAAGGTAGTGATTGACAGTTTATCTCTACTGGAAAGTATCTGCAGTAGTTTTGGAGCTTGTGGATAGTTAGTTAAGAACAACTCATTGTATTCAACCTTCACTGAATCTTTCTGTATGATGGTAACTACTCTATCAACATACTCTATTCGTTCAATTGGTACTGAATCTATCTGATAGAAAAATACCATGTTGGGCAATTGCATTTTTGGAAACTCTACCTTTGGAACAAAGGGTTTATTAACCCAAACTGTATCTGGTTGATGGTTGATATTTTCCAAGTCATGCCTTAACTCTGAATTCTGATCCCACATCCAGAATATAGTTAAGGTCATAAGTATGAAGGCTATGGTTAAGATTACATTTTTCATGTGATTGAGATTTTATGAAACCATTAAGGGGGGATTATAGGGGGGATTAAAGAAGTAAGTCTTAATCTAGAAAGAATAAGAATACTACTATAGAACAAAGTATATGTTTATATAGCTTTAGCTATATAAACTTCTATTAGTATTTTAGTATACTAAAATACTAATAGAATTCTCCTTATACGTATGCGTATACGCGATAGGGGGCTTGATTAGAGTATTTTAGCTTTCCTCAAGCAAGCCTTTAACCAAAGTGAATTCTCGTATACAGCTCCTTTTGTCAGGGTATTCCTCCCCTTGTTCAACCAATAGGTTGGATTGTTCTTATCAAAATATACCTTAAATGATTCTGGGAATCCCATGATGACTCTATATTCATCAAGTCCCATTATCCTTCCATGAGGATTAAATTGCCTGGATGAAGGTCTCACAGTCAAAGGGTAACCTTTCTTCCTATTGCGATATACTCCTGGTAGAGTTTTCATCTTATGAGTTCTCATTGGCCATTTGTGATCATTTTTGAATTCAGTTTTCCATAGCTTCCTCACTTGAGCTACAGTAAGAGTTGTCTTAGACTTATTAGCATAATGATACATTGCTAATTTCTTGTCATCAGATTCTCTGTAATTTATGTCTTTTCTTACTTTTTTCTTCAATTGACACAGATTCTTAGGCTTAGTTACTTGAAAAGTGTGATCAAATACTTTTGGATTGATTCTAGAATCCTTACGTACTCCTATCATCACTAATCTTTTCCTACTTTTCTGGGAATTACCAAATACCGTAACGGAATGACAGTGTACTATAAGCTGATAATCAGGCAAATTATTTTCCCATTCACTGATAGGGATGAAATCTAGAAGCTTTGGAAGGTTCTCAAGCATAAATACTGCTGGTTTGAACTTCTTAACACTAGAAAGATACAGATTTAAGGTTGCATCTTCTCTTGGTTTACCCAGGGTTTTCTTCCTTGAATAGGAGAATACAGAGCTATGACCACAGGATGGAGAACCAATGATTATGTCAATTTTGGTAAATTTCACCTCTTCAAGGCTCTTTAAGAATGGAATATCACCAAAATTAAGCTTCCATTGTAGTTCTCCTTTGGAATGGAATACAGCTCTTGGTTCAACATTAGCTACAAGATGATCTTTAAACTCGAAAAGAAGCGCTCCTTGCGCTCCACAGATACCAAGTACATTCATTGAAAATAGATTTGTTTAATATATACCTGATGGTCTTGCTAAAGACTACTATAATATGCAAATTTAATATCAAAACTATATGAAAGTTGGAGATTTACTACTGGTAACTGGCACTGCATTTTTTGAAAAGATCAAAATTGTTGACCGAAATAAGGGGATTTATACCCTAGAAAATGGGATAAAGACAGATAGAACTCTTCATCCACTGAATTCAACATATAAAGTTGAACCTTTTGATGAGGAAAAGTATAAAAATCTCATGGCACAGAGACTTTTAACCAGAAATTTGGAGAAATTGACTCTGATCAACAACAAAGGGATAGAAAATCCAGAGATTGTTAGATATGCAGCTAATAAACTAAGTCGTATACTTGAAAAACTGGAAGAAAAATGATACGTTTCATGATAAGATTCCTTATAACAAATCACTTTATAAGGGTTATAGACAATGGGATTTCAGATGCAGGAGTACTTAGCAAAGCTTGGAAAGGAATAAACAAAGAGTATGAAGGCAATGAATCCTGGGAAAATGGCAAAAAAGAAGCCTTTCAAACATTCATCATCTGCTTTATAGGTCTAATCATCATTTCATACATAGTATGCTAACATCAACACCACCAATTTGGTTCGGATATACACTTATCGTCATGTATATCTTAGGGTTTATCTTCTGTATCTTTCTCAGAAGTGTAATAAGTGAAACTCCCTTGAAAAGATCAAGTACTCCAATAAGGTATGGAGTTTTATTCCTTATATGGATGATGAGTCCAGCAGTAGTGATGGGATTATTCTTTTTAACTATGAAAGTTATCTTCAGACATGGCGACAAAAAGAACTAATATAGAGATAATAATACCAAGTGCAACATATCAACAAAATAATGATATACCAGTATGGGATGACTATATAGAAAAGGTAGTTATTGATGGTGATATACCAAGGTTAATAACCGATAGGATATCTGGAAAGATAAATTCTATGATAAATGGCTATCCTCAAAAATTCAGTGGACAGCTTAAAGGTAATATAGAAAACTTACTAAATGAAACAGAGGTTAGTATCTATAAGAAATATGGAATAACTTACTCCAAATTAAGGGTAAAAAGAGATGGGTACTATTTATTAATTTCTACAAAACCAGATAAACCATTTGACATTTGGGAACCTTAATCAAAATATTTATATAGCAGTAAAAGTTTATACTCCCGGTCAGTTCTATGCTGCCGGTGGAGTAGTAGAGGAAATGTTTTACCAAGAAGTTGGTAGAACAAAGAAGTCTAAGGAAGAGAGTTGGTTTTGTACGTTCTTTCGAACAAGTAATCAAGAATCTGAATGATGAGGCTTGGAGAAAGTTTCATTATATGAAAGCTAACGTTAGGGGCGTAGATTATACCTTGGTATATGACCTAGAGAATAAGGAATACCCATATCTTTTCGTAAAAACCAAGTTCTATTTCAAACAGAAGGCTAAGGTTAAAGAACCAGACCAGAAGTAGTAAATGTAATCACACAAAAATACCCAAGCTTATAAGCTTGGGTATTTCGTTTGTGAATTAGTTCTCGAAGTATTTCATGGTTACGTTACCATTGGCATTTATTACCATACCAATAAATACGTTATCTGCCATTCTTCCTCTACCGTACAGAGATGTGTCAAACTCTAATCGGTTAGAAACTTCCCTTGGTATAGCAGGTGTAGTTAAAGTAAAGGTTAATGGTTTAGTAGCACTACTAAAGCTAATTACAGGTGTAGCTATAAAATCCATGGTATAATCATAACCAGCACCAACAGTTTCGTAAGTGACTCTTATTGTGTGTATAGCTTGATACCGAAACGATTATTCCAAGTCTATATCTCCAAAACTTAATAATATGTATTTCTTAATCGGTTTACTCGTAGGTTTTATTTTAACTCTCATTATATACGGTATATTGGTATGGTCCTTTATGCAGTTACAAGAACCTTCCAGAGATTTATTAAAGAAAATAGGTGAGTTATTTATATTTGGAATAATTTGTATACTGGTAGTCACCATTACAATAATTATAATTAAGCCTTATGCCTAAAATCATTAGTAATACTAAGGGAATAACCCTGGATAAAGATGGTCAGCCACAAGTTGACAACTCATTTGAAGGCCCTGCCTATGTAGTTCAGGATATGGGATTGGGTATCGAAGAAAAAGTAATATCCCTTACTAGAGAGGGTGACCGATTAAAAACCGAATACACCTCTGAAAGGGCTTACATCAACGATGGATTTGAGTTCTTAATAGAATGCTCTGATTGTAAAGCTATAACTAAGGTAGAGAAATATGGTTTAAGTGAAAACAAGCCTTACATAACTCGATGTAGTCAATGTGGGAAGATATTCATCAACCCTTATTATAAGGACCCAGTAAGTGAATCCTGGGAGAAGAACCCTCCAACTCAAATCGTAGATTAACAATGGAACAGATGGAGAAAAATACAACTATCCTGGAATGGATAACCAAAGCCAAGGAATGCTACCTTAATAATGAATTACTTCATGGTATGTGTAATGCCTTCAGTAAGGCTATTCTTTACTCTCCTGATTTGGAAGCCAACCTTATAAGTATACTACAGGAGATGGACCATCCCTTATATAAATTCGAAGGTAAGATAATGTATCGAAATGAATGGATTCCTGCCTTGATACCTGAATTTAATTTCGACTTCTTAGATGGTAATAGGAATACTAAGGCATATGAAAGCTATGAGAGAGGTGATTTGCCTTTAAGGGACATTTACTGGTGGGAAATGGATGACAAAGAATCCAGGATTAAGGCCTTTGATAAATTGATAGGGATTTATGAGGCTAAGGTAAATGGTAGAGCCTTATAATAGGAGCCATAAAAATATCCTGAAAAATTTTATGAAGAGCCTTTAGATAGGTTCTTCATTTTGTGTGGGGAAGGGGGGGGTAGTGATCAATTCCCTTATTATGAGCTTTATCACTGGGTTTATTTTGGAGTTAGC
>ENA-UONT01000228-UONT01000228.1-human-gut-metagenome-genome-assembly--contig:-CS20-NODE-228-length-79865-cov-12.696128_pt1 | contig 79865 bp, 70 predicted proteins | sample MGYA00242459_ERZ724006 | MGnify/ENA metagenome assembly ERZ724006
ACCCACGCGACCAGCTTGGAAGGCTGGGATTCTACCATTGAACTACACCCGCAACCGTTTTTTTCAATGCTAAAAAATTATACCAAAACGAAAGGAACGTTGTCAACTGATTTGAGTCTCTTTTTTCCAATTTTCAGAAAACAGTTGCCGTTATTTTGCTCCGTTTCGCAAATTCGGGATGTTTAAAAGCCGGCGCTTGCCCCATAATCTTTCCACAGCGCTCCGATAAACGCCGAAAGGTACGTTTGATCGATCTGAAAATTAAAATTCAATTTCTGAAACGTGTCGCTGACGAGGACTCCTTCAAACAAAAAATACCCTTGCCCGTCGCACGCAATCCACAGGCAGGAACCGTACCCTTTGTCTTTTAAAACGGTCTTTCCCCGCAAAACACGGTGCATTTCGTTCAGTTCGCAAACGAAATGCTGAAACTCTGAAAAGTCCAGCACCCATTCCGCCTTTCCGCTGTAGCCGTAAGCGCTGACAAAGATTGAAAGAAGCGTGTTGTAAGGATTCCCCGATCGCGCATCTTCTTCATAGTAATTCCCAAAAATCAGCTCAAATCTGAGATCGGGCGCTTCAAAAAAATACATACTCTTTTTAGCCAGATATTCTGCATTTGATCCCGCCTCAAAAACAGGGGACGATTTTCGCAGTCGCGCGCTTCTCGTCGAATGCCAAATACGCATAAGAGGCGTGAGCGGAATACGGGGACAGCGTGCCGGGATTGACGAACAGCGTCCCGCCGACCTGTTCGGAGAGCGCGGTATGCGTGTGACCGAACAAAACAATATCCGCGCCGAGTTCTTCCGCACGCAGGGAAAGCGCGCTGAAAGACCGTTTGACGCCGTAACGATGCCCGTGCGTCAGAAAAATTTTCTTTTTCTCGATTTCCAAAAAGAGCTCCTTATCTCCGCATCCGTCGCAGTTGCCGCCGACGGCATACAGTTTTCCGGAAAGCTCGTTCAGGGACAAAAGATCGTAGATGCCGTCTCCGCAGAAAAAGACAAAGTCCGCCTCCCGCATCAGCGGCAGAAGCGCGTTGACGCGGGCGCGGTTTCCGTGCGTATCGGAAAGCACAACGGCTGTTTTCATAGGATTTTTTTCAGCGCCTCTGCGGCGCGGGCGCGGTGGGAGACCGCGTTTTTCTCCTCTTCCGTCGCCTCGCCGAAGGACTTTTTCAGATCATACGAATAAAAGAGCGGATCGTAGCCGAAGCCCGCCGTTCCGCGGGGCGCGCGGAGCACTTCCCCTTCCGTCTCCCCTTCCGCCGAGACGACTTCGCCGTCCGCGCGGCAGAGGACGAGCGCGCACACGAACTTTGCCCGCCGGTCGGAGACCGCTTCCAGCGCAGCGAGAAGTTTCCGGTTGTTATCCGAATCCGTGCAGCCCTCTCCCGCGTAGCGCGCGGAGTAGACGCCGGGCGCGCCGCCTAAAGCGGCGACCGACAGACCGGAGTCATCCGCCAGCGCGTCCGTGCCGAGCGCTTCCGAAACTGCCCGCGCCTTGATCAGGGCGTTCTCGTAAAACGTATCTCCCGTCTCCTCGATCGCGCCCGTAAATCCGGCTTCCTTCATGGAAAGCACTTCATAAGCGGGAAACAGCGCGGCGAACTCGCGCGCCTTCCCCGCGTTGCCCGTCGCTATGATTAGTTTTTTCTTCATGCAAAAATACCTTTACAGACACTCTTCCAAAATATTGACCACGTCTTTTGCCGTCAGCGGGACAAAGCGGTTATCCGGAACCGGGATGGCGACCTTCTCCGCCATGCGCTCAAAGTTCTCCCTGCCGATGCCGATTTCCGTGAGCGTGGAAGGAATGCGCAGCGTTTCGAACAGGAATGTTTCCGTCATTCCGATCGCGCGCTCGGCGATCTCGCTGTCCGGAAGAGACGCGTCGATCCCCCATACATTCACGCCGTACATGCGGAAGCGCCAGAGCGTCTCTTCGCTCAGGACATAGCGCATCCAGCGCGGCGTCAGAATGGCGAGCCCGACGCCGTGGGTGATGTCGTAAAAGGCGGAAAGCTCGTGTTCGATGCCGTGCACCGTCCAGTCCTCCCCCTTTCCCTCTTTGATCAGGTCGTTGATGGCGAGCGAAGAAGCCCACATCAGATTGGCGCGCGCCTCGTAGTCGTCCGGCTTCTCCATGGCAACCGGCGCGTAGCGGATGACCGTTTTCAACAGCGCCTCCGCAAACCGATCCTGCACGTAGGCGGTCCGCACTTTGGAAAAATACGATTCAAAGATATGAGACAGAATATCCGCGCTGCCCGCCGCCGTCTGATGTGCGGGCACGGTAAAGGTATAGGATGGGTCGAGCACCGAACAGACGGGGCGCGCCACGACGCAGCCCAGTTTTTCATTTGTCTCGAAGTTGGTGATCACGGCGAATGCATCCATCTCCGACCCGGTGGCGGAAAGCGTCAGCACGGAAAAGACGGGCAGCGCCGCGGTGAACGCAGAACTGACGACCAGATCCCAGGCGTCTTCGTGCGGCGTCGCCGCGCCGCCGGCGATCGCCTTCGCGCAGTCGATGACAGATCCGCCGCCCACCGCCAAAACGCCGCCCAGGCGATGCTTCTTCACCAGCGCGATTCCCGCCCGCACGCTCTCGATGCGGGGATTGGGATCGATCCCCGAGAGCTCTTCATAACGCACGCCGTTCGCTTTGAGTTCGGCAACCGCCGCGTCGTAAACGCCGTTCTTCTTGATACTGCCGCCGCCGTAGCAGAGCAGAACGCTGTCGGTCACCGCGGCGATCTTTTTGCCGAAGCCCTTGATTTTCCCTTTCCCGAACAAAATTTCGGTCTCGATGTGATGATCAAAGTTTTTCATATCTTCCTCCTGTTATCCTGATTTATAAACTTATAAATTACAACGATAATACAGTAATGCTATCTTTCTTTAAAGCAAAAGCGCATTCATCCTCCTTAGCCGCAGAAGCCCGCCCGGGCTCAGCGCGCGGCGAAAGCCGACGAATCGGCGCTTTTTTGGGCAAGGCGCTCGGCCAGTTCGACATAAGCGGCCGCCGGGAGCGTCTCTCCGCGCGCCTTCAAATCGATCCCGCAATCGTCGAGCAAGGCCTCCGCCTCCGCACGCGAAAGCGAAAAGGACTGCATCAGGTTGTTACAGAGCGTCTTCCTCCGGTTATTGAACCCCGCGCGGACCGCCGCCCGCAGGAGTGCCCGGTCGGGTACCCGGAACCGCCCGCGGTCGATCTCGATGCGAACCACGGCGGAATCCACATTGGGACGCGGCGTAAACAGTTCCCGCGGGACGCGCCGGAGCTTTTCCGCTCGGCCGGCGACGTTCACCGCGACGGTGACCGCGCCGTAAGCGGGCGTCCCTTCGCGCGCCACGAGGCGGTCGGCGACTTCCTCCTGCACCATGACGACGAGCCGCTTGCAGCGCGTGCTCTCCTCCACAAAACGCATGATCAGCGGCGTCGTGATATAATAGGGCAGATTCGCCACGACGAGATAATCTTCGCCGATCAGCGACTCGATCGCTTCGGTTTTTCTCTTCAAAATATCTTCAAAATAGAGTGAAACATTCTTTTTGTCTGACAGAATCTCACCCAAAATCGGCTGTAAACTCCTATCGATTTCAAAAGAAATTACTCTCTTTGCCTCTTTCGCCAGTTCACGCGTCAGCGCGCCTGCGCCCGCGCCGATCTCCAGCACCGTTTCCCCCGCGCAGTCCGCCCCCTTCACGATTGAAGCGAGAAGGTCTGCATCCGTCAGAAAGTTCTGACCGAACGACTTTTTAAAATTGAACCCGTAGCGGGCCAGCACCTCTTTCAGCGTTTCCATAAATTACTAAATTATTTTTCGCATAAACGGAGTCATTCCGCTCATACTGCTACTGTAAGGTTCATTCCTTACAGCGCGATTTTCTACTAAAGAAGAGAAATGCGTCGGATTTTCATCCGGCGTATTTCTTTTTTCAGCTGTTTTCGATCATGGCGCGCACGCGCAGCCTGAGGCCGTTTTCCTCCGCCAAAGCCCGGCATGCGGCGACCGCCTCCGCACCGATACAGTCGACGACGGAGAGGACGACGTCCATACTCTTATCGCGGCAGCACTTCGCAAAGGAGATCAGCGCCGAAAAAGCGCTCTCCCCGTAAATACTGCGGCACACCGCCTGATAGGCTTCCGCCGTGGGCGCATTCAAACTGACGTTTACCTTGTCAACGCACATCGCAAGATCGGTGGTGATATCCCGCCCGTTGATGAGATTGCCCTGCCCGTTGGTATTGAGGCGGACGGTATGTCCGCGCTCCTTCAACACGCCGGCGATCTCGACCAGCGCGTCCAATCTTTCGGTCGGTTCTCCGAATCCGCAGAACACGACCTCGGGATAAGCGCGGTCGGGGATCGCCTCGATCACCTCTGCGGCGGAAGGCTCATGCTCCAGCCAAAGCGCATTGCCGAAATAGCTTTCCTTGTCGTTCCGCACACAGAACGAGCATGCGTTGCTGCAGCGGTTGGTTAAATTGATATAGAGGTTTCCGTCCAGCTCATAGACGAACGTATTTGACTTTTTCATTGGATATTTCTCGGTTGAAAGAACAGTTTTTCTGCGTTATGCGTGACGTAATCACACATTGTTTCATAAGGAATTTTCTTAAATTCTGCCAATTTCTGAACGATGAGCGGCAGAAGCGAAGGCTCATTGCGCTCCCCCCTTTTGGGATGGGGAGCCAGGTAGGGAGAATCCGTCTCCGCGATACAGCGGTCCGCCGGCACATACGCCGCGATCTCCGGGAGATTTCTCGCATTGCGGAAGGTCAAAGGCCCCGCAAACGAGATATAAAAGCCGAGATCCAACGCCTCTTTCGCCGTTTCGCGGCTCCCCGCAAAACAGTGCATCGCGCCGCCCTTCGGGAGATATCTGCGGTTCTCTTTCAACAGCTTCAGCGTGTCCTCCGTCGCGTCCCGCATGTGGACGGAGACGGGAAGATTCAGGCTGCCCGCCAGGCGGATCTGCTCCGCGAACGCCTCTTTCTGCCGCGCTTTCCGCCCGGTATCCCAATGATAATCCAACCCGATCTCTCCGATGGCCACGCATTTATTGCCGTCCGCAAGCGATTTTAACGCGCCGAGCGCGGAATCCGTCGCCTCGTCGCAGGAATCCGGATGAATCCCCGCCGCATACCAGACGGACGAAAATCGCTCTGAGAGCGCCTGAACGCGAAAAGAGGAAGCCATATCGTAGCCCATCGCGATTGCGCGCGTCACCCCCGCCGCCTCATAGCGTGCGACGGCCGCTTCGATATCTTCGGCAAAGCGCGCGTCATCCAAATGGCAGTGCGTGTCGATCATCAGAAAATGCCGCTCCCGTCCGCAAAGCCGGCTTTCTCGGGCGAAACGAGCGAGAGGTTGCCCTCCGCGTCTTCCGCACAGAGAATCATGCCGCGGCTCTCGATGCCGCGCAGTTTTGCCGGCTTTAAATTGGCGATCATCACGACGCGTTTCCCGACCATTTCTTCCGGCGTATAGAATTTGGCGATCCCGGATACCACCGTGCGCGTCTCCTCTCCCAGCTTTACCGTGAGCTTTAACAGCTTATCCGTCTTTTCCACCTTTTCACAGGCGGTGACGAGCGCGACGCGCAGATCGATCTTTGAAAAATCGTCGATCGCGATCTCCGCTTTCCTCTCTTCCTTTTCTTCCGTCATTTTCGTTTCCTCCCGTTTTGCCGCGGCGACCAGTTTCCCGATCTCGGCGATTTCCTTTTTCAGATCGATGCGCGGAAAGATGGGCGGCAGCTTTTCCACCCGCGTTCCCGCGGCGAGCACGCCGAAGCGCTTTGCGGTTTCAAAACTTTCGATCTTTTTCCCGTCCAGCGAATAGGAAGCCAGGATCACGTCGGCAGCCTTGGTCAAAAAGGGCTTTAATAAAATCGCAGCGATGCGGATGCACTCGGAGAGATGATACAGCACCGTCCCCAGCCGCCCGCGCCGGCTCTCATCCTTCGCGAGGATCCAGGGCGCGTTCTCATCGATATACTTGTTGGCGCGCTGCACGAGGCGGAAGATCTCCGCGAGCGCGTCCGGCGCGTTCAAAGCCTCCATGGCGGCGTTTGCGCGGTCGTAGAGCCCCTCCGCCAGCGCGATCAGCTCTTCGTCCGTCCCCTCCCGTTCGCCGGGCGCAGGGAGGATTCCGCCGAAATACTGCACGATCATCGCCGTCGTACGGGAAACGAGGTTCCCGAGGTCGTTCGCGAGATCGGAGTTGATGCGGTTCAGCAGACTCTCGTTGGTATAGACGCCGTCCGAACCGAAGGGAATTTCCCGCAGCAAAAAGTAACGCACCGCGTCGCTGCCGTAGCGGGAAGCGAGCTGATGGGGATCGGTGAGTTCCGCCTTGACGAGATCGCCCTTGCTCTTGGAAAGTTTATCCCCGCCGATCAGCAGCCAGCCGTGCCCGTATACCTGTTTGGGCACCGAAAGCCCCAGCGCCATCAGCAGCGCCGGCCAGATGATCGCGTGGAACCGCACGATCTCCTTCCCCACCATGTGAAGATCCGCCGGCCAGAATTTTTCAAATAAAGACGGATCCTCTCCGAGATAGCCCAGGGCGGAAACATAGTTTGCCAGCGCGTCCACCCAGACGTAAACGACGTGCTTTTCGTCGAAGGTGACGGGGATCCCCCATTTCAGGGAAGTTCTCGAAATACAGAGATCCTGCAAGCCCGCTTTCAGAAAGTTGTTGACCATCTCGTTCATGCGGGATTTCGGCTGTAAAAATTCCGGATTCTCCTCGTACAGTTTCAGAATCCGATCCGCATATTTGGAAAGGCGGAAGAAGTAACTCTCTTCCCTTTCCTTCTGCACGGGGCGGCCGCAGTCCGGGCATTTGCCGTCCTTCAGCTGGGACTCCGTCCAGAACGCCTCGCAGGGCGTGCAGTACCAGCCCTCGTATTCCGCCTTGTAGATTTCCCCGCGGCGGTAAAGCTCCTCAAAAATACGCTGCACGCACGCGACGTGCTCGGGATCCGTGGTGCGGATGAACCTGTCGTACGACACGTCGAGGAGTTTCCATATCTCTTTCAGATCCGCAACCAGGGGATCCACCAGCTCGATGGGGCTCTTTCCCAGGGCGCGCGCCTTCTTCTCTATTTTCTGCCCGTGTTCGTCCGTCCCCGTGAGGAAAAAGACGTCCTGCCCCAGCATCTTGTGCCAGCGCGCGAGCGCGTCGCAGATGACGGTGGTGTAGCAGTGGCCGATGTGCCAGTTGCCGCTGGGATAGTAAATGGGCGTAGTGATGTAGTAGGTCTTTTTCATCTCGTTTCCTCTTGTTTTTCTATAAAAATATTATACCTGCTTTTTTCAAAAAAGTAAACATAAATGCCGCGGCGTTTTCATAACTTTTTAGAGATGAATGTAATTTTCGCGCTCGTGACCGTGCTGTCGCTCGCAATCCTGATCTTCACTGACCCCGAAACCGTGCTCGCCGCCATGATGAACGGCGGAACGAAAGCGCTGGAGCTGTCGCTGAAAATGGCGGTGATCTATGCGGTCTGGTTCGGCATCTTTGAAGTTCTGAAGCGGACAGGCCTCTCCGAAAAAATCGCAAAGCTCTTAAAGCCGGTCAACCGCTTTCTGTTCGGCTCCATTCCCGAAGAGGCGGGCGGGCTGATCGCGCTCAACATGTCCGCCAATATTCTGGGCGTTTCGGGCGCGACGACGCCCTTCGGCATCAAGGCGACGCACGCGCTTTTAAATCAGAAGGAAGACTATACGCACGCGGTGCAGATGTTCTTCGTCATCAACGCCACGAGCATCCAGCTGATTCCCGCCTCCATCATCTCCCTCAGGACAAGCCTCGGCTCCGCCAATCCGTCGGATATTTTGCTCCCCACCATATTGGCGACGCTCCTCTCCACCGTCGTGGGCGTTCTGCTGATGAAGGTATTCCGCAAGAGGAAACAGCCATGAAATACGTGCTTCCCGTCCTGATCCTCCTCCTGTTTTTATACGCCTTTCTCTTCAAAAAAGTCAAGCTCTACGATGCGTTCACAGAGGGCGCGGGCGGCGCGATTCCCCTCGCGGTCAAGTTATTTCCCTTTCTCGCCGCCATCTTTCTTCTGACCGAGCTCTTCGAGGCGAGCGGACTGTCAAAGGCGGTCTCCGACCTCCTGTCTCCCGTGTTCGGCATATTCGGCATTCCGAAAGAGCTCACCAAACTGGTGCTCGTCAAGCCCTTTTCGGGCAGCGGCTCTCTGGCGCTGGTCAACGAGATCTTCACCGAATACGGCGTGGACAGCTACCTGGCGCGGTGCGCCTGCGTCATCTACGGCTGCAGCGAAACGGTCTTCTACATCGCCGCCGTCTACTTTGCCGGCACGAATTTCAGGCATCTGTTAAAGCCCATCGTCATCTCCCTCGCCGCTACGTTCGCCTCCGCCGTGTTCGCCTGTTTTATCTGCCTCGTACTGTAACCGCCGCGTCTGCACAAAAATTGCGCAGACGCGCTTTCTTTTTCTCCGAATCGGTTGCTTTTTTGCTCAAGGTGTGTTACAATAGCTATCGGCACAATATCTTGTGTTTAATATGCAAAGTTACATCTATATCTAGTGAGGAACAGGATGAAAATCATCAAGCGGGACGGAAAAGAAGAGCAATTTGCTCCCCAGAAAATCAGAAACGCCATCGCCAAAGCCTTTGCCGAAGGCGATTCCCCTGCGAGCGAAGCCGTATTGGACGCGCTTGCGGACAGCGTGATCTCCAAACTGACCGGCGCGGTGACCGCGGTCGAGACCGTGCAGGATCTCGCGGAAAAGGCCATGATGGAGGCGGGGTATTTCGAGGAGGCCAAGCGCTTTATCCTCTACCGCGACGCGCGCGCGAAAAAGCGCGCGGTCCGCAACGAACTCGCGGCGCTCTTTCCCGATCGGCAGCTCGGCGAGCTCTTCAAGGGCATGCAGGCGGACTTTCCGGAGGAGGAATACGATTTGGGAAAGCTGCTCCACAAATACCGCTCCTTTCTCAGCGAGGCAATGGACGACGCCGCACGCTACGGGGCGCTCGTGCGCGCTGCCGTCGAACTGACCACGCAGGAAGCCCCGAAGTGGGAATTTCTCTCCGCGCGCCTCGTGATGCACGACATGTACGCCAGGCTCGCGCAGGAAGAGGCAAAGCGGAAGATTTCCGGCTTTGCGCAGAAAATCGACTATCTGGCCGCGCGCGGGCTGTACGGCGCTTATATCCCCGAACACTATACCGGGGAGGAACGCGCCGCCTGCGCGGCGTTCATCGACCGCGAACGGGACAAGCTGTTCACCTACTCCTCCCTCCAGCTGGTGCTCAAGCGCTACGTCGTACACGATTACGACGGCACTTTGCTCGAGACGCCGCAGGAGATGTTTTTGGGCATCGCGATGCACCTCGCCATGCAGGAAAAGGACAAGCTGCTCTGGGTAAAGAAGTTTTACGACATGCTCTCCCGGCTGGAGGTGACGATGGCGACGCCCACGCTCTCCAACGCGAGAAAGCCCTACCATCAGCTTTCCAGCTGCTTTATCGACACCGTGCCCGATTCCCTGGACGGGATTTACCGCAGCATCGACAACTTCGCCAAAGTCTCCAAATTCGGCGGCGGAATGGGGCTTTATTTCGGTAAGGTCCGCGCGACGGGCGCGCCCATCCGCGGCTTTCAGGGCGCGGCGGGCGGCGTGATCCGCTGGATCAAGCTGGTCAACGACACCGCCGTCGCGGTCGATCAGCTGGGCATGCGGCAGGGCGCCGTCGCGGTCTATCTGGACGCCTGGCACCGCGATCTTCCCGAATTTTTACAGCTTAGAACCAACAACGGAGACGACCGCATGAAGGCGCACGACGTCTTCCCCGCGGTCTGCTATCCCGATCTCTTCTGGAAGATGGCGCGCGACAATATGGACGGCACCTGGTACATGATGTGCCCGCACGAGATCTATACCGTCAAGGGATACCGCCTGGAAGACGCGTACGGCGACGACTGGGAAAACAAATATTTCGACTGCGTGGCGGACGACCGCATCGCCAAGCGGGAAATTCCCGTCAAAGAAGTGGTCCGGCTGATTTTAAAATCCGCCGTGGAGACGGGCACGCCCTTCTGCTTCAACCGCGATCACGTCAACCGGATGAATCCCAATGCGCACGCGGGCATGATCTACTGCTCCAATCTCTGTACGGAAATCGCGCAGAACATGGCGGAGATCCGGCTCGTTTCCCGCACCGTGAAAACGGAGGACGGGGACGAAGTCGTCGTCCAGGTGACCAAGCCCGGCGAATTCGTCGTCTGCAACCTCGCTTCCCTCGTGCTCGGCAACATCGACGTTACGGACGAAGCCTATCTTTCTTCCGTGGTCAAAACGGTGGTCCGCGCGCTGGACAACGTGATCGACCTCAACTTCTACCCCGTCGAATACGCCAAAATCACCAACAAGCGCTATCGCTCGATCGGGCTGGGCGTTTCCGGTTATCACCACATGCTCGCGAAAAACGGCGTAAAATGGGAATCAGAGGCGCACCTTTCGTTTGCAGACAGGGTATTTGAGACCATTAACCGCGCGGCGGTGGAGGCGAGCGCGGAACTGGCCGCGGAAAAGGGATCTTACGGCTGTTTCGAGGGCTCTGACTGGCAGACCGGCGCATACTTTGAAAAGCGCGGATACACCTCTGATGCCTGGAAAACAGCCCGCGAACGCGCGGCCAAGGGCATGCGCAACGCGTATCTCGTCGCGGTGGCGCCCACCTCTTCCACCTCCATCATCGCGGGGACGACCGCGGGGCTGGATCCCGTGATGAAAAAGTTCTTCTTCGAGGAAAAGAAGGGGGCGATGATCCCGCGCGTGGCGCCCGAGCTTTCCCCCGATACGTACTGGTACTACAAGAACGCCCATCAGATCGATCAGACCTGGACGGTGCGCGCGGCGGGCGTGCGGCAGCGCCACGTCGATCAGGCGCAGTCGCTGAACCTCTATATCACCAACGAATACACCATGCGCCAGATTTTGAATCTCTATATCGCCGCGTGGGAGGAAGGCGTAAAGACCATCTATTACATCCGCTCCAAGTCCCTCGAAGTGGAGGAATGCGAGTCGTGCAGTTCTTGACGAAAGATTACAGAATAAAATACGGGAGGTAACGAAATGGAACAGCTGACCAAAAAGCCCCTGTTCAACGAAAACGGGGATATCGAGGTGGTAAAGCGCCGCATGATCGGCGGAAACACCACGAACCTGAACGACTTTAACAACCTGAAATACGCGTGGGTATCCAACTGGTACCGCCAGGCGATGAACAACTTTTGGATCCCGGAGGAGATCAATCTCAACCAGGATGTCAAAGATTACCGAAAGGCACTCACGCCGCCCGAGCGGCGCGCCTACGACAAAGTGCTGTCCTTCCTCGTCTTTCTCGATTCCATCCAAACGGCGAATCTGCCCAACATCGGGGCGTATATCACGGCAAACGAGGTAAACCTCTGCCTGAATATTCAGACCTTCCAGGAGGCCGTTCATTCGCAGAGCTACGGCTATATGCTGGATACCATCTGCTCCCCCGAAGAGCGGACGGAGATCCTCTATCAGTGGAAATTTGACGAGCACCTGCTCGCGCGCAACAAGTTTATCGGCGACGTCTACAACCAGTTCCTGGTCGACCAGTCCCCGAAAGCGCTCCTGAAGGTGATGATCGCAAACTATATTCTCGAGGGAATCTACTTCTATTCGGGCTTTATGTTCTTCTATAATCTCGGCAGAAACGGAAAGATGCCCGGTTCCGTACAGGAAATCCGCTACATCAACCGCGACGAGAACACGCACCTTTGGCTCTTCCGCTCCATCATCATGGAACTCAAAAAGGAAGAACCCGCGCTCTTTACGGAAGAGACGGTGGAAGAACTGAAAGAGATGATGCGCGAGGGGGTGCGGCAGGAAATCAAATGGGGACAGTACATCATCGGAAACGACATCCCCGGCTTAAATGAACAGATGGTGGAAGATTACGTGAAGTATCTGGGCAATCTCCGCGCGGACGGCGTCGGATTCGGAAAACTGTACGACGGCTATGCCGAAGAGCCCCCCTCCATGGAATGGGTAAGCCAGTATTCCAACGCAAACCTCATCAAGACGGACTTCTTTGAGGCGAAATCCACCGCCTACGCGAAATCGGGCGCCATTGTAGACGACCTGTGATTTTTTTCAAAAAACTGAAACCGCCTGCGCAAATCTGCGCAGGCGGTTTTTTCGTATTTACGGCGCCCGACGGAAAATCTAAATTGTCTCTTCCGCCAGGGCGGCGATGACTTCCCCGATATCCGTGCGGAAGACGAGATCTGCGTCCATGCGGGAAGCGGTTTCCCCCTGATTGAGCAGCACGCGTTTCCCGTGCGCAAAGGAGACGAAGCTCGCCGCCGGCTGCACGGAAAGCGAAGTTCCCGCCACGATCAGCAGATCGCATGCGGCAATCGCCCGGACAGCGCGCGCGATCACATCGCCGTCGAGCGGCTCTTCATATAAAACCACGTCCGGCTTGACGACGCCGCCGCAGGAACAGCGCGGGATATCGTCCGTCTTCAGAATTGTTTCCACGCCGTAAAATTTGCCGCATTGCATGCAGTGGTTGCGAAGGACGCTGCCGTGCAGTTCGATCACGTTTTTACTGCCCGCCTCCCGGTGAAGCCCGTCGATGTTCTGCGTGACGACGGTCACGCGCTTTCCCGCTTTTTCAAGTTCCGCAAAGTAGCGGTGCGATGCGTTCGGCAACGCATCGGGATAGACCATCTTTTCCCGGTAAAAGCGGTAAAATTCCCGCGTATGTCCGGTGAAAAACGAATGCGATACCATCTGTTCGGGCGTGTATCCGTCAAATCCCGGACCGCTGTAAATGCCGCCCGCCGAACGGAAATCGGGGATACCGCTCTCCACGCTGATTCCCGCGCCGGTAAAGAGCACGAGGTTCTTCGATTCCGCAATCATGCGGCGCAATAAGCCGATGGATTCCATCCTAACCCACTCCTTTGGCGGCGTTCCCGTTTTCGGCGCCGCGCACGGTTTTCAGAAAAGAGAAACGGCCGTCAGCCGGCCGTTTGGTTTCTTCTTTATTTCGCGTATTCGGTCGCCCGCCATTCGCGGATGACGTTGACCTTGATCTGACCGGGATATTCGAGCTCCGCCTCGATCTTCTTCGCGATATCCTTCGCGAGGAACAGCGTCTGCGCGTCGTCCACCTGATCGGGTTTGACCATGACGCGGATCTCTCTGCCCGCCTGAATGGCGAAACACTTATCTACGCCCTTAAACCCGCTGCCGATCTCCTCCAGCTTCTGGAGGCGCTTGACGTAATTGGTGGTCGTCTCCCTTCTTGCGCCGGGGCGCGCACCCGAGATCGCGTCCGCAGCCTGCACCAGCACCGCCTCGATGGTCTTGGGCTCCACGTCTCCGTGGTGCGCCTGGATGCAGTTGATGACGTTTCCGTTCTCCCTGTATTTTTTGGCGAGGTCCACGCCGATCTGAATGTGCGTGCCCTCCACCTCGTGATCGACCGCCTTGCCGATATCGTGCAGCAATCCGCCGCGCTTGGCGAGGTTTACATCCACGCCCAGTTCCGCCGCCATGACGCCGGCAAGGTGGGAAACCTCGATGGAATGTTTCAACACGTTCTGCCCGTAGCTGGTGCGGAATTTCAGCCTTCCCAGCAGTTTGACGAGTTCGGGGTGCAGGCCGAAGATGCCGCATTCGAACATCGCGCCCTCGCCCGCGTCTTTGATCTGCTGGTCGAGTTCCTTTCTGACCTTCTCCACCGTCTCCTCGATGCGGGCGGGGTGGATTCTGCCGTCCTGAATGAGCTTTTCGAGCGCCACGCGGGCGATCTCCCTTCTCACGGGGTCAAAGCCCGAACAGATCACTACTTCGGGGGTATCGTCTATGATGAGTTCGATCCCCGTCGCGTTCTCCAGCGTGCGGATGTTTCTTCCCTCCCTGCCGATGATGCGCGCCTTCATATCGTCGCTGGGCAGGGGGACGACGGATACGGTGATCTCGGAAGCCTGCTCGGTGGAGCACTTCTGGATCGCGAGGCTGATGATCTCCTTCGCCTTGCGCCCGGCTTCTTCCTTCGCCTCCGCTTCGATGTTCCGCACCAGCCCGACGGCCTCTTTGCGCGCGTCCTCTTCGATCGCCGAGACCAACTCACGCTTTGCCTCTTCCCTGCTCATCTGAGAGACCTTTTCGATCTCGACGAGCATCTTTTCGTGCTGCTGGGAGACTTCCTGCAGTTTTTTCTGCATCTCCGCGTCTTTCTGCTGTAATTTCTGCTGCTGTTTGTTCAGTTCTTCGTTCCGTTTCGCGAGCGCGTCTTCCTTCTTGTCCAGAGAATCCTCTTTCTGGATCAGGCGGTTTTCCGTTCTCGCGAGTTCGGCGCGCTTTTCCTTGGATTCGCGCTCGAAATCGTTGCGAAGTTTCAGTTCCTGTTCTTTCGCCTCTAAAATCGCTTCTTTTTTCAGTGTCTTGCCTTCTGCCCGCGCTTCGTCGAGCATTTTCTCAACCACTTGATTGATTTCACCGACTTTTTTTTCGTACGACTTCTTGTGGACCAAAAGCCCCAATCCGATCCCCGCCGCCAGCGCGACGACGAACGCCGCGGCGGCGATGCCGATCGCTCCGCCCGTACTTATCAAGAACAGGGAGCCAAATACGTTGCCCATAATTATGCCTCCTGTCTGTTTATAGAAAACAAAATCCAGTTAAAAATTTTGCTTTTATACAATATATTGTAGTATAATTCGCTTCAAATGTCAATTAAACCGAATGGTTTTCGGTCAATTCGCCTTGTTTTTCTTTTCCTTTACCGCAGCGACGATCTTCTCCTCCACCTCTTTTGCAATTTCGGGATTTGCCTTGAGATAGTCGCGCGCCTTATCCCTGCCCTGGGCGATCTTCTCGTCGTTGTACGAGAACCACGCGCCGCTCTTTTTGATGATCTCGTACTGGATTCCCAAATCCAGGATACAGCCCTCGCGGGAAATTCCCTCGCCGTAAATGATATCGAACTCCGCCGTGCGGAAGGGAGGCGCCAGCTTGTTTTTGACAACCTTCGCCTTCGTATGGTTGCCGAACTGCCCTTCCGTATCCTTCAAAACGTCCCCGCGGCGGACGTCGATGCGGACGGAAGCATAGAATTTCAGCGCCTTGCCGCCCGGCGTCACTTCGGGATTGCCGAACATAATGCCCACTTTTTCGCGCAGCTGGTTGATGAAGATCACGCAGGTCTTGCTCTTGTTCGTAATCCCCGCGAGCTTTCTGAGCGCCTGGCTCATCAAGCGCGCCTGCAAGCCCACGTGAGAATCGCCCATCTCCCCTTCGATTTCCGCCTTCGGCGTGAGCGCGGCGACGGAGTCGATGACGATTAAATCGATCGCGCCGCTCCGCACGAGGTGATCGGTGATGTCCAGCGCCTGTTCGCCGGTATCCGGCTGCGAGACGTAGAGGTTGTCGAGATCCACGCCCAGATTTTTCGCGTAGACGGGATCGAGCGCGTGCTCCGCGTCGATAAAGGCGGCGATGCCGCCCAGCTTCTGCGTTTCGGCGATGGCGTGCAGGGCGACCGTGGTTTTACCCGAAGATTCGGGACCGTAAATTTCGATCATTCTCCCGCGCGGAAATCCGCCGATCCCCAGCGCCAGGTCGAGCGCCAGGCAGCCGGTCGGGATCACCTCGATATTGGTATCGCCCGCGTCCTGCCCCAGCTTCATGATGGCGCCTTTGCCGTATTGCTTTTCGATTTGCACCAGGACGCTCTCGAGCGCCTTTGCTTTTCCTTCTTCCATTTTGTTTCCTCTCTTTCAGTTATTGTGAAAAATTCCGGTAAAGAATGTTTTTCCTCTCTCAGATATCCGCCGCACGCGCGAGCTGAATTGCAAGATACAGCGCCGCGTTCTTCGCCTGTTCAGTGATTTCCTCCCGGCTGCCGCGGAAATTGAACTTGTGAATGTGGATGCCCTCGATCGTACCGACGGCGATGTAGCAGAGACCGACCGGCTTTTCAGTATCGTCCGAAGCGGGTCCGGCGATGCCGGTCGTCGCGACCGCGTAATCGGCGTGATCCAACAGTCCGAGCGCCATCTCGTAAGCGGTTTCCCGGCTCACGGCACCGTGTTCCTTCAAAGTCTCCTTAAAGACGCCGAGGCGATTTTCCTTCGCCGCGTTGCTGTATGCGACGATCCCCTCATGGAAGACCGCGCTCGCCCCCGGCACGGAGATCACCGCGGCGGCGACCCTGCCCGCCGTAAACGATTCCGCAGTGGAAAGCACCCCCCTTCTCAGCGACAGCACGTTATAGAGCTGCTGCTCGGGGGAAATATCCGACTCCGCGTAGATTTTCCCTTTCAGCTGCACGGCGAGATACCGCTGCCCCGCGTCGACCGCCGCGCGCGGCGCGGCTTCGTCCACAAACATGCGCAGCGTGATGTCCCCGTACCGCTCCGCAGTCTGAAAAGTCATGGCTCCGCCCGAAAGCTCCGCAGCATACGCGAGATGCCGTTCCAGCTCCCGGCTTCTGACGCCCCAGAGCTTCCACGTCTCGATCTCGCGCTTCTTTTCCCCTTTATCCTGCAGATAGGGGAGCGCATACGCCGCCGCGACGCTTTCCGCCTGATCGGCGTCGTCCGGCAGAACGATGAGACAGACGTCCTCCGTCTCCAGCAGATACCCCTGCCGCGCGCCCAGCGAATTGGGAAAGACGATCGCGCCTTCGGGCAGAAGGGAATATTCGCCCACGTATTCCGTCTTATTGACCTGATTGAACGCATCCACGAACTTTTTGGCGGTCGCGTTTTCGGTGAGTTCGACGCCGAAAATGCGGGAAATGCAGTCGTTTACGTTAAAATTCACCTCTTCCCCGTCCGCGATCACCGCGCAGTCGAAGAGGTCTTTCGCCTCGCCGAGCTGCTTTAAAAAGGACAGTTCGTCGTCCGCGGAGAGGATCCTGACTTCATCGAAAGTAATCCCCTTCGCCCCGAACAGGCGGGTGATCCGCCCGATGTAGCCGCTCTCCCATACCAGCGCGGAGCGGCGGAAGGTGAACAGCACGGTCTTCATTCGCTCTCCTTGAGTACCTCTCTGTTTTTGACGATATAGGAGACTCCCGACCAAATGGTCAGGACGGCGGCGATCACGAGCAGGACGAGCCCCGCGACGTTGATCGGATTCACGGAATCCGGCGAAGAGTCGAACACGCCGAAAAAGTCGTAGCCCGCGAGCAGCACGAAGATCGCGAGATCTTGAAACACCGTTTTGACCTTGCCGATCTTATCTGCGGCGAGCACCAGCCCGCGGGAAGCCGCCACCATGCGGAAGCCGCTGACGATGAGCTCCCGCGCCAGAATCACCGCGACCGCGATGGAAAAGAGCGGCGGCAGGATCGCATCCACCGTGAGCATGAGGATGAGCGCTGTGGATACCAGAACTTTATCCGCGATCGGATCGAGAAATTTTCCCAGATTGGTCACAAGATGATATTTGCGGGCGATATAGCCGTCCAGAAAGTCGGTCGCCGCCGCGAGAACAAAGACGATCGCCGCAATGAAGTAGTTGTACGGGATCATCGTCAGGAAGAAAAAAGCCATAAAGACGGGGATCATGACGATCCGCAATATCGTCAGCTTATTGGGCAGGTTCATATTCTTTCTCCATATAAATCGTAGTCGCCGCAGTCGGTGATCTTCACCCGGACGCGCTCGCCCGCCTTTACCTCTTCCGAGGAAGCAAAGAACACGCTGCCGTCGATCTCCGGCGCCTGGCGGTAACACCTCCCGACGTAAGAGAGCGCCTCGCTGTCAAATCCCTCCGCAAGGACGGAGAGCGTCTTTCCCACGTAAGCCGCATTCCGCGCGCGCGATATTCCCCGCTGCAGATCATACAGCGCCCGCACGCGCTTTTGCTTGACGCGCTTAAGGATCTGCCCGGGCAGCTTCGCCGCCGCCGTGCCAGGCTCTCTGGAATAGGCGAAAAACCCCGCGTTGTCCAGTTTCGCGGCGCGGAGAAACCCGCACAGCGCCGCGAACGCCTCCTCCGTCTCACCGGGAAAACCGGCGATAAACGTGGAGCGGAGGGCGATACCCGGGATTTCACTGCGCAGTTTTTCAAACAAAGCGAGATATTCTTCCGCGCTTCCCGGGCGGTTCATGCGCTTCAGGACGCCCGGATCGGCGTGCTGCAGGGGGATATCCAGATACTTTACGACCTTGGGAAGGTCGCGGACGGTTTTCACCAATTCGTCCGTGATACAGTCCGGATAACAGTAAAGCAGGCGGATGCTCCCGATATTGTCCAGCGCCGCCAGCGCGCGGATCAGCGCGGGAAGGCGCTTTTCTCCGATCAGATCCTCGCCGTACCGGGTGATATCCTGCGCGACGAGGACGAGTTCGGGAATCTCGCCGAGCCCCGCCGCTTCTTCGATCAGCGCCGCTTCGGGCACGGAGCGGTATGCTCCCCTGATTTTGGGAATCAGACAGTATGTACAGTGATTGCAGCAGCCGTCCGCGATTTTCAGATAGGCGTAGGCGGTGGGCGTCGTCAGTACGCGCGCCGCGTTCGTTTCGCAGTTCCCCCCTCCCACCGCGCTGATCTGCCGGTTTTCCCGATAGCTTTCTTCGATCAGCGCGGGCAGTTTTTCATAATCGGAGATCCCCAGAAGGAGATCCGCCTCGGTAAGCGCCCCTTCCAGTTCGGACGCGAACCGCTGGGGCAGGCAGCCGGTGACGACCAGTTTTTCCAGCTTTCCCTCCGACCGCATGCGGTCGGCAGCCAGAATCTCTTCGATCGCCTCGCGCCGCGCACTCTCTAAAAAGGCGCAGGTGTTGACGATTACGATCTCCGCCTCGGAAAGCTCGTTCGTCAGCTCGTAATGCTCCCGCAGAATCCCCAGCATCTTCTCCGTATCCACGCGGTTTTTGTCGCACCCCAGAGAAATAACGCCCACTTTCTTTTGTTTCATTCGTCTATTTTACCGTATTTTTCCTCAAACTGTTCGCGCGTAATCAGCACCTCGCGCGCTTTGGAGCCCTGGAAGGGCGACACATAGCCCATCCGCTCCATGGAGTCGACCAGACCGCCCGCGCGGCCGTAGCCGATTTTGAAGCGGCGCTGGAACATGGAGATGGAGGCGACGTTGTTCAGCACGGCGAATTTCACCGCCTCGACGAACAGCTTATCCTCCTGCGGATCGTCCCCTTCCTCGTCGTCCTCCGTCGCGACCACGGGCGGGCGCACAGACTCCTCGATAGACTTCGCCGCCTCGTCGTTGAAGTAGGCCTCGTTGTTCTCCTTGATATAGTTGACGATGTTCTTCACTTCCGCCGTGTCGATAAACGCCCCCTGGATCCGGTCGCACTTCGCCATACTGGCGTTGCGGTAGAGCATATCGCCGTTGCCGAGCAGCTTTTCCGCGCCGCCCTCCGACAAAATGGTCATGGAATCCGCCGCCGACAGGACGCGGAACGCGATGCGGGACGGGAGGTTGGTCTTGATGACCCCCGTGATGACGTCTACCGACGGGCGCTGCGTCGCGAGCACCAGATGAATGCCGGCCGCGCGCGCCTTCTGGGACAGCGAGAGAATCTTCGCTTCGAGATCCCGCTTGTTATACATCATGAGGTCGGAGACTTCGTCCACGATGATGACGATCTTCGGCATCTTGGGAACGGTATCCGAGGCGATAAAGGAGTTGTATTCGTCGATATCGCGCACCTCGTTCTCCTTGAACTGCGTATAGCGCTTTTCCATCTCGTCGATCGCCCAGGTGAGCGTGGCGATCGCCTTCTGCGGCTCGGTGATGATCTCGTCGATCATCAGGTGCGGCAGATGATTGTAGATATTGAATTCGACCTGTTTCGGGTCCACCATGATGAGGCGGAGCTCTTCCGGGCTGTATTTTGTGATCAGGCTGATGATCATGGTGTTCAGGCACACGCTCTTTCCCATGCCGGTCGAACCCGCAACCAGATAGTGCGGGCCCTTTGCGAGGTTGTCGCACACCGCCTGACCGACGATGTTCTTGCCCAGCGCGAAGGTCAGCGCCCCCGGCTTGTCCTTCTGAAACGCGGGATCTTCGATGATGTCGCGCAGACCTACCATCTGCTTGACCTTGTTCGGCACCTCGATTCCGACGAGGTTCTTCCCCGGAATGGGCGCTTCCACACGGACGCCGTTCTCGGATTCCAGGCGCATCGCCACGTCGTCCGCGTGATTGGGCACGCGCTTGACGGGAATGCCCGCCGGCATCATCAGCTCGTAGCGGGAAACCGTGGGCCCCTGCACGCAGTTGACGACCTTCGCGTCGATGTTGAATTCGGAAAGCGTGCGCTCGATGATACGGCTGCGCTCCTCGTGGTTTTCGTGCGCGCCGTTCGGATCCTGTTTGTAAATCTTGAACAGATCGATGGGCGGGCGCTTGTAGACGCGGTGAATCATCGCGCGCGCCTTGTCTTCCATCGTCAGCTCGTCCGCAGAATCCTGCGCCTCCGAAAACTCCTCCGCGGGTTCGGGAATCCTGCGCTCTCTGCGCCGCGTAACGGGCGGGAGCTCCGGCTCTTCCTCTTCCTCCTCCTGCTCCGCTTCGACGGGGGGAACGACGGGTTCTCTCCGCCTCAGCATGGGCGGGATATTGGTTTCCTCCGGCGCTTCTTCGGCGAGGTCAGCCCCGGAAGGCTCCTCTTCGGCGGGTTCGGACAGCGTCTCTTCCGCGCGGATAAAGGGTTCCGGACGCGGTTCCTCTCTGCGGGGAGGCTCCGCCGGCCGCTGCGCGAACAGGTCCGGCGTTTCCCTGCGGGCGGGCTCTTCCGCCTGCACGGCGGGATCCGCATACCGCTCGGCAAAGGTCTCCGCGCGCCGCGCGGTGTCGCTCTTGGGTTCGTCGTCGTAATCGTACGCAGGCGGGAGCGGATTGTCGTTTCTGTCCCGTTTCAGCTCGCGGATGGGAGCGGAAATGCCGGACGCGGGAATATGATAGGACGCCGCAGGTTTCGGGTCGCCTTTCTTCCTGGAATTCTCCAGCAGCTCCTCCACGTTGACGGGAGAGGGCGTCTTGATATAATTGAGCTTGGACTGCATGTCGTCGCCGTAAACGGCGGAATACGTCCGCTCGGATTCCCGCGAGAAGCCGAGGCTCTTCCCTTCATCCCCGTTGGGATAGAGGATGCGGAAGGAATCGTTTTTGGTTTTTTCCTGCTGGCGGCGGGTCTTCAGCTCAAAATTATCCTCCCGATAATAGAGCTGCGGACCGGAAGGCGCTTCTTCCTCCTCTTCCGGCTCCTCATCCTGCGGCTCTTCTTTCCGGCGAACGGGAGCCTCGCGCACCTTCTTCGCGCGCGGCGCGCGCACCTTTCCGCCGCGGAAATACAGGCTTCTGCCCAGTCCGTACAGGCAGAGCGCGATCAGAACGGAGAGCAGGACGTAACAGCCTACGGGCGTGATCAAAGACATGATCAGCCCGTCCAGCAGGCCGAACAGCCACCCGCCGCCCGTCGCGCCGGCGGCGCCCTCCGCCCCCGCGCCGTAGCATGCGGAAAGATACGCCCCGTACCCTTCAGAAAGCAGGGAAGCGGATGTGACGGCGTGCGTCAGAAAGAACGCGAGAACGACGATCAGGTAGGAAAACAGCCTGTTTTTCGCGGAAATGCGAAGGGCTTTCCCCGCGACGAGATACACGCCCATGACGATCGCCCAGAAAAAAAACGGAAAGGCAAACCAGCCGAACACGCCCAATAAGAAGCCGTTGACCGCCTGCCCCACCGTGGAAAACACCGCCTCGCGCGTAAAAAGACACACCAAAGCGAGCGTGGAAAACAGTATCAGAACCATGCCGAACGTCTCTTTGGAAAAAACGTCCGACTCCCTCTTTTCTTTTTTGCCTCTGCCCATTGCGTTCAAAAGAATACCCCTGTCACAAGCGCGCACAGCGTAAGCGCGCCGATCTTGAAAATTTAAATATATTTATATCATACCAAATGAGCGAAAATTTTGCAATCGATTTGGGACAATCTTTCGCCGAAATGAAAAAAAGGGGACGGCTTTGCCGTCCCTTCGACATTTTACGCGCGCTCCCCTCTGAGAATCGACAAAAGCCTCTCTCCCGCCCGGTCGCCGTTCGGAAAACGCGCGGCGATTTTGCCGCCGTCCATGACCGCGATCTCATCCGCGAGATAAAGCGCCTCCTCTGCGGTATGCGTGACGAGGACCGCCGTCGACTCGTTTTCCCGCAGGAGGGCGGACAGTTCGTCCATGATTTTATACTTCAAGGCGACGTCCAGGTTGTGAAAGGGCTCGTCCAGCAGCACGAGATCGGCAGGATACGCGAACGCGCGCAGGATCGCCGCCCGCCGCGCCATTCCCCCAGAAAGTTCGCGGGGATATTTATTCCTTGCCTCAGACAGGCCGACCTTTTGCAGGAGCCCGGCGACGTCCGCCTCCGGCGCGACGAAGAGGAGATTTTTCTCCACCGTCAGATTGGGGATCAGCCTGTCGTTCTGAAAGACGCAGGAGACGCGCGGCTTTTCGCGGTATTCTTCGTTCGGGAGAAGCCCCGCGAGGATCTTTAAAAGCGTCGTCTTGCCCGCCCCCGACTTTCCCATCAGCGCGAGCACTTTGTTTGCGGGGATCTCCAGAGACAGATCGTCCAGCACGCGCTCGTTTTCGTACGAAAAGGAGATATGTTCCAGTTTCACGCTTTCCACCTCCCGATACGGCGGGAAATCAGCTTCGCCGCCCCCTCGAACAGCAGCCCCGCCGCCACCGTGACCAGGAGCAGCGCGAGCAGTTCCGCCGTCTCCAGATACGTCTTGGCGAGATTCATCAGTCCGCCGAGGGAATTCGCCGTCTGTGCGAGCACTTCCGCCGCAACCATGAGCTTCAGCGTGAGCGCCAGCCCCGCCCCCGCCAGCTTCACCGCGGACGGGAGCACCACGGGGATATAAAAGGAAAAGAGCACCCGCTTCGCCGGCACGCGGTACAGCTTTGCCATTTCGGCGAGGTCGGGATCGATCTCGCCGAGCAGGGCGGACAGCTCCGAAAAGAGCGTAGGGAGCATCACCAGCCCTGCGACGACACACGCGACCACGCGGCTGGGCGCGAAGGCAACCAGCCAAAGGGCGATCACCAGCGTGGGAAAGGCGCGCAGTACGCTCATCGTCCCCTCTACGCTCGTGCGGGCGGGCGGAACGTTGCGGGCGAGCAGGGCAAACCCGAACGCCGCCAGAAAGGAGAGGACGAACGTGATCGCACACCGCCCGAGCGTCGCGCCGAACGCGGCGTAAAAGGCGCTGTCCGAGAGCACCTCCCAAAGTTTCTCCAGCGTGGCGGCGGGCGTCGGCAAAATGTATTCGGAATCCGCCTTTACCGCCAGTCCCCACCAGAGCGCGACGAAGGCCAGCAGCAGGAGGACCGGGAACAATATGTTGTAAAGCGCGCGGCTCTTTTTCATAGCGCGTAGAAGAACGCGTCCGAAACGTCACCCACCGCGCTGGGCTCGATCGCCTTGATTCTCGCGAGATAGCCGTAGACGGCATCCTCCGCCCCATCACCCGTCGTCTGAACGGATAGGTTGCAGTTTGCGATAGACGTATGCGTCAATTTAGAACCGTCGAGGGAGGACTGCAGCCCTTCTTCCAGATACGGGGCGAGTTTTGCGACCGCCGCCGCGGGGCGCCCTTCGACGTCCTCGTTTACCCAGGCGATGCTCTCGGCGAGCGCCTCTAAAATATCTTCTACATACTGGGCAGACCAATCGTCCAGCGCGGTCGTTTTGATCATCAGCACCGCCTGCGGATAGTCATTTTCCCCGTACAGCTCCTGCAGGGAAAAGCGGACAGGCAGCGCGCTGTTGGTCGCGGCTGGCTCGGGCAGAACGCCGAAATCGAGAACGCCCTGCTTCAATGCGGGCAGCATATTGGTCGCCACGTCGTAATATTGAATCGCGACCTTTCCCTCTACGGCAGTTTCGGATTCCACGTATTCGATTCCCTTCTCCTCAAAGATCGCCTTCAGCGTGAGATCGGGCACGTTGCCGCGCTGAATGACGCCCAGCGTCTTGCCGTACAAATCGGTCAGCGCGGAAGCCTCCCCGTTGCCGACGATAAACAGATTTCCGTGCGTGACGACCGCGACCATCTTCATCTTTTCGCCGTTTCCGAACAGCTTGGAAGCGGCATTGACGGGCATGATCGCGAGATCGGCATCCGTCGAAGCGTGCGCGGCGATGGAATTCGCATTGACCACGTGCAGCGAAAAATCCGTAAGCTGCGCGGACGGCGCCGTAAAATTCGCGACGGCCAGCGCGGGCGCGCCGTCCGGCACGAAAAACCGATAGGTTTTCGTGCCCGGGGCGGGCTGTTCGGGATCTCCCGCGCAAGCGGAAAACACGAATGCAAGAGACAGCAGAATTGCCAGTAATTTTTTCATAACACTCCTTTATTTTGCCCGAAAAAATCCCCGCCAAACGGCGGGGACGACTTTTTCCGAACGGCGGCGCGCTCCAAGCGCGGCGCACAAAGCGCGGCGAAAACCGATGAGCCCCTTTTCCGTCAGGCCGAACCGTTCGGGTCAGGTTTTCTTTGATTATACCTCCAAAACGCAGACTTGTCAAGAATTTTTTATCGTCAGCGCCCCGTTTTCGACATCCACCGTGACGACGGAGCCGGCGGCAAAGCGGTTTTCCACGATCGCGCGGGCGATGAGCGTCTCCAGCTCGTGCTGAATATAGCGCCGCAGCGGCCGTGCGCCGTAGACGGGATCGTAGCCGTTCTCCACGATAAAGTCCTTTGCGGCGTCCGTGACGGCGAGCGAAAGCTGCTTTTCGGCGAGACGGCCGCGCAGCTCGTTCAGCATCAGATCGACGATATTTTTGACGTTTTCCTTCGTCAGGGGCTTATAGAACACGATCTCGTCCAGCCGATTCAAAAACTCGGGACGGAAAGAGGCTTTGAGCAGTTTCATGACCGTATCGCGCGCGGAAGCGGTGAGATTGCCCGCTCCGTCGATGCCCTCCAGAATGTCGTTGGAGCCGAGGTTGGAGGTCAGGATGATGACGGTATTCTTGAAATCCACCGTCCTCCCCTGCGAGTCGGTGATTCTGCCGTCGTCCAGCACCTGCAGGAGGATATTGAATACGTCCGGATGCGCCTTTTCGATTTCGTCGAACAGAATGACGGAATACGGCTTTCTGCGGACCGCCTCGGTCAGCTGACCGCCGTCTTCAAACCCGACGTATCCCGGAGGCGCCCCGATCAGGCGGGAAACGGAGAACTTCTCCATGTATTCGCTCATATCGATGCGGATCATGTTCTTCTCGTCGTCAAAGAGACAGGCGGCGAGCGTCTTGGCGAGCTCGGTCTTTCCGACGCCCGTCGGCCCCAAAAAGAGGAAGGAACCGATGGGGCGGTCGGGGTCGGCGATCCCCGCGCGCGAGCGCAGAATGGCCTCCGAAACGGCTTTGACCGCTTCATCCTGCCCGATGACCCGGCGATGCAGGATATCCTCCATCTGCAGCAGTTTTTCGCGTTCTCCTTCCATCAGGCGGGATACGGGGATCCCCGTCCAGCGGCAGATGATCTTTGCGATCTCCTCCTCCGTGACGCGGTCCCGGAGCAGCGTGCTGTCGTGCGTTTCCGCCTCCTTCTTCTCGAGCGCCGCTTTGGCCGCGGGCAGCTTTGCGTAGAGGATTTCGGACGCGCGCTCGTAAGCGCCGTCTCTCTGCGCGCGTTCCAGCTCGTTGTTGAGCGAGGTGATCTCCTCCCTCAGCTTTCTCACTTCGGCAATGCGGTTCTTCTCGTTCTGCCACTTCGCCGTCATGCTCTGGTATTTCGAGCGGAGTTCCGCGAGCTCCCGTTTGATTTCTTCGAGGTGCGCCATCGAGAGATTGTCCGTCTCCTTTTTGAGCGCGGTTTCCTCGATCTCCAGCTGCATGATCTTGCGCGCGATATCGTCCATCTCTGCGGGCATGGAGTCGATCTCCGTCTTGATCATGGCGCATGCCTCGTCCACGAGGTCAATCGCCTTATCGGGCAGAAACCGATCGGAAATGTAGCGGTTTGAAAGCGTCGCCGCGGCGATCAGCGCGGAATCCGCGATCTTTACGCCGTGGAAGACTTCGTATCTGTCTTTGAGTCCGCGCAGAATGGAGATGGTGTCCTCCACCGTGGGCTCCGCGACCAGCACGGTCTGAAACCGCCGCTCGAGGGCGGGGTCCTTTTCGATATACTTGCGGTATTCGTCCAGCGTCGTCGCGCCGATGCAGTGCAGCTCGCCGCGCGCCAGCATGGGCTTTAAGAGATTGCCCGCGTCCATCGCGCCGTCCGTCTTGCCCGCGCCGACGATCAGGTGCAGTTCGTCGATAAAGAGAATGATCTTCCCCTCGCTTTTCTTCACCTCGGAGAGCACCGCCTTTAAGCGCTCTTCAAATTCCCCCCTGAACTTCGCGCCCGCGATCAGCGCGCCGATATCCAGCGAGAACACCTTTCTGTCTTTCAGCGATGAGGGGACGTCTCCCTTCATGATGCGGATCGCGAGCCCCTCGGCGATCGCCGTCTTGCCCACGCCCGCTTCCCCGATCAGCACTGGGTTGTTTTTGCTCTTGCGGGACAGAATCCGAATGACGTTCCGGATCTCGTTATCCCTGCCGATGACCGGATCCAGCTTGTGCGTGCGGGCGAGTTCCACCAGATCGGAACCGTATTTGTTCAGCACGTCGTAAGTTGCCTCCGGATTATCGCTCGTGATGCGCACGTTGCCCCGCACTTCGGAAAGCGCCTTCAAAAACGCTTCCCCGGTGATGTGAAAGCGCGCGAACACCTCCTTTAAATCCTTCGATTTTTCCAGCAAGCCGTAGAACAGATGCTCCACGGATACGTATTCGTCCTTCATGCGGGCCGCCTGCGCCTCCGCTTCCGCGAGCGCCGCGGAGAGATCCGCGCTGACGTACATCTGGCCTCCCTTCTGCTTGGGCAGCTTTTCCGTCAGCCGTTCGGACTCCCGCGCCACGGCGGAGGGGTCCGCGTTCATCCTGACCAGCAGCTGCGCGATAAGGCTCTCTTCCTGCGCGAGGAGCGCGGAAAGAAGGTGCGCGGAGGACAGCTCGGGGTTTCCGTTTTCTACCGCGAGATTTTGCGCTTTGCCGAGCGCTTCCAGGCTCTTTTGCGTCCATTGATTGGTATTCATACCGTTTCCTCCTTTTCTCTATAACGTTGTGTCCTTCAAAGTTCTGCGATAATTTTTTGCGAGGACGGCCGCCGCGTCTTCTCCGCGCTGCGCCGCCCTGATATAGGCGTTCATCAATTCATTCAATCTGTCCACGTAATCGGTGATCAGACGCCCCAGCTCTCCCGATTCCGCCTCCTGCGGCGGGCGGAAGAGGATACGCCGGTACCTGCCGCGCTCCAGCTCCCATCGGACGTACCGTTTCAGATGCGTCCGCTCGCATTCCCGCCAGAGAAGGAAAAAATCATCCAGTTCATCCAGCAGCCGCTCATTTTTCGTGCGGAACGTCACTTTCAGTTCGCCCAAAAAATCGCTGTTTTCCGCATAGAGCTCGATCGCATACCGCACGGCGGGCCGATACGGATAGGAAAGCGCGCCGCTGTAATACGCCATCGACGCGGTGGGGAGATTGCAGAACCGAAGCGCGCCGGACGCGGCGGAAAGCTGTTCCAGCGCCTGAAAGACCGTCTCCATCCGCTGTTCGGGCGTCTCGTGCGAAACGCGTTCCGCCAGAATGCGGTTGATCATCTGAGAGCGGGAGATCCCCCGCCGGTATGCGAGCAGATCCACCTTTTCCACGATTTCGTCATCCAGCACCAGGCTGTAAACGGTTTTCTTCATATCGCCCTCCTTCTTTTGACGGCTATATTTTAAATCAATATTCATAATTTGTCAAGCAAATTATATAATATTATTTACAAAATTTTTTCTGTGAAAAAACGGATCGCGCTTGACTTTTCGTCATACCTTATATTATAATATAAATAATAACACAGGCGTAGGAAGAGGATTCATGGCCGAACAAGCGGAAAAACCACCGCGCGCGTTTCGCGCGCCCGATCTCATTCTGTACGGATGCGTTCTCGCGATGGCCGCCCTGGCTTTTCTGTTCTTTTTCCCGCGGGAAACGGGGCGCGCGGAGGGCATCAGCGGGATGATCGACGGGGATTCCGCCTTTTTTTATGCGTTTGCCGAGGAAAAACTCAGCCTGTTCAGCGACGCCGTTAAGGCGGAGGAGAGCGAATCTGCCGTGACGCTCACCGTCACGTTCGGGGCGGAAAAAAGCGTGATCGTGATCGACAAGTCCGCCCGCACGGCGCGCGTGGCCGAGACGGACTGCGCGCACAGGGACTGCACGAAAATCACTGTCGAACGCGCGGGAGACGCCATCGTCTGCCTCCCCTACCGGCTGGTGGTGGAGGGAACGGGAAACAGCGTGCCTTCGCCGGGGGTAGGATGACCGCCCGGCGCATCGCGGGGATCGCGGCGCTTTCCGCGCTCGCCCTCGTCTCCTTTCTGATCGAAAGCCTCTTCCCCCCGCTGCTTCTCCCCGGCGCAAAGCTGGGGCTGGGCAATATCTTCGTGCTCGCGGCGCTCTTTTTTTACGGCGGGACAGGCGGTATGATTGCACTGGCGGTCAAGCTGCTCCTGGGGAATCTCATCACGGGAAATCTCTCCGCGCTGATGTACGGGCTGCCCGCAGGCGCCCTCTCGTATCTGGCGGAATATCTGCTCATCCGCTTTGTCTATCCGCGCGTTTCGGTGATTGCGGTGAGCGTGTTCGGCGCTGCGCTTTCCAACGCCGCGCAGACCTGCATTTTCGCGGCGGTGATCCGCTCTTCCGCCGCGCTCGTTTATCTTCCCTACCTCGTTCTGCTGGGCGTCTTGTCCGGCGCGGTCGTGGGGACGGCGGTCCATCTGATTTTAAAACGATTCCCCCGAAGGAAACAAGGAGGTTCTCAAATTGATCAAAGGTAAGTATTTTCCCTACGGCATTCACGTGCGGGACGAGAAAGCGGCGACGCGCGACAAGCCCATCGAACAAATTCCCGCCCCCGCCGAAGTGGCGATCTGCGTTTCGCAGCACATCGGCGCGCCCGCCGTACCCGTCGTCTTCGCCGGGGACATGGTAAAAAAAGGACAGCTGGTCGCGGAAGCCTCCGGCGCGCTCTCCGCAAACGTATTTGCAAGCGTTTCCGGCCAGGTCGTCGGCGTGGAAGAACTGGTCAACCCCTTCGGCGTCAGACAGAAATACGTGCGCATTAAAAACGACTTTAAGGACGAAGCGGTCACGCTCCCCGACATGAAGGACTTTTCCCCGCAGTCCATCGTCGGGCGAATCCGGGAAGCGGGCATCGTGGGATTAGGCGGCGCGGGATTCCCCACCGCCGTCAAGCTGTCCCCGCAGAACCGGCTGGATACGCTCATCGTCAACGCGGCGGAATGCGAGCCCTATCTGAACTGCGATTTCCGCCTGATGCTGGAAAAGACGGACGGCATCGTCAAGGGGATCCGCTACGTCGCCCAGGCGCTGGGCATCAGACAGATTCTGATCGGCATCGAGGCGAACAAGCCGGAGGCGATCGAGCGGTTTGAAGGCGTCGGCGGCATGACGGTCGTGCGGCTCAAAAAGCAATATCCGATGGGCTCCGAAAAGCACCTCGTCTATTGCTGTACGGGGCGGAAAATCGCGCCCGGAAAGATGCCCTTCGACGTAGGCTGTCTGGTGCAGAACGTCAAGACACTGCTCGCGGCATACGAGGCGATCGACCTCAATCTCCCGCTGACAGAAATCGTGATGACCGTATCCGGAAAAGGGATCCGGTTCCCGAAGAACGTGCGCGTGCCGATCGGAACCTCGTTCGAGGATATCGCGGCGTTCTGCGGCGGCGAGACCGACCGCCCCGTCAAATACGTCGCCGGCGGGCCGATGATGGGGAAAGCGCTCTACAATCTCAGGCAGTACGCGAAAAAGACGGATTCCGGCCTGCTCTTTCTGACTGAGGGAGAGACCTCCCTGGAAGCGCCGTCCAACTGCATCAACTGCGGCAGATGCGCCAAAAACTGCCCCATGCGGCTGATGCCCATGTACATCGAATTTTATACCCTCGCGGGAGACTATGAAGCGGGGAAAAAATACGGGGCGCTCAGCTGCATCGAGTGCGGCAGCTGCGCCTATAACTGCCCTGCCAAGCGCGCGCTCGTACAGTCCATCGTGCTGTGTAAAAATAAGTTAAAGGAGAAAAAGTAGGAGCCGTATGGAACACGTGGTATCCAATTCGCCGCACGTCAAGTGCGGCAACAGCACGCGGAAAATCATGCTGGACGTGGTGATCGCGCTGCTTCCCGCCGCCGTCGCCGGCATCGTGTATTTCGGCTGGCGCGCGGCGCTCGTGATCGCGCTCTCCGTCGTCAGCGCCGTGCTGTCGGAGGGGATCTTCCTTTTGTGCATGAAAAAGAGCGTCGGAGAGATCGTCAGGTCGTTTGACTGCTCTTCCGTGGTCACGGGACTTCTGCTCGCGCTGACGCTTTCCGCCTCCGTTCCGTGGTACGTCCCCGTTCTGTCCGCGGCGTTCGCGGTCGTGGTCGTCAAAATGTTGTTCGGCGGAACGGGCAAAAACCTCGTCAATCCCGCGCTGGCGGGCAGAATCTTCGCGTTTATCTCCTTCCAAATGGTGATGACCTCCGGCTGGCTGACGCCGCTGTCCCCGAACGTCGAAGCGGGCGCCACCATCTTGCCCTCTTTGATTCATCCGACGGAAGACGCGGCGCTCTCCGTATGGGATTTTCAATGGTGGGAGCTCTTTCTGGGAATCAACGTGGCGGGCTGTATCGGCGAGACCTGCAAGCTGGCGATCATTCTCGGCGGCATCTATCTCGTCTGCCGCGGCGTGCTGGATTTCCGCTGGCCGCTCGTCTATCTTTTGACCGCAGGCCTCTTCACCGTGGCGCTGAACGGCTTTGACTTCGCGTACTTCTTCCCCTCCCTTTTCACGGGCGGCATCATGCTGGGCGCGGTCTTTATGGCGACCGATTACGTCACCACGCCCAATACCAAGGCGGGCAATTACGTCTATTTTATTCTCCTGGGGTTACTCACGGCGGGACTCCGGCAGGCGACGGGAATCGAAGTGGTCTCGTTCGCGATTCTCCTGATGAATCTCACCGTCCCGCTGATCGACAAATGGATCTATCCCCGCCCGTTCGGGTACCGCAGAATCAAAAAGGAGGCGAAATGATGCGATTTTTCAAGAGCAACGGATTTCGATGCGTCCTCGTGCTGATGGTCGTCACCATCGTCTGCTGCGGCCTGCTCGCGGCGCTGCGCACGCCGCTCTACGTCTCGAGCGAAGAGCGCACCGCGCGCATCATCAAAAAGATCTACGGCGAAATCGTGGACTACGACGATCTCGGCGTGACCGAAGAACAGGCGGAAAACAGCTACGGCACGATTGACGACGTATTTCTGGTCGGAGACGAATATCTGATCAAATCCACCGGCGGAGAAGGCTATAAAAACGGCACCATCACCCTTTGGACGGTGTTCTCCGTGAGAGAAAAAAGCATCGCCGCGATCAAGCAGGTAGTCGTCGAATCAAACGAAAAACAGACGCTGATGTCCGAAATCGACGCGGAGTTTCTCGCCGTCTACGTAAACGCGGGAGAATCCTTTCTGAACGGAGACGGCGTATTCGCCGTCACGGCGGCGAGCGGCGACATCCAGAACGTCACGACGGGCGCGACCAAGTCGTCCAACGCCGCGGACAATGCGGTGAATGCGGCGCTCTATTATATGAGGAATTTCGTGACGGGAGGGCTGGACTGATGAAAAACAAAGTTTCCACCCTCGCGCGGGAGGGAATCCTCACTTCCAACCCCACGCTGAAGCTGGTGCTCGGAACCTGCCCCACGCTCGCGCTGACGACCGCCGCCATGAACGGCATCGGGATGGGCGCGGCGGTCATCTTCGTTCTCGTCTGCTCCAATGCGTTCATCTCCCTCCTGCGGAACGTCATTCCGGACCGCGTGCGGATCCCGACCTTCGTCCTCATTATCGCGACGCTCGTCACGATCGTGAGAATGGTGATGGAAAAGTTTCTCCCCTCTATCTATGACGCGCTGGGCATCTATCTGCCGCTCATCGTCGTCAACTGCATCATTTTGGCGCGCGCGGAGTCCTTTGCCAGCAAGAACCCCGTGCTGGATTCCGCGCTCGACGGGCTGTTCATGGGGATCGGCTTCACCTGTTCGCTGACGCTGATGGGGCTCTTCCGCGAGGTACTGGGCGCGGGGACGTTCTTCGGAGTGAAACTATGGGATTTTAAGATCGCGTTCTTCTCTTCGAGCGCGGGCGCGTTCTTCACGTACGGACTCTTCATCGCGGTGTTCAACCTCATCATGGCGAAAGTTCACAAAAACGCCAAACAGCGCGCTTATAAGCGGGAAAATCCCCATTATAAGGAGGTAAAATAATGACCGAGTTTATTCTGATCATCGTCACCGCGGTCTTCATCAACAACTTCGTCGTCGTTCAGTTCCTGGGGATCTGCCCGTTTCTGGGCGTCTCCAGGAGCACTTCCGGCGCGTTCGGCATGGGGATCGCCGTCACCTTCGTGATGACGCTCACCTGCTTCATCACCTATCCGCTGTACGAATACCTCCTCGTCCCGCTGGGGCTGGAATATCTCGAAATCATCGTGTTCATCTTCGTCATCGCCGCGCTCGTGCAGATGATCGAGATGGTAATCAAGAAGTTTTCCCCCGCGCTCTACCGCACGATGGGCATCTATCTCCCGCTGATCACGACCAACTGCGCCGTGCTCGGCGTGGCGGAGCTCGTGATCGACAAGGCGCAGATGATGAGCCTTTTGGGGCTCTCCTCCATGAATCTCGGCGTGGCCGTGCTGTACGGATTTTTTGCAGGCGTCGGCTTTACCGTGGCGATCGTGCTGATGAGCGGGCTCAGGGAAAAAATCGAGCGGACCGAAATAGCAAGGCCGCTCAAGGGATTCCCGATCGCCATGATCACGGCCTGCTTTATGGCGATGGCGTTCTACGTCTTCGGACTGATCGGATAAGGAGGCAGCAAAATGGATATACTGATCGTAATCGGGATCGCGGCCGGGCTCTCGCTCATATTTGCCCTGCTGATCCTGCTGGTTTCAAAATTCTGCGCGGTAAAGGAGGACGAGCGCGTCGCCAAGGTATTGGAACACCTGGCGGGCGCCAACTGCGGCGGCTGCGGTTACGCCGGCTGCGAGGGATTCGCCAAGGCGCTGGCAGAGGGAAAAGCCCCGCTCAGCGGCTGCGGCCCCACCTCCAATGCGGAAAAGGAAGAGATCGCCAGGATCCTCGGGATCGAATTTGTCGGTTCCGAGCCCGCCTATGCCGTCGTCAAGTGCGCCGGCGGCGAATTGGCGCTCAACAAATACGAGTTCGTCGGCAACGAGGGCTGCATCAGTCAGAACGCCTATATTGACGGAAAAAAGGTCTGCAAAAACGGCTGCATCGGCGAGGGCACGTGCGAAAAGCTCTGTCCGTACCACGCGATCAAGGTGGAACACGGGGTATCCCACGTGGACAAGGCGCTGTGCGAGGCATGCGGCCTCTGCATTGTCAACTGCCCCAAAAAGATCATCGAAAAGATCCCCAAATCAGCGCGCGTCTATGTCGCCTGCTCTTCGGTCTGCCGCGGGAAAGAAGTCATGAACATGTGCAAATCCGGCTGTATCGGGTGCGGGCTCTGCGCGAAGAACTGTCCGGCAGGCGCGATCGAGATGAGAGACAATCTCCCCCATATCGACTATTCGAAATGCACCGGCTGCCTGACCTGCGTGGAAAAATGCCCCAGAAAGACCATCCGGGAGATTTAAAAAAATCAATGTCCTGCCCCGGAAACAAAGGCCGACTGACCTATATGGCAAAACACTCCGGGAAACCAATCCGGGAGATTTAAGATCATAAATCAAACCCTCGAAACAAAGGTCGACCGACCTGCATGGCAAAACACCTCGGAAAGATGATACGGGAAATATAAGACAATAAATCAAAACCCCCGGGAACGCATTTACAGCGTTCCCGGGGGTTTTGATTTGCCGCGCAATTTCTCTTTCCGTTTTCAAACGTACTATCTAAATTCCCATAAAGCAAATAAAATTCAAAAAGTTCGTCGTAGGTTTTCCCGCCTGATCCACTATTCCGGCCAAAATAAATTCCACATGCTTTCCGTCCTTGAACGCGATGTGAAACCAAATCCATGTGCCGCCCGATGCCTTAACGGTGCAGTCCGCAATATCTTCCTTGGTAAATACGTAGTCCTCTTTTAACGCCGTTCCCGAGATCATCAGCTCCTGCGCGCGGTTATTCACCAGGTTTTTGGGCCCGAGATAACACGGCCCCGTGAAATCCTGCGAAGTACATACGCCCCAATTGTTGTTTGCCCCTTTTAACGCATTCAGAAATCCCATTTTTTATCTCCTTTTTCTTTTTTGATATTATTATATTCCCATTTTACTGGGAAGTCAAGTATTTTTCCCAATTTTATGGGAAAATATCATTCAGGAGACAATCATGGAAGGATTCGGAGAGCGGTTAAAGAGTTTAAGAACGGAACAGGGCTTAGGGCAGATTGCGCTCGCTCAACACCTGGGCGTAGGCAAATCCGTTATTTCTCTTTGGGAATTGAACAAGAGCGAGCCGACGCTCGGCAATCTCGTGCGGCTTGCCCGATTTTTCGGCGTTTCAATCGACTATCTTGCCGGATTGGAAGATTGAAAGTTCTCCTTGATCAACAGTATGACAGCACGGCGATCCCGGAAGGCCGCGTTTTTCATTGCCAAGAAACATCATACTTTCTGCGGACTTTGAGAAAGCTGACACCTTAGCTTCAGCCAAAGGCGGCGCAACGAAATGTCGGTTTGAGCGTCTTTCGGGATTCGTACCGTTCCCCTTACTTCCGCCGGCGCCTTTGCCGCCCGGACAGCAGCGATCGGTTACTGCAAGGCTTGGCTTTGCGGCGCCGCCTCGGCACAGCCATTTCAGAAAATCAGCCTTTCCCGATTTTTCTCTGCTTTTTCAAAATTACGTTTCTTTTTTCCCTGCTTTTCTATTTTGTTTGCCGGCACCCATCTGTCGCGGAGGCAGAAGACAAAAACCCCCGGCGGCGCACTTCGGCGCCGCCGGGGGTTGATAAAGACTTTTCCGGTTAAATTTTACGGTTGACGTAAGAAGTATGCAGAATCTCGTGCGCTTTGTGGCTTCCCGGTTCGCCGAGATACGTCTTGTATACGTCCTGCACCACGGGGTTATCGTGGCTCTTTCTGATCTTGGACTTTGCATCCTCATCGTAGAGCGCCTTTGCGCGGAGAGCCTTATAATCCACTTCACGGCGCGTATAGGTATCCAGAATCGGCTGACCGCCGCCGTTGATACAGCCGCCCGGGCAGCACATGATCTCGATAAAGTGATAGTCCGCCTCGCCGTTTCTGACCTTTTCGCACAGCTTTTTCGCGTTCTTGACGCCGCTGGCGACCGCGACCTTCACCGTCATGCCGCCGAGATCGTAGGAAGCCTCCTTGACTCCCTCCATCCCGCGCACCTCGCTGTATTCGAGGTGATCGAAGGTCTTGCCGGTAATGCTCTCCGCGGCAGTGCGGAGCGCCGCCTCCATGACGCCGCCCGTCACCCCGAAGATGACGCCTGCGCCCGTAAATTCGCCCATCGGGTTATCGTACGCGCCGTCCGGCAGTTCGTTGAACAGCAAGCCGGCCTCTTTGATCATGCGGGCGAGCTCGCGCGTCGTGACAGAAGCGTCGATATCGGGATAGCCGGACGCCGCCTGATTCTCGCGGTTCTTCTCAAACTTTTTGGCGACGCAGGGCATCACGGTGACGACCGCGATGTTTGCGGGATCGATGCCGTTTTTCTCCGCAAAATACGTCTTGACCAGCGCGCCGAACATCTGCTGCGGCGATTTGCAGGAGCTGACGTTTTCGATGAGATCGGGATAATACTGTTCCATATAGCGGATCCAGCCGGGAGAACAGCTGGTGAACATCGGGAGCTTGCCCCCCGTCTTCACCCGTTCGATCAATTCGTGCGCTTCCTCCAGAATGGTCATATCCGCCGCAAAATTGATGTCGAACACCTTGTCGAAGCCGAGCGCGCGGAGCGCCGTGACCATTTTGCCTTCCACGTTGGTGCCGATCGCGTTGCCGAATTCCTCTCCGAGCGCCGCGCGCACCGCGGGCGCCGCGCCGACCACCACGACCTTCCCGGGATCGCGGAGGAAGGATTTTACTTTTTCGATCTCACTCTTTTCATAGAGCGCGCCGACCGGGCAGACGTTGATGCACTGGCCGCAGGCCACGCACCCGGCGTTTTCCAGCCCGTTCTGAAACGCCACGTCGATATTGGTGGAAAATCCGCGTTTGTTCGCGCTGATCACCCCCACTTCCTGCACGTGCTTGCAGACCGCAACGCAGCGGCGGCAGAGAATACACTTGTTGTTGTCGCGGATCAGCCAATCCGTCGAAGTATCTGGCTGAAATTCGTTCGTCGCGCCCTCGAAAGCGTTCGCGTCGCAGCCGTATTCGTTCGCCAGGTTCTGCAGCTCGCAGTTGGTGCTGCGGATGCAGGAAAGGCATTTTTTCTGGTGATCGGAGAGAATCAGCTCGAGCGTGGTTTTTCTCGCCTTGATCACCGCCGCCGAATTGGTGGTGACCTCCATTCCCTCCGCCACGGGATAGACGCACGCCGCAACCATGCTGCGGGCGCCCTTTACTTCGACGACGCAGATGCGGCAGGCGCCGATCGCGTTGATCTCCTTCAGATAGCAGAGCGTGGGAATGCGGATCCCGACGGAGCGGGCGGCTTCGAGAATGGTCGTTCCCTCCGGAACGCTCACGGGTATATTGTTGATCTTCAAATTTACCATTTTCTTTTCCTCCTCTCTCAGCCTCTGGAAATCGCCTTAAAGCGGCATTTTGCCTCGCACGCGCCGCACTTGATGCACTTATCCTGATCGATGACGTGCGCTTTCTTCACTTCTCCCGCGATTGCACCCACCGGGCACTGGCGCGCGCACGCCGTACAGCCGATGCACTTTTCGGGATCGATGGTGTATTTCAGCAGGCTCTTGCAGACGCCCGCGGGGCAGCGCTTATCCACGACGTGCGCTTCGTATTCGTCCCTGAAATAGCGGAGCGTGGAGAGCACGGGGTTGGGCGCGGTCTGCCCCAGGCCGCAGAGAGAATTGTTCTTGATGTAATAGCAGAGTTCTTCCATCTTATCGAGATCTTCCAGCGTGGCTTTCCCCTCGGTCACCTTGGTCAGAAGTTCCAGCAGACGGCGCGTGCCCACCCGGCAGGGCGTGCATTTGCCGCAGGATTCGTCCACCGTAAATTCGAGGAAGAACTTGGCGATATCCACCATGCAGTTGTCCTCGTTCATGACGATGAGCCCGCCCGACCCCATCATGGAGCCGATCGCGATCAGGGAATCGTAGTCGATCTTGGTATCGATGAGGGACGCGGGGATGCAGCCGCCCGAGGGGCCGCCCGTCTGCGCCGCCTTGAATTTCTTACCGTCCGGAATGCCGCCGCCGATCTCGTAGACGATCTCGCGGAGCGTGGTCCCCATGGGCACTTCCACAAGTCCGGTGTGCTTGATCTTTCCGCCCAGCGCAAAGACCTTCGTCCCCTTGCTCTTCTCCGTCCCCATGGAAGCGAACCAATCCGCGCCGTTCAGGATAATCTGGCACACGTTCGCGTAAGTCTCCACGTTATTGAGAAGCGTCGGCTTGCCGAACAGCCCCTTGTTTGCGGGGAAGGGAGGACGCGGGCGGGGCTCGCCGCGGTGTCCCTCGATGCTGGTCATGAGCGCGGTCTCTTCGCCGCAGACGAACGCGCCGGCGCCCAGACGGATCTCCATGTCGAAGGAGAAATCCGTCCCGAAGATATTGTTCCCCAAAAATCCGTATTTACGCGCCGCCTCGATGGCCTTTTGCAGGCGCTCCACCGCAATCGGATATTCCGCGCGGATATAGACGTAGCCCTGATCGGACCCGACCGCGTATGCGGCGATCGCCATCGCCTCGATCAGGCAGTGCGGATCGCCCTCCAATACCGAGCGGTCCATAAACGCGCCCGGATCGCCTTCGTCCGCGTTGCAGGCGACAAACTTTTTGTCGCCGACCGCACGCTTGGTGAAATCCCATTTCATCCCGGTGGGGAATCCGCCGCCCCCTCTGCCGCGCAGCCCGGAGGCCTTGATCGTATTGACGACGTCGTCCGGCGTCATTTCAAACAGCACCTTGCGCAGCGCCTGATAGCCGTCGAACGCTATGTATTCTTCGATGCACTCGGGATTGATCCTGCCGCAGTTGCGGAGGGCGACCCGGTTCTGTTTTTTGTAAAACGCCGTGCCGGAGAGGGGTTTTACAGAGCCGTCCTCTCCCAACGTCTCTTCGTATAACAGTTCGCGGACGACCGTGCCCTCCTTCAGGTGAAGGTTGACGATCTTATCCACGTCTTCCACTTTGACCTGGCTGTAAAACGCGCCTTCGGGATAGACGATCACGATGGGGCCGAGCGCGCAAAGCCCGAAACACCCCGTCATGACGACTTTGACGTTCAGCTTCTCCCTCTCTACCGCCGCGTGGAAGGCGTCCAGAATTTTGCGGGAATTGCCCGAAGTGCATCCCGTTCCGCCGCAGACCAAAACGGTGCGGTCTTCCGTGTATTCCCCCGCGGTGCGCGCGCCGATTTCTTTCAGCTTGTTGATTTTCAGTTCATTTAAAGTCTTTACGTCCATCTCGTCCCTCACTGCGCTCTGTATTTATCGATGATCGCCGCTACCGAATCCACGGTCAGTTTGCCGTATACGTCTTCGTTCACCGTCATGACGGGCGCCAGCCCGCAGCAGCCGATACAGCGGGTCGCATCCAGAGAGAAAGCGCCGTCCGCCGTCACGCCGCCGCCCGAAATCCCCAGGATCTTCTGCAGCTCTTCATAAACCTCGCCCGAGCCCTTGACGTAGCAGGCGGTTCCGAGACAGACGCCGATCTTGTATTTTCCCTTCGGCGTAAGCGAAAACTGCGAATAAAAGGTCGCTACGCCGTAAACCTCTGCCAGAGAGACGCCGAGCGCATCCGCAATCATTTTCTGTACTTCTTCGGGAAGATAGCCGTAAATCCCCTGTGCCGCCTGCAAAGCCGGCATCAGGGCGCCTTCCGTCCCTTTCAGCTGAGACAGCGCTTCTTTTAACTGCGCTTCCTGTTCCTTCGTGCCGGTAAACGGCAGTTTGTTCTGAGACACTTTATTTCCTCCGTCGTTTCAACGATATGCGGGAAAAACCCGACTTAAATATTTTAACATATTTCCCTATAATTTTCAACATTTTATCGAGGTTTTTGAACGGATTTCGGGGCGCGCGCAAAAGTTCGCATAAGCTAACGCAGGGCGGTTTTCCGATAATTGGAAAAAGGCGGGTGAAGCAAACGCTTCGCCCGCCCGGATCTGTTGATTCAATTTACGTTGATTGAATTTACGCCGCAGCCCAATTCTGAGCATCCGCATTGATTGCCGTGCCGTTCACCAAAATATCGCCCGCCTTGCAGACCACCGTTCCCTTTTCAACAGTTAGATAACGGAAATAACGGAGGTTTTCCCCGACGGTCAGCTGCGTTCCGCCGCTCCAGTTCAATCTGGTCGCCGTAGACGGCTTGCCCGTCCCGGCGAGATAAACCAAGGGAACGCCGTTTTCGCTTGTCACCGTACAGTTATAAAGGTTGATTACCGCGTCTCCGATATAACCGCCCGTAGAGCTTCCCGCAGCTTGCTTCGCTCCCATCGTAATCGCTGCCGTTGCAACGCGGTTTCCGTCTCCCCATGCGTTTTGCTCCTGAGAATAAGGATACTCAGACGTATTGGAGGAATCGGGAATCCATCCCCTACCGTTGATCCGGCAGTTCCGGAAGGTCGCCGTCCCGGCGCGGCACACGACTGCCTGTCTGCCGCCTTCAATGTCGCAGTTTTCAAAGGTAAGCGCACCGCGTACGTTCAGCAAAATCGCCGTGTTGTCGTCACTTTCAGTCTCTTCGGTTTTAATTACGGTGCCGCTGATCGTTCCGTTCACGCCGTAGTTTGCCGCTGTTTCCGCACTCGTCGTAATGCCGTAAACATCGCCGACAATTTCGCTGTCCTTGATAATAATTTCGGCAGCCTCTCCTCCGATCCAGACGCCGAGTTCATTGGGGCGCCCCGTCACTTTTACTTGATCCAAAGACAATCTGCCCGCGCCGAGAACCCTCAAGCTCCCATTGACGCTTCCGTTTGTAAGGGTGACTTTGTTGTCGTCTGAAATGATAAGATCACTGTTTGTAAGCGACAGCGTTTTTTCGTTCAGATCGATGTTCGTGCTCTTGGTTTCGCTGTAATTTGCCTGAAACTCTGCCGCAGTCATCGAAATATCTCCGGCAATCTTTATCGTCTGGAAGGTCGCCGCGCTTTTCAGAACTTCTTTCAGCGCTGCGGCCGAGTCGATGGGACTGCCGGACGGCGTCTTGTCGAGGGTAACGTATTCGTTGATATTCAGCGTCTTGAAATTAAGGCTGAATTCGTCTTTATAATCCTTATACTTCTCGGCGGCGTCCTCGGGATATTCGATCTTGTTCCCGTTGTTGTTATAGAGAACGACGCGATTGGTCGACTGATCCCAATAGAACTGATAGCCGTCCGCCAAAGCGATATATTCGTTCGCCTTATAGCCCGCCTTGTTCAGCACGTCGAGCGCCTGCTCCACCGTTTCGGCTCTGCCGTTCTCCGCCTCGTCGATTGCCAGCGCGGTATTCATCTGACGGACCGCCTGCTGATCTGCCGAGATATTCGCTTTGTTGATCAGGCTGGTGAACGTAGGAATCAAAACCGCCGCCAAAATGGCGATCACCGCGATCACGATCACCAGTTCCACGATCGTGAAGCCTCTCTGATTTCGCTTCATAAACTTTCTCCTTTTCCGTAAAATTTTACAGCAACAGACAGGCGCGGATTTCACAGGATAAATACCTTTTCAACGGCGCCTGCCGATAACCGTCTGCCATTCCGTTAAAACGCGCTTGCCTTAAAAATTAAGGCAAGCCAAAAAGGGATCCCTTTTTGCTCCGTTTCTTTTACCTTGATATTATATCAAAGGTTTTTTGAGTGATCAACTTATTTCGCCGTGTGTGTCTCTATTTTTTATATTTATTTCAAAAAATACTAAATTTTTTTCCCTTTTATCGTAAAGACAACGCGGCGGAAAAATGCTTTGCCGCTTTACTTGTTCTTCTCTTCCTCTTTTTTCATGAGCGATTCCAGCTCCTGCATGAATGCGGAGACGTCCTTAAACGAGCGGTACACGGAAGCGTAACGGATATAGGCGACCTCGTCAATGGACTTCAATCCGTCCATCACCATTTCGCCGATCTGCTTGCTGGAAATTTCCTGATCCATGGAATTGTAGATTTCCTTCTGAATGGAATCCACCAGCCGGTCGATCTTATACATGGGGACGGGGCGCTTTTCGCACGCCTTTACGATGCCGCCCTTGATCTTGCCGACGTCAAACGCCTGCCGGTTGCCGCTCGACTTGATCACGAGGACGGGCGTTGTCTCGATCGTCTCGTACGTCGTAAAGCGTTTGCCGCAGTTCACGCATTCGCGGCGGCGGCGGATCATCGTTCCCTCTTCGGTAGAGCGGGAGTCGATCACCTTGCTTTCCAGACACCCGCAGTACATACACTTCATTCCAACCCTCCGTTCAGGCACTTTTTCTTTATTTTACCACATAAAATGACTTTCGTCTATAATTTGACGCAAATTGCACAAATTATTTTTAAATTGCGGAGGTTTTATGCAGTTACTGGCTTATATTCTGGGCGCGGTATACCTGATCGCCATCAACGTATACGGCGTGCTGATCCTCAAATTTCAGAAACAGGCGCGCGAAGAGGGCGATGAAGAGAGCATAGCGATCGGCGACGGAAAACTGTTTCTGACCGGTTTTCTCGGCGGCGCGCTGGGGATCTATGCCTCCATGTTCATCTTCAAATACCGCCTGAAAAGCCTCTTTCTGATGGTCATGATGCCCGTTCTGATCGCGCTCAACGTCTATGCGGTCGTACTACTGTTCACGACCAATTTCGGGTTTATGCTCTAAGCGTCGATCTCTGTGAATGCAAACTTCTTTACGTCAAACAAGCCCCTGTCCGTGATCTTCAGATCGGGAATCACCGCGAGCGCCAAAAAGGACAGGCTCATAAAGGGCTCCACCGCGCGGGAGACACCCATCCGATAAGCCTCTTCCACCAGTGCGGAGAGCTTTTTTTCCATTTCCCCGATGGGCGCGTACGTCATGAGGCCGGCAATTTCCAGCGGAATGGAACCGACCACCGCGCCGCGGCGGACAAGCGTCATGCCGCCGCCCAGGCGCACCAGCTCGGAAACCGCCGTATTCATATCCTCCGAGTCGTCCCCGAGGACGATCGCGTTGTGACTGTCATGCGAGACGGTGAGCGCGATCGCGCCGCCGCGCAGCCCATACCCCTCGATCAGGCCGAGCCCCACGTTCCCCGTCGCGTGATGGCGCTCTACGACCGCCAGTTTCAAAAGATCCGTGCCCTTCACTTCCGCGAACCCGCCGCGGAGGGGAACGTCGCGGATCACCTCCTCCGTGACGACGTTGTCGGGCAGCAGCCGGATGACCCGTGCCCGCCCGGTTTTCAGTTTCAGATCGAAGCGCGCGGGAGAGAGATCCTTCACGTGCATGGTCGAGAGCACCCGGTCGGACCGGTACGGGCTGGGGTCAAAGAGCGGTACGCCGTCCTTTGCGACCAGAACGCCGCTCTTATATACCCGTACCACTTCAAAGTCCTTCAAATCATTCACGACCGCGAGATCCGCCAGCCATCCCGGGGCGATGCCCCCGCGGCGGGACAGGCCGTAGCATTCCGCTACGTTCAGCGACCCCATCGTGACTGCCCAGACGGGGTCGATCCCCGCGGAGACGAGCACGCGCAGGTTGTTGTCGATGTGCCCCTGGCGGCGCAGACTGCACACATGGCGGTCATCCGTACAGAGGATACAGCGGCGCATATTCGCCGCCGTGACTGCCGGCGCGTTCGCGCGCGCGTTGCGCGTGGCGGAGCCCTCGCGGATGTGGACGTACATTCCCTTTGAAATTTTCTCGTCGATTTCCTCCGCCGTGACGCATTCGTGATCGGTCGCAATCCCCGCGGCGGCATAGGCGTTCAGGGCCTGCCCGGTCACGCCGGGCGCGTGCCCGTCCACGATTTTTCCGGCTGCGGCCGCAGCCTTCAGCTTGCGGACGTCTTCTTCCGCACCCCCGATCACGCCGGGATAATTCATAAATTCTCCCAGCCCGAACAGATCTCCCCTGCCGATCTCCTGCCCGACAGTCTCTGCGGAAAGCACTGCGCCGCTGTCTTCAAACGGGGTCGCCGGGACGCAGGAGGGGAGCATCACCATGACGTCCAGCGGAAGCGCGCGCGAGGCGTTCACGATGTAATTTACGCCGTCCATTCCGCACACGTTGGCGATCTCGTGCGGGTCGGCGATGATCGCGGTCGTACCGTGCGGCACGATCGCCTTTGCCAGTTCTTCCGGCGTGAGCTGCGTGCTCTCGATGTGCATGTGCCCGTCAATCAGGCCGGGAATCACGATCTTCCCCGCAAGGTCCGCCTCTTCCCTGCCGCGATACCCCTCCCCGACGCCGGCGATCCGGTCGCCTTTCAGCGCGATGTCTCCCGAGCGGATTTTGCCCGTAAATACATCCACATATCTGCAATTTTTCAAAACGATATCCGCGGGCTCCCTGCCCGCCGCGGCGGCAATCAGATCATCCATCTCTTTCTCCTCTTTGACAAAAAAGCCCTGACGGGCTTTTTCCTCTTATTTCTTTTTATAAATCAGGCAGCGGCAGTTGTCGCACTCGATGATTTCTCCGTTGTTCAGGCGGTTGATATCCACCATGGAAAGGGACATGCGGCAGTGGCTGCACAACTCCCCGCTGAGTTCATATAATACGGGGAACATTTTGTCCTTCCGCTTCGCCTTGTAGCGCTGCATCAGCGCGGGATCCACGCTCTTTTCCAGCTCGCCGAGCTCGCCCTCGATGCGCGCGATCTCGCCCTGGCGCGACGCCTTCAGCTCCTTATATTTCTGCCCGTAAACGGTATATTGCTCTTTCGCGTCCCTGGTTTTGACCTTCAGCGCGTTGTATTGGGAGACGATCTGCTCGGATTCTTCCCGCAGCTTCGCGATCTTTCCCTCCAGCGTGCGCATGCGGGTGAGGAGCTCCTCCGCGCGTTTTTTCAGGTAATCCGCCTCTGCCTCGTCCTCGACGCCCTCCGTGGCGCCCTGAAACTCGCCGCTCGCCTCCTCCAAAGAGCGGTAATCGGCGATCAGACTCTCGTATATGCCGGCGAGCTCCTCCGCGCGCTTATCCATCCGCGCGACCGAGTCGTTGACCGTATCCAGAAATTTCTTGGCGGAAGCGGTCTTTCTGCGCTCTTCGCTGGACATCAGCTCGTTTTCCAGCTCTTTGAGCCCCTTATCCGTCTCCTGATACTTTAACATTGTCTCTAACATAATTCGTTACTCCTTCTTCATAATCTCCCGTCCTTAAAATAGGACGACGGAACGCCGAGCGTCGGCGCGATCCGATTGAAAAACAGGAAAAATCCCCGCTCTTCCGCCGTGTAATGGGGAATCAGAATGAGATTTTTTCCGCGTTCGACCAATTCTTTGATGACGTGATGGGGCATATCGGACGTGACGATCACATCGGCCGCCGCGCCGTACTCAAGGGCGTCCCCCGCGCCGCCGCCGCAGAACGAGGCTACCCGACTGACCGGGCGGTCTTCCCCGTAAGCGATCACGCGGTCGCCGAACGTCTTTCTGACGTATTCCAGATATGCCGAAAAGCGGATCGGCCCGACCGAAAAAGCCCTGCCGTACCCCGCATCGCCCAAAATGGGGCGCAAAATCTTTGTTTCTTCCGCGCCCAACGCGCGCGCCAGGCCTTCGTCGATTCCGCCCGGAGCGGCATCGAGATTCAGATGCATGGAAATCACGGAGATCCCCGCGCGGATCGCCTTAACGAGCGGACCGGTCGTCGGATCTCCCGCACAAAGGGAAGCGACCGGGCGGTAGATCGCCGGGTGATGCGTGACGATCAGGTTGCAGCCCTCTTCTTCTGCAAATGCGACCGCGGCGGCCGAAAGCTCCAGGGTAAAAGCGGCTTTTTTCACCGGCTCCCCCGTGTCAACGAGCAGGCCGCTGTTGTCATAAGCCCCCGCCGCCACAAACGCGCGGCTGATTTCCAGGGGGGCGTATTCCTCCAGTTTGTTCAATACGTCAGATGTCTTCATCGATGATCTCCGTCAGGCGGGAACGGCGGGCGAGCAGTTCTCCGCGCGCCGCCGCCGATAGATCCCGCTCCAAATAGCCGTCAATTTTCCCTCTCTCTTCCTGCAGTTTTTCCAAAAAAGCGGGCGGCCGTTCGTTCAGATTCGTCCTGCCGAACTGCGCTTCCCGCGCGCTCAGGCGGTCTTCCCCGCGCACTGCCAGGATTGCGTCGTAAAACTTTCCGTCCCGAAAGGTATAATCCTTTTCGATGCGATACCCCAGCACCATGAGCGCCACGCGCAGTTTTTCCGCGTTTTTCATGGGCTGCAGGCACAGCGTTGCGGGCAGAAAGGGAGCGCGCTTTAAAATCTCGACGATCTCCTCGCCGCCCATGCCCGCGATGAGCGCCAGATCGCAGTCGGCAGGGAGCTTTTCCAGCCCGTTCGATACGACGGCGGTCGCCCGCCCCGCTTCGATCTCCCCTTTTAAGAGCGTCTCCGCTTTTTTCAGGCACTTTTCGCTGATATCCGAGATCACGGCGTGCCCGCACTTTCCCGAAAGGAGCATTCTCTGCGCGATATATCCGTGATCGCACCCCACATCCGCAAATTTAGAACAGGGGGGCAAAAGGGAAAACAGCTCGTCCAGCCGCGCCGTCATCAGTCGAGAAAGTCTTTCAGCCGTTTGCTGCGGCTGGGATGACGGAGCTTTCTCAGCGCCTTCGCCTCGATCTGGCGGATGCGCTCTCTCGTCACGTTGAATTCCTTGCCCACTTCTTCCAGCGTGCGGGGGCGGCCGTCGTCGATGCCGTAGCGCAGGCGGAGCACCTTCTCCTCGCGCGGGGTGAGCGTATCCAATACGCCGATGAGCTGCTCTTTTAAGAGGGTAAACGCCACCATATCGCTGGGCGCGGTAGAGGTCTCGTCTTCCAGAAAATCGCCCAGGTGGCTGTCTTCCTCCTCGCCGATCGGGGTCTCCAGCGAGACGGGATCCTGCGCGATTTTCTGGATCTCGCGCACCTTATCCTCGGATATTCCCATGTATTTGGCGATCTCTTCCGGCGTGGGCTCTCTGCCGAACTCCTGCAGCAGCGTGCGGGAGACGCGGATCTGCTTGTTGATGGTTTCCACCATATGGACGGGAATGCGGATGGTGCGCGCCTGATCCGCGATGGCGCGCGTGATCGCCTGGCGGATCCACCAGGTCGCGTACGTGGAAAATTTAAATCCCTTCTGGTAGTCGAACTTCTCCACCGCCTTCATCAGCCCGAGGTTCCCCTCCTGGATGAGGTCGAGAAAGAGCATCCCTCTGCCCATGTAGCGCTTGGCGATGGAGACCACCAGCCTCAGGTTCGCCTCGGACAGCTTGCGCTTGGATTCCTCGTCGCCGTCCAGCATCTTCTTTGCGAGCTCGATCTCTTCGTCCGCGGCGAGCAGGGGGACTTTCCCGATATCCTTCAGGTACATCTTGACGGGATCGTCCATATTGACTTCTTTCAGAAGCTGATCGTAGAGATCCTTGTCGCGCTCGTACTCGTTGATGATCTGAATGCCGGCGTCGTCCAGGGTCTTATAGACCTCTTCGAGCTCCATCGGCGTGGCGTCGTACTTTTCCAGCACGTCGTACAGCGTCTCCGAATTGATGCTTCCCTTTTTTTTGTACTCTGCAACGAGCTCCAGCACGGCGTCGTTCAAAGTCTTTTCATTACCCATTCCTTGTTCTCCGTCCTTAGTTTAATCGGTTGTTTTCCGCTAATTTTTCCTGCAGCCGGAAGGCGAGCGCCTTCCTTTCTCCGAGATCCGTTTCCTGTTCGTACAGCTTCGTAAGCGAGGCGATCTCCTCTTCTACGCGCGCCTTGACCATCGTCCTCACGCAGTCCTTGAAATACCGCTCTTTATCGTATGTGCTGCGCTCCTCCAGATCGAGCGACAGGATCTGAAAGAGTTCCACTTTATACGCTTCGTCGATCTCGTCCATCAGAAGCGTCGGCTTGATGAGTTCGTTCTTGAAGCGCTCCCCGCGGATAAACTCCGCGATCGCGCGGTGCGCCGGGAGCCTGAACCCCACGCTGTCCAGATCAAAGCCCCGCGTAAACGGCAGATTGGTCAAAAGACAGTTGAGCACATAGCGCGCCGCCGCCAGATTCCGCTCTACCGGGGGCGCGGCGGGCTCGGTCGCCTTGACGGGCGCTTTCTGCTCGGAGGCGTTTTCCAGTTCGCGCTTCAAGGATTCGTAGCTGATGCCCGTCTCCGCGCGCACCTGTTTCAGCAGCTCTTCCTGCTCCGCGGCGGATTCGCTGCCGCGGATGACCTCCATCGCCTTGGAGACGTACCTGCGCTTTCCCTCCGAAGTGCTGACGTCAAACGTCCTCTTGAGAATTTCCAGCTTAAAGTCGATCAGCGGCTTCGCTTCGTCGAGGCATTTCCGATAAGCGGGAGCGCCCAGCTTCTTTACCACGTCGTCCGGATCCATTCCGTCCGGCAGAGAGACGACTTTCACGTTCAGCCCCTCGTCCTTCAGAATTTCCAGCCCGCGGATGGCGGCTTTCTGCCCCGCAAAATCCCCGTCGTAACTGATCAGAACATTGTCCGTATAGCGCTTTAAGATGCGCGCCTGGTCCTTTGTAAGGGAAGTCCCCATGCTCGCGACGACGTTTTCAAACCCCGCCATGACGAGGGAAATGGTATCCATATACCCCTCGACGATGATCACTTCCGAAAAGCCCGTTTCGTTTTTGAGCTTCTTCAGGTTATTGATGTTGAACAGCGTGTTGCTCTTGTTGAACACCGCCGTCTCCCTGGTATTTTTATACTTCGCGAAGTCCGACTTTTCCAGCAGCCTGCCGCCGAACGCGACCACCTGATTGAACTGATTGATGATCGGGACGATGAGCCTGCCGCCCAGCGAATCGTATTTCCGCTTGTTTCCCTCTTTCTGATCGACGACGCCCGCTTCCTTCATCTCTTCCAGCGAATACCCCTTCTGTTCGAGATAGGAAGGGAGCTCGTGAAACGTAAGAGAGGCGCCGAGACCGAATTTCACCACGGCGGCGTGATCGTACCCGCGCGAGCGGAGATATTCCTGATGCTTCCCGGCCTTCACGCTCTTCAGGTTTGCCGCGTAAAAGCGCGCGGTATCCGTCAGAACAGACAGAAGCCGCTCTTTTTTTCGCTTGTTCTCCCGTATTTTATCCGTCTCGAAGCTGCTTTCGGGAAGCGGAATGTGGGCGCGCTCCGCGAGAAATTTGACCGCGTCCGGAAAGTCCAGCGATTCGATCTGCTGGACGAACGTGATGACGTCTCCGCTCGTGCCGCAGCCGAAACAGTGGTAAAACTGATCCAGCGAGTTGATGCAAAAAGACGCCGTCTTTTCATGATGAAAGGGACATCTCCCCCAAAAGTTCTTGCCTTTCTGTTCCAGCGGAACATAGCGGGAGATGACGTCCACAATGTCGTTTTTGCTCTTTAATTCTTCCAGAAATCGGGTGTCGTATCCTCTTGCCATTTTCAATCAATCTTCTCCCAGCTCTTGGGGACGAATATACTCTCATACAGATAGACCGCGTATCGGTCGGACATAGACGATATATAGTCGCACAATACCTGCTCGAGCGGACAGCGTTCCCTGAGGGAGGCGTAAAAGGGAGACAGCCGTTCGGGATGATCGTAAAAATAACCGTAGAGGTTGGAGATCATGCGGGAGGCCTTTTCCTCCTCCACCCGGCAGGCCTCCCGGAAATAGACGCGCTCGAACATAAAGGCGCGCAGCTCCTTGGTCGCCTCAAAGATATCCGGCTCCATCTCCACCATATTCTTCCCCTCGCTCATGCGGTAAATGGAAAACACCATGGTGTTGATGCGCTCGCGCGAGCTTCTTCCCAGCACGGAGATCGCCTCCTTCGGAAGATCTCCCTCGGAGATGATGCCCCCCGCGATCGCGTCGTCGATATCGTGATTGATATAGGCGATCCAGTCGGACAGAGACACCGCCCGGCCTTCCAGCGTCATGGGTTTCAGATTGGTCTTATGATTGAGAATCCCGTCGCGCACTTCCGCGGTGAGATTCAGCCCCGCGCCGTTCTTCTCCAGCACGTCCACCACGCGGAGAGACTGCTCGTTATGAGAAAAGCCGTTGGGAGACAGTTTGTTCAGGATCCGTTCGCCGCTGTGCCCGAACGGCGTGTGCCCCAAATCGTGTCCCAGGGCGATCGCCTCGGTCAGATCTTCGTTCAGCGAGAGCGCGCGGGCGATGGAGCGGCTGATCTGCGATACGTCCAGCGTGTGCGTCAGGCGCGTGCGGTAATGGTCTCCGAAGGGAGAAAAAAAGACCTGCGTTTTATTCTTCAGGCGGCGGAACGCCTTGCAGTAGATGATGCGGTCTCTGTCCCGCTGAAAATCCGTGCGCATGGGACACGCTTCCTCCGCCCGCGCGCGGCCGATCGTTTCCCGCGCCTTTTTGGCATACGGAGAGAGGAACATCTCCTCCTTCCGGTAGGTTTTCTCCTTCAATATCGCCGTTTCGTTCGCCTGATCTTTTCTCAAAGTTTTTCTCCCGCGATTCATATATACAAAAATATATTCGACAAAAAAGCCGAAAACCCTTTTTTTCGCGGAAAATCCGATTGCCATTTACCGTTATAATGTGCTAAAATAAGAAAAAAACGGAGGAAATACCGATGATTCCCCTGGGCGGCGGCTGGGACGCGCTTTTAAAGGAAGATTTCGAGGCGGAGAGCTACCTTCAGCTGAGACAGTTTCTCAAACAGGAATACAGGACGCGCACCGTCTATCCGCCCATGAGCGACTTGTTCAACTGCTTCCGCCTGACGCCTGTCAGCCGCGTCAAATGCGTGATTCTCGGGCAGGACCCCTATCACGGCCCGGGGCAGGCAATGGGGCTTTCGTTCTCCGTGCCGGACGGCGTTCCGAAACCGCCCTCTCTCGTCAACATCTTTACGGAAATGGAGTCGGACGTGCACGTTCCCGAACCGCGCTCCGGCAACCTCTCCAAATGGGCGGAGGAAGGCGTTCTGCTCCTGAATACCGCCCTCACCGTACGCGCGGGACAGGCGAATTCTCACCGCAACCGGGGATGGGAGCCGTTTACGGATTCGGTGATCCGCAAGATCAGCGAACATTGCCCGCACGTCTCTTTTCTTCTCTGGGGAAGCAACGCACGCAGTAAAAAGCCGCTGATTGACCGCACGAAGCACCTGATCGTCGAGAGCGTACACCCCAGCCCCCTCTCCTGCTCCAACGGATTTTTCGGAAGCAGGCCTTTCTCCAAAACCAACGCGTTTCTGGAGGAAAACGGCATTCCCCCGATCAACTGGAATCTGAATCGATGAAATATGCAATCATTTTAGGCGACGGCATGGCGGACTACAAGATCCCCTCCCTCGCGCAGAAGACGCCTCTGCAGGCGGCCCGAAAACCCTTTATCGACGCGCTCGCAAAAGAGAGCGAGCTGGGGCTGGTTTCCACCGTCCCCCCCGCGCTCAGCCCGGGCAGCGACGTGGCAAACCTCTCCGTTTTAGGCTACGATCCCGCGGAGCATTACACGGGGCGTTCCCCTCTGGAGGCGGCCAGCATCGGCATTCCGTTAAGCGGCACCGATCTGACGCTGCGCGCCAACTTTGTGACGCTCTCCGGAGAGGAGCGCTACGAGGACAGGTCGATGGAGGATTACAGCGCGGGAGAAATTTCCACCGCGGAAGCCGCAGAGCTGATCGCCTTTCTGAAAACGGCGCTGGATGACGAGACAACCGAGCTGTTTGCCGGCGTTTCCTACCGGCACTGCCTGGTTTTGCACAAGCGGACGGAAAAAGCGGTTTTTACGCCCCCGCACGATATCATCGGCAAAAAGATCGGAGCATATCTCCCCGCAGGCGAGGACGGCGGGTTTTACCTCGGCCTCATGAAGCGCTCTGCCGCCCTGCTGGCGGAGCATCCGGTCAACCGCAGGCGCGTCTCGGAAGGTAAACGCCCCGCGAACTCCCTTTGGCTTTGGGGGGCGGGAACGAAGCCCGCACTTCCGCTCTTTGAGCGCAAAACGGGGCTGAAAGGAGGAATGATCTCCGCGGTGGATCTCTTGAAGGGAATCGGAAAACTGGCGGGCATGCGCGTGATCGACGTGCCCGGCGCGACCGGCAATTACGACACCGACTTTATCGGCAAGGCAAATGCCTGTGCGGACGCGCTTCTCTCCGGTCTGGATTTCGTATACCTCCACATGGAAGCGCCGGACGAATGCGGACATCAGGGAGACGTCGCGCACAAAATTTACGCCATCGAGCAGATCGACGGCGTGGTAAAGTGCGTCTGCGATCGCCTGTCTGCGGCGGGCGAAGCGTTCCGCCTGCTGCTCCTGCCCGACCACCCCACGCCCGTTGCGCTGCGAACGCACACGCGCGACGCAGTCCCCTATCTCTTATACGATTCTACCCGCGCGGCAGAAGGAGCCCTCTCTTACGACGAAGACACCGCCGCCGCGACAGGGCGCATATTTCCGAGCGGAAGGGCTCTGTTCGGGCACTTTATCGAGAAACCATAAACCCTGTTTTATTGTACCGGACGGCGGGATCCGCCGTATCAATATCGGAAAAGCCCCGGCAGGATCCTGCCGGGGCTTTTCTCTGTGCGCCGTACGGCGCGGTGGTGGACCAGACGGGTAACGCTCCCGTGTCTTACGAAGTTTGCCTGTGCTTTCTACATACTTAGTCTTTGATTTTATCTCGCCTGCGCTTCGGACAAAGACAGCCTGCGCGAAGGCTTACCCTAAAAAGTCCTCACAGTGCGCCAAGAGCCGGACGCAAAGCGATGTTCCCCACGAAAATGACGCCCCTTACCGCCTGTGGGAGACGGCAAGCGACGTGCAGCCCTTAGGCCGCGAACGCGAGTTCCGCGTTGTTGCTATTGTTGTTAGCGTTTAATTTTAATTTACCGTTTTTGACGGAGCCGGATCCTCCGGTATGCTTACATCAGCCGCCGTTCGCAATCGAATCTTCTACTGGCCCATAGGAAACGCATCTTTTACAGCAATGGCGTACTCCGGAGAAAAGTCTTCCCCGCGCACGCGCGGTACCCTTCATTTTATCTTCTGACTTCATTTTCATTGTAACACAATCAAAAGCGGTTGTCAATCCCCTTTCAGCGGGAATATTCCTTGATCTCCCGCTCGGCTTTCCGGCGCACGTCTTTTTCCATCAGGGTTTTCTTCTTATCGTACGTGTGCTTGCCGCGGCAGACGCCCAGCTCCACCTTGATGAGCGCATCCTTGTAGTACAGCCTGAGGGGAACCAACGTACAGCCCTTCTGCTCGACGCGCTGGCGGAGCCGCAGAATCTCCTTTTTATGCAGGAGCAGCTTTCTGTCCCGCTTGGCGTCGCGCGCATTGAACGCGCCCGCTTTGTCATAGACGGCGATGTGGGCGTTTTTCAGAAAAACCGCGTTTCCCGCGACCAGACAGAAGCTGTCCTTCAGATTCACGCTGCCGCCGCGGACGGACTTGACCTCTCCTCCGTCCAGCACAATGCCCGTCTCGACGGTCTCGTCAATGAAGTATTCGTGCCTTGCGGCCCTGTTTTCCGCGATGGTCTTTCCGTACATGTTTTTCCTCCTTTAAAACGAACTCTACGCGGCGCGCGGCGCGATCCACGCCCGCGACGGTTATTTCGATCGGCTCTCCCAGACGGTAGGTATTGCCGCCGCCCGTCAGCGTATAACGCGTCTCGTCCAGTTCATACCGCCCCTTCGGCAGCGAATCGACGCGGATCAGCCCTTCCACCGTATTGTCGAGTTCCACAAACACGCCGAAGTTGGTGACGCCGCTGATCGTGCCCGCAAACGATTCCCCGATCTTCCCCTCCATGTAGAGAAGTTTATAGTAATCGTCCACCGCGCGCTCCGCTTCGACCGCGATCCGCTCGCGCTCTGAGGTGTGCTTCGCCTCTTCGGGGATGAGCGCTTTCAGCGCAGCCAATTTGCGCCCGCCCCGCAGCCACTCCTTGACGGCGCGGTGAACGACCAGATCGGGATACCGGCGGATCGGGGAGGTGAAGTGACAGTAATGCTCGCTCGCCAGCCCGAAATGCCCCTCGTCCTCCCCGCTGTAGCGCGCTTTCTGCATGGAGCGGAGCATTACGCGGTTTACGAGATCGAATTCCCGCGTGCCTTCGAGGGATTTCAGAATCCTCTGAAAGTGTTTGGGAGAGACCGTCTCCGCGTCAAACCGCGCGCGTATGCCCAGCGCGTCCAGATAGGCGCGGAACCCCTCCGCTTTGTCGGGCGCGGGCCGCTCGTGAATGCGGTAGAGAAGCGGCAGTTTCTTCTTTTCGCCGAATTCCGCAACGCACTCGTTGGCGGCGATCATGAACTCTTCGATCAGCCGATGCGAAAAGAGCCGGGGGTATTCCGAAATCTCGACCTCCTCCCCGTGTACGGCGATGTGCGCCTCCTTGATCGCCAGATCCACCGTACCGCGTTCTTCCCGCATGCGGATCAGCGCCGAGGCGAGCTTTTCCATCTCTGTCAGCGCGGGGAGAACGTCGGCAAATTGCTCTCTTACCTTCCTGCCGCCGTCCAGAATCGCCTGCACCTGGCGATAGGTCAGGCGCGCGTGCGAACGGATCACGCCCTCCGCGATGCGGAATTTTCTGCGGTTTGCCGCACGGTCAAATTCCATGACGCAGGAGAGCGTCAGGCGGTCTTCGCCCGGACGGAGGGAGCAGACGTCGTTGGAGAGTTCCTCCGGCAGCATGGGCAGAACCGCTTCCGGGAAATAGACGCTGGTGCCGCGGCGGTACGCCTCCTCGTCCAGCGCGCTGCCCGGCCTGACGTACGCGGCGACGTCCGCGATATGCACGCCCAGAATCCAGCCGTTTTCCGTCGCCTCGATGGAGACGGCGTCGTCGAAATCCTTGCTGTCATCCCCGTCGATGGTGAACGTCATCCAGTTCCGAAAGTCCTCTCTGCCCGCGCAGTCGCGCGCGGAGACGGGTTTCGCAACCGCCTTCGCATTCTTTTTCACGGCGGGCGGGAACGCGGTTTCCAGACCGTACGAGCGGATGAGACAGGCGATCTCCGTATCCCGATCGAACTGCCTTCCGATCACTTCGACGATTTTTCCCTCGGGATTTCCCTTCGTGTAGCGCGTAATCTCGCACTCCACTTTATCGCCCGTCTTCGCGGTTTTTGCCGCCGCGCGCGGGATAAAGACGTCGTTAAAATAGCGGCGGTCGTCCGTTACCACGAACCCGCCCGACTTTGCGGAATGGAACGTGCCGATCAGTTTCCGATAGCCGCGCTCTTTGATCTGAACCACGCGCGCCAGCGTGCGGTGACCGCCGCGGCCGCGGACTTCCTCCGCCAGTACGAGATCCCCGTGCATGGCGCCGTTCAGGTCTTCATGCGCGATAAAATAATCCTCTCCGCCGCCGGAGGGGATCAGAAACGCGAACCCGCGCTCGTTTCCCTGCAATTTTCCTTCGATTGTTTTTTTCTTTTTCTTCCACATATCCAATACAAAAAAACAGTGGTTTCGGTTCCGAAACCACTGCGACGCTTTTGTTAAGCCAACGTGCTCAGCCACCACCACAACAGGAAAAAGATGACTGACAAAACGATGAGAAGCACCAGACAGACCACCGTCAGTCTCTTCAGCTTGCTCTCCGTCGTGCTCTTTTTGTTCTTGCCCAAAAAAGTTTCGGTCGTACCGCCGAGCGCACCGATACCCGTCGAGCTCGAGGATTGAAACAGGACAACGCAGATGGTAAAACCGGCGCACAGCACCATGATTACGAGAATGGCAATGCTGATCCCTTTGACGATATCATACATCCCCAGCCCGTCGCCTGCGGCCATAAGAAAAGAGTTTATCCGTCCTAACATGATTATCTCCGAATTTACATATTGCTATCGTAAGCGTTTCTTATTATAGCATATTTTTCCCGCTTTTTCAAGCGTTTGAAGCGCTATTTTTGGACAATCAGCGATTTTCCCGTCATTTCGGGGGGAATTTTCTCCCCCATTACGGTGAGGAGCGTGGGCGCGATATCCGCGAGAATGCCGCCTGTGCGAAGTTCCCTTCCGATATAGCCGTCTCCCGCGAGGATAAAGGGGACGGGATTGGTCGTGTGCGCGGTAAACGGAGAGCCGTCTTCCGCAATCATCTTGTCCGCATTGCCGTGGTCCGCCGTGATCAGGGCGACGCCGCCCTTTTCCAGAATCTTATCCACGACTCTGCCCATGCAGGTGTCCACCGTCTCCACCGCCTTGACCGCCGCTTCCAGCACGCCGGTGTGCCCGACCATATCGCAGTTTGCAAAGTTCAGAATCACGACGTCGTACTTGTCCGAATCCAGCTCTTCAAGCACTTTTTCGGTCACTTCAAAGGCGCTCATCTCGGGCTTTAAGTCGTAAGTCGCCACCTTCGGCGAAGGGATGAGATCCCGGTCCTCGTTTGCGTTCGGCGCTTCGACGCCGCCGTTGAAGAAAAACGTGACGTGCGCGTATTTCTCCGTCTCCGCGATGCGCAGCTGCGTATATCCCCGCTGTGCGAGATAGGCGCCCAGCGTATTTGAGAGCGACTGCGGGCGGAAGGCGATCTCCACATTGCGGAAAGTCGCGTCATACTGCGTGAAGCAGACGTAATCGGGTTTCAGATACCCCGTCTTGCGGGCAAAGCCCGTAAACGCTTCCTCCGTCATCGCGCGGGTCAGCTGACGGGCGCGGTCGGGGCGGAAATTGAAAAACACGACGGAATCGCCCGCCTCGATGAGCCCCACGGGTTTCCCGCCCGAAACTTTATTGGCGGGCAGAATAAACTCGTCTGTCACGCCCTTTTCATACGAACGCTCGATATACGCCGCGAGGTCGGAAACCTGCTCTCCCTCGCCTGCCGTCAGCATATCGTAAGCGGCCTCTACGCGCTCCCAGCGGTTGTCCCGATCCATGGCGTAATAGCGGCCGACGACGGAAGCGACGGTTCCCGCGCCGATCTCCCGTACCTTATCCTCCAGCGCGCGCACATAGCCCGCGCCCGAAGTCGGGGAAACATCTCTGCCGTCCATGAAACAATGCACGTACGTTTCCGCCACGCCTTCGCGTCTGGCGAGCTCCAGGAGCGCGTAGAGATGGGAAATATGGCTGTGCACCCCGCCGTCAGACAGCAGCCCGTAAAAATGCAGTTTTCTGCCGCGCGCCTTTGCGCCGCGCACGGCAGAGAGCAGGGCTTCATTCTCAAAAAATGCCCCGTCCTCGATTTCCTTCGTGATGCGGGTCAACTCCTGATAGACGATCCTGCCCGCGCCGATGTTCAGATGCCCCACTTCGGAGTTGCCCATCTGCCCGTCCGGCAGGCCGACGTCTCTGCCCGAGGCGCCGAGCTGCGTATGGGGATATTTCTCCCAGAGCTTTTTAATATTCGGGCTGCCCTCGATGGCGATGGCGTTGCCCTCCCGATCGGGATTGATCCCGTATCCGTCCATAATCAATATACAATTCGGTCTCGACATAATCCTTCCTCCTGTCCGAAAAAAAGCGGGAGCATTCTCCCGCTTCCTGTCAATTAAGATGATAGTTGACGACTTTGGCGAAGTCTTCCGCCTTCAGGGAAGCGCCGCCGATCAGTCCGCCGTCTACGTTTCTCATGCTCATCAGTTCCTTCGCATTGCCGGGATTCATGCTGCCGCCGTACTGAATGCGGAGGTTTTTGCTGATCTCCTTGCCGAACGTCTGGCTGACGACGCGGCGGATATAGCCGATGGTGAGGTTTGCGTCCTCTTTCGTCGCGGTCTTGCCCGTGCCGATCGCCCAGACGGGTTCGTAGGCGATCACCACGTCGGTGAAATCCTCGATCCCGGCAAGCCCCTCGACGATCTGTTTTTTCAGAACGCGCTTGGTGCGGTTTTTCTCCCGCTCGACGAGCGTTTCGCCCACGCAGACGATGGGCTTCAATCCCTTCGCCAGCGCCTGTTTGACGCGCTTATTGACGGATTCGTCCGTCTCGCCGAAGTACTGACGGCGCTCGGAATGCCCGATGATGACGTATTCGACGCCCAGTTCTTTCAGCATATCCGCGCTGATTTCACCCGTAAAGGCGCCTTTATCCGCCCAGGAAACGTTCTGCGCTCCCAGGTGAATCTTCGTTCCCTCGATCAGCTTTCCCACCGTAGTCAAATCGGTGTAAGGAACGCACACGACGACCTCCGCCCGCGCGCGCGCCACCAGCGGCTTTAATTCGTTGATCAGCGCCTCCGCTTCCGCATTGGTCTTATTCATTTTCCAGTTTCCCGCGATAATGGGTTTTCTCATGTTCGGTATTTCTCCTTATTTTTTCTCGTTCAGGCAGGCGATGCCCGGCAGTACTTTCCCTTCAAAGAGTTCGAGCGAAGCGCCGCCGCCCGTCGAAATGTGCGTCATTTTGTCCGCAAAGCCCAGCTGCTGAACGGCCGCGGCGGAATCTCCCCCGCCGATGATGGTCGTCGCGCCTTCCGCTTCCGCCATTGCCTTTGCGACGGCTATGGTGCCGCCCGCCAGGATGGGATTTTCAAATACGCCCATCGGTCCGTTCCAGATGACCGTTTTGGCGCCCTTGATCGCCTGCGCATACAGCGCGCGGGTCTGATCGCCGATATCGAGCGACTGCATATCCGCGGGGATCTCTCCCACGGGAACCTGACGGACCTCGATTTTTGCGTCGATGGGATCGGGGAAACGGTCGGTGATCACGCAGTCCACGGGGAGCAGGAGTTTTTTGCCCTCTTTCTCCGCTTTCGCCATCATATCGCTGCAATAGCCGATCTTCTCGTCGTCCACCAGCGAGGTGCCCACTTCATATCCCTTTGCCTTCAAAAACGTATACGCCATGCCGCCGCCGATCACCAGGGTATCGCACTTTTCGAGAAGATTGCTGATGACGTTCAGCTTATCCGCCACCTTTGCGCCGCCTAAGATCGCGACGAACGGATGAACGGGATGCTCGAGCGCGTCCGCCATGACGGAGAGCTCTTTTTCGATCAGGAACCCGCAGACCGCCGTCTTGACGTAACCGTACTCCGCGATCGCCGCAGTGGAAGCGTGCGAGCGGTGCGCGGTGCCGAACGCGTCGTTCACGTAGATATCCGCATACTGCGCCAGTTCACGGCAGAATGCGGGATCTCTCCCCTCCTCTTCGGCGTGGAAACGAAGATTTTCCAGAAGCACGCATTCGCCCTCTTTGAGCGCGGCGACCTTTGCCTTCGCATCCGGCCCCACGACGTCTTTAGCAAACGTCACTTTTCCGCCCAGCAGTTCGTTCAGGCGGTCGGCGACCGGCTTTAACGTGAGCTTCTTCGCGTCGCCCGCCTTCGCTTTTTCGATATACGCGGCGGTCGCTGCGGCGCGCTCTGCTTCGGGGAGCGCTTCGACGGCCTTTTTCTCCTTCTTGTTGAGTTTTATTTCGCTGCTGAAAATACTGTGCGGCTTGCCCATGTGCGAACAGAGAACCACTTTTGCACCGTGCTCCATCAGGTAACGAATGGTGGGAAGCGCGCCCTGAATGCGGTTTTCATCCGTGATGACACCGTCCTTCATCGGGACGTTGAAATCGCATCTGACCAGGCAATATTTGCCCTTTACGTCGACGTCTTTGACGGACATCTTATTCATTGATCGTATCTCCTTTTCAACTAACTGTTTTTTTCCTTTACCATTATATCGTCAAATTTGCGAAAAGTCAAACGGAATCATCGGAAAACGCCCCGGAAAGGGGCGTTTTTGCGTGCTTTTTTCAACTTTTTTCCAGAAGTTTTTTGTTCTCCGCCGTGAAGCGGTAAAGCACTTCGTCCGCGGCGATCTTATCGAGAATGCGGAACACCAGCGTCTCCAGTTCGCTCCCGGCGCGGTAGTCCGCCGCCGAAAAATAGCGGATGCGGTTTTCTTTCAGCATGCGGCAGACGGCGGAGCGGTCCGCCCGCGCGCCGTCGTATACGCCCACCGAATGCCCGCCGTACGAATTGACCAGCTTCATGCAGGGGATATCCGTCGCGCTGTCGCCGATATAGACGAAATTGCGGAAGGGAACGCGGAGCTCTTCTTCCCGCATATAGTCGTTCACCCTGTCGTCGTTGACGTCCATGGTTCCCTTCGAGATGCGGAACAGAAACTGCGTCTTGTTGGTAAAATTCACCGCCTGCGCCGGCCACTTCGCCACGCCGCGCTCGTTAAAGTAAAAGGAGCTGGCGTATATCTCCGAAAATTCGCCCCGTTTTGCGGGTTCCGTCCCTTCGATCATCTCTTTCAAACCGGACGAAATGATGTAATGCTCCACCGCGAGCCCTTTCTCCGCGCCGTAGCTGCGCACGCGGGAAAACCAGCTGTCCACGCCGTCGTAGAGCGCGACGCGCCCGCCGTATGCCATGAGCGCCTTCCGGTTGACGATGACCTGCCCCTCGGCGCCCTCCACCATGCGGTACATATACGCAAGATTCCTGTCCATCGCATGTTCCGCGGCCAGCCGGTTGGATTCCTCCCAGAACCGCGCGACGTCATAGCCGATATCCTGGATATAGCCCTGCGCCTGCATGTCGTCAGGGGTCAGCGTCCTGTCAAAATCGTAGCAGAACGCGACGACGGGCCTTTTATCTCCGTTCATCTTTTTCCTCCTCCGAAAGATACCGCCAGAGCGCGGCGCAGCCCGCGCTGACGTCCGAAAACGTCCGCTCGAAATCCCCCGTATACCAGGGATCCGCGACCTCGCGGGGCGCATCCGTAAAGTCGAGCAGATTGAACACCTTGCCCGCGGGATCGCCGCCGAACAGCCGCTTCATATTGCGGCGGTTCGCCTCGTCCATGCCGATCAGGTAGTCGAAAGAAGTATAATCTTCCGCCGTAAGCCTGCGGGCGCGCTTGCCCGCGCAGGAGATCCCCAGGCGGTCCAGAATGCGCCGCGTGCCGGGATGGACGGGATTGCCCGTTTCCTCTGCCGAAGTCGCCGCGGAAGAGATGTAAAAATCGCCCTCCCGCCCCATTCTGCGGACGAGATCCTTCATATAAAATTCCGCCATCGGGCTGCGGCAGATGTTGCCGTGGCAGACGAAAAGTATCTTTATCATGGTTCCTTTCTTTCCGCGCATCGCCTTCCCGCAGAGCGGGAAAAGCTGAAATCGGCGGAACACCCGTTCCGCCGAAACAGCATCAGTATTGCCTGAATTCCGTTACCTCGCACCCTTCGAAGGTGACGGCCACCTCGCGCGGCGCGCGGCAGGCGGTGACGGTCTTTCCGTTCTCCTTTTCGTGATACACCTCCACGACGCCGTAGGGCGTGGGGAATTTCGCCTTGACGTAGCGAAGCGTGCCCAAATGAGGATGAATGGTCAGTTTTCCCGGCTCCGTCGCATTGAATCCCGCGACGCATTCGCTCAGATAGCCGATCGGACCGGAAGCCCAGCCGTGACAGAACGAATGGCGGAACCCGACGTAGCAGTATCTGCCGTAGTCGCCGTGAATGTCCTTTTTATTGCGCTTCGGGAGCTCCGTGATCTTGGTCGCGTTTTCCGTCCAGTCGATATCGAAATCCTCCCAGAAGGTGGTCGCGCCCATGGCGAGCATGCCGCCGTAATACTTTTTCAAAAGCTCCACGCTCTCGTCTTCCCCGCCGCAGAGGACGATGGATTTCAGTATGTAGTAGATCATAAAGGTGGAAAAACCCTTTACGCCGCCCTGCGTGAGAAAGCGAAGCGTCTCGGGCGTATGTTCGCCGTAAGCCAGGCACTCGAACGCCTTGACCTGCTTTTTATCCGCGACGGGATAACGCTTCTGCGCAAGTTTCGCCAGGATCTTTTCCGGGAGATCGCAGTCCTCCTTTAAAAACGCCAGGATCTTCGCCGCTTTCTGAACGGCGAGCACGTTGAGCGCGCGCACGCCGGGAATCTCATCCGGCTGTTCGTGCGTCGGCCAATCCAGCAGATAGCCCGTGTAGAGAATCTCCCCTTCCGGCGAAATATTCTCGTCGATCTGTTTCAGAAGTCCCAGGAGATATTCTTTCTGCTCCGCCAGGTAATCCATACAGCCCGTGCGGAGATAATAGTCGTGCAGAATGATCATCCACCACATGGAATAGGTGGGGATGTTGTTCATCCAGGCGGGCAGCGGCGTCTGGCGCTTGATGAAATCGAGGGATTTTTCGATGGGCGCAAATCTGCCGTACAGCGTGGACAGAGAGAGCATTTCGGGATGTATATCGCCGATCCAGACCAGGCGGTCGCGCTTGATGCCGTCCCAGATCAGTCCGTTCTGCACGCAGAGATCCACCGTGTAAGACGATACCCTGAAGATCTTATTGATCAGCTTATCGTCGCACTCGAAGCTACCCTTCTTCGGCATCTTTATCATCTCCAGATAAGCGACGGCGGCTTTGACGACGACGCGGCGGCCGCCGACGTTGTCCAGCTTGACGAACCGGAAGCCCGTGTTGCCGTATTCCATATCCGAATAGTCGGGCGCGCAGACCGTTCTGTCGCGCACGGCGTGATTGTTGGTGGCGTTTTTCTCTCCCAGCTCCGCCATACATTCGGAGACGGACTCGCCGAATCGGATGCGCAGAAAACAGTCGTCCCCTCCCATAAACGTGATGATGCGGACGCCTCCCTGCAGTTCCTTTCCGAAATCGAGGATCACGGAGGACCCCGGATTCATGACGCAAACGCTCGGCTCGTAAAAGCCGATCTGCAGGTCTTTTTCCCGTTTCAGTTCGTCCGCGCCGGCGATATCGCCGTACGTTTTCACCACGCGCGTCGGATAAATATATTTTTTGATCATTCCCATGACTGCTTCTCCTTTTTTCTTTCCTTAAACATTTTATCGTTTCGCCGCCGTTTTGTCAAATCATTCGGACTGTTTACGCGAATAAATCGCGGTATTTTCACAAATTATGACAAAAAATCATAATGTGTAAATGAGAAGAATCCGCCGTTGTGAGCGGCAGAGCGTTCATTCTCACGTAATTATACGTTCGGAGGTATTATGTACGATCATTGTCATCCTTTCGGCTGCCGCTGCAGCCGTTGTAACAATCAGAATAATCAGACCGTGACTGCCATAACGGTCGGCGCCAGAGGGCCCATCGGACCGCAGGGTCCCGCCGGACCGCAGGGCATCCAGGGTCCCACGGGTGCAACGGGTCCCACCGGCCCCACCGGTCCGCAGGGATTACAGGGGCTTCAGGGCATTCAGGGCTTCGCCGGCGCTACCGGTCCCACCGGAGCGACGGGCGCAACGGGAGCAACCGGGGCGCAGGGTATCCAGGGCGTGCAGGGCGCAACCGGGCCGACGGGTCCCACCGGGGCTACGGGTGCAACCGGGCCGACGGGCGCTACCGGAGCCGCCGGAGCGCAGGGCGTCCAGGGACTTCAGGGCATTCAGGGCGTAGCCGGACCGACCGGTCCCACAGGACCTACCGGCGCAGTCGGCGCACAGGGGGCGGAAGGCCCCACTGGCCCCACGGGCGCAACGGGGGCTACCGGTGCTACCGGTCCCACCGGAGCGACGGGAGCGGAAGGCGCGCAGGGCATTCAGGGGCTTCAGGGAGCCGAAGGGCCGACCGGCGCCACAGGCGCAACGGGGGCTACCGGTCCGACGGGCGCAACCGGCACCAACGACGCCCTGTATGCGGCGGGAACGCCGGGCGCCGTCACAACGGACACAGCGATTCCCATCACGCAGTCTGCGGCGACGACCGGAACGACGATGTCCGTCTCCGCAAACGCCGTTTCCGTCCCGGCGGGCACCTATCTCATCACCTATCACGTTTCGGCGACGCTGCCTGCCGCCAACGACGTTCTGACCGTTGAGCTGCTGGAAAACACCACGCCGATCAGCACGTCCAGCGCGGAAGTCTCCACCGCCAACGCCCCGGCGACGGTCACCGGCACCGTGATCCGCACGGAAGCCTCTCCCACCACCTATTCGCTGGAGAACGCCTCCACGGTAACCGCCACGGTGACGGATGCGGGCATCACCGTACTGAAACTCGCTTAACGGAACTATCCCCTCAAAAAAGGGACGCGCCTTACTTTGGGCGCGTCCCTTTCCGCATCGCGGATTTTCAGAACGGTAACGTATCAATCTCCATTCATCTTCCCCTTCAACGCTTTCCATTCGTCCTCTAAAATTGCCATTAAAACGACGTCTGCATATTGTCCGCCGTCCCTGACGGCATCTTTCAGGATTCCTTCTCTCTTAAAGCCCGCTTTGCAATAGGCCTTCTCCGCCCCGGGGTTAAAGGAATAAACGTCCAGCTGCAGGCGATGCAGTTTCAGTTTTTCAAAGGCAAAGTCCCGCGTCACTTCCGTTGCCCAAGTTCCCAGCCCCTTTCCCCGCACCTGCTTGCGGTAGAGACAGATGCGAAAGTTCGCACAGCGCAGATCCCGGTCGATTTCATTGATAACGCTCTCTCCCACAATCTGCCCGTCCGGGGAAACGATCAGAAACAAATATCTGTCCTCTTCTGAAAGCGATTTCAGAAAAAAGGAAGCGACCTCTTCTTTGGTAAAGGATTTTTTACAGCCAGTCAAACGAGCCGCCTCTTCCTCTAACGGGCAATAATTCTGTTCGTAATAATGATCTAAGTCATCTTTTTTTGCCGGCCGGATGATATAACCGTCTCTTTCTCCGATGATTTCGCTTTTCATCGATTACACCTCCACCTCTTCGGCCTGGAATGCGGCCTTAAACGCCTTCCGCGCGCGGCGGCGCGCAGGAGTCGCGTTCCACGAGTTCCATCGGGATAACGTATTTATCCGCCTCTCCCCCGCGGATCGCTTTCAGCAAAATTTCAAAGACGTGTTTGCCGTACGTTCTCCCGTCCTGGTTGATGGTTGTGAGCTTGGGAATACAGGTCTTTGACTGCGCGATATTGTCGATCCCGACGACGGAAAGCTCCTCCGGAATCTTTTTTCCCATCAGCTTTGCCGCGTACATGCCGCCGATCGCCATCATGTCGTTGGTGCAGAGCACTGCCGTCACTTCCGGGCGGTGCGCGAGCAGCTGCCTCATCAGCGTCTCTCCCACCTCGCTGATCGTGCTGTACGGCCAGCCGCGGCACTCCACCGCCGTATCGTCCAGATTCAGCTTTCTCATCGCCTCGCGGAAGGCGGAAAGGCGGATGTCATAGTAACAGGCGTCGTCAAATCCGCTCAGATAACCGATCTTGCGGTGTCCCATGCGGTAGAGGTAGTTGATCGCCCGCTCCACGCCGCCCTTTAAGTCGGACATAATGTAGGAGACCCCGGGGACGAACGTCCCTCTGGAATAGTCCGCAAGCACCTTGATGCCCGAATCCCTGAGCTCCGCGAGTTTCTCATCCGGGAGCGCATCCGGCGCGGCGACGACGAACAGCCCGTCCACCTGGCGGGAGACGATATGCTGCAAATACTTATCGATGTTGCCAAACGCGTCGAACACATAGACGATATAGTCGTTTGCAAGGGCGGCCTCCTGCAGCCCCTTGATGACCTCCACCTGATAGACGTTGGTGATGTCGTTCGTCATGATGGCGATGGAGTTGGACCGCCGCCCCACCAGCGTCTGCGCGATCCGGTTGGGGACGTAATTGAGTTCCTTCGCCGCCTCCAGCACTCTCTTTTCCACCTCCGGCGAGACGCGCTTGGTTCCGTTGAGCACATAGGATACCGTCGCCCCGGATACCCCCGCCGCTTTTGCCACGTCGTTTCTCTTTACTTTCAACTGTGTAACCGCTCCTTCTGTGATGCAATAAGATTATCACAATTTTCGACAAATTTCAAGTGATTCGTGTAACTTTCCGAAAAAAAGAAAAAAGAACGCGTTTCCGCGTTCTTTTCGCTTACAGAGCTTTCATCGGCGTGGTGATGCGGTAACCGCGGCTGTCGGTAACCGTAACGTAAGTATAAGCCGCGCTCTCCGGAAAAACGGCCGAAGCCAGGGAGCCGTCGGCGTCTCCCGAAACGGGAAGCCAGGTCGAATTGCAGTCCACAGACTCCGCGCCGACATACCATCCGGTGACGTCCTCCAGCGATACGCCGGACGGGAGATCGAAAGAGAAGCCGCCCTCCCGTTCTTCCGCCAGATGCGTCAGCCCGGCGGCGCCCTTGCAGATGCTGTCCGCAAAGACGAAAATCTCTTCCACGTCCGAGCCGTGCGCATGGCTGTGCGGATACCCCTGAATGATGAGGATATTGCCGTATTTCGCCGCAGCGGCGCTGCGCGCAATCGCCGCGAGCGGGATGAAGGTATCGTTGCTTCCGCAAACAAAGAGCATCGGCGTGCGGGACGCGCGGATGATCTCCGTGGTATTCCACAGTTCGTTTGCGCGCTCGTTCGCAGAGAACACCCTTCCGTAGTTGCACCACGGTTCGAGGATCCCGAGCGCGCCGTAGACGGGAACGGCGAAACAGAAGCGGTCGTCAAAGCCCGTCACGGCGGCGGCAAGATATCCGCCCCGCGAGATCCCGGTCACGCCGATCTTCGTCCGATCCACGCAGTCGAAGCTCCTCAGAAAGGAGTGAGACGAAATGACGGCGGAGAGCGCGTAATACGCCCACTGCTCTTCGACCGGTTTATTGAAATCGGTAAACGTGACGAAGGCCGGGCCGCTCGGCTTCGGGCTCCGCTGGGTGAGCGAGTTGGAGAGCAGCGTCGTCTCCGTGGGTATCATCCCGTCGTAGCTCATGGAGATCGCCGCATAGCCGCGCGCGGTCCAGAGCTTTACCCAGTCCGCGAACGCCGTACCCCCGCCGCCGTGCACCAGCACCACGCCGGGAACGGGATTTTCCGCGGAGGCGCCCTCCGGGAAGCCCACATAGGCGAAAAACTGCGTCTCCCCCAGCGTGATCCAGTACCCTTCCGCTCCGAAGCGGTCGAGCGCGTCATACCGCTCTGCAGCAGGGGTTTTCCATGCCTCCGCCGGAAGAATTATCTCCTCCGACGCATAGAGCTGGCTCTCCTTTCCGTCCGTCTTTTCGGGATAGCGGAAGCCATTCTCCGCGGACGGTCCGCCCGTACAGCCCGCAAGTGCGCCTGCGGCGCATACCGCCGCCAGTAAAATCATTCTTTTTTTCATCCATTCCTCCTCATTCTCCCGCGGAAATCACGCGCGTGGAGATTTCCAGCCCGCGGCTGTCCGTTATGTTGATATAAAAATAGGATGCGTTTCCGGGAATGCTGACCTCCGCAATGCCGCCGCCGTATTCCCCTGCAACGGGCAGCCAGGCGGTCTTTTCGTCGAGCACGCCGGCCGTCGCGTAATATCCCGTCACAGACGCGATCCCGACGCCCTGCGGCGCCTTTACCTCTGCGGCCTGCCGCGCGAAGGTCGGCTGAACGGCAATCTGCACCAGCCCCGCCGTGCCCAGGCAGATGTTATCCGCAAAGGCATACAGCTCGGGGACCTGTAACCCGCCGAGATCATGCCCGTGCAGGAAGCCGTATTTCAAGAGCATCTGGCTGTATTCCGTCTTTTTGTCGCTCTCGGCAGTCGCCAGAACGGAAAAGAACTGGTCGATATTGCTGTTCAGGTAGAAAAAGGGCGTCTTATTGCCGGCAAGAACGGCGTTGTCGTCCCAGAGCTCCGCCTTGCGGCCCTGCATGATATCCGAAAAAACAGTATCCCCGACTTTCTGATCGAGCGAACCGTAGACGGGCGCCGCAAAGCAGAAGCGATCGTCATACGCCGCCGCCTGGCAGGTCAGAAAGGATCCGTAAGAGATGCCGGTAATGCCGATGCGTCCGCCGTCCACCCCCTCCAAACTCCTGAGAAAGGAGTTGCAGACGATGACGGAGGCGATCGCGTGATAGGCCCACTGCTCTTCGACGGGCTTCTGCCAGTCGGCAAACCCCATGTTGGCGGGGCCGTGCTCGCGGATGCTCGCCGTATGATCGCTGTTGGTCATGCGGGAGTTTTCCGTGGGCATATTGCCGTCCGTATCCATGGCGATCGCCGCATAGCCGCGTTTTACCCAGAAGGATACCCACTCAAAAAACGCCGTTCCCCCGCCGCCGTGCACCAGCACGATTCCGGGGACGGGATTTTCCGCGGAAGCTCCTTCCGGAAGGCCGACGAAGGCAAACACCTTCGTGCCCTGCACCGAATCGATAAAATATCCCTCCACGTTCAGCGCCTCGCGGTCGAGCGCGTCGTAGCGCTCCGCCGTCGGCGTCTCCCAGAGCGTTGCGGGGAATTTCACTTCCCCGCCCGTATACAGCTGACCGTCCGTCTTCATCTCCGTTTTTTTCGGAAAAATCTCATTGTTCACCGTATTTTCCCCATTTCCGCACGCCGCGGACGAAAGGACGAGCAGCGCGGCGAGTAAAACCGTTAAAATCCGTTTCATCGTTCTCTCTTTAATATCCGTAAGAATAACTCAGCCGTCCGATGGGAGCGGAGTCCCCGGTCACGTAGTAATCCATGATGTCGTCCGGATGCGTCACGTTGTCCGCCACTTTGAACTCGACGGAAAGATCCCGCGCGGATTTTCCGATCAGCGACAGCGGCACGCAAACCGCCATCTCATTGCCCGAAACCCGAAGCCGCGCCGTGCCGACGGACTGCCATGCCCCGTTTTCATACCGCTCCACGCTCGTCGTATCGCCGTCCGGCATGCGGTTTAAAATATAGCGGTAGCCGGCGAAAGCGTTGTCCGTGCCGCCGTCCCCGATCAGAATATTCATCCAGTTGAGGTCCGTGCCGTTGTGTTCGGTGATGTCGGCCGCCGTTTTGACGTAGAAGTAGAGATTCGCGCCGTCGTGCGCGACCTTCACGTCCGTGATGTCGTTGCGGTTGCTGTCGTCCCGATAGGCGCCCTCGGTGTTCGCCGCATCGCGGAAATCCCGCGCGAGCGCGTCTCCGGAAAAATCTTTGTAATGGGAGGTTACCCCCTCGAATTCCGCCCCGAGATCGGCTGCGTCCATGTTGATTTCTGCGGCGGGATACTCGTATTTTTGCGGATCGGTCAGCTTATACTTGCGGATATTCTGGCAGAGCTGCAGGTAATAATTGTCTCCGTAGCCGCCCTTCATCATCTCGCAGTCGCGCGAATACTCCCAGTTATAGACGTCCACAAAGTCGCCGGACGTCTGCTTCTGCGCCATCCACTCGTTCCACCCGCAAACCAGAACGGTGGTGACGTCGTTCTCGTGTTCAAACACGGTGTTCCACATCTGCTGAAAAGACTGCCCTTCCCGGTAATCCCCCGTGACGCGTCCGCTGACGTTATCGTACCCGCGGTGCGATTCGGGCGCCATGTGGCTGACGCTCGTCGTCGTATGGCTGTGCTGCGCGACGGGCACGGAAATATAGCCGCTGTGAATTCTCTGCGGGTAATCCCAGCTCATCCAGGGCATGGAATTGTCGTTGTGTATCCCGTTCGGCCATTCGGATTCCTTCACTTCAAAATAGCGCTGCAATGCGGGAGAAACGAAGTCCGTGGTTCCCCAGAAACGCGTCTGGTCGGAAGCCATGCCGTTGTTCTCGGTGATTCCCACGAGGAGCGGCCGCCCGTTGGGCGCATACCAAAGATCGTCCCACTTTCCGCTCTCGTAATAGTCCTTGTAAATCTGATTCGCAGTCGTTCCCGAAGAGGTGTTCGTATAAAAGCACACGCCGGGCACCTGAAATCCCTGCTCCTTCATCTGCCGTAGGATCCCGAGCAGGGTTTCCCCCGACTGAACGTAATCGTACGCGTTGGTGGCGTCGATGCAGAGAAAGTCGACGCCCGCCATCGTGAGGAGCTCGACGTGGCGCGTCAGCACCCAGGGATCCTGGGTATTGTAATAGCCGTACAGCGGTTCGCCCCAATAATAAAATTGGCCGACGTCCGATTTATCCTGCAGCTTCTTCACGCCTTCCGCCCCCGCATCGAGCAGTTCCTGAATATTCTGAATGCTCTGCTGAAGCCCCGCGTGCTGCCCGTGCCAGAGCGAATAGAAGATGCCGACGTATTTTTCCCCTTCCTTCCGCGCGGCGCCCGGCTGAATTCTGCGGCCCAAAGCGTCCGTGCCGGAGAGGTTGAGATAGGTGTATTCCTGCGGCGTCAGCGCGCGCGTATCCGCTTTTCTGCAGCCGGCGACCGTGCCCGTCAGAAAGATCCCGGACAAAATGAGGGCGATCAGTTTTCCCTTCTTCATGCGTATACCTCCTCGCAGAAATCATTTCCCGCCAGCGTCTTCAGGATGACCTGCGCGTACGCCCGCACGCCGAAGTCGTTGGGATGATTGATGTTGTTCGCCAGCCAGTCGCGCGTGCGCTTTCCCATCGTTTCGAACGCGGTGAAAAGGGTGTTGACCGGCGCGACGGCGACCGAATCCCGCTCTGCCGCGACCGCTTCCAGCTCCGCCTCGAACTTGCTCTGATTGCCCACCCAGGTGGACTGCGTGTTGGGATTCATGGGAGAGACGAGCAAGACCGTCCCCTCCGGATTTGCCGAGAGATAGCGGTCCGCCATCTCCGCGATCATGCCGCGGTAGGTTGCGGGCGCGGTGGCGGCGTCGTTCATGCCGAACGCGAGGACCAGAAGATCCGTATTCGCCGCGTCCGGGGCGACGGAAGCGTTATAGCTCGCGAAGCCGTCCGAAACCTGCCAGCCGCCGACCGCCTTGTTGACGACCTCGATTTCCGCGCCGTACTGTTTTTCCAGCCAGGACGCAACCAGCTCCGGCCAGGAGGGAAGATAGGGGTTGACGTTTCCGCCGTAGCTCGTACCGCTGGCATTGCAGCCGACGGTGATGGAATCCCCGTAATATAAAATGGTCCCTTTCTTTTCCGTCTTCAGCGTTTCGATCAGCTTCCCCGTGCGGTCGGTCTGCCCCGCCGGGCGTTCCCCGGGCCACATTTCGTCCGTCCGGTAAGAGACGACGACGTGATTTTTGGTGAGAGAGGTGCCCTCTCCGTAATACAGATAGCGGTTCTCGTCGAATTCAAATTCACAGCGGGAGGCGTTTACGCCGATGGAAACGCCCGCGACGTTGGGCGACACGAGAAAATACTCGTCCGGTTCAAAGTAGGGAAGCCGTCCGCCCGCCACGCGGGTGATCGTCTTTCCCTCGACCGTATAGTCGCGCCCCTCCACATAAGTGACGCCCAGCTGATAGTCCCGCACGGTGACGCTCCCGCTCGGCAGGTACAGAAGAGAGGCGCTCGCCGTCTCTCCCACCATCACGACGGATTCGTCATAGATCTCGCGGGTGTACCAGAAGGGCTGCAGGTACGCCTCCGCGGCGGCCTCGCCGTACGTAGTGATGTCCGCCCACGCCCGTTCGGGCGCGGGCTGCAGCTTTTTCTCGGGCGGATCGCCGCCCTCCCCGCAGGCGGCGGCGCCGAACGCGAATACCGCCCCCAGACAGATGCCGATGCAACGCAACAGTTTATTCATATCGTTGATCCTCCCATGGTTTTGCAATCACAGCGCCGCCGTGATCAAATAAGTGCCGCCTTCCACTTTTTTCCCGCGCGAAAAGGGTTTGCCTTCCATTTCTCCGTCAAAATCCAGTATGGCGGAGGCGGTCGGCGGGATGGTCAGCGTCAGCGCGACGCGCCCTTTCTCCTTGATCCAGGCGGAAGCGACCCTGCCGCGCACCGTGTCGAGATGCGCGTGCACTTCGGTCAGTTCGTTGTTCCACTGCGGACGTATGGTCAGCTTATCGCATGCGCAGGCGTTCTCGTCGACGAGGATGCCCGCCAGATAGTGGTAAAAGATGCCGTCGTAGCTGGCAAACATGGGATGATCGAAAGAGTGCATCTCCAGCTTCATGGTCTTTTCCCATCTCTCCCACACCGTAGTGGCGCCGTTCGCCAGCATATACCCCCAGCCGGGGTATTCGGGATTTTTGAGCACGTCGATCAACAGCTGCGTCTCCCCCGCCTCTGCCATCGCGTAAAAGAAGTGGCGGTATCCCTGATTCCCCGAGGTGTTATGATTGCCGCGCGCCAAGACGTCCTCCCGGATCTGCCGGGCCAGCGCCTCTTTCGCCCAGGCGGGAGCAAAGCCGATGCTCAGCGCGACGGCGTTCGCCGTCTGCGAATTGTTGGCGTAACAGACTTTTTTCTCGTCGAACCAGCGGCGGTTGACCGCCAGCCCGCTCTCCCCGTACATCTTTTTATACCGCGCGGCGTCCTCCTCCCTGCCGAGGATCCCGGCGATTTCCGCCATCAGCTTCAGCTGCCAGCAGAGATATGCGGAGGACATATAGGCGCCCTCGGTGCGCGTATCCATATAGCACTCCGGCACCACCCAGTCCCCGTAATAGGAGAGCGGCAGGATGTAACGGTCGGCGTAAGAGAGCAGGCAGCTGATCCACGCCGCGTAAGAATCGTAATATTCCTCCAGCAGTTCGCGGTCGCCGTAATAGCGGTAAGCCATCTTGCCGAACAGCAGGTAGCTGGCGCAGACGGGATCCGCGGGGCGGGTCCCGCCCAGGAAGGGCGCGGTGTCCGCGATTGATCCGTCCGCCGCCTGCGTGTCGCGGATATCCTGCAGGATCTTCGGGATCATGCGGCTTAAGTCGAAGTTATTGATGTTCTGATAGATGCGCGAAGTGAGGTCGTTCAGCCACCCCAGGCGTTCGTCCCGCTGCGGGCAGTCCGTCATGACGGAGTGAAGATTGTTGCGCTCGGTCATCACGGCGTTTCTGTGAAGGCGGTTGAGCGCCTCGTCCGAACAGCGGAACGCCCCGACTGCGGGAACGTCGTTGTGGACGTGCTTCGCCCGGATCGATAAAATCTCCGCCGCACCCTCCACGGAAACCTGCACATACTGAAAACCGTGGTAGGTAAAGCGCGGCTCGAACGTCTCCCTGCCCTTTCCGGACAAAATCACCTCGTCGCGCGATTCCGCCGTGCGGAGATTGAGCTGATTGACGCTGCCGTCCCCGTTCAGCCCCTCCGCAAATCGAAGGGTTATCTTAGTCCCGCGCGCGCCCTCGGCGGTAATCTCCGCCCATCCGGCGAGGTTCTGCCCGAAATCATAGACGATATCGCCGCCCGCGCGGTGGGAGGATACGGGCTCGTAAATTCCCGTGACGCGGATGGGATCCGTCTGATCCGCCCGCTTGACGCCTTGCTCGGGGAGCTGATAAAAGGCGAACATCCAGCCGTTGTCCCAGTCCGCAGGATAGCCGGGCAAACGATAGTTTCCGATCGCCTCCGCGCGGATATGGTCGTGCGTTTCCCCGCCGAAAATGCTGTGCCGGGTGACGGCGCCCCCGCCTACCCGCCACATGCCGTCCAGGAAAGAATGATCGTCCCAGCGCGTTCCGTCCGCATATTCCGCGAACATCTGCAGCAAAAGAGCCTTCTTGCCGTACCAGCCGTAACCCAGCTCGACGGCGATCGCATTGACGCCCGCCGAAAGAAAGGGCGTTATGTCGTAAGTCTTGTAATAGAGGCTCTTGGTATAGTCCGAATTGGAGGGCGCGAGATATCCGTCGCCGACCTTTTTCCCGTTGACGTACAGCTCGTGATAGCCGATGCCCAGCAAATAGACGCGTGCGCGCGCAACTTCCTTTTCTTCCACGCGGAAATCCTTGCGCACGACTGTGGTCGTATCCGTGAACACCGCGTTGGAGCCCGCCCAGCGCCCCGTCCAGTCGCTGTCTTTCAGCAGCGCGGTCTCAAAGGTGCCGGAGGCTTCCGCTTTTTTCCTGCCGCTCCATGCCTCCACGGCGACCGCGCACAGAGCGGAACTCTCCAAGGGTTCCCCCGCGTATACGACGTTGACGCATTGGGGGGAAGCGACCTTGCCCGAATCCCAAAGCGTTTTCCCGCGGGATGTCACGACGATGCGGTACGCCGTCTGCTTTTCGTCCGTATCCGCGGTAAACGCCCACAGGAAGCGGGGACGTGCCGTCCCGATGCCCAAAGGGTTCACGCGGTATTCCGTTTTCAGTTCTTTGATTTGAAACATAGCTTTATTCCTTTACTGCTCCCAGTTTTACTCCGCCGATCATCTGCTTCTGGAACACGAAGAAGAGAATTGCGGGAAAGATCGTCATACAAGTTGCCATCGCCATCTTTACGTTCGTGAGCAGGCTGGCGTCGCCGCTCGAGCCGAAGTGGTAGTAGAACGCGACCGCCATCGTGCGCTTCGCATCCGTCTTCAAATAAATGAGCGGGCCCTGAAAGTCGTTCCACTTCGCGATCGCCACACCGATGCCGATGTAAACGCACACGTTGAAACACAGCGGCAGGACGATCAGCAGAAAAATCATAAACTGATTTGCGCCGTCGATCTTCGCCGCCTCGTCCATCTCCCTGGGAATCGCGCGCATAAACTGTATGATCAGAAAGATCTGCATGCCGCTCCCGCCGAAAAACGAGCCGATGAACTGAGAGGCGAGCGTATCGTTCAGCCCCAGCCGGATAAAGAGCTGGTACTGCGGCACCTGCAGGACGGAACTCGGGATCATGGAAGTCGCCAAAATCAGCGAAAACATGAAATTGGATCCCCTGAACCGGCAGCGCGCCAGCGGAAACGCCACGAGGCAGCTCGTCAGCGGCACGAAGATCGTATTGACGATCACGACGATAAACGAATTGAGAAAGTACCCCGCATACTCCCCGAACACCGCGTAGTTTTCCAACGTGACGTGCGTCGGGAAAAAGCGGACGACGGGCGCGTTGATGTCCACGATATCCATGAGGCTCTTTAACAGCATAAACAGATACGGGAACAGCAGGACCGCCAGCAAGAAAACAAACAGGGTATATTTCAGCGCCAGCTCGATGCGGTAAGCCCTCTTCCCGGCGTTTTTTCTGCTCTTATCCATCTATTTGTCTCCGTAAAAAACCCATTTGCTCGTCCTGAACATGACGCCCGTCAGCACCGCGATGACCAAAAAGAGGATCCACGCCATCGCGCATGCAAGCCCGTAATTGTGCACGTCTCCCGCAAACGCCGTGACGTAGATGCGGATGGAGATGAAGTTGGTGGCGTTGTTCTCCCCTACGCCGAGATAGGCGTACGAATCGAAGGTCTGCAGGCAGGCGATCAGCGAGCAGATGAGATTATAGAAAATAATCGGGCTGGACATCGGCAGCGTGATGCGGAACAGCTTGGTAAAAAAGCGCGCCCCGTCGATCTCCGCCGCCTCGTACAGCGTCTTGGGGACGTTTTCGAGCGCGGCGAGCCATACGATCATGCCGCCGCCGACCCCCCACTGAGACACCACCAAAAGCGTCATCAGCTGCGTGGATTCCGCGCTGAAAAAAGTATGCTTGGAAAGCCCCAGCTGCGCAAGCCACTGATTGATCAGCCCCTCCGGATACCCCAGCATGTCCATCCAGATCTGCCCGAAGACGATACCGGGGATCAGGACGGGGAGATAGCACAGCAGGCGGATCGCCTTGATGCCCGGAATGTTCTTTTGCAGGAGCAGCGCGAGCGTATACGATAAAAAAATGTTGAGCGGAATGGACAATACGGCGTACAGCGCCGTAAGGCCGTAGGATTTCCAGATATCGTGCCCCATGCCGAATCTGGAAAAATCGAAGATGTCCGCATAGTTGAAAAAGCCGATTTCCGTGATCCGGATGGAATTGTAATCGGTAAAGCTGTAAGCGAGCGACATCACGATGGGATAGAGCACGAAGACCAGAAATCCCACGATAAACGGCGACATAAACAGCCAGTTGGAATATTCCCGCTTGACGCCGCGGAGCAGCTTTGCCCCGCGGCGTTCCGTCAGCGCGCAAGAACGCATAGATTCTCCTTATTTCTTCGCCTGATTGACGTAGTAGTTGATGAGTTCGGACTGATTGGAAATCTGCTGGCGGATCGTAGCGTCCGAGTTATCCTCGGCATCGATGATCGTAAAGCAGCTTCTCAGGCAGGTGAGAACGTCCGTCTGCGCGGCGACGGGGATATATCGGAAGAAATCGCGCGTCGAAGCAAAGGGAGCGTTTTCCGTCCCGAGCCCGTAGACAAAGGCGTCGTTGTCGAACGCCGTCCCGAACGCCTCCGATTCGTACGCCCGCCAGGAGGCGGCTTCATCGTTCAGCAGCGACCGCACGGAGGGAACGCCGTTTCCCGTCGCGCAAAAGGCGTTCTGCCCCGCCTCGCTCACGACGAATTTCAAGAACAGCCAGGCGGCGGTTTTGTTCTGCGCTTTCAGATACATGCCGTATCCCGAAGAGCCGCCGCCGATCGCGTATTCGGAGCCGAACTGCGGAATGGCGGTCACCCCCAGGTTCTGCACGCCCTTGATCTGCTTGGTGGATTTGATGATATCCGAGAGCACCGCGCGGGCATGAAAATAGATCGCGGACTGCTGCATACGGAAGTTGACGCCGCTGTTGGTGGTGGTAATCGTGCCCACGTAATTCGCGGTGCGCAGCGACTTCCAGAACGAGACGGCGTTGAAGGTGTTTTCGCTGTTCAGCGCGGAAGAGCCGTCTTCGTTGACGACTTCTCCCCCGAAGCTCTTGACCAGCGGCCATACCCAGGAATCCCACTGGGAGTTGACGTCGATCAGGTTTTTCACCGCGTCTTTATAGGGAACGCCGTACCCGTTCACCGCGTCCGAGGCGTCCAGCCCGGCGCGGAGATCCGCCAGCATCCCGACGAACGCCTCGCGGCTCATCTGCGCGGTGGGATAATCGACGCCGGCCGCGTCGAAAATATCCTGGTTGAAGTACATGACGACCTGATTATAGTCGCGCGGCATCATGTAGAGCATATCGTTCACCGTCGAGACGGAGAGCGCTTCGTCCACTAAAATATCCGAGGAGAAAGTTTCATCCCGCGCCTCGATTCTGCCCAGCGGAAACAGGAGGGAATCCAGGCTGTAAAGGGAATCCAGGCGGTCCTGCGCCAGCCAGAACACGTCCGGCATCAGGGAATAGTCTCCCAGCGTCTCCGCAGTGCCCGCGTCGTTGGAGAGCGAAGAGTAATAGTTATCCAGAAGTTCCTGCGTGTAATTGACGCGGATATAGGGATATTTTTCATTGAACGCCTTGATCAGCGCGTTCATGATGACGACTTCGCTTTCCTCCGAAGTCGTGCGGATGTTCAGTTCTCCCGAAAAGGATTCGTCCGCCGTGAGGTCGATTTCATCCAGGAGTTTCTCGTCAAATCCGCCGTCGCCGGACAGTTTGCACCCGGCAAGGGAGCCGACCGCGAGCACGCAGATTAAAACGGCGAGAAAAAAGCCGCGGAATATCTTTTTCATATTTTCTTCTCCTTATTGCGAGGGGCGCGAATGCGCCCCCTTTCTGCCATAGAATGTTATCTCTTTCTGCGGAAGGTCAGCGCGCAGGAAAGCCCGATCGCCGCCAGCGCCAGGAGCGCGGAGCCGAATCCGATCGAACCGCCGCAATCGCAGCCTGCAGACCGATTCTCTTCCCACTTCGCATAGAGGGAAATATCCGCAGTCACGGCCGTTTTGAAGTCGTATTCCTGCGTCAGCGCCTCGTCCGTATACCATCCGACGAATTTGTACCCTTCGCGCCTGGGATTGGAGGGCTTATAGAAGAGTCCCCCTTCGCAGACCGTCTGCGGGGCGACTTCGCTCCCGCCGTTGGAGTGGAAGGTCGCCGTGTACGCTTTGTCAAAATAGACTTCCACCGTCTCGTCGTCCCAGCCCTTGTAGAACGTGACGATGTTGTTCGCATCCGCCAGATACTCCCTGCCGCCGACGACCACCTTGCTGACCGCATAGCCGGCGTCCGGCTTTATGGTGAGCGTGACGCGGTCTTTAAAGAGCACTTCGCCCTGCTTGTCGGAGGTATAGCTGCCGTTTTCCGTTTCCGCCAGCGTGAGGCCCGAAGTCTGGGAGACCAGACAGCGGAACATGTGCGTGGAACCGGAATTCGCGATGTGCAGGTATGCGTATCCGCCCTTAAAATCCGAGCGCTTCAGCCCCGCGAGCGCGCCTTCGATCGCCGTGCCGTTCACCGTGACGTAATTGGAAGCGCCGTCCTCCGAGACGAAGATCTTAATGACGAACTGTTTATCCTGCTCGTAGCCCAGATTCGGCGTCTTGACGTTGTTGAATACGTCCTTGAATTTGCCGTAATCCACGCTGGCGTCCACCGTGGAGGTGAGAATGGCGGCTTTTGCGCCCGCATTGCCCGCGTGCCCCGCTTTCAGCGCGGAGAGCACGTTGTCGAACAGCTGGAAGGTGATGTCGCCCGCCGCGGGAGCGTTGTTGTTCGCGGTATCCCAGTTGTTCACCGAATAAGTGATGACGATCTCCTTCGTGAGATCCAGGCGCTTCAGATTGGTGATCGCGCCGGCGGCTGCCAGGAGAAAATCGGTATACTGATCGTACGTCTTAAAGGAGGTATCGTACTGATAGCTGCCGTAATACATGGAGATGATCTCGTTCCCGTTTTCGTCCACGAAGGTGTCCCCGTTATCCCAGATCGTCGCCTCTATGTCGAAGCCGTTTTCCTCCATGAGCCCTTCCCAGCGATAGGATTCGTCCACCACGCCGTTCATCTTATGATAGAGGATCAGCGGTTCCTCCACCCAAACCGCAGTGAGGGTGATATCCTCGTTGACGGGCGTACTCAGATCGTAGGGGCCGTCCTCCGTCTTCCATTCCTGCGTAAAGCCTTCCGACTCGAAAACGGTGCCGATCGCGCCGATCGCGTCTCCGGAGGCGACCTTGAACGTAAGTTCCCGATAATCGCCGCGTTCCGAACGGAGCGTCACCGTGTGATAGGTCCTGGAATTATCCAGATAGTTCGCGTAAAGCGTCATCTCGCCCGTGACGGGATAGGCAAAATCATAGCGGAGGATACACGCCTCGTCCTGATACCAGCCCTCGAACGTATAACCGGAGAGCGTGGGAGCCGCGGGTTCCGCCATCGGGCGGCCGACGGTCGCCTTTACGGTCGTCTCCTCGAACCCGTCGACGGAGGACTTTAAGTGAACTTCCGTGCGGATATCCCTTTGGCTGATCTTAATCTGCGCCTCCAGGTGCGCTTCCAACGCGACCATCGAAAGGCGGGCGGTGCCGTCCGCAAAATCGCTCTGTTTCAGCGACAATCCCGAAAAAGCCACGTTGTTGAACGCGACGAAGCTCTCTTCCTCCGTCTCGCCGATATAGATCGTGAGCTTTGCCCAGCCGCCGTCATAGTTGCATTCGTCGCTGATTTCCCCGCCCGCAACCGAAATTCTGTGGTAGTAGGGACAGGGCTCTCCCGCCAGCATCTCGTTCATGCCGCCGAACATCACGGCCTTCGAGCCGCTTTCTGCCTTCCAGGCATCGGAACCTGCGATCATCGCGGCGTCCAGAGAATCGAAGAGGGCGAAAAAGAACCGGCCGAGGCCGTTTGCGCTCCACGCCGCCTGCGGATCCATCTGGAAATCGATATCGATCGCCTGCGTGATATCCAGCTCCTCGCCGAGCACGATGTAATTTCCGTTTACGAGGACGAAAATGGAGCCCTCTTCTTTCACCGCATAGCAGTTTTCGGGGGCATACATGCCGTAGTTATCCCTGAATGCATTGCCGTTTTGATCGTAAGGGATTTCCTGGCTGACGCCGTTCTGATCGAACGCCCAGTCGAGCACATTCCCCTCCTGGTCATAGTAAACTCCGGGTTCGGAGGGCTCGACGGACGCAGACTGCGTGATCTTCATCTTCGCTTCCAAGGTTTTGTCGAGCGCAACGAAGGACATGAACGCCTTTCCCTCCGCAAAATCGCTTTGCTGCGCGTTGAAGGAGGAGAATTCCACGCCGTTGAAAAACACTTTGGATTCCTCTTTCGTCTCCCCGATGCGGATGGTGAGCACGGCGTTGTTGCCGTTATAATTGAATTCGTCGCTCACGCCGCCGCCGTTTACGGAAATCCGATGGAGATTGCTCTGGTTCGGATTCAGATTGCCGAACGCGACGAACTTGGAGCCCGAACTCGTCTGCCATGCGTTGTTGCCCGCCGCAAGCGCCGTGTCGAGATCGCCGAACAAGGCGAAGAAAAATCTGCCGAGCTTCACGTCGGGAACGCCGTCTTCCGCGCTCCACGCGTTGTTCGGATCCATGGTAAAGGAGATGTTGATATCCTTCGTCACGTCCAGCTCTCCGCCCAAAAGCGTGTATTTCGCCGCCGCAAGCACGAAAATGGAGCCGTCTTCCCGGACGCTGTAAGCTTTATCCGGCGAGTAGATGCCGTAGTATTGACTGACCGGCGTCTTGTTCTGATCCGCATACGGGATCACCGGACTGACGCCGTTCTGGTCGAACGCCCAGTCGAGCACGTTGCCCGCTTCGTCATAATAGGTTTTTGGCGCAGCTGCCGTCGCGGCGAAAATACCGCCGACCAAACAGCAGCACATCAAAACCGATAAGATCAAAAGCGCTGTCTTTTTCCTGTTCATCATAGACCTCCGTCTTTTTATTTTTTTCTGAGGCCGGCGCCTGCCGGAGCCGTCAGCAAGATCGCAAAAAAGGAAGAAGCAATCTGCTGTTTATCTCCCTTTGCGGATATGGAATCT